>Ga0209018_1001129_pt1:0-17500 | contig 22475 bp, 10 predicted proteins | sample YNPBryBLVA2012_FD_185814 | JGI IMG/M metagenome (GOLD analysis project Ga0209018, IMG submission 185814) | Anoxygenic and chlorotrophic microbial mat microbial communities from Yellowstone National Park, USA - YNP Bryant BLVA 2012 (SPAdes)... ...
ACAAACCCAAGGTTTCCAGCTTGCGTTGCAACTGCTGCCACATCCGGTCCGTGAACAACCTCAGCCGGGGTGGGTCAGGATGTGCCTGGGCAGGAAACATTATAAGCCGCGGGCGGCCGGGACCTGCGGGCGCTTCGGACTATAATCGGTGTTTGCCGATGCCGGCCCATGAGCAGTTCAGCTTTCATTCGCTCGAAGAGGTCGAGCGGCGGATCCGCCAGCTCGGCTTGGACCTGGAGGTGAGCCGGGACATCAGCCCCCTGCTGGCGCCGATCGAGATCGCCGGCCGGCGCCTGCCCAACCGGCTGGTGGTGCAGCCCATGGAAGGTTGCGACGGCCGGGAGGACGGCGCGCCGGACGAGCTGACCTGGCGGCGCTATCGGCGCTTCGCGGCCGGCGGCGCAGGCCTGCTGTGGTTCGAGGCCACGGCGGTGACGCCGGAATCGCGCGCCAACCCGCGGCAGTTGTGGATCCACGAAGGGGTGGTGCGGGAGTTCGCGGCTCTGGCGGCGGAGACGCTGAAAGTGGCCCGCGAGAGTTGCGGCCACCGGCCCCTGCTGGTTTTGCAACTGACGCACTCGGGCCGCTACAGCAAACCGGGGCGCAGGCCGGCGCCCATCATCGCGCACCACTCGCCCTACCTGGACCCGATCCACAACCTGCCGCCGGATTACCCGCTGATCAGCGACGAGGAGCTGGAGCGGCTGGAGGATCGCTACGTGGAGGCTGCGCTGTGCGCCGAGCGGGCGGGCTTCGACGGGGTGGACGTCAAGGCTTGCCATCGCTACCTGATTTCCGAGCTGCACGCCTCGCACACCCGGCCGGGGCGTTACGGCGGCTCGTTCGAGAACCGCACCCGCTTGTTCCGCAACATCGTGGGCAAAATCCGGCAGGCGGCGCCCGGGCTGATCGTCACCTCGCGCCTGAACGCCTACGACGCCATGGCCTACCCTTACGGCTTCGGGGTGGACCGGGAGGACGCCGGCAAGCCGGACCTCAGCGAGCCGATCGAGCTGGTGCGCTTCCTCAAGCAGAGCGGGGCGCCGCTGGTCAACGTCACGGTGGGCAATCCCTACTACAACCCGCACGTGAACCGGCCGTTCGATTTGCCGACGGCCGGGGCGCCGATTCCGGCCGAGCACCCCCTGAGCGGGGTGGCGCGCTTCGTGGCGGTGGTGCGGGCCGTGCAGCAGGCCTTCCCGGATCTGCCGGTGATCGCGGCCGGGTATTCCTGGCTGCGGCAGTTCTTCCCGTACGTGGCGGCGGGGAGCCTGCGCAAGGGCTGGGTGACGCTGGTGGGACTGGGGCGGATGGCGTTCGCCTACCCGGACTTTGCGCGAGATCTGGCCGAGCGCGGGCGGCTGAATCCGGAACGGGTCTGCCTGGCCTGTTCGGCCTGCACGCAGATCATGCGGGACGGCGGGCGCACCGGGTGCGTGCCGCGCGACGCGGCGATCTATGAGCCGATTTACAAGGCGGGGCGGGCCGAGGCCCTGGACACGATCACGGCCATGGCCAAGACCTGTCTTCAGTGCAACGATCCGACCTGCGTGGGCCATTGCCCGGCGCGCGTGAACATCCCCAAGTTCGTGGGGGCCATCGCGCAGGGCCGGTTCCGGGAGGCTTACGAGACGCTGCGGGAGGCCAACGTGCTGGCGGCCGTCTGCGGCTACGTTTGCCCGGCCGAAACGCTGTGCGAAGCGGGCTGCATCAACCGGCACTACAAGGAGCCTGTGCCGATCCGCCATCTTCAGCGGTGGGTCAGCCGGAAGGCGGTCGAGGAAGGTTGGGCGGCGGAAGCGCGGCCGCGGGCGCGCGGCGGCGGGCGGCGCGTGGCGGTGCTGGGGGCGGGCCCGGCGGGGATCGCGGCGGCGGCGACGCTGGCTTCGCTGGGCCATCAGGTGACGCTGCTGGATCGCGGGGCGGCCCTGGGCGGTTTGGCCAAGGAGACGATTCCTGCCGAGCGCCTGCCCGAGACGGTCTTGCAGCGGGAGATCCACGACGTGCTGGCCTCCAGCGGGGTGGTCGAGCACCGGCAGTACGTGCGGCTGGGCGCCGGCTACACGTTGGAGGATGTGCTGAAGGAGGGTTTCCAAGGCGCGGTGGTGGCGCTGGGCTTGAACCGGTCGGTCGAACTGCCCGGGACGGCGCGCCCGGCCTCGGGGGTGATGGGCGCGCTGGAGTTTCTGGTGCGCGTGAAGAACGGCGAGCGGGTGGCGGGCACGGTGCTGGTGTTGGGAGGGGGCAACACGGCGATTGATGCGGCGGTGTCGGCCAAGCGGGCGGGGGCGGAGGATGTGGCCATCGTCTACCGGCGTTCGTTCGTGGAGATGCCGGCCTGGCCGGAAGAGCGCGATCAGGCGGTGCGGGCCGGGATTCACTTTCTGATCCTGACCCAGCCGCTGGGCTACCTGACGGATTCTGCCGGCCGCTTGACCGGGCTGCGCGTGATCCGCACGCGGTTGGGCGAGCCGGGTCCCGACGGGCGGCGCAAGCCGGTCGAGATCCCCGGCTCCGAGCATGTGCTGCCGGCGGATTGGGTGGTGGAAGCCATCGGCCAGGAGGCCGACGAAGAACTCAGGCGGGCGCTGCCGGGCGTGCGTTTCGAGCGCGGCCTGATCTGGACGCAGGCGGGGACGCTGGCGACCAGCCGGCCGGGCGTCTTCGCGGCAGGAGATATCGTAAACGGCGGAACGACCGTGGTCCAGGCGGTAGCCGAGGGGACGAGGGCGGCTCGCGAGCTGGACGCCTGGCTGTCGGCCCAAAGCAGCCCGGCGCCGGCGGCCTGAGCGCGCACGAGGAGTTCAAGGAAAGGAGAGCACAGTGGCGAAAATCGGATTCATCGGTCTGGGCATCATGGGCAAGCCCATGGCGCGCAATTTGATGAAGGCGGGGCACGAGCTGAGGGTTCACGACGTGCGCCCCGAGCCGGTCGAGGAGCTGGCGGCGGAGGGGGCGGCGCGGGGCGGCTCGCCGCGCGAAGTGGCGGCTCGCTCGGAGATCGTGATCACGATGCTGCCCGACGGCCCGGAGGTCGAGCAGGTGATGCTGGGTCCCGAGGGGGTACTGGAGGCGGCGCGGCCCGGCCTGCTGGTGATTGACATGAGCTCGATCAGCCCGATGGTGGCGCGCAAGGTGGGCGAGGAGTGCGCTCGGCGCGGCGTGGAGTTTCTGGACGCTCCGGTCTCCGGAGGCGAGCCGGGCGCGATCAACGCGACGCTGGCCATCATGGTAGGCGGGGAGGCGAGCGTTTTTCAGAAGGCCCTGCCGGTGTTCCAGGCGATGGGCAAATCCGTCACCCTCACCGGACCGGTGGGAGCGGGCAACGTGACCAAGCTGGCCAACCAGATCATGGTGGCGGTGAACATCGCGGCGATCGGGGAAGCGCTGGCGCTGGCGGCCAAGGCCGGAGTGGATCCCCAGGTGGTGTTCGAGGCGGTGAAGGGCGGGCTGGCGGGCAGCGCGGCCCTGAACGCCAAGGCGCCCATGATCCTGAGCCGGAATTTCCAGCCGGGCTTTCGCATCCGGCTGCATCAGAAAGATCTGCGCAACGCGCTGAAGGCGGCGGAAGCCCTGAGCGTGCCGCTGCCGGTGACCAGCCTGGTGCAGCAGATGCTGACCGCGCTGATCAACGAGGGCGAGGGCGAGCTGGATCACTCCGGCATCGTGCGCTTCACCGAGCGGCTGGCGAAGGTCGAGATCGCGGCGCAGGGCTGAGCGGGGCCTCTTCGGGAGAGGCCATCCGGCGGAGCTGGCCACAGGCGGCGAAAATGTCCTGGCCGCGCGGCTTGCGCAGGAAGCAGGGCAGGGCGCGGCGCACGATGCGCTGGAACGCGAGCACGCGCTCGGGTTCGGGCGGGGAGTAGGGGATGCCCGGGCCGGGGTTGAGCGGAATCAGGTTGACCTTGGCCTTCAGGGGACCCAGAAGTCCGACTAGGCGGCGGGCGTCGGCCTCGGAATCGTTGACGTCCTTGAGCAGGACGTACTCGAAGGTGAGCCTTTCCCAGGGGCGCAAGGGGTAGGCGCGGCAAGCCCGGATCAGCTCCTCCAGAGGGTGGTTGCGCGCGGCGGGGACCAGGCGCAGCCGGTCCTGCTGGCGGGTGGCGTGGAGCGAGACGGCCAGCTTGGGCCGGATCCGGGCCGCGGCGAGGCGTCGAATCATCGGGATGAGGCCGACGGTGGATAGGGTGATGCGGCGCGGGGAGAGGCCGAAGCCGGCCGGGTCGGTCAGCAAGCGGGTGGCCTTGAGGACGTTTTCCAGGTTGAGCAAGGGTTCGCCCTGTCCCATCAGGACCACGTTGAGGCGGCTCTGGCCGGGATCGAGGCGGTGCAGCCTGGCCAGCAGCAGAACCTGGGCGACGATTTCGCCGGCGGTGAGGTTGCGCTCGAAGCCCATCTGGGCGGTGAGGCAAAAGCGGCAACCCAGGGGGCAACCGACCTGGGTGGAGACACAGACGGTCGAGCGGGCGCCCTCGGGCATCAGGACGCATTCGACGGTGCGGCCGTCGTCCAGGCGAAGCAGGTAGCGGCGCGTGCCGTCGGCGGAATCCCAGCGGCGTTCGATCTCGGGCCAGCCGAGGCGGTGCCGGGCGCTCAAGCGCCGGCGCAGTTCGACAGGCAGCGAGGTGACGGCGGACGGATCGCTCACCCCCTGCCGGTAAAGGGCCTCATAGAGCTGGCGAGCGCGGTAGGGCGGCTGCTCGGGGCCGAGCAAGGCGCCCAGTTCCTCCCGGTCCAAGCCCAGCAAGACCGCCATGGGATCAGGGTAGCATCGCCGCCCGCGGCGCCTGCCGGAGGCTATGCTGATAGCAGCGGACCGTGGTTCCGCAGTGCGGAGGCGGGCGATGGACAGGCATCAGAAACGGCAATGGCGGTTCTCGCTGGCCTACATGGCGGCCGCCGCCCTGGCCTTGTATTTGTTTCAGCTTCTGCTCATGGCGCCCCAACCCAAGACGGTATCCTACAGCGAATTCGTGGCGGAGCTGAAGGCGGGGCGACTGGCCGAGGTCAACATCACCGAGCGGCAGCTTATTGGCGCGCCCAAGCCGGAGGCGGGCAAGGGCAAGCCGGTGCTGCTGGTGGCGACGCGGCTGCCGGGAATTGACGACACGCCGCTGGTGCGGGAGATGGAGGCCCGGGGCGTCAAGCTAAGCGGGCGGATTCAAGTGCGCTCCTGGTGGGTGGAATTCCTGCTCTCCTGGATTCTGCCCATCGGGGTGCTGTTCCTGATTTACGCCTACGGGATGTGGCGCATGGGGCAGACCACCGGGCCGCTGAGCTTCGGCAAGAACCGGGCCAAGATCTACGACGAATCCAGCCGGATCGAAGTGAGCTTCGCCGACGTGGCGGGAGTGGACGAGGCGCGCAACGAGCTGGTGGAGATCGTGGATTTTCTCAAGCAGCCGGGCAAGTATCAGAAGCTGGGCGGGCGGATCCCCAAAGGGGTGTTGCTGGTAGGGCCGCCGGGCACGGGCAAGACGCTGCTGGCGCGGGCGGTGGCGGGCGAGGCCGGGGCGCCGTTCTTTTCGATCTCGGGTTCGGAGTTCGTCGAGATGTTCGTGGGCCTGGGGGCGGCGCGGGTGCGGGACCTGTTCGAGCAGGCCAAGCAGAAGGCGCCCTGCATCGTTTTCATAGACGAGCTGGACGCGCTGGGGCGCTCGCGGGCGGCCGGGGGCCTGGTGGTGAGCCACAGCGAGCGCGAGCAGACGCTCAACCAATTGCTGGTGGAGATGGACGGCTTCGATCCCTCCAAGGGGGTAATCATCATGGCGGCCACCAACACGCCGGAGGTGCTGGATCCGGCGCTGCTGCGCGCGGGGCGTTTCGACCGGCACGTGGTGGTGGACAGGCCGGACCTGAAGGGCCGGCTGGAGATCCTGCGAGTGCATGCGCGCAAGGTGAAGCTGGGGCCGGACGCCGATTTGGAGACGGTGGCGGCGCGCACGCCGGGCATGGTGGGAGCGGACCTGGCCAACATCATCAACGAGGCGGCGCTGCTGGCGGCGCGGCGGGGGGCCGAGCAGGTCCAGATGCGCGATCTGGAGGAGGCCATTGACCGGGTGCTGCTGGGCTTGGAAAAGAAGAGCCGCTGCTTGAGCTGCGAGGAGAAGCGGCGGGTGGCCTACCACGAGGCAGGGCACGCGCTGGTGGCGCTCTCGCTGCCGGGCGCCGATCCGGTGCACCGGATCTCGATCATCCCGCGTTCGATCGGCGCCCTGGGACACACGCTTCAGCTTCCCACTCAGGAGAAGTGCCTGCTGACGCGGACGGAGCTGGAGGATCGGGTGGCGGTGTTGCTGGGCGGCCGGGCGGCGGAAGATCTGGTCTACGAAGGGGTGGTCTCGACGGGGGCGGCCGACGATCTGGAGCGGGCCTCCGAGCTGGTGCGCCAGATGGTGACGCGCTTCGGGATGAGTCCCGAGCTGGGCATCCTCACTTACGGGCGGGCCCATCAGGCGCGATTTCTGGGCGCCCCGCCGGGGGTCGAAGAGCGCAACTACAGCGAGCGCACGGCCGAGCAGATTGACGCCGAAGTGCGGCGCTTGATGGACGCCACCTACGAGCGGGTCCAACAGATCCTTTCCCGCCGGCGGGAAGAGATGGACCGGGTGGTGGCGGAGCTGATCCGCAAGGAGACGCTGGACCGCAGCGAGCTGGAGGCCCTGCTGGCGCGCGAGGCGGCGCGTCCGGCCTGAGGGCGAACAGCCGGGCGGCGCTTCAGGGTAGGGGCGAGCCGCGGAGAGCCATCATCCGCTCCAGGCCCAGGCGCCACCACTCGCCCATCAGGCCGGTGAGCGGACGCTCCAGCCGGCGGGGCCCGATCCGGAGGGTCTCGATGAGCACGTCCTCGCCGAAGAAGGAGGCCTCGCGCAGGACGTTGCCGTCTTCGTTGAGGATGCGGCTTTGGCCGTGCGAGCCGGTCAGATCGAAATTGGCCGGCGCGTTGGCGGCCACGATGAAGACCTGGTTCTCGACGGCGCGGGCCATCAACTGGGCGCGGTAGGGCTCGAGTTTGGACTCTTGCTTCAGGCCGGATTCGTGGCTGACGTAGTAAATGAGCCGGGCGCCGGCCAGGGCGGGCAGGCGGACCAGTTCGGGATAGCGCTCGTCGTGACAGATGATGAGGCCGGAGGGGACGCCCTCCAGCTCGAACAGGGCGATGTGGTTGCCCGGGGTGGCCCATTTTTCTCCCGCCAGCATGAGTTTGGCGTAGCGCTCGACGAGCTCGCCCCGGGAGTTGAAGACCACGGCCGTGTTGTAGGTCCGCTCGGCGGTCTTGTAGACGCTGCCCAGGACCGCGGCGATGCCCAGGCGGCGGCAGGCCGCGCGGATCTGGTCTTCGGCCGCGGCGATCTCGGCGGGGCCGGCGGCGGGAGCGGCTTCTTTGTCGTAGCCGGTGAGGGCGCATTCGGGAAAGACGGCGACTTGGACTTGCTGCCGGGCCAGTTGCTCCAGCAAGCCGAGGATGCGGCTGCGGTTGTCCTCCAGCCGGAAAGAGGAGCGGAACTGCACGGCGGCCACCTTGAGGCTGACGGGCTGTTCCAGGGACAAGGGCGCCTGGGCGGAGGCGACCCCGACCCACAAGATCGCGAGAGCGGAGGCGCGCATGGGTGGGACCATTATAGCCCGCGCGCCGGGAGCCCCGGCGCAGGCGCCGGCTAGAAAGCGATGCGCGCCGAGCCTTGCATCGAGCGGCTGCCTCCGGCCGAGGTGATCACGCCGAAGGTGGCGGCCTGAGACATGTTCGTTCCGGGAGCGGCGAAGTTGGGCGTGTTGGTGAAGCCGGTAGCCTCCAAGCGGATCTCCAGCTTGAGCCGCTCGCGCAGGGGGAAGGCCTTGAAGACGGCGAGGTTCAGGCTGCGGGTTCCGGGGGCGCGCAGCTCGTCGAGCATGGGCGGCTCGGGGGTGATGGTGTACTGGTTGGGCAGAGGGGCGAAGGCGGTGATGTCGAAATAGGGGTTCAGGATGCGGCCGGCGGCGTCCCGGCGGTCGCCCAAACGCTCGTGGACCGGCCCGCTGAGTTTAGGGTTGCGGATGCGCAGCGGCCGGCCGTAGGTGTGGGTGACCGAAAGGGGCGTGCCGGAGGCGAACTGAGCCAGGCCGCTCAACGCCCACCCGCCCAGGATCTGATTCCATAGGCGCTCCAGGCCGGGACCGCTGAAGCGCAGGGGCAACTGATAAACGAAGGCCAGGCGGGTGACGTGCTTCTGATCGTAAGAGGAGACTGCGCGATAGAAGCGGGGATTGATGACGCTGGTCGTGTTGTTGTCCATCAGGCGGGAAAAGCTGTAGGTCCACAGCAGGCTGAGGCCGTGGGTGAGGCGCTTGTCGGCTTTGGCGTGAAGGGCGTGGTAAAGGGCCCGTCCGGTAGGCGCGGCGTTGAGGGTGGCGCTGGTGAATTGCGGGAAGCGCACCCAGAGCCGGTTCTGGGTGACGGTCGAGCTCTGGCCCAGAGTCGAGGTGGCGGGAAAGACGCCGTAAAAGGGGTTGGGCACGCGGCGGTTCTCTTCGGCCCCGAGAGCGAGGTAGACATCAGGCTTCTCGTTGAGGTTGAAACTCTCGGGCTGCTTGAGGCTATGCATGCCGGTGTAAGCGGCCTCCAGCAGGATGCGCGCCGGCAGCTCGCGCTGGAGGCTGAACTGCCACTGCTGGTTGTAAGGGCTGGTGCGGGGCAGGCCGAGGAAACCCAGACTGTCGCCCACTTGCGCCAACAGGCCGAGGGAGTTGCCCAAGGGCTGCCGCAACCCTTGAGGGAAGGGGTTGGCCAGAGTGGTGAAGGGGGTGGCGCCGTTATCCGCCGTGCCGACGTAAGGGGTGACGGCGTTGTAGACGCCCAATGAGCCGAAGAAGGTAGTGGCCATCGAGACGATGCTGTAAAAGATCCCGTAGCCGCCGCGGAGGACCGTGCGCGGGGTGAGACTCCAGGCGAAGCCCAGGCGAGGGCCGAAATTGTTCTTGTCGGCGGGCAGCCGGCGCGGATTGCCGTCCACGCCGGCGAACAACGCGCCGCCCTTGAGCTCCCAGCCGGGGATCTGGAGGGGCAGGCGCGCGTTTTCATCGAAGCGGTAGCTCATGCGGTTGTAGCGTTCGGTGAAAGGAGTTTCCAGCTCGTAACGCAGGCCCAGATTGAGCGTGAGCTGCGGGGTAAGTTTCCAATCGTCCTGGGCGAAGAGGGCCAGGTAGTGGTTCTGGATGGAGGTGGCGGTGTTGTACCCGAAATTACCCGAGGCGGCCAGCCCCAACAGCAGGGAAGCCATGCCGGAGCCGGAGTTGTCCGCCGACCGGCTGTCGAAGGGGTTGGCCTGCGTGAAGGTGGGGGTGAAGGTGAAGCTGCCGACGGAGTTGGATCCGGGCGAGACGCTGTTGATGCGCCCCAGCCGGTAGTCGGCCCCGAATTTCACGGAGTGGTTGCCGGTGAGCTTGGTCCAGGTGGAGACCAGGGAGTTGATCATGTCGCGGGAGAACGACATGCCGCTGCCCAGATCGGGGAGATTCTCGCCCAGGGAGAAGTTGGGCCAGCCGCGGAAGGCCTGGTTGCGCACGATGATGTCGGGGATCTGAAGCTCTTTGGGATCGGCGCCCGCGGCGCCGTTGATGCTGCGGCTGGAATAACTGAGCACGCCCAGGCGAACCGAGCCCACCAGGCTGGGCGAAAGCACCAGCGTATCGTCCAAAGCCACGCTGATACGGCGGCGGAACAAGGGGCGCTCCAGATCCGAGGTGCCCGAGACGGGGAAGGAGACGGCGCCGAAGATCAGCTCGTCGGCCTGCTGGATGCGGTCCAACACGCCGACGCGCAGGAAGAGGCGCTGGCGGTCGGTGAGCACGTGATCCAGGCGGGCGCTGACCTGATGCTGATCCACGGCGTAAGTCTTGCTGAGGGCCCAGTTGTAAGCGCCGATCTGGGGGCGGGCGGGCTGATTGGGGAGGGGGTATTTGGCCAGCACGGCGGCTCCGATGGGGCTCAACCGGGACGCCGGGATGACGGCGCCGGGGAAGGGCTGGCGGGTGGCGCGGGCGCCTTCCACCAGGGTAGTGGCCGGATCATAGAGGGCGAAGGGACCGCCCAGGCGGTTGGCGGTTTGCGAGAAGTCGCCCTTGCGCTCGGCGTCGGTGGGCACGCGGGCCTGGCGGGTCAGCTCGCGCGCGTCGTGGTCGCGCTCCAGGGTGGTGGAGAAGAAGGTGCGGTTGCGCCCGTCGTAGAGGCGCGGCACATAGAGCGGGCCGTTGAGGGCGTAGCCCCACTGGTGGTAAGTGACGGGGGGCTTGGCCAGCCCCAGGCGGTTGTTGGTCCAACTGTTGGCGTTCAAGGCCGCCCAGCGCTTGTAGAGGTAGAGGGCGCCGTGGGGCTGGTTCGTTCCGCCGCGCGTGGTGATGGTGACCGCACCGCCGTTGGAGTGGCCCAAGGCGGCGTCGAACATGGTGGTGTGGACTTTGACTTCCTCGACCGCGTCGAGGGCGGGTACGAAGCCGATGGTGCCGCTGACCGAGGTGTTGGGGATGCCGTCTACGACGATCTCATTGTCGCCGCGGGTGCTGCCGCCGCCGGCGATCGAGAAGCGGCCCTGGGCGCTGCTGGTGTAGGTGCCGGTGCCGCCGGTGACGCCGGGCGCCAGGTTGCGAATGTTGATGACGTTGCGGCTGAGGGAGACCACCATGGTTTCCACCATCGAGCGCTCGATGACCTGGCCCAGATCCGCCGAGGCGGTGTTGAGCAAAGGGGCCGAGGCGGTGACGGTGACCGACTCGGTGGTCTGGCCGAGCTCCAGAGTCAGGTCCAGCGTGACCAGCTCGTTCAGGGAGACGCGGATGCCTTGACGCTCGAGGGTCTTGAAGCCCGGGTGTTCGACGCGGAGATGGTAGTTGCCGGGCAGCAGGAACGGGACCTGGTAGTTGCCGGCTTCGTTGGAGACGGCGGTGACTTTGACGTTGGTGTCGGTGTTGAGGACCTCCACGGAGGCGCCGGCCACGGCGGCGCCGCTGGGGTCCAGGATGCGGCCGCGTATGGTCCCGCGGAATTCCTGGGACCAGGCGACGGCGGCGAGCAGCGAAAGCCATCCGGCCAGACGCTGGATCATGGAAGACCCTCCCCCCGCGCATAGTATATCGGTTTCAGCTCGGCGAGGTCAAGCGCCGTGCAGCGGCCGGGGCGCGAGAGGGCTCCGGCCTGCGGCGCAGCGCGGCCGGGCGCGAAAAACGGCGCCCGGGGTCCGGCGTTTGCAGTAGGATCGTGAGTGTGAGGGGGCGTTTGGGCTGGCTGGCGTGGCTGGCGGCGGCGAGCGCGGCCGCTGAGACCGTGGCGGGCGACGCGGATCGGGGTCGCGAGCTGTTCCGGTCTCTGGGCTGCATCATCTGCCACAGCGTGGACGGGCAGGGGGGAGGCTACGCGCCGGATTTGGCCCGGCGCATCGGGCGGGAGCAGACGCCGGCAGGCATGGCGGCGGGGTTGTGGAACCGCAGCCCGGCGATGTGGGCGTGGGTGCGCAAGAAGCGGTTGACGCTGCCGGCGCCGGGCGAGCAGCAGATGGCCGATTTTTACGCCTACTTTTATTCGGCCCGCTACTTCGACCGTCCGGGGGAGGCGGAGCGGGGGCGGAAGGTCTTCTACTGGAAGCGCTGCGGAGACTGCCACGCCTTGAACGGCAACCCGGCGGGGCCGGCCCCGGCGGTCGCCGACTGGCCGCCGGCGGGGGATGCGGTGGGCCTGTTGGAGCGGATGTGGAGCGCGGCGGCGGCCATGAAGGAGGCGACGGACCGCAAGAGAATCCCCTGGCCGGAATTGAGCTCGCAGGAGGCGAGCGATCTTTACGCTCTCTACCAGAGCCTGCCTGAGACCCGGCAGCGAGCGGGCGATGTCCCGCCCTCCTCGAACCAGCCGGGCGAGCGTCTGTTCGCCAGCAAGGGTTGCCGCGGCTGCCACAGCGGAGCGCGGACGCTGGCGGGCCGCTTCAGCGGGCGGACGCTGACGGATTTCGCGGCCGCGCTGTGGAATCACGCGCCGGAAATGGCGCGGCGGCCCGCCTTGAGCTACGGCGAGCTGCGCCAGGTGGCGGGCTATTTGTGGAGCCAGCAAATCCGGGAGCCGGCCGGGGACGCGGCGCGAGGCAAGCGGGCTTTCGCCGCCCGGGGCTGCGCGAGCTGTCACCAGAAGGAGCTGAGCGGCGCGCCGCGGCTGGCCGGGCACCGGGTGCGGCCGTTCGCCTTGATGGCGGGGCTCTGGCGTCACGGCGCCGCCATGCAGGCCCGGATGCAGGAAGCGGGGCGGACCTGGCCGCGGCTGAACGGCGGCGAGCTGGCGGATCTGGCGGCTTACCTGAGAACGGAAGGGCCGTTTTAGAAGCCGAGGGCGGGCCGCTTCGCGATACACTGAGAACAGGGGGCGGAGCGAGCCGCCCGGACGCCGTGAGCCAGTATCTGAACGAGGCGGACGAGTACGCCGCGCCCGCCAAGCGGCCCCTGCGGGACGATCCCAAGCCGGCGGGCGGTCGAATCGCGCTGTTCCAATACCTGGCGCTGGGGGTTTTCCTGTTCTTGATCTCCGGCTTCTGGCAGCTCCAGGTGCGCAACCCGGAGTTTTACAGCGAGCGTGCCGAGCGGAACTCGATCAAGGCCCTGCCGGTGCTGGCGCCGCGAGGAAAGATTCTGGATCGGGACGGGCGGGTGATCGTGGACAACCATTCCTCCTTCAGCCTGATCCTCTCGCGCGAACACTTGAAGCCGGAGCATGTGCCGATCATCGCGGCCGGGCTGAACCTGGACCGGGGGGAGCTGGAGCGGCGGCTGTACCGTTTTCGTTCCCGGCCCCGCTACGAGCCGGTCATCATCAAGGAAGAGCTGACGCGGGCCGAGATCGCATTTGTCGAGGCGCATCGCGATCCGGAGGGGCTGCCGGAGCTGGAGCTGGTGCACGCCCACCGGCGGCTGTACCCGCAGAATTCGCTGGCCGCCCATGTGATCGGCTACGTGGGAGAGGTGAGCGAGGCGGAGCTGAATTCGCCGGAATTTATCAGGTACGAGCCCGGGGACGTGATCGGCAAGGCGGGCATCGAGCGGCAGTACGACGATCACCTGCGCGGGGTGGACGGCCAGCGGCAGGTGCTGGTGGACAACCTGGGGCGGGAGCGGCGGGTGATCGGCTTCAAGGAGGCCACGCCCGGCAGGAACCTCCAACTGACGATTGATCTGGACTTGCAGGTGGTGGCGGAACTGGCCATGGAAGGGCGCAAGGGCGCGGTGGTGGCGCTGGATCCGCGCAACGGCGAGGTGCTGGCGATGGTCAGCCGGCCGGCGTTCGATCCCAACCAGTTCGCCGGGCGGATTCGCTCGGAGGATTGGAAGCTGCTGGTGTCGAACCCGGACAACCCGCTGTTGAACCGGGCGATCCAGGCGCAACTGGCGCCCGGTTCGACCTTCAAGCCGTTCGTGGCGCTGGCGGGGCTGGAGAGCGGGGCGATTGACGAGAACTTCCGGGTGCGCTGCCCGGGAGGGGCGAGCTTCTACGGTCGCTATTTCAAGTGCTGGGTGAAGCAGGGCCACGGGGTGGTGGATCTGCACAAGGGGCTGGTGCAGTCCTGCGACGTGTTCTTCTACAACGTGGGTAACCGGACGGGCATTGATGACATCGCCCGCTACGCCGAGATGGCGGGCTTCGGCCGCAAGACGGGCATTGACCTGCCGCACGAGGCCGAAGGGGTGGTGCCCTCCTCGCAATGGAAGATGCGGCAGTTCCGGCAAAAGTGGTATGCGGGGGAGACCATCTCGGTGGCCATCGGGCAGGGGGCGCTGACGGTGACGCCCTTGCAGTTGGCCTACGCTGTGGGCGGCCTGGCGATGGGGGGCGTCTGGTACCGGCCGCATCTGGTGAAGGATCTCGGGCGGCGGGAGCCGCCGCGGATCGCCAAGATCAACCCGGAGAACGCCAGCAAGGTGGTCTACGGTCTGTACGGCGTGGTGAACGAAGGGGGGACGGGAGTGCGGGCGCGGCTGCCGGGCATCAGCGTCTGCGGCAAGACGGGCAGCTCGCAGTTGGCTTCCAACCAGGCGCTCAAGAGCAGCAAGCTGGGCCAACTGCTCAAGGACAACGCCTGGTTCGTGGGTTTTGCGCCCTGCGAAAGCCCGGAGATCGTGGTGGCGGCCCTGTACGAGGGGGGCGAGCACGGCTACCTGGCGGCGCCCATCGTGCGCGACGTCATCAAGGCTTACTTCGACAAGAAGAGCCGGGTGGCAGCGGCTCTGGTGGCCGAGAACACGCGGCGGTTCGGGCCGCAGCCGGCGCCAGGGGCGCCCTGGGCGGCGGCGCCCTGAAGGAGGAGTGGATGGCGCGCTACCGTTCGCTGCGCGACTTCGACTGGCCGCTGGTGGTGATCGCGCTGGCGATTTGCGCCATGGGGATTCTGCAAATCTACAGCGCGACGATCGGGACGGTTTGGGCGGAGGCCTGGTGGCGGCAGTGCCTGTTTGTGGGCGGGGGCATGGTGCTGCTGTGGCTGGGGGCCTCTCTGGATTACCACACGCTGATCAACCAGGCGCCGGTGTATTACTGGGCCTCGATGGGGGGCTTGGTGGCGGTTCTGTTCTTGGGCAAGGAGGTTTCGGGGGGACGGCGCTGGATCCCGCTGGCGGGCGGCTTTCACCTTCAGGTTTCCGAGTTCGTTAAGGTGGTGCTAATATTGCTATTAGCCCGGTACTTGGCGGACCTGAAAGGGGACCGATTGCAGGCCCGGGATCTGCTGAAGTTGGGCGCGCTGACGGCCCTGCCGGCGGTGCTGGTGATGAAGCAGCCGGACCTTGGAACAGCGCTGAGCTACCTGCCGATCCTGGCGATGGGGATCTTCCTGGCCGGGTTGCGCTGGCAGCATGCGGCGGCGATGGCGCTGGTCGGGCTGCTGGCCCTCCCGCTGGGCTGGCATTTCTTGAAGGATTACCAGAAGGCCCGGCTGGTGACGTTTCTGGATCCCAGCCGGGACCCGCGGGGCGCCGGCTACCAGGTGATCCAATCCCAGATCGCGGTGGGCGCGGGAGGGATGTGGGGCAAAGGCGTGACCCAGGGTTCGCAGACGCAGTTGCGGTTCCTGCCCGTGCCCCATACGGACTTCATCTTCTCGGCCTTCGCCGAGGAGCACGGGTTCGTGGGGGTGGTGGTGATGCTGGGCCTGTACTTTCTGCTGCTCATGCAGGTGGTGCAGAACGCCCAGATGGCGCCGGACCGGGCGGGCGTCTACGTGGTGATGGGCATTGCGGCTCTGCTGCTGTTTCACCTGCTGGTGAACATCGGGATGGTGGTGGGGCGGATGCCCGTGACAGGGATTCCTCTGCCGCTGATGAGTTACGGCGGCTCGAGCATTTTCTCGTGGTTTCTGATGCTGGGGCTGGTGAACAACGTGAGGCTCCGGCGATTTGTCAATTGAGACAGGGCGCCGCCGGCGGACGGCCGGCGGCAGCGAAGCGAATGCACGCAGTTTGGTTCGACAGAACGAGGTTGGCACCGAGTTTGATGTAGTCTGTGGGACGGAGCGGGCCGCTTGAGGGCGGCCGAAAGCCGCGGGCCCGGTTCCGTCGGCCCCGTCCGGGGACGTTCGAGCAGAAGCTCCGCCCCGGGGGCGACCCGAGATCGCAACCCGCGTCCGGACCGGCAAGAGGCCGCCGGTCGGGCGCGCTCGCCTCAGCCTCATTCTGAGAACCCTCGTTCCTCGCTTCCGCAAGGAGTAGGAGAGCATGGCGAAGGAACTGGTGATTTCCTCCAACCGGCACGAAACCAAGGTGGCGGTGCTGGAGGACGAACAGCTTGTCGAGATTCACTTCCAGCGGGCCAACGAATACTCGCTGGCGGGCAGCATTCACAAGGGACGAGTGACGCGGGTGTTGCCCGGGATGCAATCGGCTTTCGTGGACATCGGATTGGAGCGGGACGCTTTCCTGTACGTTTCCGACTTCGTGGAGGAGACCGAAGAGTACGACCGAATTCCCCTGACGGGCCCGGAGCGAGCGCCCGGGCCCGAGCGCAGCGCGCCGCCGCCGCAGCGTCCCGCGCCTGCCCCGGCTGCGCGGGCCGAGGAGGCCGAGCCGCGCGACCGAAGGCTGCGCCGTTCGCGGCGGCGCAGGGGGCGCGGCCAGGGCTTTCCGGAGACCAAGTACGCGCGGGTGGAGGAGACCGTCCGCCCGCGAGGGGCCGAGGAGGCGGCAGGCCCCTCCGAGTTCGCCATTCTGCCCGGCGAGTCGCTCGCCAAGTATCGCGACCTGCTGGCGGAGCAGGCGGAGGAAACCGCAGGGGCCCGGCAGGAGCCCGGCTCGGAACCGCACGAAGCGCAGGCGCCGGAGAGCGCCGGGGATCCGGACGAGGGCGGCCCCGGGGGCCAGGCGGCTGCGCCGGTCTCCGATCCCTCGCCGGGTTCGGAGGCCGAAAGCGAGGAATCGAGCTGGGAGGCCGCAGAAAGCACGACGGCCGAGGCAGGCGGGGAGCAGGCGCCGGACGGCGAGCAGCAGGGTCCGGAGGAGTTCCAGGCTGAGCCAGCCGAGGGCTCGGAAAGCGAGGAGGCCGCCGGGCAGGCCGAGCAGGAGCAGGAGCGGGAGGGCGAGGCCGCGCCCAGCCTGGCGGCGGTCCAGAGCGAAGAAGCGGAGGCGCCCGCCGAGCAGGCCGCCGGCCAGGCGGAGGCCGGCGCCGAAGCTGCCGAGCAGCCCGCCGAGCGGGAGGTGGAGCCGGCCCGCATGCCGGTGAGCTTGACGGCGACCTTGCGCGAGCAGGGGCTGCGCTACATGCACCGGCCCTCGCGGCGCATGCGGCGCAAGATGCGGGGGCCGCACGAGGCGCCGGAGCGGGCCGCCGAGCAGCCGGCGCCCGAGCGCGCCGAGGGCCAGCGTCCGGCCGAGCGGGCCGAGCGCCCGCCGCAGCCCTCGATCACGGAGTTGCTCAAGGAGGGCCAGGAAGTTCTGGTGCAGATCGCCAAGGAGCCGCTGGGGCAGAAAGGGGCGCGGATCACCTCGCACATCGCGCTGCCCGGCCGATACGTGGTTTACATGCCCACGGTGGATCACCACGGCGTGTCGCGCAAGATCGCCTCCGAGGAGGAACGGATCCGGCTGAAGCGGATCCTGCACCGGCGGCGCAACGCGATGCCCGGCGGCTTCATCGTGCGCACCGCCGGGGAAGGCCGCTCGGAAGAGGAGATTGCGGCCGACATGCAGTTCCTCTACAACCTCTGGCAGGAGATCCGGCGCAAGGCCGAGACGCGGAGCGCACCGGCGCTGATCCATCACGATCTGGATCTGGTGAGCCGGACGCTGCGCGATCAGTTGACCGAGGAGTTCAAGGCGATCTGGACCGACAACGAGGAGGTCTACGAGCGGGTGGTGCGGTTCGTCGAGCGCTTCCAGCCCACGCTGGTCAGCCGGGTGAAGATGTACACGCGCCCGACGCCGATCTTCGACGCCTTCAACATCAGCCAGGAACTGGAGAAGGCGCTGCGGCCGAAGGTGTGGTTGAAGTCGGGCGGCTACATCGTGA
>Ga0209018_1001131_pt1 | contig 22452 bp, 15 predicted proteins | sample YNPBryBLVA2012_FD_185814 | JGI IMG/M metagenome (GOLD analysis project Ga0209018, IMG submission 185814) | Anoxygenic and chlorotrophic microbial mat microbial communities from Yellowstone National Park, USA - YNP Bryant BLVA 2012 (SPAdes)... ...
CCTGGACCGCCCGCCCCGGCACGGCTCACCACGCGCACCTCGGCGCGCCCCGCGAGCGGGAAGGGCAGCCGCCCCTTGAAGGAGCGGAAACCTTCGACCTCGGGCGCGGACGGAGCAACGGGCATGTCCGGACCCAGGGGCGTGGCGGCGGCACCATACACGGCGGTGTAATCCGAAGGGCCTGCCGACGACGAGAACGCGCGCTCGAAGGCGAGTTTCCGATCCTCCGATTCCTGCATGGCCGCGCGTGCCACCGCCATGGCCTTGACCTGCATCTCGAGCGGCACCTTTCGGTCCATCAGCCGCTGGCGCCGTTGCAGCAGCGCGAGCTCCATTCGGTTGAGGTCCACAGCTCGGGACGCGTCATCGGCCAGGGCACGACGCAGGCGTTCCACCTTCGACGTGTGCGCCAGCAACGTCTCGAAACCGGCGCCGAGCGGGAGCAGCCCCGCGTGCACCATCCGGTACCAGGTCCGGCCTCGCGCGGCCATGCGTCGCTTGACCTGGTCCTGCTGCGCCCGGAGGCGCTCGATATCGGTGTCGACGGCCTTGAGATCGCGCGTGATCCGCTCGAGTTGCTGTTCGGGATCCTGGATATCGGCGTACGACGTTGGGGACGGCGGCGCCGCGGTATCGGCGGTCGCGAAGCCTGACGACAAGGCGATGGCGACCAGCGGGACGGCAACGAGCTGCGACGTTCGGTTCCGCATGGCTTCACACCGTCGCCATGCTCTTGAGGCTGAAGTGAGAAGATGCAGCGCCCAGCGCAGCGCCCAGGGCGATGAGACCGCCCACGGCGTACCAGGGAAGAAACGTCGGCGACACGCCCAGCACCAGGGTCGCAATCTCGGCAACGTGAGAGTGGATGATGGCGTAGATCAGGCCGAGGATAGCGACGGCGGCGGCCGCACCGATGGCGCCGACCACGCAGCCTTCGACCACGAACGGACGGCGGACGTATTGCTCCGTGGCGCCCACGAGCCGCAAGACGTCGACCTCGATGCGTCGACGTTGAAGAGCGAGGCGCACGGTCGACGCGACGACGGAGACGACGGCAGCGAGCACGACGCAGGCCAGGACCATCCCTCCGACGAGCGCGGCCTGGAGTAGCCCCTGGAGCTTGTCGGTGTAGCGTTGGTAGGTCTCGACCGACTCGACGACAGGCAGCTTCTTCATGTTGGCGGTCATGCTCTGCAGATCGACCTCGCTGACAGAGCTTGCCATGTCGACTTCGAGCGACGACGGGAAGGCTTCCGGGGGAAGCGCTGCGAGCGCGCCGTCGGAGTCGTCGCTGATGACCTCGTGCCGCGCGTCGGCCGAGGACACGTAGCGCACGGCGGTCACGCCCGGAGTCTGCTCCAGCGCCCGTCGAAGGTCCGCGACCATCTCTTCGGTGGCGCCGTCTCGCAGGTACACCGACGCACGTCCGGCCCGGGCCCAACGATGGCGGACATGGTCGAGATTGACGACGACCAGCAAGGCGGAAGCCAGGCACACGAACGCGACAGCGAGGGAGAAGGCCGACAGCGCGTGCAGCTTCCAATCCGCCTTGCCACCGCGCCACGCTCTGCTTGCAGTCGACATGAGGCTCGAACCCTTCCTTCCTTCTTCGAACCGGGCTCACGCCACGGCCAGCCGCTCCGTTGGCGTGGCCACCGAACCCGCTTCGTCCAGCGGCGTCCGATCGCCCTCGCCGCCCTCGTCGAATCCGTCGACCTCCGGTGTTGCCATGTGCAGGCCATGCGGCACGTCCACCGCCTTCCCATCATCGAGCACAACGACCCGGCGCGGGCGCACATCGAGCAACGTACGGTCGTGGGTCGCGAAGATGACCGTGGTGCCGGTCTCGTGGATGTCCTCGAACAGCCCGAGGATGTCGGTGGCGAGCAAGGGGTCGAGGTTGCCGGTCGGCTCGTCGGCGAGGATGAGCGCGGGTTCGCCCACAATCGCGCGAGCGATGGCGACGCGTTGCTGTTCACCTCCGGAGAGCACGGCAGCTCGGTCCGCCCCGCGCCCGGCCAGGCCCACGCGCTCCAAAGCCTCCCCAACGCGTGTGTGGATGATGCGCTCCGGCAGACCGAGGATCTCGAGTGTGACGGCGACATTGTCGAACACGGTCCACGTCGGCACCAGCTTGAAGTCCTGGAACACGATGCCGATGTTGCGTCGCAGCATGGGGATGGAATCGCTGGTCAGGCGCGCGATGTCGCGGCCGAGGAACAGGATGCGGCCGTCGTCGACGGTTTCGGCGCGGTACAGCAGGCGAAGCAGGGTGCTTTTACCAGCACCGGACGGCCCTGTGATGAACACGAACTCGCCTCGCTCGATGACCAGGGACGTGCCCCGCAGCACGGGCTGGTCCGGTCGATACGCCTTGTAGACGTTCTCGAAGACCAGGATCGGGCGGTTGGATGCCGTCGCATCGAAGCGTTGTCCCGCGCGAAGAGCCTGGCGGAACTGGCTCCCGTTGCCGTTTGACACCATGCACGCACCCCTACCAGGCACGATCGAATTGAACCAAGTTTTCGGCGCGCGCTAGCGTGCGCATCCCATGCGCATCGTGTTTCTTGGCCTGCCCCTCGCGGCGCTGCTGCTCATCCGTGACGGCCACCAAGTCGTCCTTGCTGGCGTGCGACCAACCCTCTCCAACGGCACGAGGCGCCTGCGCAAGCTCGGCACACCCGTCATCGCCGATCCGCAGAACGACTGGGACGCGTTCCGAGCACGGGCGCGCACCGCCGGCGCCCAGCTCCTGGTGAGCTGGTTCTTCACCCGCAGGATCCCCATGGGCCTGGTGGAAGACTGTCCGCTCGGTGGCATTGGCGTGCATCCCTCGCTGCTCCCGCGGCACCGGGGACCAGACCCGTTCTTCGCGGCCATTGACGCCGGGGACGCAGAGACGGGCGTGACGGTTCACCGAATCGCCGCCGACTATGATACGGGCGCGATCGTGGCGCAGCGGTCGATACGCATCGACCCACGCTGGAACGCCTGGCAGCTCGCCCGCCAACTCGACCGTCCCTCGCTGGCACTGCTGCGTGAGACGGTGCAGCGTGCCGCGCGGGGCGACGACCTGCGGGGCCAGCCTCAAGACGAGCACAAGGCGACGCTTGCGCCGTCACCCGCAGAAGACGATCGAGAGCTGCGATGGTCCTGGCCTGCAGAGCGGCTCGAACGCCGGATCCGAGCCCTCGCGCCAGTCCCGGGCGCGATCGCGTTCGTCGGCGACACATGCATGACGGTGCTGCGCGCCAGACCGACCGACGACGTGCCGCGCGCACTCGAGCCTGGAGAAGCAGCGATTCTCGACACGACCGTGGTCGTTCGCGCCGGGAACCGTGGGCTGGTGCTCGAGCAGGTGGAAATCGACGGCAAGACGTACGAGGGCGCGGAGCTTGCAACGCTCGTTGCGCGGGCGTCCAAGAAATGAGCTAACGTAGGTGACCTGGGAGCAGACGATGAGCGATATCGTTACGACTGCGAGAACAGCACGCGAGCTACTTGCCAAGGGACTGGGGGCGTTGCAGGCGAATCCGAACGTCTCGCCGCAATACCTCGAAGCCGCGGAGCCCATCGCAGCGGCCATGGGCGCGCTGCACACGATCGAGCGAACAGGCGGTGCCGAAGTTGTCAGCGCCTCGGCGCAAGCGCTCGACGCTGTTCGACGAGCACTTTCCATGCTGCAGGCGCAGGCCACGTCCGACCCTGCCATGATGTCGGTGATGGAGACCGTGGCGTCGTCGTTGTCTCACGTGTTCGCACTCACGAAGATGCAGTCTTCGGCAGCAGCAGCGCCGGCCGCCGCAGCGCCGACAGCCGCAGCGCCGTACGTACCGCCGGTCCAGCCCCAGGCACCCGCTGGCTGGCAGCAGCCCGCGCCACAGCCAGCCGCAGCGCCCATGCAACCCGCCGCCTGGCAGCCGCCAGCGCAGCCGACGCCCTACGCGCCGCCGCAGGCCGCACCGATGGCACCGCAGCCCGCACCGTACGCGCCACCGCCTCAGGCTGCACCGTACGCGCCACCGCCTCAGGCCGCACCGTACGCGCCACCCCCTCAGCCCGCAGCGTACGCGCCTCCGATGCCGGCCGCCCAGGCGGCTCCCTACGCGCCGCCGCCCCAACCTGCGCAGCAGGCGTGGCAGCCGCCTGCGCCTGTCGCTCAACCCGCGCAGCCACCGCAGCCACAACAACCCGCAGCTTTGCCTGCACAGCCGCAGCCGGTCGCGCAGCAAGTGCCTCCCGGACAGGCCTCCTCGCCCTACGCGGTGACATCCAGCTATCCGCGTGTCGAGGCCGAGCTTGGAACCCACAGCCCTTCGAATTTCTACAAAGGGTTGGCGGGCAATGACGTCGTCGACCACGGCGGCATCTTTATCGCCACCTACAAGATCCCACGCGTCGGCGAGACGCTGCGCGTGCACGTGTCCTTGCCAGGCGGATACGAGTTCGAAGCGGTTGGCGTCGTTCGCTGGACACGCGAGTCGCGCGACTCGATGACCACCGACATCGCTCCGCCCGGGTTCGGTCTGCAGTTCACCCAGATCTCGCCGGAAGCGCGTCAGCTCGTCTATCGCTACGCGCGCAACCGCGAGCCCCTGTTCCACGACGACCTGTAAAGTCGGTGCGATGCCCCCATCCTTTGCGCCTTGCGGCCATCACCTCGCTGGCCGCTCTCCTGGTTTCAGGTTCTGCTGGGGCCGCTGACGACCCCTACCTCGAGTGGTGGACGATCGATGCGCCGCACGCCCGAGTCCACTACTACAAGGGCCTCGAGCCCATCGCGGAACGCGTTGCCGACGTGCTCGAGGGCGTCCATCGCGAGATGTGCGAAGAGCTCGGATGGTCGCCGTCCCAGATCACCGAGGTGGTGTTGACCGACAACACGGATTCGGCCAACGGCTTCGCGAGCGCGATCCCATACAACTCGATCCACCTGTTCGTGACCGCGCCGGACGACATGTCCGCGCTGGGCGACTACGACGATTGGTATCTGGAGCTGGTGTCGCACGAGTACACGCACATCCTGCACACGGACAACATCACGGGAGTGCCTGCGATCGTCAACGCGGTGATGGGAAGGCGCCTCGTTCCGAACCAGAACCAGCCGCGGTGGCTGCTCGAGGGATTGGCGGTCGTCGAGGAGTCCCGCCACACCACCGGCGGCCGCATCCGGTCCACCATGTTCGACATGTTCTTGCGCGCCGACGTGCTGGACAACCGAATTGTGCCGCTCGACCAGATGTCCAACTCGGCACGCCGTTGGCCGCAGGGCAACATCTGGTACCTGTATGGCTCTCGGTTCCTGAGCTGGATCGCCGACACGTACGGACCGACGGTGCTGGCTGCGGTCGCACGCGATTCCGGGGCGCAGGTGATTCCCTTTGGCCTCAACCGGTCCATTCGACGGGCTACCGGCCGCACCTATGTCGACCTCTACCGAGGTTGGACGTCGTGGCTGCGCGACACCACGGCGGATCAGATGAAAGCCGTGGAGGCGAGAGGCCTGCGCGAGGGGACCCGGATCACATGGAGCGGGATGCAAACGTCGCATCCACGCTTCGTGCCCGCCGCGGCAAGGACAGCGTCGGGTTACGCGGAGCTGATCTATCAGCGTTCCGGCGACGACCGCGCGGGGCTCTATCGGGTCGTGCTCGACACACCCCAGCGCGTACGACCGGGCAGCGACCGCCTGCTGGTGCGTACCACGGGGCCGTCGTCCGGCAGCTTCGAGCCCGACGGCAGCCTGATCTACGCATCGGTTGACGTGTCCAGGCGTGTGTACTCGTTCGGAGAGCTGTTCCGCCTGCCAGCGCGGACCACAGCACCGGACGGCATGGAATCGGCCATCCAGCGCCTGACTGTCGGAGGCCGAGCGCGCGAGCCCGACGTGAGCCCTGATGGCAGATCGGTAGTTTTTGCCATCACGCACCGCGGAACGGGGTACCTGAAGATCGGATCGCTCTCGCCAGAAGGGTCGTTGGAAAACATCAGGACCCTGGTGCCGAGCTCCAGGTTCGAGCAGGCGTATACGCCACGCTACTCGCCCGACGGCCGCCTGGTGGCGTACAGCGCATGGACGCAGGGCGGATACCGCGACATCCGCCTCGTCGACATGCGCACAGGGCGAGTGCAGTCGCTCATGCACGATCGTGCGATGGACATGCAGCCGACGTTCTCCCCGGATGGGCGCTGGCTGCTGTACTCGTCGGATCGAAGCGGCATCGCAAACATCTACGCGTATGACCTGACGAGCCACGAGACGTTCCAGGTCACCAACGTTCGCACCGGTGCGTTTCAACCAGACCTCTCGCCCGACGGACGGACGCTCGCGTACGTCGGGTACACGTCGGAGGGCTACGACGTGTACGTGATGCCGTTCGACCCAAAGCGGTTCCTGCCGGCGGAGCCGTCGCGCGTCGAGCGGGTCGAGGGCCCCCGGCTGTTTGCGCGCAACAACTTTCCCAAACGCCCCTACAACCCGCTTCCGTCGCTGCGGCCGCGCGCGTTCGCTCTGCGCTACGGACCCGGTACCTACGGGCAAGCCCTGACGATCGAGACGACCGGCAACGATGCTGTCGGCCACCACGCAGTCGCCGGAGCGATGAACATCGAGACGGAGGAGCCGCTCCCGTACGCTGCACTGTCGTACGTGTACGGTGGGCTGCCGTTCGACTATTTCTCGACGTTGTTTCGATCGGTGGCGCCCCGCAGAGGCTACCTGGTCGGCGATCAAGAACCGCTATGGTTGGAGACGACGTGGGGGTGGACCAACGGCCTGGCGTACACGAAGCCTCGCGCATACGACGCCCAGACGTACGTGCTGAGCTACTCGGTCGCGCACATCGGGGGCACCCTGCCCGTGGGGCGGAAGCTGGATCCGTATGCCACGGTCGGCCGGGACCCGCTCCGCGGTTACGTGGGCGTTGTGCGGCTCGGGTGGTCGTACTCCAACGCGGAGCAGTACCTCCACAGTATCGGCGGCGAGAACGGCTTCTCGCTATCCGCGTCGGTCGACGTGGGCAACGAAATGACGGCCGGCGAGTTCGACGTTTACGCGTTCGGATACGACGCCACGAAGTACACACCGCTGCCCTGGCTCCGGCACCACACGCTGGCGGTGCACGTGGGAGGCGCAGCCGCGACCGGCAGTTACCCGCGTCGGGGGCTGTACTACGTGGGCGGCTTCGCCGACACGCGCGTGCGCGATTTGATCTACGAAACAGTCTTTCAGAGCGGCTATGTGCTGCGGGGCTACGAGCCGGTCAGCTTCATCGGGTCGCAATACCACCTGGCGAATGTCGAGTACCGCTTCCCGATCGTGAACGTCGACCACGGCATCTCGACCCTGCCGGTCTTCTTGCAGCGGATCAGCGGCAACGCGTTCCTGGACTACGGGGGATCCTTCAACCAGCTCGACGTGGAGCACTGGCGGGACCAGTTCCACACGGGTCTGGGCGGCGAACTCTGGATCGACCTTCAGCTCGGCTACCACATGCTGCTCAACATCCGGGCCGGCTATGCGAAAGGATTCGGACAGTACGCCGTGGAGGGCGGGCAGAAGTACCTCGTGCTCGCCGCGCCGTTCTGACCAACGTTCGATCCGGGCGTGGCCGGGCTCAGTTCGTGTTCAGTTCGACACGCAGGAGCTTGCGGCCAATGAAAAGGTAGTCGCCGTGCTGCAGCTCGCGTTCGTCCTTGACGCGCACGTAGGTGCCGTTGCGACTGTTGAGGTCGGTGAGGGTGAGCCTGCCGCCGACCTCTTCGATGCGGCAGTGCGTGCCCGACATGTACGGATCGCCAGGGAAGTTCAGATCGCCGCCCTCACGGCCGATCTGCAGCGACGAGGTCCTGGCGCACACCACCATGCCCGGGCATCCGCCCTGAAAGATCTGCACCACCCGGAACGGCCCCGCGTACTTCGGCGACGAGTAGAAGTACGTGCCGTCATCGAGCGGCGGGTCGTTGCTGACGGTGTGCGGATCGATGCGGAACACCTGCTCACCGGCCAGGAATACGTCGCCGATGGCGATGTCGACCGTGCCGCGGATGCGGATGTACACGCCGTTGCGCGAGCCTTCGTCGCGGACGACGAGCTTGTTGTTGCGGTAGAAGAAGTTGGCGTGTTTGGGGGAGATGAACGGGTCGTCCGGGAACTGCAGGTTCCCCGCGCGCCCGGCGATGTGCTCTTCGGCGCGCAGGTGATACGACAGGCCTTCCATGCCCTCGCCGCGGATCAGCACCAGCTTCGCCTTGGCCGGGTTCTGCATGTCGCTGAAGAACAACGTGCGCGCGTTCAGGATCTCAGGGGGTACTGCGGCACCGCATCGCCCGCAGAACTTGTGGCCGACCGGAACGGCGGCATGACAGGACAGGCACACATAGTTTCGTGCTTGCTCCATGAGCTCCTCCTGAGACAGGTGCGCATAGGGACTTGCCGGCCCCACCGGGGACGAGCGAGTCGACGGTATCACTTCTACGGACGACTTGGGTGGGCTACCGGGGGCCGACGCCGACGACGCGGGACTCCGGAGCGTAGTCTGCGCGGACACGCCCGGCGGGGCGAAGCCGGCCGACGGACCGGTGGCCACCGGCGCCACGGCGGGCAGGGCCGGTGTCTCGTCGAGCATCGGCGACCGGATCTCGGCCGAAGGACGAGTCGACACCGCGGGAGGCGCGAACAACGACAGATCGTGGCCGCACGCACACGTTGCCGTGCCCATGGGGCTGAAGCGGTCGCACCTGCCGCAGACGATTCCGATTTCGAAGTCCATGACCCGGCCAGTTCGGCCTTGCGGAGCCTTCATTTGTAGACGGCCAGTCGCGAGACGGTCAAGCAAAACGCCAGAGCCCCCGCAACGAGCCCGGACCATGCCGCTTTTTACAACTGTGCTAACGTCGACCCGATGAACGACCGATTCCTCAGAGCGTGCCGCCGGGAAGCCGTGGATGCGACCCCGGTCTGGTTCATGCGCCAGGCCGGGCGCTACATGCCCGAATACCGTTCGCTCCGCCAGCAGCACTCGATGCTCGATCTGTGCAGGACACCGGAGCTGGCCGCGCAGGTCACCCGTCAACCGCTGCGCCTGGGCGTGGATGCGGCCATCCTGTTCTCCGACATCTTGGTCCCCCTGGAACCGATGGGCGCACCGGTCGGCTTCACCCAAGGAGAGGGACCGGTCATTGCCCACCCCATTCGCACGGCCAACGACGTGGCCGCGTTGCGCGTCATCGATCCCGAGGAATCGCTGGGGTTCGTGCTCGACGCAATCCGGTTGCTGCGCACGGACCTGAAGGTACCGCTCATCGGGTTCGCCGGCGCGCCGTTCACGCTCGCGAGCTACCTGGTCGAGGGAGGGCACTCGTCGAGCTATCTGCTCACGAAGAAGCTCATGTTCTCCGATCCGGATTGCTGGAATGACCTGATGAGCAAGCTCTCCGAGGTCGTGCGCCGGTTCCTGCGCGCCCAGGTGGCGGCCGGTGTGCAGGCCGTGCAGCTCTTCGATTCGTGGGTCGGACAGCTCTCGCGCGACGACTACGACAAGCTCGTCGCACCCCATGTGAGCCATATCCTGCGTGACCTCGAAACCACGGGCGTGCCGGTGATCCACTTCGGCACAGGCACGGCAGCGTTGCTCGAATCGATGACTGCGGCGGGCGGCACCGTCATCGGCCTCGATTGGCGCGTCCGGCTCGACGAGGGCTGGGCGCGCGTCGGCCACGATCACGCCGTGCAGGGGAACCTCGACCCCGCCACGCTCACCGCACCACGGCCGGTCATCCGGCAACGCGCGTCCGATGTGCTCCGGCGCGCGGCGGGACGGCCCGGCCACATCTTCAACCTCGGTCACGGAATCTTCCCGGAAACGCCCGTCGACGAAGTGCAAGCGCTGGTCGATTTCGTCCACGAATCCACCGCGCAGTGACGCCCCCCTGTACGGTCCAGGAGAGCCCCCATGCCGACCACCGCGATCCTGCTCGTAGCACACGGTACGCCCGAGCGCGTCGAAGACATCCCGGCGTTCCTCGACAACATTCGACGCGGCAGGTCGACACCGCCGCAGATCGTGCAGGAGGTGCGCCGTCGCTACGAGGCCATCGGGGGACGATCGCCGTTGCTGGACACGACACGGGCTCAGGCCGAAGCGCTGTCGCGAAGAACCGCGCTGCCCAGCTTCGTCGCCATGCGCATGTGGCATCCGTACATCGAAGACGTACTCCGCGAGATTTCAGAACGTGGATTCGATCGGCTCGTGGTGCTCACGATGGCGCCGCACTCGGCCCACGTGTACGAACCCGTGGTGCGCGAGGCTGCCGCGCGGTTGGCACGACAAGGCGCAACGGTCCCGGAGCTGCTTTGCGCACCGTGCTGGGGCGATGAGCCGGCGCTTCACAGGGCGTGGGCCGAGGCCACGCTGCACGTGATCTCGGCGCTCGATCCGCGCGAGCTGGCGCGCGCGGTGCTGGTGCCGTCGGCGCACAGCCTGCCCATGCGTGTGGTGCAGGCTGGCGACCCCTATCCGCAACTCGTGCATGAGACAGCGGAAGGCGTGTTGGCAGCCTTGGGGCAGAGCGGTTTGCCTCACATCCTGGCGTTCCAGAGCCAGGGAATGACCGCCGATCCATGGCTTGGTCCAGACTTGCCCACCGTGTTCGAGCGGGCCAGGACCACCGGCGCGCGCAGCGTCGTGGTGCTCCCGATCGGGTTTCTTTCCGATCACGTCGAGACGCTCTACGATCTCGACATCGAAGCGCGCGCCTTGGCGGCCGAAGCGGGCCTCGCCTTCCATCGCGTGCCATGCCTGAACGCGTCGGACCGCCTGATCGAGGCGATGCAGCGTGTCGTGCAGAAACTGATCGGAGCCGATGAGAACGCGCTGACGCCGGGCTACTGGCAAACGTAGCCGGTACCGGCGCTCTGACACGTGGTGCCGGTCGGGCAGATGCCCGCCGACCACGTGCAGTCGATCAGGCAGGTGTTGCTCAGACAGACCATGTCCATGTCGGGATTGCCGCCCAGGTTGTCGTCGCACCGGGGGCTTGCGCTGCGGCAGAGTCCGCCGGGGAACGACCCGGTCGGCAGGCAGGCGTTCTGGGCAGCGGCACAGCTATAGCCCGTCGGACAGTTGCCGCTCACACACGCAGGCATGCATGCGTGGGCATACGTGCTGTCGCAGGTGAGCGCGGCGTTGACACCCTGGCAGACCGCATCGGTGACCGTGGCATCGTCGCAGGTGACCAGGCAGGTTCCCGCATGGCACGCCATGGGAAGCCCGCCGTAGCTGCTGCAAGTGTTATCAACAAGGCACGGCCCACCCGGGAACGATCCCTTGGGCAGGCATGCGTTCTCGCTGGTGAGGCATGCATAGCGGTTGTCGTCACATGCGTTCGAGTCGCACGGAGATACGCAGACGTGCTTGGCGTCCAGACAGGTCAATCCGACGGCCGAGCAATCGCTCTCGCCGTTGGGGCACGGGACGACACAGGCGTTGCCGACGCAGGCCATCTGCTTGCCGCCGTACGATCCACAGAGGTCGCCGGTGGCGCATGCGCCGCCTGGGAAGCTGCCGTTGGGCAGGCATGCGTTCTGAGCACCGGTCTTGACGCCCTCTGGCTCGAAGCACGAATAGCCGGCGGGACACATGCCAGCGACGCAGGCGTAGACACAGTAGCCTGCACCGGTCTGGGGGTTGGTGGGCATGCACGTCAGCCCGGCGTTGATGACCTGGCACAGGGCGTTGCCGGTGCCGACGTTCTTGTCGTTGCAGTCCACCACGCACGTGCCGTTGACGCACGACTGGGAGACGCCGTGAACCGGGTCGCAGGTGTTGTTGGCCTTGCAAGGGCTGCCCGGGAAGGCACCGGTGGGCAGGCAGGCCTTCTCGCCGGTGGGGTCGAAGCACGAAAGCGACTCGCCGCCGACCGCGGGGCAGGTGTAGCCCGGCCCGTCGCCACAAGGCGGCATGCACGCCTTGAGGCCCTTGTCCTCGCACGTCAGCGACATGCCCAGCGCGGTACCCATCGCCGTGCAGAGCGCATCGCCTCCAGCCGCGCAATCGATGAGGCAGACTCCTCCCTCGCACTTGAGGTCGTGTCCGAGCCCGTCAAAGTTGGACGCGCAAATGTCGCCGTCCGCGCAAGGGCTGAGGGGGAATGCGCCCGTGGGCAGGCACGCGCCGTTGGTCGTCTCGCAGGCGTAGCCGTCCGGGCACGCGAGGGTGTTGGGCGCGCATTTCTGCGCGCACAGACCCTGGGACTCCACGCACGTGAGCGCCGTCGACACCGCCTCGCAGTCGGCGTCGGCGGTGCACTCGGGGACGCAGATGCTCTCGCCGCCGCTGTCGATGCACGCCTGGTTGATGGTTCCGATGGGCAGGCAGTACGGATCCGTATGCTGGGCGTCCGCGGGCAGGCACGGGCTCGTGGGGAACGACCCCGTGGGAAGGCAAACCCAATCCGTCGTGAAGCAGCTATCCCCGGTGCCACACTCGCCCGTCGTTCCACAGGCCGGCATGCACGCTCCGAAGGTGTCCGCGCACAGCAGCTCCCCGTGGATCTGCTTGCACGCGTCGTCGCCAGCGCTGCCCGCTTCGCACCCGGTCAGGCAGAGCCCGCCCACGCAGACGTCGTCCGCTGCGGTGCACGTCGTGGTGCATGACTCGGGGGGCTTGCAGTACAAGAGGCCGTCGTGCTGCTCGGTACACACGGCGCCTGCGGGACAGTCCGCGTTCGTGGTGCAAGGGGGCGGCACACAGACCCCGTCCGACGATCCTGGACCGAACGGCTGGCAAACCTCGCTCGCCTTGCAGTCCGTCGCGACGTCGGAGCAGGTCGGGAAGCAGAAGCCGCCGGTGGGCGACTCGGACGTGGGCATGCAGAACGTGTCGGCTGCGCACGCGGGAGCCAGCGGATCGCAGGTCGGCGGCGGTGTGCAAACACCGTTGGGAACGTCACACACACCACCCGCAGGGCACTGGTCGCTGGCCGTGCAAGCGGGGGCGCAGATGCCCTTGTGCGGGTCATCCGACAGAGGCTGGCAGACGTAGCCGTCGCGACACACGTCGGTGCCTGGATCGCAGTAGCGGAAGCACGCCTTGAGGGTGCCCTTGGCCTGGACGCACGCCGAGCCTGCCGGGCATGCGTTCGTATCGCTGCACCCGAGGATGGTGCAGTAGCCGCCCACGAGCCTCGGGTCGAGGCTCGCACCAGCGCACATGGCTGTGGCGCAATCGGCGCCGGTCGCGCAAGGGTCGCCGACCTGGCCTTTGGCCGGGCCGCCGTCCACCGGATCGGGCACGCATTCGCCCTGATCTTCGTGCGTGCCCGGACCGCAGGTCACACCGGCTTCGGCCGGGTCCGCGACGCACTGACCGTCGCTCTCGTGCGTGCCCGGACCGCAGGACAGCGCACTGCCGCCCGAGCCACCGGAGCCGCTCGTCCCGCCGTCATCCCACGGCTTGGGCACGCAAACGCCGCCCGAGTTGTAGGTGCCCGCGCCGCACGTCAGGTCCGATCCGTCGTCCGAGCCGCCGCACCCGGATCCGACCGCAGCCACGAACGATACCATCAGCGCCACAGCCGCCCCATCGAACCGTCTTGCCATGCCCTCATCCTCCCTCGATGCGACGGCGTGTCCAAACACGCCCCGAAGCATCAGACAACAGGTATCCTGCCCGGGGCAGGATCGTCAACGATCGAGACCGGAGCGTGGGCATTTGAGCGCAATGCAATGCGTCATCGGCCCGCGACCGACAGGCTCATGCCATGAGCGCCAGGATCAGGCGAGAAGATCATGGAGAGCCGGACCGCACGGTACCGAAGCGGGCATCCATCGCCTATCAGGTCGGCAAGCTCTTGCGCGCGGATCGTGCCCGACGGCCCGATCACGACCGAGGCGCGGATCGTCAGCCAGCGTCCCGGAATACCGGCGCGCGTGAGCCAGGTTTCGTCGTCGCCAGATCCCATGCGAATCGACGCGAGGAACGTCCTGATGTCCACCGTGCGGGTCTGGCCCTTGACGTTTCGTGCAACCTCGATGGATGCCGTTCGAAGCACGTTTTCGATACGTGCAGCGACCCATGCCGGGCCTCCTGCGGCATGCACGTCGGCCAGGTCGAGGGCGAGGAGCATGTCGGCGCCGACGATGGTGCTCACCAGTGCGGGCGCATGCGGGTCGACGGCGTCCACCGACAGGAATCGAAGGCCATCGGGGCACGCGGCATGGACGGTCGGGAGCAGGCGATTCGTGTCGATGGGCCTCGACGTCTTGACGTCGACATACTCGTCGAAGCTGGGGATACCGAGCCCGAGGGCTGGTCCGAAGGTGAGGACGGGCTTGGGGTGGAAGCCTTGGGAGTACCAGAGGTCGACGCCAGCACGACGAAGGATGCGGGGGATTTCACGGACGAGATCGAGGTGGCCGAGGAGAGTCGCGCGGCCGAGTTTCTCGAAGCGGAAACGATAGCGCATGGCAGCGGACGGGGTAGGCCGCGCAGGCGCGGGTGCCGGAGCGCCGAGTTGTCGCATGCGATCGCTGGCGCGCGCACGACGCTGTGCAAGGGCCTCCAGATCGCATCCGGCGCCGCACTGCAAGCACACGAGCTTGCGGTCTTCGCCGGCCGGAACGACGCCTGGGTGAAGCTGCTTGCGCGGTGCGGGGCGACCGCAGGGCGGCGTAGTCCGGGCGTGCAGGGCCCGGTCATACTCGCGTGCGAGGAATGCGGGGTCGATGCCCACGTCGATGTGCGACCACGGAAGCGCGGCGCCCACGGGGATGGCGGAGAGGGCGTCGTCGACGGTCAACCCATGGGCCCGCATCGCGTTCATCCAGACGTCCCACCGGACGTGGCCGTCCCAGGCGTCGAACCGCGCGCCATCGCGCCATGCCTGCTCGATGACATCGGCGAGGCGGCGGTCTCCGCGAGACAAGATGCCTTCGAGGATGGACCCGTGCGGCTCGTGGGCCTTGAGGTCGATGCGATGTTTCCGGGCAGCGTCGCGGAGCATCTCCTGCTTGCGGAGCACGGTGTCGAGGCCGTCCATCCGCACCCATTGGAACGGGGTATGAGGCTTGGGGACAAAGGTCGAGACGGATACGTTGACCTTGGGCGTACGCGAGCCGGTACGCCCACGTTTGCCGGCACTCCTGGCGCGCCACGCCGTTTCGACAATCCCCGTCACGTCCTCGTCCGTCTCCGTGGGGAGCCCGATCATGAAGTAGAGCTTGACCCGATCCCAGCCGTGCGCGAGCACCCGCTCGACCGTGTCGACAATCTGCTCGTCCGTCACGTTCTTGTTGATGACATCCCGCATGCGCTGCGTGCCCGCTTCCGGCGCGAAGGTCAGGTTGCTCGATCGCACCCTGCCGATGTCGTCGAGGGTGGCGTCGTCGAGGCCATAGGCGCGAAGCGAGGAGACGGCGAGCGTGACGTGATCGGCCTGCGTGCGATCGGAGACGGCGCGCACGAGCGGCCCGATGCAGGAGTAGTCGGCCGGGGAAAGGGATGTGATCGAGAGCTCGTCGTGGCCGCTGGCGGCAAGGGAGCGAAGGATGCAATCGACGAGGGCTTCGGGGTCACGCTCGCGCTCGGGGCGGAAGATCATGCCGGCCTGGCAGAAGCGGCAGCCCTGCATGCAGCCGCGTGCAATCTCGATGGAGAAGCGATCGAAGACGGCCTCCGGTCCGCCGGTCGGGAACCGCTCGGGAAAGGGGAACGAATTCAGGTCGTGGATGAGCGCGCGCCGGACAGGCAGCGGTGCCGCGTCCGACCATGCGCGGTCCACGACGAATCTTCCATGCGACTCCTGCCTGCACGCGTACAACGCGGGAACATACACGCCGCCGAGCGAAGCCAGGTTCTCCAGCCGGCGCAATCGAGGCAGCCCGGCGCGTGTGTCTTGCGTCCAGCGCTCGACGACCTCGGCGGCCTTGAGCTCGCCGTCCCCCACCACGAAGGCGTCGAAGAAGGCCGCCATGGGTTCGGGGTGCGTGGCGACGGATCCGCCCCCGAGCACGAGAGGGGTGTCGTCGGCACGGTCGGCGCTTCTCAGCGGGATGCGACCCAGGTCCAACAGGGTGAGCACGTTGGAGAAGACGAGCTCGTGCTGCAGCGAGATACCGACGACGTCGAAGTCGCGCAGGGGACGGGCGCTTTCGAGGGAAAGCAGGGGCAGCCCTCGTGCGCGGAGCTCCTGCTCCATGTCGAGCCACGGTGCGAACGCGCGCTCGCAGAGCATGTCGTCGCGCGCGTTGAGCCGATCGTAGAGGATCCGCGTGCCCAGGTGGCTCATCCCGACCTCGTAGACGTCGGGGAAGGCCAGGCAGACCCGCGCCGCGACCGCGTTCCAATCCTTGCGCGTCTCGCCCCACTCGCCGCCGCAATACCGGGCAGGCTTCTCCACCTGGTGGACGAACGAGGCATAGGGGTGGGCTGCGAATCCGGCTGACGGTGTCATCGGGGAGACGCACTGGTAGCACGTCGCGAGCAGCCGCGGCATGTCATCGTGAGCGTCAAGCGTGTGACGGGGCGTCAGACAACGTGCCCCGGCCGGTCATGCGGGTTGCGCATCGTCCGCGGGGGCGTTCCGTCCGATACACGGGCGCGCGGCCAGGTCAGCCGCCCAGCACGGCTCGACCCACCCGAGCTCCTCGCAGACCGTATCGCGGACCGGGGCAGGCGTGGTCGTGCATCGCGTGCGCTTGGTCTCGCCACCGAAGTCCGGCGGCGGACAAGCCTGTGTCAAACAGCGAATGTACTGCTCGATGCTCGTCGTCTCCGCGGTCCGCTCCGGTAGGATGGTCCGGGCGCGTCGGCCATCACGGCGTCGCGCATGCGCCGGTTCTCGAAGAAAAGTCCTCATGTCTGGACATTGAGCAACGATCGCGCCAACGCGGCCAGCAGACGTTCGGGCGGGTGGTCGTGGTATGAACGGATCCGTGAGCCAAGCGCAATCCTTCGTGCCGGGCGCGTCGAGCCCGACGTCCGTTCTGGGCGATGCCCTGTCGATCGTTCGCTACCACATCTTGCTCATCGCCATGGCAGCCCAGGTGGTGTTCGGCTGGCTGATGACCGGCAGGTACCTGTGGGCGTTGGCGCCCGTGGTGGGGCTCGACTGGTTCCTGATCAACCTGCTCAACCGGGCGACGGACATCGAGGAGGATCTGCGCAACGGGATCCCTGGCACCGAGCGCGTCGCCCGGCGCAAGAAGCTGGTGACCTGGGGCTGTTTCGGGCTGATGGCGGGATCGTTCGTGGCGACGCACCTGGGGTGGCCGGCCCTCACGCCGTACCGCGCGGTCGTGCAGATCATCGGTCTCGGCTACAACTACCGGATCGTACCGACAAGTCGCGGGTTGTCGCGCTTCAAGGAGATCTACTTTCTCAAGAACTTCGGGTCGGCGGTGATCTTCGTGCTGACCGGGTTCGCCTATCCGCTCGCGGTCGCGGGGGCGTCGCGCGCGATGTCGTGGGCGGCTATCGCCGTGCTGGCGGCGTTCTTCGTGGCATTCGAGATCACCTACGAGATTCTCTACGACCTGCGCGACATCGACGGCGACCGGGCGCTGCATGTGCCGACCTATCCGGTCGTGCACGGCGTGGAGCGGGCCCGGCAGATCATCGACGCGCTCCTCGTCCTGTCCGCGCTCATCCTTGTTGGTGGCTTCTTGTCGGGCCTTCTGGGCGTGCGGGAAGCGTTGATGATCGCCGCGCCCGCGGCGCAGCTTCTCTTCTACCGCCCCCGATTCAAGCGCGGAATCACGTCGCGTGATTGCATCCTATTGACGCACCTCGGAACGACTCAGCTCTTGTTCTACCTGGCAGGCACAGCGGTCTGGCTGAGGATGGGATTACCGCACAATATCTTCCTTACGCGATAGACGCCAGCGAGACAATCAATACGTGGCAGTGGAGCGAGTCGGCGGGCGGGGTGCGCAGCAATGCGGCCCGCCACGCGCCGGACGCGGATCTCGAAGGACCCGGATGAACGCCGGGGTCCGGGGACCACCAACGCGCCACGGCTGGTCCCGGCTGAAACCGAGACAGGACGGATCGGTGTTTGCGTTCTTGGGGCGCTCCTCGAAGAAGCGAGCAGCCCCGCGTCAGCCCGTTTCGTCCAGGACCCCTACGCCGATGGGAATGCGTCCCCAGGCCATGAACGTACCCGACGTCCGGCCGCTGCCGACCGGTGGATCGGATTGCGAGGGCCGGTTGTCGGGGCCGTGCCGAGCTGCGCCCGACGAATCGGGCGGATACCACTGTTCGATGGCTCGTTCGATTGCGGATCGTGCGGCGAGCAAGGGCCTCACTTCGAGCCCGGACCACCTGGCGGACACGCGCAGCGCCTCCTCGTCGGTCGGGTCTTCCATGGCCACGTAGAGGATGGTCTTGCCGACGCCTCGTGCACGGACGTGCGCTGGGAGGAGCATGTACTGCTCGGCCAGGAACCTGGGGATCCAGCGCAGCCAATGCTCCGACGGGGTCATGAGCGACGGTTGCACCCAAGGGATGCCGAGTTCGCGCGAGAGCGTTCGGGCGACGAGGGTTTCGTCGACGAGGTGCAGGGAAGCGACGACATCGAGGAATCGGTGGCCTGTTTGGAGGGACAGAGCCTGCGCAACCTGCAAGTCATGGGGATCGAGGACACCGGCGGAGAGCAGGATCTCGGCAGAGGACCACGTGGGACGGACGGTGCAGGTCATGAAAGTCGCAAGAGCACGATGCGTGCCCGGTCCGCATGGTGCAGAATACGCGCCCAATCCGCGATGCACGGGGTGGGGGTGGAGGGCGTGTGTGCATCGAGGGTTCCCAGCCAGGATCGAACCGATCCCGGGGTGCGTGGCATGGGATGAGGGGGGAGGCGGTCGCGCGATCCTTTCCGCGGGCTCGGGGGTGACGAACCGGGCGTGCGCTATACCGGCGAACCCGCGACAGCGCGCGTTTGCGGAGGTTGGTCCCTGCGATGCGCCCTTCGGGCAGCGATCCTTTCCGATCGCCGCAAGTACGACGAAGGGATGCAGGTGCCTGGATACGCAGCCTGACCGAACCGAATGCGAATGGGCCGCTGCACGGCCAACCGGCTGCATTCGTCATGAGCGCAAGCTGCTTGTCGATCGTCTCGGGCGCGATGGCCGCGGCTGGTCCGGCAGGGGGTACGATGCTTGCCAGCTTCCCGGGATTCTGGCTACAGTCGCGGCTGGACATCGTACCATGGCGCGCGTGCTTGTGATCGACGACGACCCATCGTTGCTCGACGTACTGTCGATGGCGCTGGAGGAGGCGGGCCACGATGTGCTGACCGCGGCAGACGGCTCGGCGGGATGGTCCCGAGTGCAGGGCGACAAGCCGGACGTGGTCATTGCTGACGTCAACATGCCTGGCGTAGATGGGTTCACGTTGTGCCGAAGGCTCCGGGAGCGTGGTAACCAGGTACCGGTGATCCTGCTGACCACGCGGTACGGTGAAATCGACGAGGCGCTCGGCCTGGAGCTGGGCGCGGACGACTATGTGACGAAGCCATTCTCCACGCGCGTGCTCATCGCCCGTGTTGGCGCGCTGATTCGCAGAGACGCCATGAGCAGGGCGCCCGGGGAGGGGCCGGCGACGGTTCTCGATGGTGTCGAGATCCTGCCGGATCGCATGGAGGTGCGCTTCCACGGGTCCCTCGTTCGAATGACGTTGTCGGAGTTTCGCCTTCTGGAAGCGTTGATGACACGACCAGGGCGTGTGCTGACGCGCACACAATTGCTCCACCACGTGCGAGGAGACGATTCGGTGGTCGGAGAGCGCATCATCGACACCTACGTGCGAAGGATCCGCAAGAAGTTGCAGGCGGTGGATGTGCATTTCGACCGTATCGAGACGATGGTCGGGATGGGATACCGTTGGAGCGATGGGCCAGGTCGCGATAGCTAGGGAGCACATCCGATCGGCACCGTGGTGGCGATCTTTGCGGTTCAAGGTGGTCGCCATTGCCATCGCAGTCCTTTGCTTTCCGTTGGTATTCGCCTTCGCTTGGGGGCTTGTGGAACGGAGGGTCGAGGCGGATCTCCGTTCCAACGTGGTGGGCGCCGCGGACGACATGCGTACCGTGTGGGCGCGTTCCGGCGCAGACACCCCGGATCGTGTCGAGCCGGCCTGGCAAGACATCGCTGCGCGGAGAGGCGTCCGCGTGCGGCTCGTGTCCGCGAAAGGCGAAGTGTTGGCGGAGGTGGACCGTCAGCCTCGCAGCGACCCAGTTCATGCCTTGGCGACGATCGTGTTCGGAGACGACGGCTCGCCGAGCGTGGACGCTTTCGACGCTTCGCTTGGACCGGTCGGTTTGCGACCGGAGGTTCGAGAAGTGATAGGGGGCGCCCATGTGGTGACAGGTTGCCGGACGTCGTTCGGGTCGAAGCTGGTTGCATGTCACGCGGCCCGGCGGCTCGAGAGCTTCGGAGATGGTGTCCAGGTGCTGCACGTGCAGGAAACTTCCCGGCGGGCGCTTCGTCCCTTCTACGACCTTCGGCATCTGATCCTTCGCGTCGTGGCGCTGGCGTTCCCTTGCCTCCTGGTGGTGGCGTTCGTCCTCGCTTCCCGGGTCGCAAGGCCGATCGAGGCGCTGCGCGACGAAGCACTCTTGCGTTCCGCGAAGCCGGAGCCGGGGGGCGCGTTGACGTCGGGCGGGCCGGCGGAGGTCGAGGATCTGCGAGCGGCCTTCAACGAGCTTCTCGCCAAGCTTGACGAACGGCGGCGCCACGATCAGCGTTTCGTGGCGGACCTGGTGCACGAGCTCAAGAGCCCGATGGCAACGATCCGAGCATGCGGGGAAATGCTAGCGGACCGAAGCCCGACGGACGAGCGTGTTGCACGGGTCGGCAGCGTGCTAGCCGAAGCAACGGGTCGGATCGACCGTCTGGTGACGCAGTTGCTGGAGTTGACTCGCGCGGAGGTGGGCATGCCAGGTGAAGAGCAAAGCGAAGTGGACCTGGCAGCGCTTGCGCGTGGGGTGGCGGACTCGTGCCGACTCCGGCACCCGGCGGTTCGTTTTTCGGTCCACGGTGACTCGCCGGTCAACGTACGAGGGGTGCCGTCGCGCATCGAATCGCTGTTGCGCAATCTGGTGGACAACGCCGCATCCTTCGCCGCGCGTGACCATGATTCCGGCACGCCGGGAAGGGTCTGCATCGATGTGGCCTGGGAAGACGGTACGGCTGTCATGCGTGTCGAAGATGACGGGCCGGGCATCGCCCCGGAGGACCTGCCGCGCATCTTTGACCGGTTCTTCACCACGCGGCGTGCGGAACATGGGGTGGGTCTCGGTCTGTCGCTCGCGAAGGCCATCGCAGAGGCCCATGGGGGCACGTTGAAGGCGTCGTCGACGCCAGGGCGAGGGGCCGTGTTCGAGGTCCGGTTGCCACGGTCTGGACGCGAGCCTTAGTCGTCTGGTTCACACCAGGTTCACATCGGTTCATCATCGATTCACCGGCCAGCAACTGACATGTTCACACACGGATGCTTGCTTGCCCCGCATGAAGGCTTGCCGGAAGTATGCGGCGGTCGCCCTGCTCGCAGGACTGGCTTCGGCGTCGGGCTATGTGCTTGCCGCCAATTTCCCTGTACCCCCAGCGGCGCCACCCCACACAGTCGCTCGAGCTCCCGCAATGGCGCGCTTCATCACGTACAACGTCGTCCACGGCACCGGCGTGCCGATCCCCCCGTTGCTCGTGCGCGACGCTGCCATCCAAGCCAACGTGCAGGCCATCGGAGGCATGCTGCGTCTGGAGCACGCCGACGTCGTGGCGGTCCAGGAGACCTGCCCCGGGGGCGGGCCGTCAGGGGCCGAGAACCTCGCGAAGCAGAGCGGATTCCCCTACTTCGTCGACGACACCTTCGGTCGCGCGTCCCCCCGCCACGGCGTGGCCTTGTTGTCGAGCGTGCCCCTGGAACGGGTGGAAAGCCGCGCGTTGGTCCGTGGCGTGACCGGCGACAAGGGCTGGCTGGCCGCGACAGGAAAGATCGCCGCGCTCGGCGGCCGCGAGGTCCGGGTCGTCGCGCTGCACCTGGACCCATTCAGCGCATCGGCACGCGAGCGGCAGGTCGACCAGATCGCGGAAGCGTTGGCAGCCGAGGATCGTGCCATGATCGTGATGGGGGACTTCAACTGCAGGTGGGAGCAAGGGCGGTGCGTGCAGCGGTTGGCGGAACGCTTGAGTCTGGCCGCCGCGCCGACCGACGGGTCGTCGACCTATCGATGGGCGGGCGTGCGCGACAGCCTCGATTGGGTGCTTGTCTCGCGGCATCTGCGGATAGTCGCGACGCGCATCCTGGCGGCTAGCAACTCGGATCATCGCCCGGTGGTGGTGGATGTCACTTCGATGTCGGAGTAGGAATGCTCATCGCTGAACACCCCCTCCACAGATCCGGACGTGCGGCATTACCGCATCCGGCTCCTGCCTTGGGTGACGAACGCCAGGCG
>Ga0209018_1001132_pt1 | contig 22447 bp, 15 predicted proteins | sample YNPBryBLVA2012_FD_185814 | JGI IMG/M metagenome (GOLD analysis project Ga0209018, IMG submission 185814) | Anoxygenic and chlorotrophic microbial mat microbial communities from Yellowstone National Park, USA - YNP Bryant BLVA 2012 (SPAdes)... ...
AAACACGAACACCATGCTTTCCAGATCCAAATAGTGTTCATCGGGACTGCGAACATGGGCTCGCGCTCGTTTCCAGCCAATCTTCAACCGTTTCAGCAATTGCCACAAACCGACCAACGTCTTCAAGCGCAGCCAGTTCAAAGCCGCCAACAGAGTACTCAATTTCCACCGTGTTCCGCTTTGCCCGAACTCCTTGGGAGGCTGATGGAGAGTATGCAAAATGGCCTCACGCACCTCTTCGCTATTTGAGTAGTGAGGAGGAAAAAGCAGGCTTGCGACCGCGTCCACGCCGAATTTCCAAACCTGCTTTGCCTTCAGCCAAATAGCGCCGCACCCATTCGTAGATCGTATCTGGGGCATGTCGCTTGAGTAAACCTTGCAAGGCTATCTGACGCCCTGAATCTCCTTCTACAATTTTCAGAATGGCTGCCGCTCGTTCCCGTATGTAGGGCTTGCTCGCTCGATCTCGCAGTTCTTCCAACTCATGCTTCTGCTCTTCAGTAAGTGATAGGCTCAGTTTTGCTGGCATTTCACACCTCCACCATTTCTAACAACTCTATCTCACCAAAGTTACGGTATTATTTTTTTAAAATTCATAAGACTTGTGCTACAGGGTTACGGTGGGGTGGGGTGGGGGAGGGCGTGGGCGTGCGCAGGCTTCCAGCCTGCGATGTGATGGGGGAAAGTACCACCAGGCTCTGCCTGGTCTAGCAAGTCGACTCTAAAGACTTGTGCTACAGGGTTACGGTTGCTACCGAATCACTGAACACGAACCCAGCAGGGGAGAGACGCTTCCCGCTCTCCACCCTTGTACCCTTGACAAACCCCATGTCATTCGATATAATTTACATTAGATGGAATGATAAACATGGAACTGATTGCCGAAATCAACCGCTTCCTCGAGACGCTTGAGCGCTCACCAAAGACGCTGCTCACATACCGCAACGCCTTGCTGCAATTCGTGAAAATTGTCGGCGAAGAGACAGAACTCACCACACAGACCTACGTCCGGTTCTTGACCGCCATCAAGTCGCGTTCTCCCTCCACGCAGCGGGTTTACAGGACGGCCGTGCTGAAATTCTACGCCTTCTGCAAGGCCGGTAACTGGCCGGAACTCGAAGAGGTCACCAGCCATTACACCCACAAGCAAGGCAAGCGCATCGTCAACTTCGATCGCCAGGCCGTGGAGAAAGTCGTCCAGTATTGCGCCTCCTTGAGCGCCGACTCAGACGATGCGCGCACGAACCTGGAGAACCTGCGCGACCGCGCTTTTGTGCTGACCCTGGTGGATACCGGTCTGCGCATCTCCGAAGCCTGCGCCCTCAAGCGCGGCGATATGGACTGGCTGGAGCAGCGCGCCGTCATCATCGGCAAGGGCGATAAACAGGCCGTCGTGCGCTTCTCGAATCGCGCCATCGAAGCCCTGAAAGTTTATCTACACGCAAGAGAGAGCGTGGAGCCGAATTCCCGCCTGCCGCTCGGCTCCCAGCCCCTCTTCGCCCGCCATGATATTCGCGCCAGCAAGAAAATCCGCCCGATCACGCCCGGCGGCATGTGGAAGGCGATCAAATCCCGCATCGAAGCCGCCGGCGTGCACCGCCGCGCCGTGCGCATCCACGATTTCCGCCATTACTTCGTCACCATGACCTACCTGGCCAAGGGCAACCTCAAACTCTCGCAAGAACTGGCACGCCACGAAAGCATTTCCACCACCAGCCGCTATGCCCATTTCGGCGGCGAAGCGGATGCCGCTTACGACGAGATTTTCAACCGCAGCCAGCCATAACAAAGCAATCTCTCAGCTTGCCAGAAGATTGCGGCTTGGGCGCGCCCTTCGCCGGTAAAAAAACGCGCCTCGCTATATAACCCTTTTGCGCCAACACACAGTCACAACAGCATGTATAATTAAGGCCATGATTGCCCCGAGGCGCTCAGAGAGCGCTGCGTTTCTGAGCTGGTCGCAGCACCGTGAGCAAAAGGAGGTGTTTTGATGCTGCGTCGCATTGCCCTGGCTTCTCTGTTCTGTCTGTCTGGCCTGTTGCTGGTGAGCCTTGCGGCTTGCTCCTCGTCGCCGCATGCTACGGCAGTGATCGAGGCCAGTGCCACCGCTGCCATCCTTCCTAGCAGCACGCCCCTGCCCCCCTCCCCCACCCCTCTGCTGCCCACCGCCCCTCCGCCCACAACGCCTCCACCCTCGGCCACCAGCCTGCCGCCGGTGTCGCCTAGCGCAACGCCCATATCGCCTTCACCCACACCCACCTATATCCTGTGGGACGAAGCCATGGCTCACGTCGGCGAGACGCTGACCGTGTGCGGGCCGGTCATGGGCACCCATTTCGCCCAAAGCAGCAATGGCAAACCCACCTTCCTGAACGTGGGCGCCGCTTACCCTGACCCTCAACGCTTCACCGTGCTCATCTGGGGCAGCGACCGCCACAAATTCCCCGGCCCTCCCGAACAAATCTATCTCGATCAGAACATCTGCGTCCACGGCGAAATCGAAGAGTACAACGGTATGGCCGAGATTGTGGTCGAAGACCCGGCGCAAATCGTCGTTCAAGAGTGATTTCACGCCTCCCCGGCGTTCATCTTTGCCCAAAGAAAGGATACGACTCTCATGCCGCAGTATGTAGCCGCCATTGATCAAGGCACCACCAGCACCCGCTGCATGGTCTTCGACCACAGCGGGCAAGTGATCGCCATTGCCCAAAAGGAACACCGTCAAATCTACCCTCAGCCCGGCTGGGTAGAACACGATGCGCTGGAAATCTGGGAACGCACCCAGGAAGTCAGCCACGCCGCTTTGGCTAAGGCCGGTATCGGCGGCGGCACCTCCAGCATTGCTGCCTTGGGCATCACCAACCAGCGTGAAACCACCGTCGTTTGGGATCGGCGGACAGGCCAGCCTTTCTACAACGCCATCGTCTGGCAGGACACGCGCACCAAAGGAATTTGCGACGCCCTGGCTTCGGAGGGCGGGCAAGACCGTTTCCGCCGCAAAGTGGGTCTGCCGCTGGCCACCTACTTTTCCGGCCCTAAGGTGCGCTGGATTTTGGACAATGTGCCTGGCGTGCGTCAGGCCGCCGAGCGCGGCGATGCCCTCTTTGGCAATATGGACACCTGGCTGATTTGGTGGCTGACCGGTGGACCGCGCGGCGGCGCCCACGTTACCGATGTGAGCAACGCCAGCCGCACAATGCTGATGAATTTGACCAGCCTCGATTGGGATGACGACATCCTGGAGATTTTGCGCATCCCGCGAGCCATGCTGCCCCGCATCGTGGCCTCCAGCGATCCGGCTACCTGGGGGATGACCTCCCCCGAAGGGGCCTTTGGCGCAGCCGTGCCGGTTTGCGGCGACTTGGGCGATCAGCAAGCTGCCCTGGTGGGGCAAACCTGCTTCAGCGTGGGCGAAGCCAAGAACACTTACGGCACAGGCTGTTTCATGCTGCTCAACACCGGCCCCCAACCGGTGCAGTCGGCTTCCGGCTTGCTCACCACCCTGGCTTACAAATTTGGCAATCAAGCCGCGGTCTATGCGCTGGAGGGTTCCATTGCCATCACCGGCGCGCTGGTGCAGTGGCTGCGCGACAATCTCGGTCTCATCGCTCAATCTTCCGAGGTAGAAGCGCTGGCGCGCAGCGTGGAAGACAACGGCGGCATTTACTTCGTACCGGCCTTTTCCGGCCTGTTTGCCCCTCACTGGCGCTCGGATGCACGCGGCGTCATCGTCGGCCTGACTCGCTATATCAACAAGGGACACATTGCCCGCGCCGCGCTGGAGGCCACAGCCTTCCAAACCCGCGAGGTGTTGGATGCCATGTACAAAGATTCGGGCGTGGCCCTCAAGGCGCTCAAAGTGGACGGCGGGATGGTGTACAATGAATTGCTGATGCAGTTCCAGGCCGATTTGCTGGGTGTGCCGGTGGTGCGCCCCAAAGTGGCCGAGACGACCGCTCTAGGCGCAGCCTACGCGGCCGGTTTGGCTGTGGGCTTTTGGCAAAACCCCGAAGACCTGCGCGCCAACTGGCAGGTGGACAAATCCTGGCAGCCGCTCATGTCTGTCGAAAGGCGCGAGAGCCTTTATCGGGATTGGAAACGCGCCGTAGAGCGAACTTTGAATTGGGTAGAATAATGCCGCTGTACCGTCCCTGTCCACTGTGCGGCCAGGATGCCCCCCACTTATGGTTTGCGCCCGCCCGGCGTCAGGCAGCCCTCGTTCAGAGCGAATACGCTTTTCAGCCGCCGTTGCCGCCGGGACCGGTGGTGCGCTGTGGGGTCTGCGGCCTGGTTTACGTCAACCCCATCGAGCGCTTCGAGTATCTCATCTGTGATGCCCCCACCCTCGACGGCAGGTCACCTGCCTTGCTCGAAAGCGCCAATCTCGACGATGTGCGCGGCAGCCCGGAAGAAGCGTCTATCGCTGCATACATGGCAGAATTGGCCCCCAAGCAAGCCGATGCCCGCCAGGCGCTGAATCAGCTTAACCTATGGGCCAAAACTCGTGGTAGACTCCTGGATGTGGGCTGTTACTGTGGCATCTTCCTGGCCGAGGCTGTCCGCCAGGGCTGGGACGCTTACGGCCTGGAGCCGTCGGTGATGCATGCCATTTGGGCGCGTGGGCGCTTCGGCCTGCGGGTCGTTACCGACGTTTTGCGAGAAGATACGTTCCCCCCGGCGTCGTTCGAGGCGGCGACGGCTTTCCAGGTTCTCGAACATCTTGTCGAACCGGCGCGCATGCTCGACATCTTGTACCGTATTTTGTCGCCGGGCGGCGTGATCCTGGTGGAAGTTCCGAATATTGACAATCTGACGGTGCGCTTGCTGGGGCGGCATCATCGGCATTTCGTGGCCGATCATGTCTCGTATTTCACCCCTCGCACACTGGCGTTGTTGCTGGCCAAGGCGGGCTTCCAACCCTGCGCCGTGTTCTACCCTACCCGTACCCTGCGCTGGATGCATCTGTTGCAGTGGCTCAGCCGCTATGTTGGGCCATCTCTCACCGGCGCACTCAAGGAAGGGCTGGCTCGCACGAGACAGCAATCCCGCACGGTTCGGCTCAATTTTCACGACATCCTGACCATCATTGCTCGAAAGCTCTGACGCATCCTTCTTACCCAGTTCAGAGGCACGCCATGCGAACCATTCAAACCGAAATCCTCGTCATTGGCGGCGGCGCTACCGGCACCGGCGTTGTCCGCGACCTAGCCCTGCGCGGCTTCGAAACCGTGTTGGTGGAGCGGCGTGACCTGAGCGACGGCACCTCCGGGCGCTATCACGGCTTGCTGCATTCGGGGGCGCGTTACGTCGTGCGCGACCCCCACGCGGCCCAAGAATGTATCGAGGAGAACCGCATCCTGCGCAAAATCATGCCGCAGGCCATCGAAGACACCGGCGGTTTTTTCGTCCTCACCCCGCACGACGACCCCGCTTATGTGGCCAAGTTCGTCGCCGGTTGTCAGGCGGCTGGCATCCCCTGTGAAGAGGTGCCCATCGCCGAGATGTTGCGCCGCGAACCCCTGCTGGACGCGCGCATCCTGCGCTGTTTTCGCGTCCCCGACGGCTCAGCCGATTCCTTCTTGGCAGCCCACCTCAACGTCGAGTCGGCGCGTCAACATGGCGCCGAGATTCTGTGCTATCACCCCGTCACCGAGCTGATCAAAAGCGGTCAGCGCATCGTTGGCGCCCGCTGCCACGACCTGGTCAAAGATGAACCCGTCGAAATCCACGCCGATTGGGTGGTCAACGCCGCCGGGGCGTGGTGCGGCAAGATCGCCCGCAGCGCCGGCATCGAAATCGCTATGACGCCGGGCAAGGGCGTCATGCTGGCGGTCAGCCACCGCGTGGTCAACACGGTCATCAATCGCTGCAAAATGCCTGGCGACGGCGACATCCTCGTCCCCGCCCATACCGTCGCCGTCATCGGCACGACCGATGTCAAGGTGCCCGACCCCGACCATTTTGGCATCGAGGCCTGGGAGGTGCAGCTCATGCTCAGCGAGGGCGAGAAGCTCATCCCCAATTTCCGCCAACTGCGTTTCTTGCGCGCCTGGGCCGGCGTGCGCCCGCTTTACCAGGAAACCAGGGGCGAAGCCGCTAACCGCGACATCACCCGCTCCTTTGTCCTGCTCGACCACGAACACCGCGACGGCGTGGCCGGCATGATCACCATCACCAGCGGCAAGTGGACTACCTACCGTAAAATGGCCGAAGTGACGGTGGACAAGGTCTGCGAGAAATTGGGGGTTCAGCGCGCCTGCCGCACGCATCTGGAGGAGCTGCCCAGTCTGCCTGGTGCGAAAAGCCATCACCGCCCCACGCTGGGCCACCGCCTGGCGGAGGTGGAACAAGCCAAGAGTTATGGGCAGCTCGTTTGTGAATGCGAACTGGCCACGCGGCAAGACATCGAACACGCTATCAACGAAGGCCAAGCTAAAACGCTCGACGATGTGCGCCGCGACGTGCGCCTGGGAATGGGACCCTGCCAGGGCGGTTTTTGCACCGTGCGGGCGGCGGCCATCCTGCACCGTTTGCGCCATCCGCCGGTGGAACAGACCAACCTGGCTTTGCGCGATTTCCTGCAAGAGCGCTGGAAAGGCGTCTTGCCGGTTCTGTGGGGACAACAGCTTCGCCAGGAGCGCCTCGACGAGTTGATCTATCTCAATGTCTTGAACGTGGATCATCTGCCCGGGCCGAAAAAGGGGCACATGTCGCCGGAGAAATATGCTGCGCCCGCTGAAAGCCGCCCGGCCCCGACTGAAGCGCCGGCAGGTGGTCAAGAGACCGCCAACAACCAGCCTGGCCACGTCTCGTTGAGCCGCGACGATGTGCTGGTGATCGGCGCAGGTCTGGCCGGTTTGATGACTGGCTGGCAAGCTGCCCGAAACGGCAAGCGTGTCAAGGTCATCGCCAAAGGCTGGGGCGCTACCCATTGGGGGGCAGGCAGCGTGGATGTTCTGGGTTACTACCCCTTGCATAGCTGGCGCCCGCTGCAATCGCCGGCCAAAGCTCTGCCTCAATTTATCCAGGAAAACCCTCAGCATCCCTACGCACGGCTTGGGCTGGCGCGGTTGGAAGAAGCGCTGGAGGCCTTCCGCCGGCTTTGCGCCGAAGGACGTTACCCCATGCACGGCTCGCTGGAAGCCAACTGGCTGTTGCCCACCGCTGTTGGGGCCATACGTCCCACTTGTTTGGCCCCTGAAACGATGATTGCCGGCGACCTGCATAAGCGCGACCCGATGCTGATTGTGGGCTTCGAGCAATTCCCGGATTTTTGTCCATATCTGATGACCGACAATCTCAACGCTCAAGCCATTTTTGCCAGCGATGTGATCCTCGACCTGCCCAGCTTGCGCAAGCGCAAGGTTGTGACCGGCATGGTGCTGGCGCGCTTGTTCGACACGCCGGAGTTCCGCGCCGAGGTGGTCGAAGCGCTCAAGCCGAAATTGACCAACGCTGGCCGTGTGGGTTTTCCGGCAGTGTTGGGGTTGAAGCGCCCGCTGGAGGCCAAACTCGATTTGGAAGCGCAATTGGGGCGCGCCGTGTTCGAAATCCCTGGCCTGCCCCCCTCCATTCCGGGCATCCGCTTGCACAGTTTGTTGGTAAACGCTATCGAGAAAGTTGGCGGGCGGGTTTTGGAGGGCATGTTGGTCAATGGCTTTGAGACGAAGGACGAACGCAAGATCGGCGCGGTGTACAGCGAAGCGGCGGCGCGGCGTTTGGCGCATGGCGCGGATGTTTTTGTGTTGGCTACAGGTGGTTTGCTTGGCGGTGGCTGGGTGTTGAGTGATAATCGCTATGCGAATGATACGGCCTTCAACATACCCATCGAGCTGCCCCCACCTCCTGCACCCTGGCTCCAGCCCGACTTCCTGGCCCCTAGCGGCCACCCCCTCTTCGCCGCAGGCATCCCGGTCAATGCCAATTTCCAGCCCCTGGCCGCAGAGGGTCACATTCTCTTCGATAACCTCTTCGCCGTTGGCGGCATCCTGGCTGATTGCGATCCTGTCCGCGAACGTTCCCTGGAAGGCGTCGCCCTAGCCACCGCCTACGCCATCGGACAGCAACTAGCGTGATTGCGAGCAGAAAGCCGCAGAAAGCCGCAGAAAGCTGCAGAAAGCTGCAGAAAGCTTATGTCACATCCCCTCACCCACCCTGTCGAACTCAGCCTCGATCAATGCATCAAGTGCAATATCTGCACCACCGGCTGCCCGGTTGCGGCAGTAACCGACCTTTTCCCCGGCCCCAAGTACGAAGCCCCGCAGGGCGGACGCTTCCGCCAGCCCGATCAACCCACCCCCGACCAATCGGTGGATTACTGCTCCGGCTGCCGTGTCTGCAATATGATCTGCCCCACGGGGGTCAAGATTGCCGAGATGAATGCGCGCGCACGGGCCACGCTGGTGCAACAGGGCAAGGTGCCGCCGGTGCGCCGCCTGCGCAACAACATCATGGCGCGCACCGAATTGCTCGGCGCCTTCGCCCAACCGGTAGCGCCGCTGGCCAACTTCATCTTCAGCTTCAAGCCGGCGCGCTGGGCGTTCGAGAAGGGTTTTGGCGTGGCCAAGGACGCTTATTTCCCACCGTTTACCCGGCGCAAATTCTCAAGCTGGTGGCGCAAACGCCAAACGCAGAAGGCGCCGGGCGGCTCACAACGGGCTGTAGTCTATTTTCACGGCTGCTCCACGGAGTATTACGAGCCGCGCGTCGGGCGGGCCGCTGTGCAAGTGTTGGAGGCGCTGGGTTTCGAGGTCATCATCCCCAAACAGAATTGCTGCGGCTTGCCCTTGCTTTCCAACGGCGAGTTCCCCGCAGCACGGCAATATCACGAACGCAACGTGCGTTCGCTGGTCGAATACGCGCGGCGCGGCATTCCCATTGTTGGCACATCCACGAGCTGCACCCTCACCTTGAAAGAGGAAGCGCCCGAGCTGCTGGACATGCACGATGAAGATACCCGCCTGGTGGCCGAAAACACTTTCGATTTCAACGAATTCGTGTTGATGCATTGGGACGACGCCTCGCGCCCGCCCCTGCGCCCTATTCCGCTCGATTTGCCCTATCACATCCCTTGCCAATACCGCGGCCACCGCCTGGGCAAACCAGGTTTGGACGTGCTAGGGCTAATTCCACAGTTGCGCGTCTCAGACAGCCACGCGGCCTGCTGCGGCATGGCCGGCACTTATGGCTACAAAGCCGAAAAATATCGCATCGCCCAGGACGTTGGCGAGCCGCTCTTCGAATTCATCAGGGACTCGGCGGCGCCGCTGGCCATTTGCGATAGCGAGACCTGTCGCTGGCAAATCACCGGCGCCACCGGCGTTCCGGCCATCCATCCCGTAGAGCTGCTGGCGGCAGCGCTGGGCATCGAGGCGGAAGGGGAGCTAAAGAAAGTGTTGCAGCGTCTGTAAGCTGCTGCATCGGTAGGCGGCTGGTAAGCGGCTTATAAGCGGCAGGGTCTGCAAACAGTGCAACGAGTGGAAGCGATCGAACAAGGTTGGCTATGATGGCTGCAGAAAGGTTTTTACAAAAATCTCGGAGAACGCAATGGTTGCGCTTCTTGGCGGCGGGCGCAGTGTTTGTGCTTCTAGCGCAGGCGTTTTCAGCGCCGGCACAGGCGCACCCAACGACACAACAGACTGTCGTGCTGAATCTGCGGGCTGGATTCGACGGGAAATGTAAGGATCCCGGCTGGTTGCCGTTGCGTGTGTTGGTGGAAAACAAAGGCAACGACCTGGAAGGATCGATCGAGGCTTCTGTAAAGGCATTTAGTTTCAGTAGTTTCACTTCTGTGTACAGCACTCCCATCAACCTGCCGTCTGGAGGGCGTAAACAGATTTTACTGTATATTTACCTGGAGGATTATTTCGACAAAGCCGAGGTCAGGCTGGTATCCAAAGGGGTGACTTTAGCTGAAGCGCACCGTTCGGTTGACTGTGTTGGCCCAGAAGAGTATCTGATCGGCGTGATGGCCAATCTCCCGCCCCCTACGGACAGCCTGGTGACGGTTGCGACGATCACCCCCGAAGATATACCCGATCACGGACGCGGCCTCATGGCATTGGATGCGCTCGTCATCTCAGGAGTGGATACCGGCAGTTTTTCCCAAGCGCAGCGGCAGGCGCTGGCCATGTGGTTAGCAAACGGTGGCCGCTTGGTGGTTACAGGCGGGCCGGGTTGGCAAAAGACGGCTGCCGGGCTACAGGAATTGCTGCCTCTCTCGCCGCAAGCCACCGTTTCGCTCGACGACCTCAGCGCTCTGGCGGCTTTCGCAGGCGATGACATCCCGCTGGCCGGCCCAGCAATCGTTACAGTGGGCAAACCACACGACAATGCCGAAATCCTGCTGAGCCAGGGTGAATATCCACTGCTTTTGAGACGGCGTTATGGCCTGGGCGAAAGCGTCTACCTGGCGCTGGACCCCGCCCTAAAGCCGCTGTACAATTGGAAAGGCACGCAGGTCCTCTATCAGATGATTCTGCGGAAAATGATAGACACACCCGGCTGGAGTCGCGGCTTCTCCTACCAAGAAATAGCCTCCGACGCTGCCAGCTACTTGACGAGCCTGCGCATTCCCTCAGCAATCGCGCTGGGCAGTTTCATGTGTCTTTACCTGTTGGTGGTGGGGCCTTTGAATTTCCTGGTCCTCAGCCGGGTCAAACTACACCAGCTAACCTGGATCAGCGTTCCCTCAATTGCTGTTTTCTTCGTAATCATGGCACTGGTCGTCGGCAACCGACTGGTTGGCATCCGTCCCATTCTCAATCAATTATCTATCGTCCAGGTCTGGTCGGGGATCTCCACAGCGCGGGTGGACGGCCTGATTGGCCTGTACTCGCCGCGGCGCGCCAGCTACGAATTGGAGATCGGCCAGTCTCATCTGGCGCACCCCATTTTCTACAAGAACAGTTCGACCTCATGGCGGATCATCGAAGAACCAGAAACCACCCGCATTTCCAGATTCAAAATTGACACCTCCGCTGTGGCGAAAATCAATACCGAAGGCTACATACCCGCCCCAAAGTTCTCTAATACCCTGAAAATCATTTTGGGCGAGAAGACCGTTACGCTGAAAGGGACCATCACTAACGAGAGCGAGCTTAAACTCAAAGACGCCGTCGTTCTGGCTGCCGGCGAGGTCGTCCGCTTGGGGACATTCTCCCCAGGCGATGTCCGCAATATCCATATTGTCCTAAAACAAATGCCCAAGGCAGGGACAGCCGCATCTGTTGAGCCTTACTACGGTTATAGCTATTATGGGTATTTTCCAGCCCAAACCCAGCTCGATCCAGCCCAAACCCAGCTCGATATATTAGGAAAATCGAGCCTGGACAGCGACAAACAAACGCAGCGGCGCCTTGCGCTGTTGAAATCGGCCATGGGAGAAAACGAGCGGGGTTGGGGCGTCACACTGGCTGGTTGGAGCGATTCATCCCCGCTGGAAATTGCTCTATCGAGCAACTCATTCGAAAAGGACATCTTGACGCTTTACCTGGTGCAGTTCGACCCATCTCTGGAGTGGCAAAGCAATACGGCCACTCTCACAGCCGGGCTTTTCACCTGGAAAATCGAAGGAGGTTCTTACTACGAAGAATCTGACACTCTTAGCTCAGTGACAATCGAGATAGGCGAAAAAAACACCGTCGAGTTCGCGCTTTCCCAGCCCATCTCCTACCAAAGCATAGCCTCCATGAGCCTAGAGATCAACTACAGGGGAAATCTCCCCCCTCCATCTAAGGATATCATCTTGAGCTTGTGGGACGAAAATCTCCAGGAATGGGTGCCAATCCCATACGATTGGGGCGTGGTAGAAATCAGCGAGCCTGAGCGCTTCGTAACACCAGATGGCATCATTCGCCTGCAATTCGACAATCAAAGCAACAGTTATCTCCATTTTGAAATCTCGGACCTGACTCTCGTCGTCGAGCGCTGATTGACCTGACCCGCGCAAAGCGGAATAAACCGGGTGCCGATCAGAAAATCCTTGTCTTTCGTGTAAGGAGCTTATGGGTTAGGCGCTATCGAACAAAAGATGAGCACCATTATCGAAATCAAAAACCTCGTCAAATTCTATGGGCGGCGAAAAGCCGTAGACGGCCTGAATCTGAGCGTCGAAGAGGGCGACATTTTTGGCTTCGTTGGCCCTAACGGCGCCGGCAAGACCTCCACCATCCGCATCATGGCCACGCTGCTGCAAGCTTCGCGGGGCGACATCTTAGTTGCCGGCCACTCGGTACAGCGTGCCCCCCAGCAGGTGCGCCGCGTCATTGGCTATATGCCTGATTTCTTCGGCGTGTACAACGACCTGCTGGTGTGGGAATACCTCGATTTCTTCGCCGCCTGCTACAACATCCCGAGCGCCAAACGCGCCGCCCTGATTGACGACCTGCTGGAACTGGTGGACCTAACCCATCGCCGCAGCGACGCCGTCGAGCAACTCTCGCGCGGCATGAAACAACGCCTTAGCCTGGCACGCGCCCTCATCCACGATCCGCAAGTGCTGGTTCTGGATGAACCGGCTTCCGGCCTCGACCCACGCGCCCGCGTCGAAATCCGTGAATTGTTGATCGAACTGGCCAAAATGGGCAAGACCATCTTCTTCTCGACCCACATTCTGGCCGATGTCCAGGAAATCTGCACCCGTGTGGGCATCATCGAAGGCGGGCGATTGGTGATTGCCGGCGCCCTGGAAGAATTACAGCAACAAACCCTGCCCCATCGCCAAATCAGCCTGACACTTCTCGGACGCGTTGCCGAGGCCCAAGCCCTCCTGCAAAGTACCGCCGGCATCCAGAGCGTCGAAATCCTGCCTGCCAACGGCGACAACGGACGGACGCGCCTGCAGATCCAATTCGTCGGCAGTGACGAAGCCCTCAGCGCCATCTTGGCTGCCCTGGTCAACGCGCAGGTGCCAGTCATCCGTTTCGACGAAGAGACCTGCGACCTGGAAACAGTCTTCATGCGCGCCACGAAAGGTCTGGTAACATGACTCTCCAAAACCTTCTCGACCGCTTACCCCAAAATCCCATCGTCACCAAAGAACTGCGCCGCCGCATGCGCGGCCCGCGCGCTTTTCTGCTGCTTGTCGCTTACCTCGTCTTTCTGAGTCTCAACATTAGCCTGATCTACCTCGCATTTACCCTATCCACTGACGAGTTTTCCAATATTGCCGAAAGGCAACGAAGCATGGGCAAAACCATTTTCGGTATGGTTGTGCTGATGGAGTTGAATTTGGTCACGCTGATCTCGCCCGCTCTCACAGCCGGCGCTATCGCCGCCGAGCGCGAGCGGCAAACCTTCGACCTGCTCTACAGCACGCTGCTAAAGCCATTAGCTTTAGTTTCTGGCAAAATGACAGCGGCGCTATCGTTCATCCTTTTGCTCATCATCGCAGCCATGCCTCTGCAAAGTATCGCTTTCCTCGTCGGCGGCGTCGAATTACCCGAAGTGATCATCGCACTCATCATTCTCATCGTCAGCGCTATGGCCTTCACCGCAATCGGCCTATTCTTTTCCAGCTTCATCCGCCGCACCCTCGTTGCCACAGTGACCAGCTATGTCACCTCGATTGTTATCCTCTTTTTTGTCCCCTTTCTACTCTTCGTCCTGTCGCTCTTTGTAGATATCATGGCCTTTCCCTTACGCAACGACACGGTCATGATGATTGTTGTGGATTATGCCAGCTACACCATTGGCTGGATACTCGTCTCGATGAACCCGCTGGTTGCGGCGCTTGCCACGGAACTGATGATTTTGGACAACCGCAACATCTTCTTCACCACCCTTTCCATCGGCAATGGTTACGACTTTCCGGTAATTGCACCATGGATCAGCTACAGCGTGTTCTTCAGTCTGTTCAGCCTGGTGCTCATTGGCTTGAGCGTTTTCTTCGTCAATAGGATAGACCAATGAACGAGATAGAACGTATCCTTAGCGATTGGATTTTCTGGTTGCGTGTGCGGCGCGCCTTCCATTGGGTGCTGAACGGGGCCGCTGGGGGGTTGGCTTTCTCGGCAGGGGCAGCGCTCTCGGCGATGCTCAACGCTCGCCTGCTGCAACAGGAACTTCTCTGGCTGGCGGCCCCTGCCGCCTTGGCAGGGATGCTCTTGGCTGCGCTGACAGCCTTCTTCTGGCCGATGCCGACCCTGAGCGCTGCCCGCCTATGCGAGCAAGCGCTCGGCCTGCAGGAGCGCATCAGCACCGCCCTGGAACTATCCGCAGCCCGCCAGATGAACGCCGCCGCCGAGATCATCCGCCGCCAATACGAAGACGCCCTGAGCGCCGCACGCCGCGCCAACCCCCGGCGGGGGCTTCCCCTGAAAGTGCAGCGCTGGCAAGCGGCGTTCATTGCCCTATGGCTGGGCCTGCTGGCCCTGGGCTGGTTCGGCGGTGGACGCTATTTCCAAACCGCCTTACAAAAACGCTTGATGCAACAAGCCATCGCCGCAGAGATCAACGCTATCCAGGCCCTCGAAAAGCAGGTCGAAAGCGACGAGCGCTTATCTGCCGAACAAAAACAAGCCCTGCTCCAACCGCTGGACGAAGCCATGCAAAAGCTGCAGAGCGCCGAAAGCGTTGAACAAGCGATGGCCATCCTGGCGACAGCAGAAGAAGAGCTGCAAGCGCTGCAAACACTTAACGACTCCCAAGCCCAAAGCATGACGGCAGGCCTGCAACAAGCCGGCGAGAGCCTCTCCAACCAGGCCGGCAGCCCGCTACAATCCTTCGGGGAAAAACTGGCTGCCGGAAACTACGCCGCCGCTGCCCAGGAGTTATTGGCCATTGACCCCGCTCAACTGAGCGCCGCCGAAGCCGAGGCGCTCGCCGATCAGCTCGAACAAGCCGCCGAGGCGTTGCAAGCCAGCAATCCCCAACTGGCCGAAAACTTGCGCCAGGCCGCCAGCGCCCTGCGCAGCGGCGATACCGCCGCCGCCCAACAAGCCCTGCAGCAAGCCGCACAGACCCTCACCCAAACCAGCCAACAGATTGCCCAAGCACAGACCCTCCGGCAAGCCACCGGACAACTCGGCCAGTGCCAGAAAGTCATTGCCCAGACTGGGCAAAATTCGGCAGGCAACATCATCCGAACCGGCATGGCCGCGAGCAATCAAAGCGCATCAGGCAGCGGTCAGACCGCCGGGCAGGGGGAGGGCAACAGCGGCGCAGGCCGCGGCGAAGGCAGCGGCCAGGCCGCCCCGGGGACCGAAGCCGGCAACTCACCCATTCAGTCAGGCAATGGCCCCGGCGACGGCGGACAAAGGGACTACGAACAGATTTTTACCCCCCAACGCTTGGGAGGTTCGTCAGGCGAAAACGTCACCCTGCCCGGCAGCAGCGACCCCAACGGCGCAACTGTCGGACAGAGCAACACCAACTCCAACGACTCGGGCGCCAGCAGCATCCCTTACGTCACCGTCTTCCCCATCTACGCCGAAGCCTATCGCCAGGCCATCGAGAACGGTCAGGTGCCCGTTTACCTGCGCGACCTGGTCAAACAATACTTCACCAACCTGCAACCATAGCATTTCACAGGAGTAAAGCCGCCATGAATACCCCGTTGGGTGTAGACGAATTTCGGCAAAAGGCAGCCGACATCGAGAGCGAAGTCGGCAAAGTCATCGTCGGGCAGAAAGACGTGGTACGGCACGTGCTGGTGAGCATCCTGGCAGGAGGGCATGTACTGCTCGAAGGCGTCCCCGGCCTGGGGAAGACCATGCTCATCCGCACGCTGGGGCAAGTGCTGGAGCTGAAATTTGCCCGTATCCAGTTCACCCCCGATCTGATGCCCGCCGACATCACCGGCACCGAAATTCTCATTGACCAGGATGGCCAGCGCGAATTTCGCTTCCAGCCGGGGCCGGTTTTTGCCAACCTGGTTTTGGCCGATGAAATCAACCGCGCCACACCCAAGACGCAATCGGCGCTGCTCGAGGCGATGCAGGAGCATTCAGTCACAGTGGCCGACAAGACCTATATTCTCGACGAGCCGTTCTTCGTGCTGGCAACGCAGAATCCGCTGGAGATGGAAGGGACATACCCTCTGCCTGAAGCTCAGGTTGACCGCTTCTTCTTCAAAGTCAACGTATCCTTCCCTAGCCCGGAGGAGCTGGTCGAAATTTTGCAGCGGACGACCGGAGCGGATGTTCCAGTGGCGCAAAGGCGAGTTTCAGGGAGTGATATAATGGCTATGCGAAGTCTGGCGCGCCAGGTGCCCATCGCCTCCCACGTCAATGAGTATGCCGCTCGCCTCATCACCGCCACCCATCCCAACTCGCCGAGCGCACCCCCCATCGTCCACAAATTCGTCCGCTATGGCGCCTCCCCACGCGGCGGCCAGGCGCTCATCCTGGGCGCCAAAGTTACCGCCTTGCTCGATGGCCGCTACAACGTCGCCTTCGACGACCTGCACACCGTCGCCCCAGCCGCCCTGCGCCATCGCATCCTGCTCAATTTCGAAGGCCTGGCCGAAGGTATCACTACCGACGTCATTATCCAGGAGATTCTCGCCCATTCGAAGACCCAAATTTGACCCCCGGCTATGCTCTTCGACGAATCCACCCTCCGCAAGCTCAATCAACTCACCCTGGTCGCCAGCCAGCTGCGCAGCGGGGTGCTGAAGGGCGAACGTCGCTCGACCAAACGCGGCTCCAGCATCGAGTTCGCCGATTATCGCAATTACATCCCCGGCGACGACCTGCGCCGCTTGGACTGGAATGTGTACGCCCGCCTCGACCAGCCGTTCATCAAACTTTTGGAGGAAGAAGAAGACCTGGCCGTGCATGCGTTGATCGACGCGTCACAATCCATGCAGTGGGGAGAAGCCGAGAACGACAAGTGGCGCTATGTCCTCCAGTTGACCGCCGCCCTGGGGGCAATTGCCCTAGCAGCAGGAGATCATTTCACCGTTGGCATTCTGAAAAGGGGCGGCGGCTTGTCGCAGTACGGGCCGGCGCGGGGGCAAGCGCACCTGACGCGGCTCTTGCATTTTCTCGAGCAGCAACAGCCCCACGGCGTCACCGATCTCGACCAATCGGCGCGCGAGTATCTGCTTCAGCCGCGCCGCGCCGGGTTGGCCTTCCTACTCTCGGATTTGTTCGACCCCAACGGCTTCGAGTCGGCGCTGTCCCGCTTGCAAGGGCGTGGCTATGAGGTGGTCATCTTGCACGTCTTATCTCCCGACGAGATCGAGCCGCCGCTGACAGGCGATCTGCGCCTGGTGGATGTGGAAAGCGGCCAGGCGCAGGAGGTGTCGTTGGACGGCGGCTTGCGCGCCCTCTATCGCCGCCGTTTACAAGCCTGGCAGAAAGCCATCCGTACCCATTGCCACAAACGCGGCGCCCGCTACCTGCCTCTGGTGACCTCTACACCGTGGGACAAGGTGGTGCTGTACGGCATGAGACAGGCAGGAATTGTCAGGTAGAACGATGACTTTGCTCAATCCGCTGTTGTTGCTCTTCGGCCTGCTGGCCGTGCCTATCCTGGCGCTGTATATGCTCAAGCTGCGGCGACGGGAGGTGGCCGTATCGTCTACCCTGCTCTGGCAACAGGTGCTGCGCGACCGCCAGGCCAACGCGCCATGGCAGCGGCTGCGGCGCAATTTGTTGCTCTTTTTGCAATTGACGATCTTGGCGGCGTTGGTTTTAGCCCTGGCGCGCCCGGCGCTGCGGCTGCCGGTGGTGGCCTCAGGTTCGGTAGTCGTGTTGTTGGACGCATCGGCTTCGATGAACGCTACCGATGTCACGCCATCGCGCTTCGAGGTGGGGCGCGCCGCGGCGCGGAGATTGATTGAGGGATTGGCCAACGGGGCACAGATGACGTTGATTGCGGTGAAGGCGCAGCCACAAATCCTGGTTGCGCGGGAAGACGACCGCGACGAGTTGCGCCGCGCTCTGGCCGCGGCTATCCCCAGCGAGGGGGCAGCCAACTGGGAGACGGCGCTGGCCCTGGCAGCCGCTGCAGCCGTCGGCAGTGAGACGGTCACGACCGTCATCATCTCGGATGGCGGTCTGCCCAGCGAAGGGCTACCGCCCATCCCCGGCGAGATTCGCTACCTGCCCATCGGGCATAGCGGCGAAAATCTGGCGGTCTCGGCGCTGGCGCTGCGCCCTTCGGGCAACACAGTAGAACTATTCGTCGGCGTGAGCAATTACGGCGACAGTGAACGCCTCGCTGTTCTCTCGCTTTACCGCAACGGCGCACTGTTGACCGCGCAGGAGATGTCTGTGCCGGCTGGCAAACAGGCGCAGCTCAGTCTGTACGACCTGCCCAGCGATGCGGCTGTGTTCCAGGCGCGCTTGTCGCCTGCGGCGGGTGAGACGGCAGATGTCTTTCCACTGGACGATGCGGCTTTTGCCGTGTACCAGCCGCCTCGCAAGGGTCGCGCGCTGGTAGTGACGGCGAACCCCAACGGCAATTTCTTCCTGGAGCAAATATTGACCGTTATGCCGGGCATCACTCCTTTTCGCAGTCTGTCCCAGCCGGGGGATGCCCCCAAGCTGCCGGCTGAGCCGTTCGACCTGTATGTCTTCGACGGTTACCTACCCGCCGAACTGCCCGAAGGCCCTCTGCTCATCATCAATCCCCCCCCCACGTTGTTGTTCAGCACAAGCGGGGTGTTCAGCGATACCGGCAAGGTCGAAATCGCCGACGACCCGCTCACTGCGTATGTAGATTGGAGTAACGTACACGTGTTGCGCGCCCGGCAAGTGCAACCGCCGCCGTGGGCGAAGGTGCTGATTCGCGCCGAAGGCGGGGCGCTGGTGTTCGCTGGAGAAGACAATCGGCGGCGGATAGCCGTGGTTACCTTCGATTTGCGCGACTCCGATTTGCCGTTGCACGTGACTTTCCCCATACTTTTTGCCAATTTGCTCGATTATCTGGCCACAGGGCAAACTTTCGAGGCCCCCGACGGTCTGCAACCCGGCAGCGGGCTGACCATCCGCTTGCCGGCGGAGGCCCAGAAAGTGGTCATTACCTCACCGCGGGGAAGCGTATACATACTGGAAAGCGGGGAAGGTCGTTTGACCTTCGACCAGACCGACGAGTTGGGCGTGTATGCAATGAATTATCTGGGCCGAGACTCGTCATTTGCCGATTTCTTTGCCGTCAATCTGTTCGGGACGGGCGAGTCGGAGATTGCGCCGCGCCAGAGCATCCGCTTGGGCCGCGCCACCTTGACGGCTGCTGCGCCGACTGAGATGGGGCAGTGCGAGCTTTGGCCGTGGTTGGCAGCGCTGGCGTTAGCGGTTGCGATGATGGAATGGTGGGTGTACCACAACCGTCAGGCCGGGAAAGTGCGGCTGATGGATAAAATGGCAGGCTCTGTTCGCTGAGTGACTGTTTGCGGATACGTTCACCATGCGCCTGGCATCGCCTCTTGCTCTGTTGCTCTTACTCCTGCTCCCGCTTGCTGCGGCCATAGGCTGGCCGTCGCGCGGTTTCGGCAGGCGGCGGGAGGTGGTTTCGTTGAGCTTGCGCCTGGTCATCCTGCTCAGTGTGATTCTCTCGCTGGCAGGATTGCAAACCAGCCGCTCATCCAACAACCTGGCGGTAGTTTTTGTGGTGGACGTGTCCGACTCGATGCCGGAGGAAGCTCGAAACGCGGCTTGGCGCTATGTGCAGGAGGCTCTACAGGCCATGGGCGCCGATGATCGCGCTGCGGTGATTGTCTTTGGCGGGGAGGCGCTGGTCGAGCGGGGGATGTCGGCCAGCAAAGAGCTGCCGCCGTTTACTTCGCGGCCTAGCACCAATCAGAGCGACCTGGCCGAAGCTATCCGACTGGCATTGGCGCTTTATCCGCCGGATGCGGCGCGGCGCATGGTGATTCTTTCGGATGGGGCGGCCACTACCGGCGATGCGCTGTCGGCGGCCCGCCTGGCTGCTGCCGCCGGCGTGGAAATTGTGGTGGTGCCCTTTGTCGTCGAAGGCGGCCGCGAAGCGCAAATCACCGCCGTTGAAGCCCCCAGCCACGCTCGCCAGGGCGAGACAATCACGCTCAAGGTGAGCGTGTATGCCAACCAGGCGACCTCGGCGGTTTTGCGCGCCTTTGCCGGGCCAGATATGCTCTACGAGCAAACGCACCAGCTAAAGCGAGGCTTGCAAACCTTTAGCTTATCATTGACCGCCCAGTCAATCGGTTTTCTCGATTACCGCGTGCAGATCGAGCCTGTCGGCGATACGCACTATCAGAACAACGAAATGGCGGCTTTCACCCTGGTGAGGGGAGCGCCGCGTGTGCTGGTCATTGCGCCGCCTGGCGGTGAGGTAATGGGCTACGGCGGGCAACTTCGCCCCGACGAGGTCTCTGCCTTGCTCAACGTCCTGCAAGCCGCGGATATTCTCGTCGAAACAGCCACACCGCCAGGTTTGCCCTCGGAATTGCCCGCCCTGGCGCAGTACGCCGCACTGGTGCTGGTGGACGTGCCGGCGCGCCAGTTGAGCCAGAAGCAAATGCAGGCCATTCAGACGTATGTGCGCGAGCTGGGCGGCGGCCTGGTGACCATCGGTGGGCCGACCGCTTACGGCGTGGGCGGGTATTTTCGCACCCCACTAGAGGAGACCCTTCCGATCGAGATGCAAATCAAAGACGAGCAGAAGCGCCCGGCGCTGGCTATGGTCTATATCATTGACCATTCGGGCAGCATGGCAGAAGTCTCAGGAGGTGTGCCGAAGGTGGAGCTGGCCAAAGAGGCCGCTATACGCTCGATCGAGCTGCTGGCGCCGATGGACCGGGTGGGCGTGATTGCTTTCGACGATAGCGCCAGTTGGGTGGTCGAAATGACCGATCTGTCTGATCCCCAGGCGGTAGCAGCGGCGATTGGCACGATTCGCGCCGACGGCGGCACCGACATTCTGGCCGGGGTGCTGGCGATGTCATCAGTCCTGCCTTACGAGGATGCGGCTGTCAAGCATGTGATTCTGCTCACCGATGGCGGCGCCGACCCCACAGGGATCAGCGAGCTGGTGGAGCGGCTGTACACGCAATACGGCATCACCTTCTCGGCGGTCGGTGTGGGCAGAGATGCAGCGCCATTTCTGCCAGAACTGGCCGAAGTGGGCGGCGGGCGCTATCACTTCACCGCCGACCCGGCTTCCATTCCCAGTATCTTCACCGAGGAGACCACGCTGGTCATGCGCTCTTACCTTGTGGAGGAGACGTTTTATCCACAGCAGGTGAGCGCATCTCCGATTCTGGCAGGCATCGAGAGCACGCCGCCGCTGTACGGTTACGTCGGCAGCGAGGCCAAGTCTGCCGCACAGGTGATCTTGACCTCTCACCGTGACGATCCCATCTTGGCTGCCTGGCAATACGGTCTCGGCAGAGCCGTGGCCTTCACCTCAGACGCAAGCGGCCGCTGGGCCAAAGATTGGGTCTCGTGGCAGGGTTTTGCGACATTTTGGGCGCAAGCGGTGCGCTACAGCATAGGCGACACGCTGCAATCGGCTTTGGCGTTCGATGTTGAACAGCAGGGTGAGACAGCCCGCCTGAAGGTGGATGCCCAGGCGCTATCGGGGGAATTTCTGAACGGTTACACGATGCAAGCGAACATCGTTGCGCCGGACGGCAGCGCGACGCTCGTCGAGCTGCGGCAGACAGCACCCGGCCGCTACGAGGGGGATTTCATCCCCAGCCAGCAGGGGGCCTATCTCATCCGTTTGAGCGGCGAAGCGCCGGGCGAGGAAACGGCGTCGGTGGCCGAGACGAGCGGGTGGGTGCTATCCTACTCGCCGGAATATCGCAATCTGACATCCGATCCCGATGCGCTGGTGCGCCTGGCCGCTGGCGTCAACGGGCGCATAGCCCCCGAGCAGTCGTCGGCGGCTTTCGAGCACAGCCTGCCTGCGCCGCGGGCGGCACGCCCACTGTGGCCGATGTTGCTGGCGTTGGCCGCCTTGTTGCTGCCGTTCGATATTGCCGTGCGGCGGCTGGCGGTGACACGCGACGATTTGCGCCGCGCCTGGGCGGCCATAAGGGCACGTTTGCCGCGGAGCGCTGCCGCACCCCAGCCGGCAGCGGTGCGCTCGGAAGGCGTAAGCGCCCTGTTGCGCGCCAAAGGGCGCGCCAGGGATAGCATGGCTGCGCCACCCTCACGAAGCGCCGCTGTCTCTCCCTCCCCGGAAGAGAGCCGCTCTGTTCCGAGGGTCGCACCGCCCCCTACCCCAGCACGAGGCCATGCGCCGGACGCCCCGCCGTCGGCAAGCAAAAAGCCAAGCAGCGAGGCTCCTCTCGAAACCACATCCCGTCTGCTAGCGCGCAAGCGAACGATGCGTCAGGGGCAAAAAGAGGCAGACCGTGAGAAATAAGCCTGCTGGCGCGGCGCAGGACGGCGAGGTCAGAAATTGCCCTATCGTTCTTAGTACAGGATTTTGCAAATGCGTTCCGAATTAAATTGGTGTAAACTTGGGTAGAAAGGAACGACATATGAGAGGCCCGAAACCGAACTATCCA
>Ga0209018_1001133_pt1 | contig 22431 bp, 20 predicted proteins | sample YNPBryBLVA2012_FD_185814 | JGI IMG/M metagenome (GOLD analysis project Ga0209018, IMG submission 185814) | Anoxygenic and chlorotrophic microbial mat microbial communities from Yellowstone National Park, USA - YNP Bryant BLVA 2012 (SPAdes)... ...
TCCTCTTTAGATAGATATACTAGAAGTCGTAGTAGTAAGGGTTGTAGGTATGTGGATAAGCGTTCTATTTATTTTAGACATAATTAGATAGTTTACACAGACTTCCTGTATAACTCTGGTTTGGTTATGCACATGATCCTTCGGAGGGGAAGGGGTAGTGCGTTTCTCCAAGGTTTTCAACAACATATCCACCCTCTTTACCCCTTGGAAGAATGCTCTCGAATGGTGCGGATCAGGTGTTGAATGATGGGTTCCAGGGTAGGATCCATCCTCATACGGGTTTCGATCTTTTGGCAGGCATGCATAACGGTAGTGTGGTCCCTTCCTCCGAACTCCAATCCTACTTCCGTAGTGGAGTACTCGGTGATTTCCCTAGCAATGTACATGGCTACCTGTCGGGGAAAGGCAATGGCTTTGGTACGCTTTTTTCCATTCAAATCCGAGTAGGTTAGGCCGAAATACTCAGCCACCGTCTTCTTGATAAGGTCCATGGTGACGTTGTTCTGTTTAGGACTGGAGAACATGTCCTTCAGCTGGGATTGGGCAATTTCCAGGGTGATGTTTTTATTCACCAGTTCCGCATAGGCGATGATCTTGGTGAGGGCGGCCTCCAGATCCCGCACGTTGGTGGTGACGTTGGTACAAATAAGGTTCAGAACCTCCTCGGGGATCGATACATGGGCCAGTTCCATTTTCTTTTTTAAAATGGCGTACCGCGTTTCGTAGGAAGGAGGCTGGAGGTCCACGTTCAACCCCCGTTCGAATCGGCTCCGTAACCGGTCGGAGAGGGACTTGATCTCCGAAACGGGCCGGTCACAGGTGAATACCATCTGTTTGTTCGCTTCGTAGAGGGCATTGAATGTATGGAACAACTCTTCCTGGGTTTCCTCTTTGTTCTGCAGGAAATGGATGTCGTCGATGAGAAGAACGTCCGCGTTCCGGTACTTGTTCTTGAACTTGTAGATGTTTTTGTCCCGTAATCCCTGGATGAACTCGTTGGTGAAGTTTTCCGCTGTTACGTACACCACCTTGAAATCGGGGAACTCGGAGTACACCGAATGGCCGATGGACTGAATCAGGTGGGTTTTCCCCAGACCGACACCCCCGTAGATGAGGCAGGGGTTGTAGGCCGTACCGGGATTTCGGGCGATGGCCAGGGCCGCGTTGGCGGCGAAGGAGTTGTTCACCCCGATCACGAAGTTTTCGAAGGTGTATTCCTTTCGAAGCTGGGGATGGAGACCTCGACTTTTCTTCGAAGCCGCACCTGGGGAAGGGGCGGAAGCGGAGTTTGGCAGGGGGGAGGCGTGTTCAGAAGGGGACTCAGATCCCGCAGGGGATGAAGAACCCGTTCGGGCGGTAGGTATCGAGGAGTGAGGAGTGGAGTTAGGCGAAGCCGAGGCATTGGAAGAGGCGGAAGCGGTTTCCTTACCCATCTCGGGGTGCTTTTTTTTCACGGTGAAGGAGATGGCTATCTTGAAGCCCGAAAGATCGAAGAGCTTTTCCTCGAGGAGGGATTGGTAGCGCTGTTTCACCTGATCCTTGTAGAAAGAGGAAGGTACGGAAAGAATGATCTCCCCTTCCTGGGATCCCTCGTAGGACAGGTTGGAAAACCACATGAGATACTCTTGATCGGATATCTCGGCTCGTATCTGCTGGATCACCTCTTTCCAGAAGACACTGTAATCCCACTTCGTGTTAGCCATACATCGATCCATTTTACGACATCCTTCGCTTCTTCGCAACGCTGAGTTGCCTTTACTTTTTTTAGCAGGATCCCTATAATTCCCGAACAAGGAAAAATATGCAACATACCTACTCGGCTCAAAGCATTCAAGTATTAAAGGGGCTAGATGCCGTTCGCAAACGACCCGGAATGTATGTGGGTTCCACAGGACAGGAAGGTCTGCACCACCTGGTGTATGAGGTGGTGGACAACAGTATCGACGAGGCACTGGCCGGATTCTGTACCACTATCGACGTGAAGATCGAGAAGGGGAACATCGTCTCCGTATTGGACGATGGACGGGGAATCCCTACGGAAATACATCCTACGGAAAAAGTGAGTGCCCTAGAAGTCGTGATGACCCGACTCCATGCGGGAGGGAAGTTCGACAAAGATTCCTATGCGATTTCAGGCGGACTGCATGGGGTAGGAGTATCGGTGGTGAACGCCCTTTCCCTCTGGTTGGAGGTAAAAGTGTTCCGAGATGGGAACATCTACTACCAGAAGTACAACCGGGGCGTTCCCGAGAAACCGGTGGAGGTAATAGGGAAAACGGAGTATCGGGGAACTCTGGTCCGGTTTGCCCCTGACCCCGAGATCTTCGAAACTACCACCTTCAGTTTCGACATCCTTTCCACCCGGCTGCGGGAACTGGCCTTTTTGAATAAGGGGATACGGATTACCATCATCGACGAGCGGATCCCTAACCCGAAGCTCCACGAGTTCAAGTTCGATGGGGGGGTGAGGGAGTTCGTCGAGTTCCTCAACAAGAAGAAGAACACGATCCATGGGGGTCCTATCTATTTCCAAAAGACGAAGGAAGATGTAATTCTGGAACTTGCCCTGGAATACAACGATGGATTCAACGAGAATGTGTTCTCCTTCGTGAACAATATCAATACGAGGGAGGGGGGTACCCACCTGGTAGGGTTCAAGTCTGCCCTGACACGGACATTGAACGACTTTCTGAAGAAATCCAGGTTTGCGAAAAAACTGGATGATACCCTCACGGGAGAGGATGTACGGGAAGGGTTGACAGCGGTAATTTCCCTCAAGATCCCCAATCCGCAGTTCGAAGGGCAAACGAAAGCCAAGTTGGGAAACTCCGAGGTAAAGGGGATCGTAGAGTCCATCGTCAACGAACAGCTCGAAAGCTATTTCGAGGAAAATCCCGAAGTGATAGAAAAGATCCTCGAAAAGTGTGTTCTGGCTGCCCGGGCTCGGAACGCCGCCCGCCAGGCCCGAGAGCTGACTCGAAGGAAAAGTTTACTGGAGAACTCCAGCCTTCCCGGAAAACTCGCCGATTGTTCCGAGAAAGACCCTGCCACATGCGAGATCTACATCGTGGAGGGAGACTCCGCGGGGGGAAGCGCGAAGCAGGGGCGGGACCGGAGATTCCAGGCAATCCTGCCACTCTGGGGAAAAATGCTGAACGTAGAGAAGACCCGGATAGACAAGGTGTTGAGTAACGACAAACTCCAGCCCATCATTACCGCTCTCGGAACCGGTGTGGGATCCAACTTCGATATAAAGAAACTGAGGTACCACAAGGTGATAATCATGGCCGATGCGGACGTGGATGGGTCCCATATCCGGACCCTGCTCCTTACCTTTTTCTTCCGGTACATGACGGAATTGGTAGAACGGGGGCACGTGTACATCGCCATGCCTCCCCTCTACAAGATTGCGGCGGGGAAACAGGTGTTCTACGCGTATGACGATGAGGAGAGGGACAGAATCCTGAAAGGTCTGAACCTCCCTTCGGATAAGGTGAACATCCAGAGGTACAAGGGGTTGGGAGAGATGAACCCGGAACAGCTCTGGGAAACGACGATGAATCCAGAGACCCGGAAGATCATGCAGGTGAAACTGGAAGATTTCGTCGAAGCGGAAGATATCTTCACTACCCTGATGGGAGAGCAAGTAGCTCCCCGACGGGAGTTCATCGAGGAAAATGCCCTCTTTGTGTCCAACCTGGATGTGTAATTCGTTTCCCATCTGTGACTATCGAAAGGAAGGAAGATCGTGGCAGAATCGAAAGAAACCGTAATTCCTGTAGCTATCGAGGATGAGGTAAAGACATCCTACCTGAACTACGCCATGTCGGTCATCGTGGCACGGGCTTTACCCGATGTGCGGGACGGCTTGAAACCGGTGCACCGCCGGATCCTCTATGCGATGCACGAAATGGGGGTCCGCTCGAATCAACCGTACAAGAAGACGGGAAGGATCGTGGGGGATGTACTGGGAAAGTACCATCCCCATGGAGACATGAGCATTTACGATGCCCTCGTGAGGTTGGCTCAGGATTTTTCCCTCCGCTACCCCCTGATACAGGGACAGGGCAACTTCGGTTCCATCGATGGGGATCCCCCGGCGGCCATGCGGTACACGGAAGCTCGTATGACGAAGCTGGCCGAAGAGATGCTGCGGGACATCAATAAGGAAACCGTCGATTTCGGTCCGAATTACGACGATTCCCTCCAGGAACCCAAAGTACTTCCTGCGGCTTTTCCTTTCCTGCTTGCCAATGGAGCTAGTGGGATCGCGGTGGGAATGGCCACCAATATCCCTCCCCACAACCTGCACGAAATCTGCAATGCCATTGCTCACTACATCGATCATCCGGAAGATCCCGTGGAAGAGTTGATGCGGCACGTGAAGGGTCCGGATTTCCCCACCGGAGGGACCATCTACGGGATCAAGGGGATCCGGGAAGCCTATACCACGGGGAAGGGAAGGATCGTGGTTCGAGCCAAGTTCACCATCGAAACCACCAAGAGCGGGAAGGACATGATCATCATCACCGAGATCCCCTACATGGTGAACAAAGCGGCCCTCATCATGCGGATAGCAGAGCTGGTGAAGGAAAAGAACCTGGACGGGATTTCGGATCTGCGGGACGAGTCGGACCGGGATGGAATGCGGATCGTGATCGAGCTGAAGAAAGGGGTCAGTCCCAAGATCATTCTGAACTTCCTCTTTACCCATACCCAGCTTCAGGTGAACTTTGGGGTGAACAACCTTGCCCTGGTAAACGGACGGCCAAAGACACTGAACCTGAAGGAGATGATCGCCTGCTACGTGGACCACCGGAAAGAGGTGGTGACAAGGCGGAGCAAGTACGACTTACGCAAAGCCGAAGAACGGGCACACATCCTGGAAGGGTTGAAGATTGCCCTGGAGAACATCGATGAAGTGATCGCCATCATCAAATCCTCCGGTACCGTCGAGATCGCGCGAACTCGCTTGATCGAACGCTTTCATTTATCGGAGATCCAGGCGCAGGCGATCCTGGATATGAGACTCCAGAGACTCACAAGTTTAGAGACAAAAAAGATAATAGAAGAATTAGAGGAAACGTTGGCTCTTATCGCCCAGTTGAAGGACCTCCTTTCCAGTGAACAGAAGATTCTCCAGGTGGTGAAGAAAGAGCTTCTCGAGCTAGCGGTACAGTACGGGGACGATCGGCGGACGATGATTTTCCCCGACGAGATCGAGGGACTGAACATCGAGGACCTGATCCAACGGGAAGACATGGTGGTGATGCTCTCCAGTCGCGGCTTCATCAAGCGGATCCCCGTTACCGCGTATCGGCTCCAGGGTCGGGGCGGAAAAGGGTCATCTTCCACGGTGCTGAAAGAGGAAGACTACATCACACATGTGTTTGTAGCCTCTACCCATGATTACATCCTATTCATTTCCAGTGAAGGGAAAGCGTACTACCTGAAGGTCCACGAGATTCCCGAAGGATCGAAGAATTCCCGGGGCCAGCATCTCAAGACCCTCATCTCCATTTCCCCCAATGAAGACATTGCCGCGGTGGTGGAGCTCTCCCAGTTTTCCGATTCCACCTACCTCCTCCTTGCGACTCGCAAGGGAGTCATCAAGAAGGTGACTACCTCGGATTTCGAGAATGCCCGGACCCGAGGAATCATGGCCATCCGGCTGGATTCGGGGGACAAGGTGGTGAAAGGCCTCCTTACCGATGGAAAGCAGGAGCTGCTGTTGCTGACCCGCAAGGGGCGGGCGCTGCGGTTCCATGAGGATAACGTGCGTCCCATGGGAAGGAGTAGTCGAGGGGTACAGGGAATCCGGCTCTCCTCGGGGGATGAGCTTGCCGGCGCTGTTCTGATCGAACCAAAGAAGCAGGTGCTACTCGTTACCGAGTTCGGGTACGGAAAGCGTCTGGATTTCGAGTGCTTCCAGCCACATGGAAGGGCGACGGGAGGGCAGATTGCCTACAAGATCACCCCAAAAACCGGAGAGGTCTCCGGGGGGTTGTCGGTGAAAGAAGAGGATGAACTGGTGGTGATTACCTCCCAGGGAAACGCGTTGAAGCTTCGGGCAAAAGACATCCCGGTCCAGGGGAGAGCTGCCCATGGGGTGAGGATGGTGGAGATTGAGCAGCCGGACTTTGTCGTAGGTATCGACATCACCCACCCATAGGTACTTATTTACTTCATCGAACCTTGTGTATACCCCCTAGAGGCATACTTGGGGAGGGACTCCTCTTTTGTCTTTAAGGGAGTCTTATACTTACGAAACCAGATCGCTTCCCACAGGGGAGTGAGGGGTTCGTGGGTGAGGAAGAACCGCTCCCGGTAGACCGCATCCAGCTTTTTCTTGAAGGTATCCAAGGGGATGCCTGCCAAAAGGGCATGGGGGGGAAAGCGGAGGGCGCCCCAGTAGATGCGGAAGGGTTTCTGGTAGTTGTGGTACAGGAGGTAGCACAGGAGGCGGGCGAGGCCGTTACTGACATTACGGACGAAGCAGACGGACTCGCGGTGGTAGGCGGCGAGGTCTTTGGTGAGTTCGCGGTCGATGTAGTTGGAGGGGAACAGGGGGTTGTGGAGGGTGCGGGGGAGTTTGGAAGAGACCTGGTGGTGGGAGAGCTGTTCCTTGGCGAGGGCTTCTTTGAGGAAAGGAACTTTGCGGAGGGCGGGGGGGTAGGAGGGGTGCTCGTCGGTGTACAGGGTGAGGGAGGGGTAGGAGGAGGGGTGCCAGTAGGTGGAGATGTCGCGGAGGAGGGTGGAGAAGGAGGAAGAGAGGGCGCCTCGAGGTGGTTTCCAGCGGGCCTCGAGGGCATCCCGGGTGGCTTTCTGGTCGGGGCGCATGGCGCCTTTGCGGCGGAGGGTGGCATGGGAGACTCCGTAGATGAATTGGGAAGTTTTGCCCACGGTGAGGGAGATGTTGTTGGGGAAGAATTGGGTACGATCGAAGCGTTCGTAGCCATCGGCGCAGAGGTCTTCCTGGAGGTGGAGGGAGCGGAGGCAGTGCTGGTGGAGGAGGAGGGCGTTGCGGCTGAGGCGTTCGAGGCGGTTTTGCACGGAGGCGGGGGAACAGTGCAGGAGCCGGGCGATGGAGCTGAGGTTTTGACCGGAGGACAGGGCGTGGTGGAGAGAGGGATAGGGGAGGGAGCGTTTGGTGTAGTAATCCAGCTGGAAGGTTCTCTCCCCGAAGGTTTTCCCGCAGGCGTTGCAGCGGTAGCGGGTAACGGGGCCGACCACCTGGGTGTAGTAGGAACCGATGCGCACGAAGGGCAGGGGACGCGGGGGATCCCCGGGAGCCGCAGGGGTATGGTAGGCACAGGCAGGGTTCGGACAGAAGGAAGGATGGAACATAGGCACCTCCGATCCTTCCTACGGAGGAAACCTATGGGTTGCTTCAGGTTTTTATCCCATACACAAGGTTCGATGAACTAAAAAAAGTGTTTCACGTGAAACAGTGATTAAAGCTGGGAGGAAAACATCCCCTTAAACCTCCCCACCTCCTTCCGATAATCCTCTTTCAACGCCTCCTTTTCTTTCTCCGGCAAAAAGGCAGCGTTTAAAGCGGTAAGGTTCAAGGCAGTGAACTCTTCGATCCCAAATTGGAAATAGTTGGCGGCTTTGACGTAATCATCGGAAAGGTCTGTATCCTGGATGGTAGGGTCGTCGGAATTGATGGTGACCGGCACACCTAAACGAAAGAGCCTTTCCAGGGGATGGTTGGTTTCGTCTGCCCAGGAGCCTGTTTGATAGTTCGATGTGATACACTGCTCCAGCACAATGAATCGGTCCTTTAGGACCTGTTGTAAGGCAGGATCGTTGATGGTAGCTGTACCATGTCCGATGCGAGAAGCCCCCAGTTCTATGGCAGCCCAAATTTCAGAGGAGGGTGTCACTTCCCCCGCATGAATGGTGGATTTGTAAAGGTTGTCCTTTTGGATTGTGGAAAATAGATTCCTGAATAACTGGATGGGAAAATTCTGTTCATCTCCTGCCAGATCTATTCCTACTATATCGGTAAGATTTAAGGAAGCGATCGCTTTATAGAGGTTGTACATTCCCTCTTGATCCTGTTTGCCCCGGTTGAGGGTGATGAGGTATTTGATCTTGAAACCCGCTTCCTGCGCGGCTTTGTTTCCCGCTTCTACGATGAGACGGGTAATTTCTCGCCTATCGTAATTGTTCTGGAGAGAGAAATGCTCCGGTGAGAAACGAAGCTCGATGTAAAAGATCCCATCGGATTTAAGGTTTTTCACCGATGCGTAGGTGATATTGTACACATCCTCGTAGGACCGATACCAGTCGTTCTTGAATTTTGATAGGAAGAGCTGGAAATCCGGTTTTGATTCTTTGGGGAACTGCACGAACTTTTTGAACTCGGAAAATTCTTTCGGTACGTCCAATCCATTTTTCAATGCGATGTTGTGCCAGGTGGGCAAGTCGAAGGTTCCTTCCAGATGGCGGTGCAACTCGACTTTAGGGAAGTGGGTAAAAAAAAATTTTTGTTCTTTTTGGGACATGTTCCAGTTCCTTCACGATTCGAGTAATTATACTATAAATCTACACTATTTGATGAATTTTTCAAGAAACTGGAAGAAAAAGTTCTTTTATTCCAATATTGTTAAAGGCGTTAAATCTACAGGGATTCTACCGAACTGATTTCTGGAACTACTTTCTTCAGGTACCGTTCAACCCCTTGCTTCAAGGTAAGTTGAGACATGGGACACCCATGGCAAGCTCCGGTCAATTTCACCGTGACATTCCCTGCCTCATCCACATCCACCAGTTCGATATCCCCACCGTCCATCTGCAGGGATGGGCGTACATCTTCTATTGCAGCCAGTACTTTCTCTTTCAGCATATATTCTCCTCAGGTAATACTTACTAATTTAGTATCGATTTGTCAACCATGTAAAACAGTACGAAGCAATTCTGATTTTGAGGCGGGCGTGGGGGAAGGGAATCGATAAGAAATTTATCCTTATTCTGTGGGTGGCCGGCTGGGAGGGCTACAGTTTAATTATCTCATTATAATACCGAACCGAGCGCTTAGCTGGATCGGGCGCTGGAGGGGCGTGGTAAGATTTAAGTTGAAAGGGGAGAGGTAACATGTAAAGGGGAAATCCCCTCTCCCACGACCGCCGCATGACTATTGTGTAAAAGTAAAATTGCTGAACAGTACTGTATTTTTCACCCGCTTTTCTATATACTGAGCCCGATGGGAAAGACGATTGTTTTTGCCAACCAGAAGGGTGGAGTGGGAAAAACCACTACCGCGTGCAACCTAGGTGCGTATCTGGCGGAGGCAGGGAAAAAGGTTCTCCTGATCGATTTCGATCCCCAGGGCAACTTGTCCAGTAGCGTTGGTGCCAAGAACAGCGGAAAAGGGATCTACGAGGCTCTAAACGGGAAGGCTTCCATGCCGGAAGTGATCCAGAACACTCCTGTGGAAAACCTTTACATTGCAGCTTCCAGCGTGAATCTTACGGGCGCCAATGTGGAGCTGGTGGATCAGAAAGATCGAGCGTTCTTCCTTCGCAGGACTCTAGAACCCGTTAAAGATCAGTATGATTATCTTTTCATCGATTGTCCTCCTTCCCTCGGAATCCTGACGCTGAACGGGTTGGTAGCTGCCGATTCGGTAATCATCCCTCTCCAGTGTGAGTACTTCGCCCTGGAAGGGCTCAGCCTCCTGTTGGAAACGGTTAAACGAATCCAGACCAGCATGAACCCATCCCTCGAAATAGGAGGAATCCTCTTCACCATGTACGACTCCCGTACTCGCTTGGCCAACGATGTGGTGAAAGAAGTGTGTGGTTATTTCGGTAAGAAGGTGTTCAAAACGATCATTCCGAGAAACGTCCGGTTGTCAGAGGCACCTTCCCATTCGGTACCCATCAACCTGTACGATCCTGCCTGTGTGGGGGCCAAAAGTTACCAGAAACTCGCAGAAGAGGTGATAGAACGTGTCTAAGCGAGCTTTGGGAAAAGGGATAGATGCCCTTTTCCAATCCTTTCCCGAGGAAGGAAAGGAGGAACATCCTCCTGAGGGATACGAGGTGCTGGATGTCTCCCGCTTGGTGCCGAATCCCCATCAGCCTAGAAAGGAGTTCAGACAGGAAGGACTGGAAGAACTAGCCGCATCCATCCGCGCCAAAGGGGTCCTCCAGCCCCTATTGGTGGAACCGCGGGAAGACGGCTCGTACACCATCGTAGCAGGGGAACGGAGGTATCGGGCTGCCATCCTGGCTGGATTGCAGAAGGTTCCCGTGATCATCCGCAGTTTTACCGAGCAGGAACGGCTGGAGATTGCCCTGATCGAGAACCTCCAGCGGGAGGACCTTACCCCCATCGAGGAGGCGAAGGCTTACCGCACCTTGATGGAAACCGCTGGTTTGAGTCAAGAGGAACTGGCGGAGCGAATCGGAAAGAACCGTTCCACCATCGCCAATACCCTTAGGCTTCTGAAGCTGCCCGAGGATATGCAGGAGGCGATCCATACAGGTTCGATTTCCCCTGGTCATGCACGGGCTATCCTCTCCATCGTGAATCCGGCGGACATGCGGATTCTGTTCAATCGAATCATTTCGAAGGGGCTGTCGGTACGGGAAGCGGAAACGATGGCAGCGGAGTTGAACAAGGGATCCCGGGCCGCGGAACCGGAGAAAGAATCCTCCTATCCGAAGCAGCGGCCTATCGAACTGCAGGAGATGGAGCAGCGTCTTCTGAACATACTCGGAACAAAGGTTAGGATCCGGGGAAACGGTAAGAAAGGTACAATCGAAATCGCCTACTTTTCTACCGAAGATTTGGAACGGATTGTGGAAATCATCACCTAAGAAACGCTCATTTGGCTGGCCAGGGAATCACGATTTCAAGGCGGGTTCCCGGGGAAGTCAGGATGCGGAGGGACCCCTCGAGCTGGCTTACCAGAGCATGAATTAACTGAAGCCCGAAAGTGGAGGGTTCGTCCACATTGATCGAAGGGGGAATGCCTACTCCATCGTCTTCGAGGACAAGGAGGAGCTGACCGGGTTTCTCCTCCATACAAATGGAAATTAGACCCTGCGATTTTCCGAAAAAAGCATACTTCAGTGAATTGGTAAGAAACTCTGTTAGAAGAATACCTATCACGGAAAGGGGTTTTATTTCCATCTGAAGGGGGGGAATGTTCATGTTAACCTCAAGTTCTACCTCTTTGGGGAACGTGGAGAGTAGATCTTCCACGAGGGCAGAAAGGTACTCCCGCAGGGATAGAGAATGCACTTCTTTCTGCTGGTAGAGTTTCTCGTACAGAATACCGAGGCTTCTCACTCTATGAATAGCATCGGCCAAGGCCTTTTTCACGGGAGGGCTGTCTGTAGACATAGACTGTAGAGAGAAGAGGCTGGAAAGAGTTTGAAGGTGGTTTTTGATCCGATGGTGCACTTCTTTTAAATATATTTCTTTTTCTTTCAATAGAGACCGAATTCGCTTTTCCGCTGCCATTCGGGCTGAAATATCCCTAACCACCACGATACACATGGATCGGTTCTGCAGATTCAGGGGGGCAAGGGTCAACTCCCCGGGAAACACCGAACCATCCTTTTTTTTCTGCCGCAGAATGGGAATGAAGGCTGTTCGTTTCCTGAGGGCCGAAAGAATTGTGTCAGGCTCTGTACAAAGATCGGTACACTGCATGGAACATAACGCTTCCTTCGGATATCCGTACAGGGTCTCGGCACCGTGGTTCACATCCAAAATAGATCCGCTTTCCTCTTCGATCACGAGAATGGCGTCCCGTATTGTCTCGAAAAGGGTTTGATACTTCTTCAACTCTTCGATCGCTTTATGTTCCAGGAGCTTATGGTCGGTGATGTCCTGGGTAATACCGATGCGGTGGGTCAGCTTCCCTTCCGCGTCGTACATCCCACTGCCAATGATCCGCAGCCACCGGTGGTTTCCTTTGCAAGTGAGGGATTCTACTTCTATGTCGAAAGGGATTCCTCTTTCCATCAGATCGTCGATCGCTTTCTGGTGTATTGGCCTGTAGGAAGGAAGTTCAAAATCGAGGATTTCTTCTAGAGTAAGGGGTGTAGGCGAGTCCATTTCCATGATGGAAAAAAGTTCCCTGGTCCATAGAGCCGCATTGTTCTCGATGTCTACTTTCCAGGCTCCGATTTTCCCGATTTCTGCCATGGTTTCCAGAAGTTGGTACTTTTCAAACAGCTCTTTAAATTGGTTGATGGAGGGAAAGGGTTCGTTGGAAGGATGATTTGTATTCATACTAAAGAATAACTAATTTAATTATAATGGTGATTTAATATAATATAATTATAATGAAGCTATTTTATTTATTCTGTCAAGAAAAATTCTGCAAGGCGGATACATTGACAAAGAAAAACTCATTCTTTATAGTGAAATCCCGAATTGCCAAACTGGAGAGGTGTCCGAGTGGTCGAAGGAGGCGGTCTTGAAAACCGTTGAGCCGCAAGGCTCCGTGGGTTCGAATCCCACCTTCTCCGAGGTATTGGTTGTTGGAGAGGTGCGAGAGTGGTCGAATCGGGCTCCCTGCTAAGGAGTTGTATCCCAAAAGGGTACCGGGGGTTCGAATCCCCCCCTCTCCGGATGTGCCCATAGCTCAGCTGGATAGAGTATCAGATTGCGGATCTGATGGTCGGAGGTTCGAATCCTCTTGGGCACGCGAACTGGAGAGATGCGAGAGCGGTCGAATCGGGCGGACTCGAAATCCGTTGTACCGCGCAAGCGGTACCGAGGGTTCGAATCCCTCTCTCTCCGTTCCTCTCGCGATTCCGGTAGGTCCTTGCGCAGGAACGATTTCTGCGCAGGGGCCAAGGAGTAACGAAAAGCCCTTGCGTAGAAAGCGGGGCCAACGAATTGGCAGGGGCATTCGAGGCGATCGATCGTTTATGGAGAGATGTCCGAGAGGCCGAAGGAGCACGCTTGGAAAGTGTGTGTACCCTAACCGGGTACCGAGGGTTCGAATCCCTCTCTCTCCGGATTACCCCTTTAGCGCTTTGGTTAGGTTCCGTGCAATCTGCTGTCACCCAACCCCGTCAGGCCCGGAAGGGAGCAGCGGTAAGTGATCAGGGATGTGCCACGGGGTACTTAACCGGGTCTAAAGGGGTTTTTAAACGCTGTCATGTCGTATGAAGTAACTGCCAACAGGAAACGACCCTCCGATTTCGAATCCCTCGTAGGACAAGAGTTTGTCGTAACTACCCTGAAAAACTCCCTTTCCCAGGGACGGATCGCCCATGCGTACCTTTTCGCAGGGCCTCGGGGAGTGGGAAAGACTTCTGCCGCCCGAATCCTGGCCAAAGCCCTGAACTGTGAAAAAGGTCCTACCCCCAATCCCTGTGGGATCTGCACCCAATGTAAGGAAATCGCCCAGGGTTCTGCCCTCGATGTAATCGAGATCGATGGAGCCTCCAATACCTCGGTGAACGATGTCCGGCAGATCAAGGACGAAGTACTGTTCGCCCCCGCATCCGGTCGGTATAAGGTGTACATCATCGATGAAGTGCACATGCTGTCCAATAGCGCCTTCAATGCGCTATTGAAAACCATCGAGGAACCCCCTCCCTACATCGTGTTCATCTTTGCCACCACGGAGATCCACAAGGTTCCCCCCACCATACGGTCCCGCTGCCAGCAGTTCAACTTCCGGCTGATTCCGGTGGAAACGATCCTCACGAAACTGCGGGAAGCCGCCTCGGATCTGGGGATTCAGGCGGAGGAGGCGGCCCTTCTCTGGATCGCGAAGGAAGCGACCGGTTCCTTGCGGGATGCGTACACAATCTTCGATCAAGTCGTATCCTTCGCTGAAGGACAGCTAACCCTGAAGAAGATCCAGGACAAACTAGGTCTTACCGGTTTCGATCGGATCAATACCCTGGTAGAGCTTCTTGCATTGGGAAAGGGGAACGAGGCGCTGCAACTCTTCGATCAGGTGATTACCACAGGGGTGGCGGTAGAACAGTTCGTGATCGAGTTGACGGACTACTACCGATCCCTCCTTTTCTTGAAGCTGGGAATCCAGAAACCTTCCCTCCTGGGGTACACGGCGGACCGATTTTCCCCCACGGTTCTCGAGGCTCTTTCGGTGAGGCAGATCGAAAAAGCGTTGAGTCTGCTTCTCGAGTTGTACCGCAACCTCCGTTACTCGATAAACGGCCGGTTCGAGGCGGAACTGGTGTTGAGTCGGCTGGCAGATTTGAGGAACTATCTTTCCAGGGAAGAACTCCTGGAACGGATCCTGGCGCTGCGTCAGGAACTGCGGTATGCCACCGGGGCAGGGGGAGGGCAAAAGGGGATAGAGACGGGCGCAGCACAAAAGAAACCGGTGAATGAACCTCAGGCAGAAGGTGAAAACGGGGGAGCCAGCCCCCCAGAAAGGGTGGAAAGCATAGAAGCGAAGGGTTCTCCGGAAGAAATAGACATCGAGGAGCAGGAATCCCTGGAAGGGCAGGGTGAAGAGGCTATAACAGGGGGCCTACAGATTGGTATTGCAAAGGCCAGGGGGAAGGAAGAGTTGGAACCATCCCTCCGGCAGGGGATCATTACGAGTCTGAAGCGGAAGAAACTGACCCTGAGTTCTACCCTGGAGAAGGCAGAGGCTTGGCGATGGCAGGGGAATGTTCTTATTATTGTATTCAGGAACAAGTTTTCTGCCGATCTGGTACAGGCAGACCTTCCCCTGGTCACCCAGAAGGTACGGGAAGTGGTTGGACGGGAGGTAGAAGTGGTGGTTCGCTTTGAGAACCGTACAGAGGAAGGTGTGCCTGAATCCTCCCTAGCGGAGGGTGGAAAAGAGGATCGAATCGAAATCGCACGGAAAGTATTCCGGGGGGAAATCATACAATGAACATCAATCCGTTCGAGCTGATGAAGAACTTCCAGAGTCTCCAGACGAAGTTGAACGAAACGCAGGAAAAATTGAAGAGCGTGAAAGTGGTGGGGAGCGCGGGGGGAGACATGGTACAGGTAGAAATGAACGGCCGGTTCGAGGTGCTGGCGGTTCGGATCTCCCCTGAAGCGGTGGATCCCCAGGACCTTTCCATGCTGGAAGATCTGATGAAGGCAGCCATATCCGATGCGTTGAGCAAACTCAAGGAAGCTATTCGATTGGAAATGTCGGACCTCACAGGCGGGATTCCTCCGGGATTTTTCGGTGTGTAGAGGGAATCCCTTCCCATGAAAGCGCTGGACGAAGTGATTGCCCAACTTGCCAAACTTCCCGGTCTGGGGAAAAAGAGCGCTTCCCGGATCGCCTACTATCTCCTGAAGGCAGATCCCCAGTACGTACAGAGCCTGGCCCAACAGTTGATCCATGTGCGGGAACGGATCCATCCCTGCAGGGAGTGTGGCTCCTTTACGGAGGAAGAGGTTTGTTCCATTTGTACCGATCCCTCTCGGGACCGATCCCTCATCTGCGTGGTGGAGCAGCCGCAGGACGTGGAGGTGATCGAATCGATCCGGGAGTATCGGGGATTGTACCATGTACTGATGGGAGTCCTATCCCCCCTCGATGGGGTGGGTCCCGCGGAGTTACGGATTGCGAAACTCATGGAACGGCTGCGGGCTTTGCCGGTAACAGAGGTGATCATCGCCACCAACCCCACCCTAGAAGGGGACACTACGGCCCTCTACCTGGTACAGCTGATCGAACCGTTAGGAATCCGCACCTCCCGGCTGGCGCTGGGCCTTCCGGTAGGGGGAGACCTGGAGTATGCGGATCGGCTAACCCTAGCCCGGTCCCTCCGGGGGCGCACCCCCCTCTCCAGGAGCTAGGAAGGTAGTTTATCGAAGCTTGTGTACGGCCGAAGATAATGCCAGACTTTAAGCAGGTCAATGACCGGCTGCGAATAGGTCAAAACGAGGTTATACACAGAGTCATACCCGGCCCTTTACCGGAAGTCTTCAAAATTTGAGAACCATTTCCTGTAGATTGTGCTATGATAAGGGTGGGAACACGACAAGGGGGAAGGAGGGAATCGTGCCCAAAAGGTATCGCCTGCTGACCCGGAGTGATTTCGACGGGTTGGTGTGCGCCATGCTTTTCAAAGAGCTCGACATGATCGAGGGGATCACCTTTGTCCATCCCAGTGACATGCAAACGGGAAAGGTCCAGGTGGGGCCGGGCGATATCACTACGAACCTCCCCTATGCACCGGGAGTGTTCCTGGCCTTCGACCATCATGCCAGTGAGGCGATACGGGAACGGCCCCATCAGAATTACATCATCGTTCCGGCCGCCTTTTCCGCTGCCCATGTGGTGTACGATTACTTTGGGGGCCCCCGGGCTTTCCCTCCCCGCTACGAGGAGATCGTTCTGGAAGCGGACAAGATCGATTCTGCGCGGTTGACTATGGAAGAGGTGCTGCATCCTTCCGGATGGATCCTGTTGGGATTCTTGACGGACAGTCGGACGGGGTTGGGAAGGTTCAAACATTTTCGGATTTCCAACTACCAGCTGATGATGGATCTGATCGAAGCCTGCAGGATCTATCCGATCGAAGAAATACTGGAACTTCCCGATGTGCGGGAACGGGTGGCCTTGTACCGGGAACAAGAAGGGTTGTACCGGGAACAGATCAAACATGTGAGCCGGGTAGAGGGGAACGTGCTTGTGACGGATCTGCGGAAGGAGTCGGTCATCTATGTGGGGAACCGGTTCCTCCGGTATGCCCTGTTTCCAGAGATCAATCTTTCCCTTCAGGTGATGTGGGGGCTTAACCGGCAGAATACGGTGATCAGTCTAGGAAAGTCGATTTTCAACCGTACATCTCCAGTCCATGTGGGAGCCTTGCTTCTGCGGTACGGGGGTGGGGGGCACGAGAATGCGGGTACCTGCCAGGTAGCGAACGAGGAGGCGGATCGGATCGTGGAAGAGATCCTTGGACAACTTGACACGGGGGGCTAGATTCCGTATCTTTTCCCTACCTTGTAATGAATCCCATACAGAAAGAAATCGAAAGGCGGCTGACCTTCGCCATCATCAGCCATCCCGATGCGGGAAAGACAACTATTACGGAAAAACTTCTTCTCTTCGGAGGAGCCATCCATACTGCCGGCGCTGTCAAGTCGAAGAAAAACACCCGGAAGACCGTTTCCGACTTCATGCAGATGGAACAGGAACGGGGGATCTCCATTTCCACCTCGGTGATGGGGTTCGAGTACCGGGGACGGAAGATCAACCTGCTGGACACCCCGGGGCACGAGGACTTTTCCGAGGATACCTACCGCACCCTTACGGTGGTGGACAGTGCCCTCATGGTGATCGATTCGGTGAAGGGGGTGGAGGATCGAACCCGTAAGCTCTGTGAAATCTGCCGGATGCGGAAAACCCCCATCATCACCTTCATGAACAAACTCGACCGGGAGGGGCGGGACCCGATGGAACTTCTCGACCAGGTGGAGGAAGAACTGGGGATCACCGTTTGCCCCATGAGCTGGCCCGTGGGCCAGGGACGGGAGTTCAGGGGAGTGTACAGTCTCTACGAGAAGCGGTTGATCCTATTCGATCCCCATGGAAGGCAGGATGCGGACAGCTCGGTGGAGATCACTGACCTACAGGATCCTACCCTGGACGCGAAGGTGGGGAAATCCCTGGCCGACAAGCTTCGGGAAGATGTGGCCCTCCTCAGAGAAGTGTACCCGCCCTTCGACCGGCAGTCATACCTGGACGGCATCCAGACCCCCGTGTTTTTTGGAAGCGCTCTCAACAACTTCGGGGTTCGGGAACTCCTGGATTGTTTTGTGGATATCGCCCCGCCCCCTCTGCCCCGGCCCCTGGAGGGTGGGTCCTACGTTTCTCCCTTTGCCGAGAAGTTCTCGGGTCTCATCTTCAAGATCCATGCGAACCTGGATCCCCGCCACCGGGACCGAATCGCCTTCATGCGAGTATGTTCGGGGGTGTTCGAGCGGAACAAGACTTACTTCCATGTGCGGAGCGGGAAAACCTTCAAGACGGCAAACCCCACCGCCTTCATGGCCCAGGATCGGTCCATCATCGAAGAGGCGTACCCCGGTGACATCATCGGGATCCACGACACGGGAACCTTCAAAATCGGGGACGCCATTACGGAGGGGGAGATTCTCCGGTTCACGGGGATCCCCAGCTTCGCCCCCCAGATCTTCAAGGTAGTGGTGAACCTGGATCCCCTGAAGTCCAAGCAACTGGAAAAAGGGCTGGATCAGTTGACGGAGGAAGGGGTGGTGCAGGTGTTCACCCGCCTCAATTCCAGCCAGCGCCTTTTGGGTGTGGTGGGGCAGCTCCAGTTCGATGTCCTGCAGTTCCGGCTGGAAACGGAGTACAAAGCCCAGTGCCGTTTCGAACCCACCGAGTACACCAGCGCCTGCTGGGTCCACTGCGGGGATAAGGCACGGCTGGATGAGTTCATCCGCCGGCACGAAAGCAAGCTTTGTCGGGATCGGGAAGGACGGTTGGTGTTCCTAGCCCGAAACCGCTGGACCATCGAGCGGACCTTTCAGGAAGAGAAGGGAATCCAGTACTACTTCACCTCGGATTACGAGTCATGAAGCTTCTCAGTGAAAAAACAACAGAATGGTACCTCCCACCGCAATGAGGGCTCCCAGGATTTCCCGGAGCCGGACAGGTTCGTGGAAGAGCAGGTGGGAGGGCCAGATGATCAGGACAGGCACCAGTGCCATGATGGTGGAGGCCACCCCAGTACTGGTATGCTGGATGGCAAGTAGACTCAAGGACACTCCCAGAAAAGGACCGAAGAAGGATCCCAGCAGGATGATCCGCATCGCTTTCCTGTCCCGTACGGCAGCCATGAGTTGGGCTCCATGCCGGGTAGCGAGCACCACGGCGGTGAAGCCCAGAATCCCTGCCATACAGCGGATCTGAGTGGCCGCGAAGGGATTGAAGGAAGGAGCGCCGTGCTTACTGAGGATGAGGCCTGCGGCTTGTCCCAAGGCTCCTCCGAAGGCTAAAAGAACGCCCCGGATGGGATGGCGGAACTGGGAGCGGGATTTTAGGGAAGGAGATTGGGTTGCTTTTCCTATGGGCGCCTCTCCTCTGGTTGCCTCTCTTCTGGTTTCCTCTCCTTCGGTTGAGAATGCGCCGGCTTCCTCCTCTACCGCGTCATTGGGCAGCGTATCAGGGCGCTCTACAGAATTCCGCTCGAGGATGACCAGGGCGATCCCCGTCAGGGTGATGCCCATCCCGATGAAGCCCTGCAGGTTGATCCGTTCCCCCAGGAAAACCCATCCCAACAGGGCCGAGAGGGGGGGAACGGCGGAGTAGATCAGCATGGAAATACGCCCTCCGATTTCGATGAAGGCCTGGAATAGCAGGATGTCCCCTATCACGAACCCTACCAAACCCGAAGCGGCCAGCCAGAACCAGAGGGTAGGGGAAGCGTCGAAAGGCAGAATTCGCCCCCGGGTTATCCAGGAGAACAGGGAAAGAAACAGAAACCCCAGGGAAAGCCGGATCAGGTTGAGGGAAAGGGTGCCCACCCGTTTCCCCGCGAACTCGAAACAAAGGACCGTAACAGTCCAGAAGATTGCCGTCGCCAGCGCGGCGAACTCTCCCAGGCGAGAACCGAAAGTAGTGCTCAGCATGGAAGGACCATACCACAGACGCCGTCAGGTTGAAAACTACAGGAAATAGGATACAATGGTAGGCATGGATACAGAAGAGGCCCGAGAGGTGTATGGGTACCTGAAGGCTACCCCCCTGTTCACCTACTTCGAGGATGAGGCCTTGATGGACCTCCTGCGGAACTCCCGGCTTATTCGCTGCGATACCACCGAGCGAGTGATCCAGGAAGGGGAGGTGGGCCCTGAGTTCTACCTGGTTGCCCGGGGAAGCGTGGATGTGACGGTAAGCGAGGGGAATCGGGAAGTCTTCATCAGTACCATCGGGGAGGGGCAGTTCTTCGGGGAAGCAGGGTTGTTTGCTCGGGTACGGAGAACCGCCAACGTGGTGGCTTCCGATGGGACCGCATTGGTGGCTGTCAGTAGAACCTTCTTCCTTTCCTTTCTCCAGAAGCGTCCCAAAGCGGGAATTCAACTCCTCATGCTGATCATCTACAGCTTGCTGAAGAAACTTCGAAGCGTGAATCAGGAACTGGCCTTCGAGAGAAAGTTCGATATCGATCAGGAGGACATCGATGAAATTATCCGGGGTATTTTGGAAGAAAAGTAGGGGGGCCCCTTGCCGAATGGAAAAGGCAGGGTCGCTCAGGCAAGGGAGGCACAGCTTTGTGCTGCTAGGGACTGCCCTGGTGATGGCGGGCATTCTCCAGGCTTTCCTGTCCTGCGCGACGGTTCCCTATGTGCAGAAAGAGGATAAGGTGGTAAAGCTGGTGGAACTGATCAACCGGGGTGGTGTGAACGAGGTTCCCGGTCTTGCCAGCACACCCTTTCTCATCGATGGGGAAATCGTTCTACTCCAGAAGGATCTCTCCGAGTTCTGGGACAACCTGCATAAAGCGGGGTTCACCATCCGAAGCCCCCGGGTAGCTCAGAATCGGTTTGCCACGGTGGAGGATGCGAAGTACTTTCGGGACTCCATGGAGGTACGAACATTCTTCAAGAAATACACGGATCGTGACACTTCCCTCGTACAGGTTCGTTCGGCGGATGGGACCTTCTACCTTCTGCTGGGAAGGGAAGTGAAGGGGTATCCCAGGATGCTTGGGTTTGGAGGGCCAGTACAATGAGTAGAGCGAATACCACTCACACCGAAGACCGCAACTGTATCTTCAAGGCCGCCGCATTGTTTCTTGTTCTAGGTACCCTGCTTCTTCTAGGGTTTCCAGTCACGGCCTTCACGCAGGAAGCCCTCACCGTGTACGTGGAAGGGGAGGCCAACGCGAAGAACCTCCAGGGCAAGATCCTTCCCCTGGGGATCGGGGATCCTCTGAAAAGTGGAGAATCGGTCATTACCAAAACAACAGGCAGGGCCGATCTGGAGCTGCCCAATAAAAGCCTCATCCAGGTGAAGCCCAATACCGTATTTACCTTGAGCGAGGTGGAACTGGAAGGGGAAAAGCAGACTGTCCTGGCCACCACGGTAGGGTCGGTGTCATACCGGCTCAACAAGTTCACGGGGAGGGGTCCTTCCATACGGACAGCGGGAGCGGCGGCCGGTGTACGGGGGACGGAACTCACTGTGTATGCCGGTGCGGATGGGTCCACCCTCGTAGCGGTGGAGCAGGGGGCCGTGGCAGTGGAAGCGGTGGGGAAGGAAGTGACCCTGGAAAAGAACGAGGCGGTGGAAGTGAAACCGGGAAGTCCACCGGGAGAAAAGTTCACCTGGATTGGGAAGCAGATCGACTACAGCACTTGGAACCAGGGAAAGATGGAAGAGTTCCTGAAGGATCCCATAGCCGGCATCGATCGGGTAGCCCTTCAGCTTGAGATTTACCGGAAAGGGTTGGCCGACACCCTGCCCCTGCTCCGAAAGGCCGAAGCGGAAGTGAATAAGGTGTACGAGGAGCTGAAAAAGGCGGTGGAGGCGAAGGATGAAGCCCGGGCTGCCCAGCTCCGGGAGGAGCTTTTGAAAGGGGTGGGAAAGGACCGGAGGATCCTCTTCCTCAACATGCGGTTCTACGCCCTTTCCTACCTTTCCCTCCGGCGGTACGTGGTGGGAGGGTTGTACCTCCAGATGAAGAGCCGCTACATCACCAAACCCACCGCACTGGTGTACCAGGAGTTCCTGGAACGGTACAGGGATATTCTACGGAAGTACGAAGAAACCATCGTCCCCCACCTGGTGGAAGCGGACATATAGAAAATTCAATCACTATTTAACAGGAGGAAAAAATGAAAACGATTCAGCATACAACGATTCAGAATGTAACTACGAAAGCCCGAATTGGGAAATCCATCGTAACACCCCGGCAGTTTTTTCTGGTGGCTTTAGCCCTCATCCTGGTAACGGCATTCTTCGGCTGTGACCTCTTCGGCGCCAAAGGGGTTACCATCGAGGAACGGATCGACATGTTCATGAAGGACGTGAACGCGGGGAATTACGGGAATTTGTATACACATTTTCATCCCCAGGATACCCAGCAAAGACAGGAAGTCGCTCCCGCGAGTTTCTGGACACCTCTTTATTTTCAGTCGGGTACAACCTATACCTATAAGGTTCAGCTGAAATTAGGAGATGTAGCTAAAGTAACAGTTTCAGGTGGAATTTATAGTAGTACTCCTTTCACCTTTACCATGGCGAAAAGCGGGGATGATTACTATATCAGAAAGCTCGAAATTCCAACGGGGAATGTTATCGTTGAATCGTATTTATTAAAAAACTAAAGCAATGTAGCTGTTTTTTACCGAGTACTAGTTTATCGCCCCCTTACCTTCACGACGATTGGTGGTGGGGTTCCCTGCTTTCGTTCTTTTTAGTTTGAGGGCCCGGGCGTAACGCAAGGAGGAAGGAATCGTGCCAGGGCT
>Ga0209018_1001134_pt1 | contig 22420 bp, 18 predicted proteins | sample YNPBryBLVA2012_FD_185814 | JGI IMG/M metagenome (GOLD analysis project Ga0209018, IMG submission 185814) | Anoxygenic and chlorotrophic microbial mat microbial communities from Yellowstone National Park, USA - YNP Bryant BLVA 2012 (SPAdes)... ...
TACATTTGTACAATAAATATTAAAAACAAAAATAATAAAATAACCGGCGAACTCATATAACAAGTTTTAGAGTTGCCGGAAAATAATTTTGAAAAAAAAGTATATTAATTTCCTTGCTTTTCTTTTATTTTTACTTTTGTTAGAATTTCGGGCACTTGATTAGGGGTAACATTTCCAAAAACTTCTTCGTTAATTGTGACAACTGGAGCTAATGCACACACGCCCAAGCAACGGGTACCTTCCAACGAAAACAATCCATCAGAAGTTGTTTCTTTCATATCAATTCCCAACTCGTTTTTAAATGCTTGCAAAACTAAATCGGCACCTTTAACAAAGCAAGCAGTTCCCATACAAATTGATATAGAATATTTGCCTTTGGGTTGCAAGCGGAAGAAATGATAGAAAGTAGCAACACCATATACTGTAGAAGTTGGAACACCCAACAAGTGAGCAACTTCGTACATATGTTCCTGTGATAGATAACCATACATTCCCTGCACTTTGTGAAGAACTGCAATCAAGTAACTCTCGGGATGTTCTTTTTGCAAACATTCTTCTATATAGTCAACAATGGTTTTATCCAAAGTAATATTTAAATGCGATATGTCTCTCATTTCACACCTCTTGGATATTTTTCTGAATAAGTTGTATGGAGCAAGTTATGAGCAATCTCGCTTCCTGGTTTTTTTAAAAATTCTTTGTATACTTTTTTAATTGAAGGATTTTCGGCTGAGATTCTAATAGATTTATTAGAATCGATAGAATAAATTGCTTCTTGTCGTTTACTGATAATATGTATATCTAATGGATATACAAATTGTTCAGCAGGTTGATGAGGTTGACCACCACCAGCAACGCAACCATTTGGACACGCCATCAATTCGATGATATGGTATTGTTTTTCTCCGGTTTTCACTTTGTCCAAAATCTTTCTTGCATTTGCCAATCCATTGGCAACTGCAACATTTAATTGTTTTCCATCAATTTCTATTGTTGCTTCTTTCAATCCTTCGGTAGCTCTGACGTCGTAAAATTCCAATTTGTCGGGTTTCCTTCCGGTCAATTTTAAAGCAGCTGTCCTTAATGCTGCTTCCATAACGCCACCAGTGGTGCCAAATATTACAGCAGCTCCGGTAGATTCACCCAAAGGATCATCAAAATCGGAATCTGGTAAGTTCATAAAATCTATACCCATTGCTTTGATCATCCAAATCAATTCACGTGTAGTAAGAACTGCATCTGTATAGGGATATCCATCGGGTGAATAGTGCTCACGGCGGCCAGCTTCGTATTTTTTAGCAATACAAGGCATAATTGCCACCGAATAAATATCTTTGGGATCAATACCTTTTTTCTGTGCATAATAAGTTTTGATTAGTGTTGAAGTCATTTGCATAGGAGATTTGCAAGTTGAAGCATATGGTATCATTTCGGGGTAGAAATGTTCCAAAAAGTTTATCCAACCTGGTGAACAAGATGTAAGTAATGGCAATTTTTCATTTTTTTCTAATCTATTCAACAATTCGTGGGCTTCTTCCATAATTGTTAAATCCGCTCCAAAGTTTGTATCGAATACCGCATCGAAACCCAAACGACGCAAAGCTTCCACAGTTTTACCAGTGGCATCCATTCCCAACTTATCCCATCCTTCGGCTATTGCTACCCGTATTGCAGGAGCTACCTGGACAACAACGTGTTTGTTTGGATCGCTTAAAGCATCAAAAACTTGGTTATAATGACTTTTTTCGGTGAATGCTGCAGTTGGACAAACGTTAATACATTGCCCACACATTATGCATACAGATTCATCCATCCTAGTTCCAAAGGCTGGCTCGACTACTGTGGTAAAACCACGATACATTTGGCTTAAATTATACACTCCTTGAACTTCGGCGCAAACCCTAACGCATCTACGACAAAGAATACATTTTTCGGCATCACGAATAATTGCAGTATTTTCGCTATCTATGGGAAATCTTTTCCTCTCACCCGCAAATAATCGTTCACGAACACCCAGGCGATAGGCCAAGTTTTGTAACTCGCAATTACCATCACGATCGCATGTTAAACAAGCTCGTGGATGATTATCAAGTAATAATTCAACCAAATCCCTTCTTGTTCGTCGAAGTTCAGGTGAATTTGTTCGAACTTTCATACCTTCTTGAGCTAATGTATGGCACGAAGCTACAAAATTGCGATATCCTTCGACCTCCACAACACAAATACGGCAAGCTCCATCGGTTGATAAATACGGATGGTAGCACAAACGCGGAACATGTGCACCAACCTTATCGGCAGCTTGCATTATAGTTGTTCCTTCTGGAACTTGAATTGGTATATCATCAATTGTTAAATTTATTATGTTCATAATTTTCCTCGCTAAATTTTAATTATTGCATCGAATTTACAAGAATTATAACATTCACCACATTTTATACATTGATCTTGAATAATTTCGTGAGGCATCCTTTTACTACCGATGATACAATTAACTGGACAACGACGAGCACAAACAGTACATCCGGTGCATTTGTCTGGTTCAATTATGTATTTAATTAATTTCGTACATTTTTGGGTTGGACACCTTTGTTCTTTGATGTGGATTTCGAATTCTTCCCTAAAATTCTGTAATGAACTTAAAACTGGATTTGGAGCAGATTGACCTAATCCACACAATGAAGTTTTTTGCATTAATCGCCCTAATCTTTCTAACTTATCCAAATCTTCCAAAACTGCATTACCGCTTGTTATTTTTTCCAAGATCTCCAACATCCTTACTGTACCTTCGCGACAAGGCAAGCATTTACCACAACTTTCATCTTTCGTAAATTCAAGGAAGAATTTGCAGGTCGAAACAATACAGTCGGTATCGTCGAGCACGATCATTCCTCCCGAACCCATCATTGAACCAACTTCTTTGAGTGTTTCGTAATCAACAGGTGTTTCGATTTTAGATGCTGGTATACATCCTCCCGAAGGACCTCCTGTTTGAACTGCTTTCAATTCACGACCATTAGGAATCCCCCCGCCAATATCGTAAATTATTTCCCGCAGTGTCGTGCCCATTGGCACTTCTACCAAACCGGTGTTTTTCACTTTTCCAGCTAATGCAAAAACTTTTGTACCTTTGCTTCCTTCTGTGCCAATTTTATTGAACCAATCGGCTCCGTAGAGCATAATTGCAGGCACATTTGCCCAAGTTTCGACATTGTTGATATTGGTGGGATGTCCCCACAAACCTTTGACCGATGGATAAGGTGGACGAAAGATTGGTTGACCTCGCTTTCCTTCGATTGATTGAATTAGAGCTGTCTCTTCTCCGCATACAAAGGCACCGGCACCCAAACGAATTTCGATATCGAAAGCAAAACCCGATCCCAAAATGTTGTCACCCAATAATCCAAACTTTCTTGCTTCTTGTATTGCATTTTCCAACCTTTTGATTGCTAATGGATATTCAGCACGAACGTATATATATCCTTTGCAAGCACCTATGGCATATGCTCCAATGGTCATTCCTTCTATTATACTGAATGGATCGCCTTCCAAAGCACTCCTATCCATAAAAGCACCTGGATCGCCTTCGTCTGCATTGCAAATCACATACTTTATTGGATCGGGATTAGATTCTCGTGTAATTTTCCATTTTAAGCCTGTTGGATAACCACCACCGCCACGACCACGTAAACCTGATTTTATTATTTCATTAATGACCCAATTGGGATCACCTTTGAACAACACATGTGCTAATGCTTCGTATCCCTGGGCGTGAATATAGTCCACTAAACTTTCGGGATCGATTATTCCGCAATTGCGCAAGGTTATTCTATTTTGTTTATTGAAAAATGATAAATCACCGTAGAATTTAATGTACTTTTCAACTAAGTCACGGGCAAAAACATGATTTTCTTTAACCAATATTTGATCAATAAATTGTCCCTTTATTATTCTTCGCAAATCTTCTTCGTCCGAAAATCCATAGAGGACGTTTTCGGGAAAAACCATTAATATTCCATCAAATTCCGATGAGCTTCGATGACGAATTTCGATTTCTCCTCCATAAAGCACACGTACGTCATAATAAATTCCATACTCATCGAGTATTGAATTAATCTTTTTTCCCCAACGTTCATAAAATTCTGGTGAACTATGTTTACTTGCAAAAATAGTTACAACCCATTTACATAGTAAGTTAGTATGTTTATCCAACATATACTTTGTAACGGGAGAGCCCTTAATAATGTGTTCATTAAATATTTCGTTCACTTTATCTACGGTTACTTTGCTGTATTTAACTGGTATTTGATTAGGAACAAATACGCTAACAATGGGCTCTTGGGAACATCGACCAGTGCAGCCTGTTTGCTTAACTAAAATGTCGTTTCGGCCAGATGCTCTAATCAATTTTAGAAATTCGTTTCGAGTGATGTCCGAACCAGCTGCTTTTTCGCAAGTTGCAGAACCCACTTGAATAATTATTTTGCCAGTTCGGTCTGCATCGGTAGAAGCAAAGTCTAATTCTTTTTTTAAAGTTTCATACTCAAGCAATACGTTTGCCATAATCTTACCTGATTTTTTATCTTTTTATTTTTGTGTAAAAAATATTAATACGAAATTAAAATTATCTTTTGAAATAATTGTTATTTTTCAATAAAATAAATATAGAAATATTAATAAAAATTAATTTATTATTTAACTTGTTTTTAGTATATTTGTTGTATCAATAAATATTTAAATCAATTATTATATAATTTTGATTTTTTTTAGAAAACTATGCTTATTTCGGGTTGGGGAAATTTCCCTATAATAAACGCAAGAATACACGAACACTGGTCGGTCAACCAAATACAAAGTTTTATAAAAAAAAACAATGAAATTATTTCCTCGGGCCTCCTACGAAGTTACGGAGATTGTGCTTTGAATAATAATTTGCTTTCCTCAAAATCTTTAAATCGAATCTTGGAATTTAATCCTAACCAAAAAAAAATTACCTGCGAATCGGGAGTTTCGTTCAAAGACTTAATAAATTTTCTGGCTGATTACAACCTAACTATTCCTGTTACACCAGGAACAAAATTCATCACCATTGGTGGGGCAATCGCATCAGACATTCACGGCAAAAATCATCACTTGCAAGGCACTTTCGGTTCTTGGGTCGAGTCGTTAAGAATTGTTGATGCTAATGGCGAGATTATTAATTGTTCTAACTCGGAAAACCCGGATTTATTTAAAGCAACAGTTAGTGGAATGGGGCTAACAGGCTTTATTTTGGATGCCACTATAAAACTAATTGATTTAAATTCGGCACTTATTGAACAAAAAACAATAAAAGCAAAGGATTTAACTCATCTTTTCGAATTATTCGAGGAGTTTCAAAGCAAACAATTCTCGGTAAGTTGGATCGATACAAACTCAAATAAGCGTAAAATTGGCAGAGGTGTGCTATTTTTAGGTAAATCAATAAAGTCGAATACAAAATTAGAATTGAATGAGCCAAAGATTAACTTACCTTTCTATTTACCCAACAAAACATTAAATAAATTCACCGTAGGTTTGCTTAACAACACATATTATTTTATGAATAAAAGTGGAGTTAAAACTGTCCATTTCGATAAGTTTTTTTATCCCTTGGATATAATTCAAAATTGGAACCGTGGATACGGAAAAAATGGTTTTTTCCAATATCAGTTTGTTGTTCCAAAAGAATTCTCTTTCGTTGCAATTAATAGAGTGTTGAACAAAATGCAGGAATATGGTATAAGTTCATTTTTAACCGTTCTAAAGTTAATGGGACCTAATAATGATTTCTTATTATCTTTTCCAATGGAAGGCTACACACTTGCAATGGATATAACTTTATCCAGAAAAAGTCTCGAACTTGCTAAAGAATTAGATAAAATTATCCTAAATTCAAATGGAAGAATATACTTGACCAAAGATGCTCGTATGAGTAAAGATATATTTTGGAAAACTTACCAAAACATTCATAAATTTTTGGAAATTAAATTCAAATACGACCCTAATAATAAATTTCAATCGTTACAATCCAAAAGATTGGGCATAACACTATGACACCAAAAAGATGTTTAGTTTTGGGAGCAACAAGTGATATAGCTAAAGAATTGATTTATCTTTTTGCAAAAGATGGCTATATTCTTGATTTGGTTGCTCGACGAATGCAAGAATTGGAGAGGATAAAAAACGATCTGGAAATTCGCCACAAAGTTGAAGTAAATAATTATTTTATGGATATTGAAGATTTCAAAACGATTAAAAAGTTTTTAAATGTATATAACCACAACCCCGATGTTGTTGTTTTTGCAATGGGTTATTTGGGTAACCAAAAATTAGCCGAAACGAACAATGAAGAAGCTATTAAAATCACAAACATCAATTATACCAATCAAATACCCTTATTAAATCATTTTGCAAATGTAATGGAACAAAACCAAAAAGGAACAATTATAGGAATAAGTTCAATTGCAGGCGAAAGAGGCCGCAAAACCAACTACTACTATGGCGCAGCCAAAGCTGCTTTAACCCAACATCTTTCGGGTTTACGCCAAAGATTATATAAATCTAATGTAAATGTGATAACCATAAAACCTGGATTTATAAAAACAAAAATGACCAGTCACCTATATGTACCATCTTTTTTCGAGGGAAATCCACAAAAAGTAGCAAAAAGCATCTATTTTTGCTACATAAACAATAAAACAACTCTTCTAACACCACCAATTTATTATTTGCTTAATATCTTTATTAAGTTATTACCCGAAAAGATATTCAAGAAAATAAATTTTTAATATTATTTTTATTAAATGATTTTATTAATTTTGATAAAATAAAAAACTTAATTTCTTTTTTGGAGGTATAAAAAATGAAAATAATGCACAAATTGGCTTTATTGAGCATTGTTTCGTCTTTATCTATTGTAATTGTAATTATAATCATAACCTGGATTAAATCCAATGAAATTAAAAGTGGAGCTAAAGTTGAAATCGAAAAATTGGTCGATACTCAATTGGATGACCTTTCCAAAAGTGCTTATGGTTTGGCTCATCAATTAGATGTCCAAATTGATGAACGTTTGGCTGGGAATATCGAAAACTTTAAACTATTGGTTAAACAACAAGGTGGCTTTTCGATTAATGGTTCGATAGCAAACGTAAATGCTATCAATCAATTTACAAAAAGTGAAAAAATTATTATAATCCCGGCATTATCACTTGGTGGCAAGCCAATTCCACTCAACAAGGATAAAAATGTCCCATCACCACTAGTAGATGAAATTTCAAAGAAATTAAATGTTGCAGCCACAATTTTTGTAAGAATGAACGAAGAAGGAGATATGTTGCGAATTGCAACTAGCGTTAAGACCAAAGAAGGGAAAAGAGCAGTCGGTACATATATTCCTAAAACAATGCCCGATGGCAGCACCAATAAAGTTTTAGCTTCAATTCTCCAAGGTAAAGAATATGTTGGAAGTGCCTTTGTTGTCGATAGATGGTATCAAACCAAATACTCACCAATCAAAGACAATAGTGGCAAAGTAATAGGAATGATATTCGTGGGTATTATTTTAGAAGATATCGAAGGATTGAAACAAACATTTTATAAAATGCGTTTTGGCGAAAGTGGCTATGTATTTGTCCTGATTGGCTCTGGAGATCGAAAAGGTGAATATTTTATATCGTTGGATGGCAAAAGAGATGGCGAAAACATTTGGGAGGCAAAAGATGCTGAAGGCAAGTTTGTTATCCAAGAAATAATAAAAATTGCCAAAGAAACACCCGAAGGTAAAACAGCAAAATACACCTACTTCTGGAAAAATAAAGGTGAAGATCAAGCTCGTGAAAAAGTTGCTTTAATACAGTATTTTAAAGATTTTGATTGGGTCATAGGCACTACTGCATATTTCGACGAAATTTATCAAACATCTGAAATTGTTCAATCTGGTATCTCGGAAATTTTGTATTATAGTTTGATTTTTGGAATAATCGTAGCAATATTGGCTGTGTTGGCTTCACTTTATTTTGCTAATAAAATCAGCAATTCGGTTATAAAAGTAAGCACAGTTGCCAATATGATTTCAATTGGGGATATTAACAAAGCTTTGAAAGAAATCAACAATGGTTAAAACTTTTTAGCGGCAATAAACACCTTTTTTTGATCTTTTGATAAAATCAATAATTTCTTGAATTAATGGTGATATCGAAGCGTTTTCGTTTTCGAACTTTGCTAATGCATCCGATATATTTAGTCCACCCGAAAAAATCTGCTTGTAAAAATTGCTGATTTCCGTTATGGTTTCGGTCGAGAAGCCTCTTCGACGCAAGCCAACAATATTTATACCCTCAAATTTTGGATCCGAACCTGCAACAATTGCATAAGGTGGGACATCTTTCGACATTTTCGAAGCACCACCTATAAAGGCGTGCTTTCCTATTGTTAAAAATTGCACAACTGTTGCAAAACCGCTTAGAATAACCCAGTCCTCGATAGTGACGTGCCCAGCAATTTGAGCATTATTCGAAAAGATTATATTATCACCAAGTTTACAATCGTGAGCAATATGACAATATTCCATAATCAGGTTATTATTCCCTATACGAGTATAGTAAGTGCCTGAAGTAGCGCGATTGATTGTAGTAAATTCACGGATGGTATTGTTATCACCAATTATAACAAATGTTTGTTCTCCTTTGTATTTTAGATCTTGTGGATCAGTTCCAATAATTACATTCGAATATAATTTATTGTTAGAACCTATTCTAACACCATTATCAATAATACAATAGGGACCTATTTCGGTGTTGTCTCCAATTTGCACATCATCTCTGATAATAGCATAAGGAGCAATTTTAACGCCAGTTCCTAATTGTGCTTTAGGGGAAACAATAGCAGTTGGATGAATTTCTACTACATTCATAATTACCTCACCGGTCAACTACAGCTGCTTGCAATTCAGCTTCGGCAACCACTTGTTGATCGACCCAAGCAGTAGCCGTAAAATAATACATACCAAATTTGGATTTAACTAATTTAAGATCTAAAACAAGTTGATCACCTGGAACAACTGGTTTGCGAAATTTTGCATTATTAATTGATGAAAAATATGCTAATTTATTCTTCGAATTTTCTAATTTGTGAAAAATTAAAATTCCACCTGTCTGGGCTAAAGCCTCTAAAATTAATACCCCAGGCATTACTGGTTTGCCGGGAAAATGTCCCAAAAAGAATTCTTCGTTCATTGTAACATTTTTTAGGGCTATTATTCTATTCTCGTTCTTATCGAGTTCCAAAACTTTGTCGACTAATAAGAATGGATATCTATGTGGAAGTATTTCCATTACTTCTTCAATTTTAATTGTAGATTGAGTTATTCGATTGGGTTTAATTTTATTTAACTTCTTTTTCTCTAAATAAGCCTTTCTTATCAATTTACTAAATTCATAATTAGAAGCATGCCCTGGACGAGCTGCGAGAATTTGTGCTTTGATAGGAACGCCAATTAAAGCCATATCCCCAATCATATCCAATAATTTATGACGGGCAGGTTCATTTTTAAATCGTAATTGTTTATTGTTGAGATAACCATTTTCGCCAACAAATGGAGTCTCGTTTAATTTAAGCATTTTGGCAATATTTTTTAGATCTTCCTCGTTAACTTCCTTATCAATTATAACCAATGCAGAATCGAGATTTCCACCTTTAATCAAACCAGATTTGTATAACATTTCCACTTCATTCAAAAAACAAAAAGTCCGTGCTGGAGCAAATTCAGTAACAAATTCTTTGTCTAAATCGAATAAACCAGTATGTTGACTTCCTAATGCAGGATTAAAATAATCAATCATAACGGTAATCCGAAAGTCATTCAAAGGCAATGCTACTATCTCAACAAATTTTTCTTCGTTTTTATAATCAATTGTTTCGTCCACATAAAAGTATTCTCTTTCGGCATCTTGCTCTTCGATACCAGCTTTGAGCAATGCTTCGACATATTTTTTGGAGCTTCCATCGAATACAGGTGGCTCGTTAGCCGAGAGTTCAATCAAACAGTTATCAATTCTCAATCCCGCAAGAGCAGCAAGGACGTGTTCGACTGTATGGACTTTAATGTCGCCAATTCCAAGTGTAGTTCCACGAGATAAATCAACAACATAATCAACTAATGCTGGAATTTCGATTTTTTCGGGAACATCACTTCGGATAAATCTGTAGCCAAAGTTGGGTGGGGCTGGATGAAAGGTTAATGTTGATTTATTGCCTGTGTGTAGTCCTATACCTGACAAACTTATTGATTTTTGAATGGTTCTTTGTTTTTCCATCTGAAAAAAGTTGAAATTATTTAAATGAAAAAAAGTATAAGATACAAAATTAATAAAATTTATGTCATTTAAATTTCTAAGCACCAAATATTCTCCACATAATTGAAAATATTTTAATCAAATTTAATTTAATATTAATAATTATTAATATTACTTGTTATAAGTATTTTAAAAACAATGTTATTCAAAGTACTTTTCGTAATTTTGTTATTATAAAAATAATTTAGTATCTTATATGGAAAATCAACATTTTTTTGCTTTATCAAATCCTATTGAAGTTATTACTGGCAAATCTAAATATCAATGGAATGCTGATGATTTATTAAAAGTTATTAACGAAAAAAATATTGAAAGAATCACATTTCATTATACAGGCTGGGATGGAAAAATTAAAGATCTGCGAATTCCAATAACTGATTACGACCAAGCAATCCACATTCTAACCGATGGTGAAAGAGTTGATGGATCTTCACTTTTCAAAGGTGTTGTTGATACCGGGAAATCCGATTTATACGTTGTTCCCAGTTATCGCACTGCTTTTTTTAATCCTTTTGATCCAAAAAGTTTAGACTTCATCTGTCGATTCTTTGATAAGGACGGGAATTTAGCAGCTTTTGCTCCAGATAATATACTGCTGAAATTATCAAAAGAATTACAAAATAAAACGGGTTTCCAACTTTATGCTTTGGGTGAATTGGAATTTTATTTAATACAAGAACCGAAATCAGAAATATATAAATTACAAGCACAAAACGGCTACCACGCAAGCGCCCCATTTGTCAAAAGTGCCAACATTTTGGATGAAATACTAAGGAACATAGCAATCACCTTAGGAAATGTAAAGTATGCACATTTCGAAGTTGGAGCAATCGAAAATTTAATCAGTGATTTCCCACAATTTAACGGGAAAAATGCCGAGCAAGTCGAGGTTGAGTTCCAATTAGCACCCATCGACGAAGCTGCCGATATGTCCGTTCTTGCAATGTGGATTATCCGCAACATTGCTTACCGACACAATGCACTTGCAACATTTTATCCCAAATTAGAAATTGGACACGCTGGCAATGGATTGCATTTCCACCTAGCTTTAAAAAAGAATGGGAAGAACGTAATGTTGGACCAAAACTGTTCGCTTTCCAAAGAGGCATTAACTTTAATTGGTGGATTAGTTAAATATGCTCCAAGCTTAACAGCTTTTGGTAATTTGGTTGCTGGTTCCTACTTAAGATTAGTTCCAAACCAAGAAGCTCCTACCAAAGTATGTTGGAGCGAAATGAACCGATCTGCAATGATTAGAGTGCCGCTTGCCTGGAATAATGTAGGTAAATTGTCAGACAAAATCAACCCTCCAAGCAAAGTTTCGTATTGTTGCCAAGATGGTCGACAAACGGTCGAAATTAGAACACCCGACGGAAGTGCAAATATCCACCTACTTTTGGCCGGCATCACAAAATCTGCAAGTTGGGCTTTCGATAACCAAGATTATGCCCTTTCTTTAGCAAACAAACATTATGTGTCGGGAAACATCAACGACAACCCCGAATATAAAGATTTGCCCGAAATATCTGATAGTTGCGAATCTTCGGCTGATGCATTATTAGCAGATAAATTCCTTTATGTGTCCGAAGACGGATTTCCCGAACGTGTTATTCTTAAAACTTATGATATGCTCAAAGCCGAAAGAGATAAAAACTTAAATACATTCATCGCTGGATTACCCGAAGAAGAACGAAACAATACACTCCGAAGAATAATCCATAAAGCAATTATCGAAAGAAATATTTAATTTATGGGATTTAGTCAACTCATTTACTCAAACTTTGGATTATTCGATATATTTCAATTTCTTTGTCCAATTTGACAATTACTTTTTATGACATTAACAAATGAAATATCTTGGGGATTCTTCGCTTCGCTCTGAATGACACCGCAACGCCAGCTTCTCGTGTTGAGCCGTAGGCAAAACATCTAATGAATTGACTTTATCAAGAAAGCGATACGAAATGTTTTCCCACTATTTAACATAGAAAGTGGCGTCCACAACCGATTTTATAGATTTTTCGATAGACGATACATCATTTATTCCCCAATCCGAAATCTCGGTTGAATTGGCTGCGGTAATTTGGAATATACCTTGACGGGCAGATTTGATACCACCAATTTTGTTTCCAACACTTCCGGCAATTGCTTGGGCACGAGCTTGGGCATCCCGTAGTGCTTCGCCCAACATTTCGATTTTGTATTTGCCTATATCCGAAATATAATATTCCGGTGGATTGGAAACAAAATCAATTCCTTCGGAAAGTAGATTATTGATACTCAACGACAAACTCTTGATTTTCTCCAAATCTTTGGACGTTACGGTTAAATCTTGGGACATTTGATAGCCTTTCACTCCAATTTGATCGCCCGAATTTGAATAATCGTATAGTGTTAGATTATTTAACGAAGACTCTGTGATTTTGTCGTTTTCGAAACCGTTTTGTTGTAAGAATTCTTTGATTCTTTGTTTATTTCGTGTTAGGATGGAATAAGTTTCGGCAAGTGTAGATGTACGAGCATTGATTGTTATGCTCCAAACAGCATAATCGCTTTTTATAAGCTTTTCTGCATAACCTTTCACCGTTATTGTTTCAGAATTATCTTGTATATTTCCGAAGCCCAAAGCAATTATTATTGCGGCTATTATGATACCTATCGTCAAAAAAAAGTAGCCGCTAATATTTTTACTTTGATGATTTTCCATAATTACTCCTATTTAACTATGACGAATATTTAAAATATCTCCATCTTGGACTATGTATTCTTTGCCTTCCAACCTTATTAATCCCTTTTCTTTACACTTAACAAGGCTTCGCTCTTGGATAAAAGTGTTATAATTGATTACTTCGGCTCGGATAAATTTATTGTAAAAATCGGTATGGATAACTCCTGCTGCCTCTTGGGCAGTCATTCCACGTTTTATTGTCCAACTACGGGTTTCGTCCTCTCCCACCGTGAAGAAAGATTGCAAACCAAGTAAACGATAGGCGCTTTGTATTAGACGATTGAGCGGAGATCCCTCCAATCCATAATCTTGCATAAAAAGTTGCTTTTCTTCTTCGTCCAATTGTGATAATTCCAATTCGATTTTTGCAAAAAAAGGCAATATTTCTATTTTATTTGATTTAAATTTTTCTTTCAAATTACTAATTATTTCGTTGCTTTCTTTAACTTTTTCTTCGGATAAATTGAGAGCTACAACCAAAGGTTTTGCCGAAAGTGGCTGATAATTCTTTAGGTATTTTTTTACGTTTTCATCGAATTCAATTTCGCGTAGTGCAGTATTATTTTCCAAAGTTTCCTTCCAGCGAAGCATTTCGTTGTATTCTTTTTCGACTTCATCTTTATTTTTTTGTTTCATTTTATCTTTTTCTAATTTTTCCAATCGAGTTTCGACGAATGCCAAATCGGCAAGAACAAACTCATCTTCCAAATGTTGGATATCTCTTTCCATATCAATTGAATCGAAAACGTGGGGAACCGAAGGATCGTCGAAACCACGAATAATATGAACCAATGCATCCATCGTGCGTGCTTTAATTAAAAATTGATTATTAAAAATTCCACCTTTACTCTCTAAATTTTGAAAACCAGCAAAATCGACGAACTCAATTGTTGCATTTACTTTTTTCTTAGGATTAAAAATCTCGGTCAAAACGTCTAATCTCTCGTCTGGAACTTTAACAATTGCTTGATTGGAATCGCGACGACCAGTGGTTGAGCTATCATTGTGTATTTGAGAAAGTGTTTGAAATACTGTTGTCTTTCCGGAATAGGGAAAACCAATTATTCCTATTTGCATATTTATTGATTTAATTTAATGTAAGAATACAAAATTAATTAATTAAAAATGTTTTGGTAAAGTGAAAAATACAATTGTACCTTTATTTTTTTCGCTGTCGATGTGTAATTCTCCTCCGTGCATTTGAATGTACTCTCGGGCAACTAACAAACCTAAACCGGTTCCTTCTTCACCTTCGGTGCCTAATGTAGTGAATTTAATATCTTTTCTGAATAACTTAGGCAAATCATCTTTATCAATCCCCACACCATTATCCCTAATGTCAACTCTTATAAAATCTCCAATGTCATAGCTTTCAATTTCAATTTTACCATTTCTTGGAGTGAATTTGATAGAATTATTGATTAAATTGCGAAAAACCATTGAGATTAAATTATTATCAACTTCAACATAATGATCTTGATTGAGTAAATTAACAAAGGTAAGATTTTTCCTTGCAGAACCAGTTAAAATCAATCTTTCGTTTTCCAAATAAAATTTATAAATTGAAGTTATTTTTGGCATAAACTCGATTTTATTCATTTCGATTTTGGACCATTCAAAAATATTTTCCATCAGATAATTTGTATAGTTCACATTATCTTGAAGTTCATTTAAAAGCTTTTTCAATTCTGCAACTGGGATTGAAGAAAAATTGGTGTGTAATGCAGTGGAAAATCTTAGTAAATTTTGGATTGGTTGCTCCAAATCATGTGCCAGGACCGAGAAAAACTTATCTTTGGATAAATTGGATAATTCATAGGTTTTTTTGGCATCTTCCAGGTGTTGATATGTTTTTAGGTTGTTTATTTTTTGGGCAGCCAAGTGCACCATACTTTCTATCATATCTTTGTCTTCAATTTGATCGTTTTCCTGAACGAAAAACGACACATAACCATAACATTCATTTTCGTAAATGATACCGATTGTTTCAATATATTTGATGTTGAAAATTTCTTGAATAGATTTTGCTAAATATTTTGGAATCTTTTGTAGTGAAGCATCATATAAACTTGTGTGAGCCACACTAAATTTCCTAAATCTATCAATAGTTTGTGAAATATATTCTTCACTTAATTTAATTGAAATTCTATCAACAATTTCTGGGAAGTATTTTATGGCTGTTCTTAAAAATTGAAATGGATAAATCGACGCGACTTTTAAAATATAACTATCAGTTAATTTGGTTGTTACGACAATGATGTTGTTGTTTAATTCACTCAGATATTTAGTTAGAAGTTCTAATACGGCTTCACAAGTTTTTTGATTTAGTAACAAAACGGAGTACTCGCGAATAATTCTGTTTTGGTTAGCTAATTGCCTCTCGATTTTTTCGATTTTTCTTTTTTCTGTTACAACTCGTCCCATAACGATCAAAGCTCGCCGACTGCCATCTGGATTGAATATTGGCTTTTTGATTACATCGTAAGTTTTGGAATTTCCTTTATCATCAATTGGAATGATTTCGTCGGATCGGCTAATTCCATCCTTTTTCCAAGCAATTTCGTCGGTAACCATACAAGTTTTGAATGCTTCTTTGTATATTGGACTTGTGTAAAAGGATAAATCATAATCGGTTTTGCCAACGTAATCAACATTTTCTAATTGAAATAGCTTGAGATCGGCTTCGTTGGCAAGCATCCAACGCCCCTCGCCATCTTTAACACAAATAATATCGTCAACAAGGTTGATTAAATTCGAAAAATTCATTTTGGTGGTTTCGTTCTCCATTTGTAATCTTTTGATTTCGTTAATATCTATATGGACACCAATTAATTCTAATGGGCGATTGTTTTCGTCCACTTTTACAATTTTGCCCTTGCTAATTAACCATTGCCATTGTCCATCTCCCCTTTTCATTCTAAATTCGATCTCGTAAAAATCTTGTTTGCCACCAAAATAGTCGTTTAATTTTTTATCGATAATTTCTAAATCGCTTGGATGAATTAATTTTCTTTGATTGTCATAATCAAGTTCAATTTGGTCTGGGTCATAGCCCAAAAATTCATAATAACCTTTACTAAAAATCTGCTTATTGATGGTTGTATCCCATCTCCAGAGAAATATCTTGGAAGTGGATAGAACTTTTTCAACAAAATCGTAGTATTCATTAATGTGTGCAAAGAATGGATTATTTTGAAATTTTTCGATTAGAACACCATTAATTATTGCATTTTCTGCAAATACTAATTCAACTTTGAATTCAATTGATGAATTATTCTTATTCGAAAGTCTTAGATTAAAGGAATTGTTGGAAATATTTCTATTTTTTTCGAGGTTCTCAATCACTTCTTTTAACTTTATTGCAGAATCAAGGCTCAAAAACTCGTAAAAGTCATTTAGATTATAGTTTACCTCGTTGGAATCAAAAAAATAATGCTTATTAAAAAAATTCAGAGAAATATTTTGATTTGCAGTATCAATTTGAATAATTCCGCAATTATTATGGGATAATAGTTTTTCTAATATATCTTTTTTTTGTAAAAATTCACTGAATTTATTTAAAAAATCAGATTTTTCCATTTTTTTCGTTGTGTAATTTTGTAAAAATCTAAACTTTAAAATTAATAAAAATCGATAAATATGCAAAAATTAAAAAAAATCGACATACAAAAACCGAATATTTTCGACAACAAAAAAATTGAGGCTGGTCTAACACTTAGAAATTTAGAGAAATTCCCACCATATGGATTTTCGATTTCTAAAGCAAATATTTTTGATGATGAACAAATAGAACAAAATCGAAAATTTCTTGCTCAATTATTAGGCATTGATAGGCAAAACTTAATAATTCAGAAACAAGTTCACGGCAATTGTGCAAATGTCGTATCATCCAATTTCCCAATTTGCGAAACAGACGCAATGATTACCAACACGAAAGGAGTTTGCTTGGTTGTCTCGCTTGCAGATTGTTGCGGTGTGTTGGTCCACGACCCAGTTAAAAACATCATCGCAGCTATTCATTCGGGCTGGAAGGGAACAAAACTCAATATCGTAGGCGAAACTATCCGGAAAGTAGTTGAAAATTTCCGTTCTAATCCAATAGATATGATGGTTTGGATAACTCCTTGTGCAGGCGAAAAAGATTACGAAGTTGGCTGGGATGTGGCTCAGTATTTTCCAGAATACATCACAAACAAAGAAAATGGGAAATATCTATTGGATTTAAAATCGGCGATAAAAAATCAATTGAAAAACTGCGGAATTTTAGAAAATCACGTTGAAATATCATTAGAATCGACGATTTCGGATTTCAACTATCATTCTTATCGACGAGATAAAGATCTTTCGGGAAGGATGGGTGCATTTATAATGATGAAATAATTATTTGGAAAGTAAAGAAGATAATAAATCCCGAAGATTTTCTAATTTTATATTCAATTCCAATTTCCCTTCGTAAGCCAAGGAAATCCAACCAGTTTCTTCGGAAACAACTAAAATTATTGCATCAACTTGTTCGGATAATCCGAGTGCAGCTCGGTGTCGGGTGCCTAAATTATGCCCTTCGTATTTTGATGTGTTGGACAATGGCAAAATGCATCGCGCTGCAACTATTGTTTGGTTGTCGATAATAACGGCTCCATCGTGAAGTGGTGATTTGGTGTTGAAAATAGATAATAATAATTCTTTGGTTACGCTTGCTTGGATGGGTATACCGGTATCGATTGTCATTTGCACATTTTGACTTTTTGGAAAAACGATCAAGGCACCAATATGCTTACTCGACATTTCACGAACTGCGTCGAGTGTTTCGTCGATAGTTTCGTTCATTTTGGATTTGACAAACCATTGAAAAATTGGGGATTTAGTGAGCATAACTAATGCTTTACGAATTTCGGGCTGGAATAAAATGATAAACCCAATCAACCAAATGTTCAATATGGTTTTGATAATCCAATTCAACGACCTTAAATTTGCTGTTTCGGTTACGAAAGATAGAAAAATCAGTAAAATTAAACCAAAAAGAATTTTTATAGCTATTGTATTTTTTAGGGCATAATAAATTCCCCCGATTATGATGGCAACCAAAGTAACATCAACAAAATCGAGTAAAGTAAAATTGATAAATCCAATATTAAACAAATCAAACATCAATCAATTTTTTTTGTGAATTGTGTTTATCATATGCTTTGATAATATCGGCTACTAATTTGTGGCGAACGACATCTTTTTCGTCGAAATAAACAAAATCAATACCTTCGATATCTTTAAGGATATTTTTTGCATTTATCAAACCAGATTGCTTTGGATCTTGCAAGTCGATTTGGGTTATATCACCTGTAATAATTGCTTTGGAATATGCTCCCAATCGCGTTAAAAACATTTTCATTTGGGTAATAGTGGCATTTTGGGCTTCGTCCAGTATGATAAAAGAGTAATTCAAGGTCCTACCTCGCATATAAGCAAGCGGGGTAATTTCGATTATACCTTTATCGAGCATTGATTTGTATTTTTCGGGTGTGAGCATTTGCTGTAAAGCATCGGTAAGTGGTTTAATATAGGGATCAATTTTTTCCTGTAAGTCGCCAGGGAGAAATCCCAAAGATTCACCAGCTTCGACTGCTGGACGCGAAAGAATTATTTTCGATACTTCGTTTCGACGCAACGCAGCAATTGCCATTGCAACAGCTAAAAAAGTTTTTCCAGTACCAGCAGGACCTATCGCAAAAACGATGTCGTTTTTCAGGACGCTCTCATAATATTTTATTTGATTTTTGGTTTTTGCTTTGATCACTTCTTTGGCTGTGTGGAGAATGATATTATTTTTTTGAGTACTACTGGATTGGTTAGTAGGATTGCTTTCGGAAGTATGTTGGAACAAGCTAATAACCGACAAAACATCATCTTTGGAAATTACACCGTTTCGGTTAACCATGTAAGCAAGCTCGTTAAATACTTTTTCGATAAGTGTAATTTCCTCGATAGGACCTTTGATGATAATTGTATTGCCTCGGGCATTAATCGCACTCCGAAAACTTTTTTCGACCAAGAGCAAGTTTTCGTCGTTCCAGCCTAAAATCGAGAAGAAATCCTTCTCTTCGAATACAATTTTTTTCTCAATTAATTCCATAATCCAATCGTTTTAAATTAAAAACCTCACTCCACTTTAAGAAGGCAGTGAGGTTTGTATTAATAGTTAAAATCGAAATAAAAATTTCTTATTCACCTGCTTTAGTAGGAGTTTGTTCAGATTGTTGTGACATTTGGGCTCGTTTCATTCTCCAATATTTGCGTTCAGCTTTAATTTCTTCGGGTGTTTTATCCGACTTAGTTGGCACGGTTAATACTTGTCCTGGAAAGATAATATCAGGATTTTTGATTTTATCAGTATTAGCTTGCCATATTTTCACCCATAATAATGGATCAGAATAAATTTCCATTTTACCAGCAATATTCCACAAGCAATCACGATTTTCGGCCCAAGTGCCAACAGTATAGGTAGTAATCTTCTTTTCCCGGTACAAACCTCGTATATCGCGTGCCAATGCTATAATCTTGTCGTAAAACTCGGGAATAACAGAAATTTTGTTACCCCGAAGTTGATTTAATTGGTTTTCTAAATCCTTAACTTCATCTTGTCTGTCGATTGATGCATCGTTCGACAAAGATTTTAATGTATTTACCTTGTTTTGAAGTGTTCCAAGTTGCTGACGAAATGCCTCGATATCGGCATCTGTTGCTCCAACCAGATTTAAAATTTCTTTACGGCAATCTACATATTTTTGTTTTAAATCTGCTAATTCGTTCTTTGCTTGGTTAACTTGGTCTTCTAAATTCTTTAAATCATTTGACAAATTGTCAACTCTTGCTTTGAAATCCAATATTCTTGCCTCTGCTTCTTTCTTGGTTAATTCAGCATCAGGTTTGGATGCTGGTGGAAGTGGAGTTTGTGCAAGAGTAATACCAAAACCTAAAATGAGTATTAATAAAAATGATATTTTTTTCATAGTTATTCTCCTTACTTATTTGGTTGATAATCGGGCCAAACATTTGGCCATTGGGACAATCGTTGTTTAATCAAGTCTCTTTCGCCTTCGCAGCTTCGTAATTCCGATTTTCGCATATTAATTTCGTCTTTTAATCTGTTAAGTTCGCCTTTTTTGTTGGTAATTGCATCTTGCAACGAACGTTCTTGTTTTCTTAATTCTTGGAGTTGCATCATCTGTTCTTCGGTGATTTTGCTAGTGCAACTCGAGAGGGTTATTATTGCAGCTGGAACAAGTGCTAATGCACTTATCCGAATAATTTTTTCTTTCCACTTCATAGGATACTCCATTAAAAATTGTTTTTTTTTAATTTACAAAGATAATTAAATTTTGTTAAAAATACAATAAATCTGAATTTTTTTTTACATTTTTATGACTAATTTTGAACTTTTACTTTCGGTATGAACAGCAAATTAAAACGATTAACCAAGGAAACAAGTGTCTATGGCATTTCGATGGTCCTTGGTCGTTTTCTAAATTTTTTATTAACTCCTTTCTACTCCAATTATCTTAATAAAAACGAATTAGCTTTCATTATCTATGTATATTCCGCAATTGCCTTTATCAATATTTTCTATTCCTTTGGAATGGAGTCAGCATTTTTCCGATTTATTAAAAACGACAACGCAGAGTTTAACGACAAAGACAACCAATCCATTGTATTTTCGAATGCATATATTTCTATTTTAATTTTGAGCATAATTAACTCTACTGTATTAATTATTTTGTCATACTATATCCCAAATTTTATTCAATCCTATCAAGCCACTCCTACTTTGATTCAACTTATTGCTTTGATTCCAGTTTTGGATGCTTTGGTGTTGATTCCTTTTGCTTATCTAAGAATTACACGAAACGCTATAAAATTTGCAGTTCTTCGTTTCATAGCAATTTTCTTAAATGTAACAATGAATATATTTTTTTTAGTATATTTCTCGTTAGGTGTTTGGGGTGTAATCTTTTCCCAACTTATTTCCTCAACCATTGCATTGATAATTTTCTTGCCTCAAATTCTTAAATTGCTCAAGTTCCGTATAAATGTAAGTTTACTCAAACAAATGATAAATTTTGGACTGCCAACTCTTCCGGCAAGTTTCTCCGCAATAGTTCTGCAAGTTGCCGACCGACAAATAATGGAATATATCTCGACTCCCGATGTGCTTGCAAACTATGGGGTGAATTATCGTTTGGCAATTCCAATGATGGTGTTTGTGTCTATTTTCGAATATGCTTGGAAACCATTTTATTTAAATCATTACAAAGATAGCGATGCCAAGCAACTTTTTGCGAAAGTATTGACTTATTTTACATTTGCTTCGATGGTATTGATTGCTATATGGACTTTTTCCTTGGATTTTATTGTAAAATTGCCTTTTCTTGGTGGTAAATTCATCAATCCCGCGTATTGGTCGGGTTTGGCAATAGTTCCTATTGTTATGTTCGGATATTATTTTAATGGTGTTTTCACAAATTTAACAGCTGGTTTTTTGATTGAAAAACAAACCAAGTATTTGCCCATTGCAGTAGGAACGGGTGCTTTGGTGAATATCGTTTTGAATTTATGGTTGATCCCGATTTATGGCATCTATGGTGGAGCTTGGGCAACATTTATCGCATACCTTCTAACAGCAATTATCATTTATTTGTTTTCGCGTAAGGTCTATCCAATAAGATACCAATGGCATTCAATTTTTATTATGGTAATTTCGACTATTGTGGTAATTGTTATTGAGCATTATGTTCACACTTTTTTATCGAGCTTTTGGCTTGTTTTTTTGGCAAGGTCGACTTTATTATTAATTCTAATTTCATTGTTGTACTTTGTAAGTGTTAAAAAACAATTGGATATCGCTCTTATCAAAAAAATTCTTAATTTTAAAAAATAATGAAATCAATCGACAAAAACAAAGATAAATTAGAAAGCAATGCCGAGGATATTGCTACCGTTGCTGCAATTTTGAACGGACAACATCAATTTTTTGGCAAAATCCAAAAGAAATACAAAAGAATGATTACAGCAGTTATTCGTCGGGTTGTCAGTAACGAGTTGGACATCGAGGATTTAGTACAAGAAACTTTTATCAAAGCCTATAATGCACTTGGTAGTTACGATCAAAGATATAGTTTTTCCTCGTGGTTAGTGAAAATTGCAACCAACCACGCTATTGATTTTTTGAGAAAAAGAAAATTAGAAACTATTTCGATATCAACACATTCCATCGAAAATGACGAAGACGACTTTATTATACAGATACCCGATACAAATTTGCTACCCG
>Ga0209018_1001135_pt1 | contig 22410 bp, 17 predicted proteins | sample YNPBryBLVA2012_FD_185814 | JGI IMG/M metagenome (GOLD analysis project Ga0209018, IMG submission 185814) | Anoxygenic and chlorotrophic microbial mat microbial communities from Yellowstone National Park, USA - YNP Bryant BLVA 2012 (SPAdes)... ...
AGCTGCTTGTCCGCGGCGCTGTTCGAGCGCTACCACGTTGTGCAAGACGGTGTCGTGACGGGCCAGTGGAAGCCGGTGCGCGGCTGGTGAAGCTCACTTCACCACGGTCTTGCAGCCGAGCATGATCTCCACTTTGCCATCGAGGTCTTCCTTCAAGGTGGAGCATGTGCCGGGGCACAGGATGATGCGACTCGGGTGTGCCGGATCGTCGTAGTACCAATCGCCCTGGGAGCAATCGGGCGACGACGGGTCTGGCACACCGTAGAGGTATTCGAACTGGGAGCTGCCGCCGGGCGTGTACAGGACATTCACGTTGGTCGGGTCGATCTCACCCTTGTCGACCTTCTCCGGGATCTCGAACTCGCACGGGAGCGCCCTGCCCAGCACGGTGGCGAGGGCCATCTGGAATTCGGTCTGCACGTCGTTGGTGCCCACGAGAATCGCGACACCGCCACCGGCGGCTGCGACCTGGTTGGCGAAGCTCTGGTTGGCACCGGGCAGGCCGATGACATAGGTGTACACCGGCGGGTTCCAGCCCGCTGCGGTAGAAGCGAGATCGGCGATGGATTGCGGGTCTTCCGGGTCCACGCCCGCGCACAGGCTCGCCGGTCCTTGCGGTTCTCCGTCGGTCACCAGCAGCACGGCTGACGACTCCCCCGGCTTGGCGACATCGCGGGCGGCCAGGATGGCACCACCGAGGGCTGGAAAAATCGGTGTTCCGGTGCCATCGGGGGTTTCGCTGTCGAGCAACGCGAGAATCGCCGCCGCGTTTTGCGGCAGCGGTCCGTAATCGACCCTGGGCGCCTTGTATGCCATCGCGTCGCACTCGGGCGTTCCATCCGGGGCCCGCGGGAACAGGTTGAAGGCCACCACGATCCCTGTCGAATTCGGGTCTTCCAGGAACGCCTGCATGCCTGCCTTTGCGCTTGCCCACTTGCCGCCGACCATCGACGCCGACTTGTCGTACATGATGTACAGGCTCAGGGGCGTGCGATTGCCTTGCTCAACGATGTAGTCGCACGCTCCATCCGGGTTCGAATCGCCCAACCCCGTATCGAGCATGCCGCCCTCCGGTGTGCCTGCGCTGCCGCCTGTCGACGGTTCGCTGGCGGCGTCGCCAGCGCCGGCGCCACCACCGCCCGAGTCGGTTTGCGTCGCGGCACAGGCCGAACCCAACAGGCCAAGTCCGGCAGCGGCCACGAACCAGAAAAGCGCGTGCATCGTCATCGAATCGTCTCCATCTGCGGCAGACAGGATATCGCAAATTGATCATGCCGGGGCGCGTCATTCGCAACGCAGTGCGCGTCATGAGAATTTCGCCACCGCACTCGGGCAAGCCGCTTGAATCCGTGGCCGATTGCGCGACAATGTGGGGCATGATGAGGACGGCTTTGTTGGGCGGCGCGGTGTTTCTTGGCGCGGTGTCGATACCAATGTGCTGGGTCGGCTGTGCGGCAGGCGACGCTGCCGAGGGTGGCACCTACAGCGGTTCGGGTGGCTCGGGCGGGGGCGGTGGCTCGACGAACACGGGCGGAAGCACAGGCAATGGCGGGACCGGGGGGTCGTCGGGGTCAGGAGGCACGGTGGGGGGCGACGCAGGGATTGAAGACGCTTCGGAGGACACGACAGCGATGGACGGCGCGCCGGACTCGCCTGAAGACGTTGCTGCCGAGGCCGACCCGTGCGCCGCGGGCTGTCCTGCGGACACCTGGGACATCGACGGCAACCCGCTGACGGGGACCTGCGGCTGCGAGTACCAGTGCCACAAGACGTCGTCCGACGATCCGATCGACCCGGCGCTGGTCGACGACAATTGCGACGGTACGGACGGCGTGGCGGAGGCGTGCGTGTACGTGGCGGCCAACGGTGTGGACGACACGACGCACGGCTCGCGCATGGCACCGGTGAAGACGATCGCGTATGCAATTCAGCAGGCCGCCGCCAAGCACGTCGACGTTTGCCTCGCGGGGGAAACGTTCAGCGAATTCGTGCAGATGGTCGCCGGGGTGAGCGTCTACGGCGGATTCGATCAGAATGATCCCAACTTCGCCTTCAGGCGTTCCAACGCTGTCCAGACAATCATCACCGCCACGGGCACGGTGGTGGAGGCCCTGACCATCGACAAGGACACACACCTGGAAGGCCTGACGATCCAGGCGTTGTCGCCATCGTCGCCGGCCGGGGCGAGCACGTATGGGATACGGTTGGGCGGCGGCACAGGCAAGTTTTATGTGCGATACAACAACATCAACGTAGCCGCAGGGCTCGACGGTGAGGATGGCGTCGACGGCCAAGCCGGTGAGAAGGGAGCCGATGGAGCGGCGGGGGCCGACGGGTGCGACGGCTGCTCGGGTGGTGGCGATGGCGCACCTCAGACGGTGTCGACATGCGGGGTGCCGGGTGGCAAGGGGGGTCGGGGCGGCTATGGCAATGCCAACGGCGACGCGGGCGGCAACGGCACCGGCACGTCGGGCGGCAACGGCGGGGCGAGCACGGGGCAATGCTACAGCACAAGCAGCACGGGCGGTTCCGCAAGCAGCGTGTTGATTCAAGGGGCCAACGGGTCACCCGGTGGAACCTCGGTAGAGGTCGGCACGTTGAGCGCCACTGGGTACTACGAGCCACCGCAGGCGCCAAGCGGTACCATCGGGACGCCGGGCGCATCGGCAGGCGGGGGCGGCGGGGGCGGCGGCGGAAGCCCCACGCTGATCTGGGGTATCTGCTATTCGGACCGCGGGGGAGGCGGTGGAGGTGGAGGCGCCGGCGGCTGCGGCGGCCAACCTGGTTCGGGCGGGAAAGGCGGGGGCGGGAGCTTCGCGATTGCCGCCTCAGGCGGCGTGCTGATTGTCGAGGGCAACTCCCTGAGCGTTGGAAGGGGCGGCAAGGGTGGCAAAGGCGGCAGTGGCGGGGCTGGCGGCCTGGGTGGTTCCGGCGGTCCAGGAGGCGCGGGCAAGGACGACAGCGGCGGCGGCGGACAGGGTGGCAATGGTGCCCCTGGGGGCCACGGCGGCCCCGGCTCCGGTGGTGTCGGCGGTCCAAGCGCCTGCGTCATTGCCAGCTCGAACGTCGCGCTCACCTTCCAAGTGGGCGCGGGGCCGACACAGAACTCCTGCACGAACCAGGGGGGCGGCGCCGGCGGCCCGGCGGGATCCAACAACGGCATGACAGCGCAACCGGGTCCTACCGGCAAGTCCGGCGCGCTCATTTCCCTCTAGACACGACTTTTTCGTGAACCGCGGGCAGGCGTCCGATCCGGCCTTCCTTGCGCAAGACGCACGCCGCGCCGTTGCCCCCTCCCCCACAGGTATCCGCTTCTTTGGAGCAAGACGTTCCCCGCGCAGTGCCGGCGGCCGGGCAGCAGTCTGCCCGCGCACCAAGCGGCTTGCAACCAACTCACGCACGCGCCCTGATGATCCCTCCGATGCGGTTCGCGAGCGCCATGACCGTGAGCATGGGGTTGACCGCCGGGCTCGCAGGAATGATCCCGGAATCCGCCACATATAGGTTGTCCGTCTCGTGGCATCGGCCGTCGACATCGACCACGCTCGTCTTCCGGTCATCGCCCATGCGCGTGGTGCCGAACACATGGTTGCCGGCGATCACCGGATCTTGCGCTTTCATCCTGTAGTTGCGCAGCCTGTCGACGTCGTTCTTGCTCCTGAGCACCGGCTCGGCGCCGTGCAGCCCCGGCAGCACGGCCTCGGCGCCGGCAGCAAAAGCAATGTCGCTCAGGATACACAGCCCCCTGTGGAGCTTTTTCACGTCACCCTCGCCGAGCGTGAATCGGATGTCCGGGTCGTGACCGAACGGGCGCCCGCTGACGGTTCCCTCGGAGTCCGACCCGTCCGCGATCACGTCGAAGGGAGCAGACCGGTCGAAGGTGGCGAGCTGGTCCTTGAACTCCAGGCCGAAGCCGGGGAAGCGGGTGGCAATGATCGGCGGTGGGGACCAGAGCACCTCCATCTTGATACCTTCGCGAAGGAAGTGGAGGGATTGGTAGCCTTGCGTAGCGCCGCGCCACGGATCGACGCGATGAGGGAACACGGCGAGCACGGCCACGCCTGGGTGGGCCCGCAGGTGCTTGCCCGCGAGGCCGTTTTCGTTGCCAATGCCGGACCGCTGGAGGATCACCGGCGATGCCATGCACCCAGCCGCGAGCACGACGAAACGCGCCCGAATCTCGAAGTCGTGCGTGTCATGGTGCTTGTCCGGGTCGACGATCTTACCCGTCACGCCCACGGCGCGACGCCCCTGCCTCAGCACGCGGTCCACGCGCATGCTCGTGTAGACCCGCGCACCAGCCCGGATCGCCGCCGGTACATAGGATATGTCTGTAGAGGTCTTTCCCCCGTTGCGGCAGCCCGTGAAGCACTCGCCAGAGCCTTTGCAGCCGGGCGCGTTGCGAGGGCAAGGTTCGCTCGTGTATCCGAGCGCGTCGCAGCCCCGCTTGAAGGCCAGATTGCGCTCGCCGAGCACCGCCTCCGGCGTGGGGATGACCCCAAGGAACCGCTCCACCTCCGCGAAGTGCGGGTCCAGCGCGCCACCAGCCAAGAGGTGCGTGCCATGCTTTTCGGCCCAGGAGTCGAACACCCACGACGGCGGACGGACAGAGATCGCGGAATTGACCACACTGCCGCCGCCGAGGCAGATCGCTTGCATCGTGGGCATGAAGATATTGCCCCGCGTGGAGCGCATGCCGGCTTCGCGCAGCATCCGGAGCATCGCCCACCCAGCGTCGGGCTTGAAGTTTTTCGCGCCGTAGGGCTGTCCTTCCTCCACCAGCACAACGCTCTTGCCCGCCTCGGCCAGCAGCTTGGCGACGACCGCGCCGCCAGGGCCCGAGCCCACCACCACCACATCGCAACGGTCGCGGATCGGCCCTGCGTAGTCGGAAAACCGCTTCACGCCGGCGTGCGGGTCGTCCACCCATGGGAACCGATGAAAGCCGCTCATGCCGCCGCCTCCGCGAGATGAAAGGGGTTGAGATCCGGCGTGGCACCGATGCTGCGATTCACATCCTCCGAACCGAAATAGGCAATCGTAAGCACCGTGCGAAGCCCGAGGAAGGCCGTGCGAAGCAGGTACAGACGGCTGGTCATCAGCGCGCGGAGCACTCGCGCCCGGTGACCGGGCCCGAGCCGCGACATGCGCGCCTTGAAGGGGCCGTACACCAGAGGGCTATATTCGACAATCTGGATCAGGACGCGCAGCAACAACCTCGTGGTTGCAGGCGCCCCCGCCATCATGTCGTCGACGTAGCGCACCACGCCGGCGTCGATGCCCGATTGCGGGATTGCTCCGCCCGGGGGCAACAGCACCTCCGCACAAGCCTCAATCACAGCCTGCTCCGTGGGGGTCATCACCTTCAACGAGCTGCCCGGGCGAACGCGCAGGCGAGAGAATCGAAACGTAGTCCAGCTCATGGGGAACCTCTGTCGTGGATGCGGGCGAAGATCCCTTCGAGACCTTCGGCAATCTGACGGTCCACCTGATCGAAATGGCGGCGCAGGTGCGCTACTGCCTCGTCGACGTCGTGCTGCTCGATGCGCGTCATCAGGTCGTTCATGACGTCGAACCAATCGGTTCGCACGGCGCTCAAGGGCTCGGCAACGATACGATGGACCTCACGCATCGGGCCGATGAAGGCATTGGCGAGCCACGCCGCGGGCCACATCGCTGAGGCGTGCGTCAGCGCGCGGAAGATCTCGAGCTCGCGGAGGGAATGCTCCAGAGGCTTGTCTCGGAAGGTGTGCGCGACCTCAATCTGCTTGCGCACGGCGGCCAGAGACGACGGCGTGGCGTAGAGCGCAGCCAGCCGAGCAGCCTCGCAAGCGAGCATGGCGCGCAAGCGGAGCATTTCGCGAATGATGGCGGGAAGCGGATGCTCGAAGCGGCCGAACTGGAACCAGGTTGGCATCAACTCGAGACGGCCCTCGCGACGGTAGTCGAGCACTACGGCTCCCGAACCCCGACGGCTCTCGACGAGGTTCAACCCGGCGAGGTGACGAAGGGCCTCGCGAATCGTGCTGCGGCCGCATCCGAATTCGGCAGCCAAGTCGACTTCGGACGGCAACCGCAGGCCGGGGGAGTACTCCTCGGAGATGATTCTGCGGAGGAGGGCGTCGGAGACACGAAGGACGACACCGGTGGGGCGGGGCATTTGTCCGTCATATTAGTCTGACTTCTTTGTCTGTCAACATCCCTCGTGACCCCGCGTCGATTTCGTGCTCTGAACCCGCCATGCCCCGCATCGAGCATTTCACCGCCCCCACTGGCGACGGCTGGGTCTTGTCGTTGCGCCGCACGGTCGACGATGCCGCGCACGACAAGGGACGCAATCCGCTGCTCATCATCCCCGGCTATGGGATGAACTCGTTTATCTTCGGCTTCCACCCGCGCGGCACGTCGATGGAGAGCTACCTGGCGCAGCGGGGGTTTGAGGTCTGGTCCGTCGACCTGCGTGCGCAAGGCAAGAGCCGTCGCGACGGCGGCTCGATGACGTACGGCCTGCAGGACCTGGTCACCAAGGATATTTTCACCGCGGTGCAGACCGTGCTCGACCACACGTCGAGCGCGACCGCATCGGTCGACATCATCGGCTGCAGCCTGGGCGCGACGATGATGTTCGCGTACGCGGTCTGCGTGCCGGACAACCATCTCGGGCGGATGGTGAGCATGGGCGGCCCGTTGCGATGGGTCCGGGTCAACCCGATCCTGAGGGCGGCGTTCGCTTCCCCGGAACTGGTCGGCAAGATCCCCATCGTGGGGACACGCCGGCTGGCCCGGATCGCGCTGCCGATGCTGTCACGAGTGCCGTGGCTGCTATCGGTCTACCTGCACCCCGACATCGTGGACATGTCCCAGACCAAGCAGCTCATCCGGACCGTGGAGAACCCCAACCGCCACGTCAACCGGGACATCGCCCGGTGGATCAAGGATCGTGACCTGTTCATCGATGGCAAGAACGTGTGCGAGGGAATCGCGTCCGTGACCCATCCACTGCTCACGGTCCTTGCGAACGCGGACGGCATCGTGCCGCGGGAGACGGCGCTTTGGCCGCATTTGAACATCGGGTCGGAGCGTCGTGACCTGCTGGAAGTGGGCTCCTACACGGTGCAGATCGCCCATGCGGACATGTTCGTGAGCGACCACGCCCCCGACCTGGTGTTCCGACCGCTAGCGGACTGGCTCGCGTCGTAGGGGATCAGCGGTTGGCGGGCAGCTCCCATCCCCTGCCCATCCATGTTCAAGCTGGCGGACTGGCTTGCGTCGTTGGGGGTCAGCGGATGACCGGCAGGCGTCGATTCTGTCCGCCCGATCGGTCGATCTCAATGGGGGAGGACGCACCGCGATCGATGTGGTGCTGGGCAATCCTCGCGGCCAGCGTTTCGGCCGCAGCGCGCAGCGCCTTGCCGGATGGGCTGTCGGGGGCGGAGAGCACGACGGGGGTTCCTTCATCACCAGCCTTACGGCATGCGGTGTCCATGGGAATCTGGGCGATCACCGGCGCCGCCGCCATCTCCGCCACCTTCTGGCCTCCCCCCTTGCCGAAGATCTCGTGGCGCTTGCCGCAGCCGTCGCACACGAACCAGCTCTGGTTCTCCACGACCCCCAAGATGGGGATATCGACCTTCTGGCACATCGACACGGCTTTGTAGACGTCCTGCAGCGCGACTTCCTGCGGGGTGGTGACGATGACGGCACCGGTGAGTTGCAGTTTCTGCGACAGCGTGAGAGGGATATCGCCCGTGCCGGGAGGCAGGTCGAGCAGCAGGTAGTCGAGCTTGCCCCAATGGACATCTTTGAGAAACTGCATCAGCGCTCCGTGCAGCATGGGACCGCGCCACACGATGGCCTCACGGGGATCCTCGAGCAGGAAGCCGATCGACATCATCCTCAAGCCGAACCGCTCCACCGGCTCGAGGCTCTCGCCATCGACCGAGGTCGGTCGCGCCATGGTCCCCATCATCGTTGGCACGCTCGGCCCCCAGATGTCGGCATCGAGCAGCCCGACCCGGGCCCCCATGCGCTTGAGCGCCAGCGCAAGGTTGGCCGCCACCGTGCTCTTGCCGACTCCCCCCTTGCCGCTCATCACCACGACCACGTTGGCCACGCCGGGGATAGGGTCGTCAGGTTGGATGTCGCGGCCGCGGATTTGCTGGTTCCACTTCAGCTCGACGCTGGAAGCGCCCAGCGCCTGCACCGCCTGCTTGATCGACTCGCCGAGTTCGTCCGCCTTCTCGGTGAAGAACGGTAGGTCCACCACTAGCCGGACAGAACCGTCCACCACCTCCACCAGGTTGATCAGATTCAGGTTTGCAATCGAGGTGTCGAGTTCCGGGATCCGGATGCTCGATAGCGCCACGAGGACTTGCTCTCGGGTGATCGTCATGATGCGTCTTCGTGAGGCGAGGGATGTGTCGTGTCTCGCGCTCCAAGGCGCTTCCTAGAGCGAGCAGCGGAGTTCGTCAACGCGGACCGCACACGCCGTCTACAGGTCCGTCACGCCGTATTCCTTGATCTTGTACAGCAGCGCCCGGTGGCTGATCTCCAGCACCTGCGCAGCCCGCGTGCGATTGCCCTTGGTCTTCTGGAGCGCCCTGCGGATGAGCACCTCTTCGATGACCCGTGACGTCTTCTTGATCGAGAGCTCACCGCTGGCTAGCTGCATCTTGATCGGATCCCGCGACTCGCGAATCCGCTCCGGCAGGTCGTTGGCCGAAATGGTCTCGCCGTCGGCAAGGACCATCGCTCGCTCGATCGTATTCTCGAGTTCGCGCACGTTTCCGGGCCAGGCATAGTCGAGCAGCAAACGACGCGCTTCGGCGTCGACCCCCCGGATGGACGTGCCCAGCCGCGCGTTGTTGCGTGCCAGGAAGTGATCGATGAGCAGCGGGATGTCCTCCTTGCGCTCCCGTAGCGGAGGCACATGAATGGGCAGCACGTTGAGCCGGTAGTACAAATCCTCGCGGAACCGAGCCGCCTTCGTCTCCGCCACCAGGTCGCGGTGCGTCGCTGCCACGATGCGCGTGTCGATCTTGATGTCCCGGTTGTCGCCAAGCCGCCGGATCGTGTCCTCCTGAAGCACGCGCAGCAGCTTCACCTGCAACGGCATCGACAGCTCCCCCACCTCGTCCAGAAATAGCGTCCCGCCGTCCGCCTCCTCGAACAGCCCCCGCCTGTCGCTGCTAGCGTCGGTGAACGCGCCGCGCTTGTGACCAAACAGCTCGCTCTCCAGCAGCGTCTCGGGGATGGCACCGCAGTTGACCGCAACAAACTTGCCCCGTGCTGCCCGCGACGACCTCGCATGCACCGCCTTCGCCACCAGCTCCTTGCCCACCCCGCTCTCCCCGGTGATGAGCACGGTCGTCTTGTAGTCCGCCACCTTCGCGATGACCCGGAAGATCTCCTGCATCCGCTCGCTCTTCGCGAGCAGATCCTCGAATCGGAAGTCCTTTCGAATCTCCTCCCGCAGCGCCCGGTTCTCCCGACGAAGCGCCTCTCGCTCCTCCGCCTTCCGAAGCGCCAGCACCACCTCGTCATTCTTGAAGGGCTTTTGCACGTAGTCGTAGGCCCCCGCCTTGATCGCCTCCAGCGCCAGCTCCACGTTGCCGTACGCGCTCATCACGATCACCGTCGCGTCGCGCTGCTTCGCGCGCAGCGTCGAGAGCAGGTCCAGCCCCCCCATCTTCGGCATCCGGACGTCCGTCAACACGAAGTCCGGCCCGAACGAGTCCACCAGCTTCAACGCCTCCTCGCCATTCGATGCCACCTCCACCTCGTACCCATGACGCTTCAAAAGCGTCTTGAGCACCAGTCGGATGTTCTCTTCGTCGTCGACCACAAGGACTCGTCGCATGGGTACGCAAACTTTTTAGCATTCAGGCGACCAATATGCAATGTTTGCAAAATCATGCGCGTCGGCATCGACCGTCTCCACGCTCTTCCCAATCTCGTTCGCTCGCTGCGATCGCGCCGCGTAGCACTCCTTGCGCACCCCGCGAGCGTCGACCGGCACCTCGTCCATACCCATCGAGTCCTGCTGTCCCTCGGCGTCCGTCCCCGCACTCTGTTCGGTCCCGAGCACGGCTACGGCGGCGAAGCCCAGGACATGATCGGCGTGGACCACGCCGTCGACCCGGAAACCGGCGCACCGATCGTCTCCCTGTACGGCGAATCGTTCGACCAGCTCGCGCCGTCGACCGAAGCACTGCACGGCCACGACCTGCTGCTGGTAGACTTGGCGGACGTGGGGAGCCGCTACTACACGTTCGTGTGGACCGCACTGCTCGCGATCCGCACGGCGCTCCGTGTCGGCATGCAGTGCGTGGTGCTCGACCGACCCAACCCGATAGGTGGCACCATCGACACAGTGGAAGGGCGGCCGCAAGAGCCAGGGTTCCTGTCCTTCGTAGGGCTCGAGCCGGTACCGATCCGCCACGCCCTGACGCTGGGCGAGATGATCGCCGAGCTGTGCGCGCGCGATGGGGTCCAAGTCGGACCCGACCAGCAAGTCGAGGTGGTCGCCGTCGACGGGTGGGACCGGCTCCAACTGGGGTGGGATTGGGATCGCCCCTTCGTGTATCCGTCACCGAACATGCCCACGGTGGACACCGCGCTGGTGTATCCGGGGGGATGCCTGCTCGAGGGGACGAACCTGTCCGAGGGGCGGGGCACGACCCGTCCGTTCGAGGTGTTGGGGGCGCCCTGGCTCGACGGTGCCACGCTGGCGCGCGAGCTTGCGGCGCTGGACCTGCCCGGGTACGTGGCGCGGCCGATGACGTTCCAGCCCATGTTTCACAAGCATGCGGGGCAGGTCTGCGGCGGAGTGCAGATCCATGTCACCGACGCACGGCGATTCCGGCCGGTGGCGACGTACCTGGCGGTCATCGCGATAGCGCGGCGGATCGGCGGCGACCAGTTCCGGTTCCGCACCGAACGCTATGAGTTCGTCGACAACATCCCTGCCATCGACCTGCTATTGGGTGGTGGCGAGGCTCGGGAAGCGATAGCCGACGGCCAGCCGGTCGAGCGGATCATCGAAATGGTGTGCCCGGTGGACGGGTCGTACGCCGACACGCACGCGAGGGCCGTGGCGCGCGTGCGGGACAGCGCGCGGAGCGACGAGGTGTGAAGGATCCCGGCAGCGGCGTTGCCCAGGGAAGGCGAACGGGTTCAATCGGGGCTGCGCAGGAGCTTGGAGAAGGTCACGCAGGTGCCACGATCGCGGTAGGAGAGGTCCTCGACGGAGACGCGAGCGAGCAGCACGCCGCGGCCATGCTCGCGCAGGAGGTTGGCCGGGTCGCACGGGTCAGGCAAGCTGTTCCAGTCGAAGCCGTCACCCTGGTCGCGGATCTCGACCTCGAGACGGTGGTGGCGGCGCCTGGCAGCGATGGTGGCGCGGCGGGCAGCGAGCGCGGGGTCCGCGAGGCGCTGTCGGATGAGCTCGGGCAGGCGCCTGGCCTCGATCGCACGGTTTTTTTCCTCGGAGCTGACGCCGAGGTTGCCGTGTTCGATCGCGTTGAGGATGAGCTCGCGCAGGGCGAGGCTCAGCTCGGTAGCGGAACGAAAGTCGGCGCCGTGTGCGCAAGTGGCGACGAAGTACTCGACGAAAGCCGGGATGCTGGCCGGATCGTTGTCGACCTCGAACACCCAGCTCTGCTCCACGGGCTTGACCGACCCAGGGACTTTCTGGTCGATGCGCCGCGCGATCGTCAGCACCTCGGTCATCCGGAGCAGCGCGGCGGACAGGTCTTCCACGCGAACCGGCTTTCGAACGAAGTCGGTCACCCCCACCCTCAAGGCATCGAGCAGCATGGCTTCACTGCCGTGGCCCGTGATCACCGTGATAGGCACGCGGGCGTCGTGTTCGCGGATGGCGGCGGCAAGCGACAGGCCGTCACGACGCGGCATGCGGGCGTCGGTGATCACCATGTCCGGCCTGGCGCTGCGAAACACGTTCAGCCCCTCTTCGCCGTCGGACGCTGTGATCACCCGGTAGCCGTCGTCTTCCAGCATCCCGCCGAGTTCCTCTCGGACGAGGGGCTCGTCGTCAACCAGCAGGATCGTCGACGCTGACATGAATGGATTCCTTGGTTGCGCTTTCGATGTCGGTTTTCATGACCACACGGAACACGGTCCACCCTCCTGGGGCGGACTGCACTTCGATTCGGCCTCCGAATCCTCGCACGAGGGCATAGCTGATCGAAAGCCCAAGGCCGGTGCCTTTGCCCACCTCCTTGGTGGTGAAGAACGGCTCGAAGATGCGGGGAGCGATCTCAGGCGGGATCCCTGGGCCATTGTCGCCCACGCACAAATGCACCTCGCTGCTGGTCGAGCCGTCGGATTGCAAGACCTCCGCCCACACCTTGATGCAGGGCGTTTCCGGCTGGCCCTGGCGGTCACCGAGCGCGTCGCGGGCGTTGTTGAGGAGATTGATGAGCACCTGTTCCACCTGGGATTCGTCCGCACAGGCATGGGGCAGGTCGGCCGGGATGTCCACCTGCAGCGAGATGCCTCGGTTGGCGAACTGCTGTCGGGTCAAGTCGAGGACCGCCTCGACCGGACGAGCGACGGGGAACAAGCTGAGCTGGTGGACGGACGGACGTCCAAAAGCGCGGAGTTGCTCGATGATGCGGCTGGCGCGGCGCACCTGACCGTCGATCTTGGCGATCTTGTCCTTGAGGAATCCAACATCGGGCGAAGGGTCGTCCAACCGGCGCGCGATGCGCGACGCCAGGATGCCGATGTTGTTCAGGGGTTGGCTCAGCTCATGGGCCACGCCGGTAGCCATTTCGCCGAGGCTCGCGAGCCGTGCGCTGTGCATGAGCCGAAGCTCGTTGAACCGCAGGTTCGCTTCGAGGCGCTTGCGCTCGGTCACGTCGATGAACACGGCGACCCGGCCGCGCACCTGACCCTGCGCATCCAGGATCGGGCTTTCGTTCATGGCCACCAAGTGCGCTGCACCGTGCTTGTCGGCAAGCACTTCCTCACTCTCGTCCACAGCGAGCGCGCCAGCAGCGTCGGCCCACGGCAGCGGTAGCTGGTCCGTCCGCCGCCGCAGGTCGTCCAGCGTCATGGTCCCCACCACTTCGCTCTCCTTGTACCCCAGGATACGCTGCGCAGCGCGATTGAAGATCTCGATGGTGCCGTCGGATCCCGTCGCCACGATACCGACCTGGTCGGAGGCGTCGAGCAGGTTGTTGCGGAACTGCAGGTGCCGCTCCGCTTCAACGCGAGCAGCCACGGCGCGCCGCTCGGCGGTCCGCCGGCGTTCGACGTCGCGAGCGAGGGCGCTCAAAAGCTCATTGACCAGGCGCGACAGGGGACGGCGCAGCATCCAGTTGGCGAGCAGGAGCATGGTCACCAGGGAGAAGCCCTCGCCCAGCGCCAGGACGCCGGCGCTGATGGTGAGATACTCGACGCGCCCCTCGTCTTCCACGGAATGGGGCACCACCACGAGGAGCTGTACGTCGGTGCCGAGAGGCTGAAGCAGCCAGGCGCCGCTCACATCGCCGAGGTCCTCGCGGATGGCGAACCGGACGCCGGGGCCTGGGGTACCGGCGTAGACAGCCTGAACACCGGCGACCATCTGCGGGTGGGTCGCGGCCAGCAGATTTCCGAGGGGATCGAGCAGGGCCATGGGCATCCCGGTGAGATCGGAGGCGCGGCGCATGACCTGCTCCGGCGCGAGTCCAGGCTCGGCGTTCGAAAGCTGCCCGGCGACGCGCTGCGCATGACGAGCTGCTGTTTCGAGCTCCTTTCGCGTCTGGCGCACGGAGGACCAGATGTCGAATGCGATGACGAAGCCGCCGACGACGAAGTTGATCCCGAGCACGACCAGGACGAAACGAACGAAGATACCGCGCGCGCCTTGCGCCGTGGAGCGGTCGAGCAAGTCTCCGCTGCTTGCGAACGCTGAGTCGTGAGTGCGGTCCGTTTGCACGGGGGGTATGTAAGAGCGAGCCTGGCACAAACGCCAGCCTGTCGGTAGCGACGCGAGTTGTTTTGGAAGTCCGCTCGCAATTGGGTACGCTGCGGAGACGTGACCCAGACTCCGTCGTTTCGCTCCACGATCACGCAGGCGCTGGCCGACACGGTCATGGACGAATCTGCGCAGAGCGTGGGGCGCCGACGGTCAGTGGGAGGTGGGGCGAAGCTTCCCGAAGAGGGCGACCTGGTCGGCGGGTTGTACCGGCTGGTGCGGCTGCTGGGCAAGGGTGCATTCGGCAGGGTGTACGTTGCGGAGCGGATCGACGTACCGGAGCATCAGGTCGCATTGAAGGTGATGCCGCGCGAGATGTACTCGGGGCGGAACGTGGAACGCGAGCTGGTGATGCTCGCCGCGGCAGGGCACCCGAACATCGTGCAGCTCAAGGACCACGGGTCGACCGCGGCGTACGTATGGTTCACCACGCCGGTGTATGACGGGGAGACGCTCGCCGCGAGGCTATCGCGAGGCACCCTGTCGCTGCGCGAGGCCCATGAGATCTTCGTGCCGATCGCCCGCGGCGTGGAGGCGCTGCACCGCGCCGGGTTGCGTCACCAGGACCTCAAGCCAGAGAACATCTTCCTCGCGCAGTTCGCAGGCAGGCTGCATCCGATCATCCTGGACCTCGGCGTCGCGGCCGAGCTTACGGCCACATTCGTCGCGGGCACCATCCTGTACGCATCGCCAGAGCAGATCCGTGCGTTGACGGCAGAAACGGAGGAGGACAGGCCGCCGCTTGGGGGAAAGATGGATACGTACAGCCTGGCCGCGACGCTGCTGGTGGCGCTGGTCGGCCCCCGCCTGTTTCCGGGGTCCAACGCAGGCACGTATGACGAGATGGCAGAGGCGCAACGCGAGCGGGCCAGCACACCGTTGCACCCGGATGCGCTGCCGGAGCTGACGGGCGAGCCGCGCACGCTGCTTCAACAAGCTTTCTGCCGCTGGTTTGCGTTGGACCCCGAGCAGCGGTCGTCGATGACCGAGATGGCCGAGCAGCTCGACGTGTTGCTCGAGAAGGAGCGCGCCGAGGCCCGTCGGGAACGCCAGCGGATTGCCCGGCAGAAGGCGAACCTGCAGCGCGCACGGTTCCTGGTTGCCGCCCTGCTCGTGCTGGGCGTGGCGCTGCTCGGCGTCGCGTGGACCAAACGCGAGACCCTGCGCCTCGCCGGTGAGCTGGCCCAGGCCAGAGCCGATGAAGCGGCGTCCTTCGACAAGCTCGAGACGTGTGTCGCGTCGCACCGTGTCACCACCGAAGAAGTGCGCCGGTGCCGTGAGCAGAGCCAGCGCGAGCAGGACGACTTCAAGAAGACGCTCGAAGAGATGGCGCGATTCGGGTCGACGACGCAGGCGTCGTGCGCTGCGGAGGTGCTGGTGTACACAAACCGGCTTCGGGCCTGTGAAGACGAAGCCGCCGCCGCGCGCACGCATTGTGCCGCCGAGCAAGAGCGTCTGGCCGCCGAACTGTCGGCACGCGCACGAGAATGCGAGACGGCCCGGGAAGAGTGCAGGCACGAGTCCGCAGCCCAGGCGGCGACGATGAACGAACTCGTGGCGCAGCTCGACCAGTGCCGTGCGCGATCCGCAGGCGGTGGCAAGAGCGATGCTCCCTCCCCCATCGACCTGGTGGGCGCGCCGCCCGCAAGCACGCCCCTGCCGAACCTGCCGTCGCTGCCGACGGCGACCCCCACCGGTTCGGGTGCTGCGCCGGAGCTGCCGCTTCCCGGGACGCCGACACCACCCGCAGGTCCGGTGCCCACGCCGACCACACCGCAACCGCCACCGACTGCGCCGACGCCGACCGCAAGCGGTGTTTCAGCAACACCGGACCTGCCGGATCCACGCGGAAGCGACTGACACCTGCCCGAATACTGCGCAGTCCGGTTGCGCGACGGCACGGGCTACTCCTACGATGGCAGCATGCGCCCATGGTCTCGTCGCACGCTTGCCTTGCTCATCTCCCCGGGGATTACGCTGCTTTCCTGTTCGGCGTCGGAGTCGCCGGGAGCCACCTACCAGACGCCTGGACCGGATGCGGGCGGCACCGATGGTGCGGGCGGCAGCGGCGGAACGCCCTCCGTGGATGGTGCCCCTTGTCCTGCCAATACCAAGGCATGCGGCGGCGAGTGCGTGGGGATCGACGACCCCGACTACGGATGCGGCGACACGGGATGTTTTCCGTGCTCGATCCCAGGGGCCTACGCGACGTGCCTCGCCGGGGCTTGTGCGCTCGACGAGTGTCTGAGCAACCGGGCGGACTGCAATGGCGACGAGGCTGACGGCTGCGAGGCGGATTTGCTGACGGATGCTCAGCATTGCAAGGGCTGCGGCAACGAGTGTCCAGGTACGCCGCACGGGTCGCCGAATTGCAATCAAGGCGGGTGTTCGTTCCTGTGCGACGCGGGATTCGCCCCTTGTGCTACCGGCTGCTGTCCCTCGATCTCTTCCACGCCGGGCAGGATCGCGGCGGGGCGATCGCACACTTGCGTCATCACTGCGACCGGGGGCGTCATGTGCTGGGGCAAGGCGGTGGCGAACGGCGCCGTGAGCGACAGCGCCGTGGCGACTGCCGTGCCTGGACTCGATGCCGGCGTGACGGCGATCGCGTCCCGGGATGCGCACACGTGTGCGTTGCTGCAAGGCGGAGGCGTGCGCTGCTGGGGAGACAACACCTTTGGTGCGCTCGGCAATCCCTCGGCGGGAGCATCCTCGCCGGTGCCGGTGGACGTGCAGGGGCTGACCGGACCGGCCACGGCGATCGCGGTGGGCTCGGGTTTCGCCTGCGCGAAGCTGACGTCCGGGGAATACGCTTGCTGGGGACGCAATAGCGACGGACAGCTCGGCACGGGCGACAAGGTAGACAGGAGCGTAGCCGTTACGGCCAGCAAGCTCGTGGGGCTGACGTTCGTCGCGGCAGGCGGCGCGCACGCCTGCGGCCTCCTCGGCGGCGGAATCCAGTGCTGGGGCAACAATGCCTCGGGACAGCTCGGCGACGGCACCAAGACGTCGCGAGTCGCCCCCGGCTTCGCGTTCAACCTGTCGTCCGCAGGCGCGTATTCGATCGACGCGGCGGGGGCCCACACCTGCGCGGTCGTGGGGGACGGATCCGTGCTGTGTTGGGGCGACAACCAGTACGGGCAGCTCGGCACGGGCAGCGCGGGGGGCACGCAAGCGTATCCTCAGCCGGTGTTTGACATCGAGGGGACGGTGGCCCTGGTTTCGACGGGCTATCGCCATGGCTGCGTGCTGCTCGGGTCGGGTGTGGTCCAGTGCTGGGGAGAAGGCAGTCAGGGTCAGATCGGAGACGGTGACTCGATCGACCGCTACACTGCCACCAAGGTGACTGGGTTGCCCCCGGACGTGGTCGCGATCGCATCGGGGGAGCTTCACTCTTGCGCCCTGACGGCGGACGACCGCGTGCATTGTTGGGGTGGCAACGGCAGTGGGCAGGTCGGCGACGGGTCCAAGCTCGACAGGCCGTCACCGCAGCTCGTGCAGGGCCTTTGACCTCCGCGGGCCGCCGGTTTCTGTCCGGGCTTGCGGCCTCTCGCGCGTCGTCGTGATGGCATCGTGCGTCTGCCGTCCATGCCGGCGAAAAGGTGGACGCCACGTTGGTCGGACAGTATCCTCTGCGTTGACCTGAGCCGGATCCATGATCGTGCGAGCCTGCCTTCCCCGTGGCGTGTGGGAGGTCGCGATTGCTGCGACGTTCCCGGGTTGTGCGCTCGTAATGAACGCAGATTTTGACGGCTATCACGAGGGCGTCACGGTGGACGCCGACGGGGCAGCGACAGGGGGCATGGGCGGACAGGCCGGCACCGCCGGTAGCGGCGGGGACGCGGAGGTCGACGTCCCGGACACAGGTTCTTGCGAATCGCGATTGGTGATCAACGAAGTGCAGACCGCCGGCCCGGCTGGCGTGGACGACGAGTTCGTCGAGCTGTACAACGGCGGCACGTGCGCCGCCGACCTGACCGGCATCCGGCTCGTGTATCGGTCGAGCAGCGCCGAGGTGGACCACAGCGTGGTCTGGAGCGCCGACGACGGCGTGGTCGTCGCGCCTGGCGCGACCTACGTCGTGGGGGGCGCTTCGTTTTCCAGCATCCCCAACAGCGAGTTTCCCGCTGGGCTTGCGCTGGGCGCGTCGGGCGGTGGGCTCGCGTTGCGCAGGGACGGCGACGTCGTGGACCAGATGGGCTGGGGGGATGCCACCAACGCGTTCGTGAACCAACTGGCAGCAACCGCACCGGCCACGGGCCTCTCGATCGGACGCCATCCGGACGGTGCCGACCACGACGACGACTTCAACGACTTCACGGAGGGCGCCCCCACGCCGGGTGCATCCAACGACACTCGCTGACATGCGGCGCGTCGCGCGGGCGCACGGCCCGGCCATCCGATGGAACCGGAGCCTCGGCTAGCACGGTGCAGGCCAGGGTCATCGCCGGGGTGTCCGGCGCAGCTTGACGAATCGCGCGAGCGGATCTACCGCAAAGCGGTCTCCACGAGACGTCCTACGAGGTTGTGCATGAGGTACTCGTCTCTACTCGTCCTGGCCTGTGCGACGGCAACGTTCATCGCCTGCGCGAAGGGCGAAGATCCTTCTACCCACCCCTCCGGCAGCGGCGGGCAAATCGTCGGCGGCGGCACGGGTGGCACGCTGCTCGGCACAGGTGGAGGCGACACCGGCGGCGCACCGGGCACCGGCGGCGCACCGAGCGCCAACTGCACCGCCGACGATTATACCGACCCGACCTGCGGTGCATGCATGGAAGCGAGTTGCATGAGCCAATGCAATGCGTGCATGAGCAACACCGAATGTCTGGCGTGGATCAACTGTGTCGTAGGCTGTTCCGACACCACCTGCGAAAGCGGCTGCACGTCGCAGCACCCGGAAGGTTCGCAGGTCGGGCTCGCGTGGATCGGCAACAGCGGCTGCATCGGGACACAATGCGCGACGCCCTGCGCACTCGACGGATGCGGACTGTCGACCAACGGGACCTACCCCGAGTGCGACGCCTGCATCGAGTCGTCCTGCTGCACGCAGGGCAAGGCGTGTGCGAACGACCCCGAGTGCGAGAGCGCATTGACCTGTGTCCAGGGCTGTACGTCGGGCGACACGGCTTGCGAGGACAACTGCGCCAATCAGTATCCGACGGGGCACCAGAAGTTGATCGACTTCTTCGACTGCCTGAGCCAGATGTGCTCTGGCAAGTGTTGAACCGGGGCTGGCGGGATCAGCCCCCATCGACATGTTGCGCTGGGTCTTCGAGGACACGTCTGGCGATGTCCAGGGAGGCCGCGCAGTAAAGTCCGTCGTTGATGCGTTCGTCGAACGACCAGCGCAGCTTGAGGCTGTCGCGCACGACGGGCTGGTCGTCATCGCCCACCATCACACGCTTCTTGACTCGGCCGACGACGCCGAAGAGGCTGCACGTGCCATACTCGTAGAGGTGGTGGACGACGTCGTCGAGGCCGACAGAGCCGATGTTGGCAGCGAACAGGCTCGCGTACATCGGGTCCTGGGCGATCATGGCGGCGGGCAGGAGGTTGAGGCTGTCGAGCATGCGCACGGCGGCGACACCGGCTCGCAAGAGCGGTCCGGGCAGGCGGGTCACCAGGTTCACCTCCTTGTCGACGGCACGCTCCCGGTCCGATCGGCCCTCGCGAACCGAATGGCGGATGCGGGCCACGCAGTCCGAGAAGGGCTCGCCGAGGGGGAACACCAGCTTGATGGTGGCGAGGGCCGCGCGGTCGCTCATCTCCTTCTTCGCGGCAAAGGCGATGGAGACATCGTTGCGCTGGTAGACACGCCCGCCGGACACGAACCGGTTGAGCCCGGGCCGCTCGTGCAGCGCGCGTGCACAAGCCCACAAGAACAGGTGGAACATCGTGGCGCGGTCCTCGCTGCCCCGCCCCGCGTTGTACCGCTCGAGCCACGGCAACGTTCGGCTCACGTCGACGATCATGTCATGCAGCACGATGCTTTCGTTCCTGCCACGCATCAGGTACGGCATGATCGTCCGCACGGGGGAGAGGTGCTGGACCAGAACACCATCGTTGCGCTTGAAGAGCGGCATACGCTTCCTCCTCAACTCGAGCAGCTTGCGCCAGCGCGCGCCCGGGCGCAACGGCCAGGGTTCCAGAGGGTCCCCTGGTTGACGGCTCCGCATCCCCACGGCCGGCGCAATCGTCCACCGGCTCGGTCCCTTCGGCACGTCGGCATCCTTGCGCGCCAACGTACCCGCGTCCGCCGACAGGCTTTCCCCCGATCGGGGAAGTCTGTAACCTCCCTGGCATGGCCTCGCTCACGTTGTATTCCTATTGGCGTTCGTCGTCATCGTTCCGCGTGCGCCTGGCACTCGCGCTCAAGGGGTTGGACTATGAAGTCGTGCCAGTGAACCTGTTGCGTGGCGAGCAGCGGAGCGCATCGCACAAGGCACGCAGCCCGATGGGATTCGTTCCCTGCCTCGTGGTGGACGGCACGCCTTTCGTGGAGTCCGTGGCGATCATCGAGCTGCTCGAAGAGCTGTATCCCCATCCCGCGCTGTACCCGTCGGCGCCGTACGACCGGGCGCGGGTGCGCGCGCTGGTGGAGATGGTCAACGCGGGCATCCAACCGCTGCAGAACCTGTCGGTGCTGGACCATCTCTCGCAGGACTTGCAGACCCGGCTGGCGTGGTCGAGGCACTTCATCGCGCGGGGATTGGAGGCATTCGAGGCGGCGATGGCGAACCATGCAGCCCTGGGCATCGAGGGCCGATACGCCTACGGCGACACGCCCACGGCAGCGGACTGCTACCTGGCGCCGCAGGTATACAACGCGCGACGCTTCGGTGTGGACCTGGCCAGGTATCCGCGATTGACAGCGGCTGCGGACGCCTTGACGGAGCTTGCGGTGGTGCAATTCGCGCTGCCGGAGAATCAGCCCGACGCGGTGTTGTCTGGGTGATTGGGTGCGGTGCCGTCGGGGCAGCGCGGACGTTCTGAGCGCGCAGGCGATGCGGCGAATCGGCGTGGACAGGGCCGCGAAGCATGCGTGAGTTCGGTTTGCTTGTTGGGGGATGCCGCCGGACCATCGAGCCCGCGTCACAGCGCCATGCCAGACCAACTGCACACGGTCTCCCTGGCCGACCGTGAAGACGACCGGCTGGGGCGGCATGCCGCGGTCCCACGGCGTAGCCGGTGCTCGAACGACAGCAGGCCGTCTGGCTGTCGGACGATGCGATGAATTGGATCGAGGGGCGATACAGAACGTGGTTGGGAGGCGGGGCAAGAGGGGGGCGCGCGGCGCCTTCTCCATCCGGTTCCGGGAGGACCGTTCTGCGGAACGCGACCGAATCCAGACCGCCGCGTCCGCGGGACAGGCGTGGCGGCTGGACGCGAACGCTCGCCGCGCCCCGGAAGTGCTTCGCGCGCGTGTGCGAAGCTTGGCGCTCGGCCGGGAGGTCTTCGCGCTCCTTGTATTACGGGTAGGTGCGGACGAGCCAGGGCGCGGCTCCGGACGGTAGAGCGCCAACTATGCGAAAACTGGCCGTTGCGATGGACGGCGAAGGTTCCCGGAAGAGCGCGAAGGTGTTGCAGCCGACCGCGAAGCTTCGCGGCGCCTGACCGGGCTCTGCTTCGGGCAAGCCGCGCCAGGCAAACCAGGGCGGACGCCCCTCTGTCTTGCTATTCGAGTCGCTGCGTGCGGGGTCTATGCCCCCTCGTCCACGTGCTTCACCTGCGCAAGGAAGCTGGCGACGCCCTGGCCTGCTGCGACAACCGCACAAGGTCGCCAGGTTGTCGAGTTCATGGTGACCAGCCGACCGGAAGTGTCGACCGAGCGCGGCCTTGACGCGCGCGAAGCTTGGTTCATCCCATCGTCCAGCTCGGTCGTCGCAGCTCGTTGCGCCCGCTGCGCTTCGTCGTCGAGGACGAGCTTGCTGCCCGCCGGGTCGGCCCATGTGGCGAGGAGCAACGCGCAGCCCGCGATGATGTCGTCGCGGTCTTGCTGGCCGGGTACATCATGCCGCGAAACGCGGGCACAGGGCCCATGGCGTGGAGAAGGCGCGTGACGTCAGCCCGCGTTTCTTGCAGCGGCTTGTCGGAGCAGGACGGTGAAATCGGATGCATCCTGGAACCTCCTGCGCGGAGACGAAGCACAAGCGCAGCCGCAACGACGCGCCAAGCCCGCGAGCGCTCCGAGGAAGCCGCTGCCATGCCGCGAACGCGTCGGCAAGGCGGTTCGCGGTGGCGCGTGGGGGGTGGCGGGCGCCCCATTCGGGTGGCGGGTCGCCAGGGCGCGTCCATCGCGTTGGTTTGGTTGGGCTTTTCTGGGTTGCTGGGGGCCAGATCGGCGAAACGGGGTGGCGGACCGCCACCCTGGCGGGGAGCACAGGGACGAGAAAAAGGCTGAAATTCGGTTGGCACAGGGCGTGCTG
>Ga0209018_1001137_pt1 | contig 22406 bp, 18 predicted proteins | sample YNPBryBLVA2012_FD_185814 | JGI IMG/M metagenome (GOLD analysis project Ga0209018, IMG submission 185814) | Anoxygenic and chlorotrophic microbial mat microbial communities from Yellowstone National Park, USA - YNP Bryant BLVA 2012 (SPAdes)... ...
TTTCCATCATTCAATTTGACTGTCATTGTGATCCTTTTGCTAATAGGCGGATCACAATGCCATAAATAATCAGCAAATGCTCCTACATCCCCCCTGGCCATCCTTCAAAGGGGGAAACAATTAAATTGACCCTGGCGAAGGCTCCCAACCTTTGCAAGGGTTTCCATCATTCAATTTGACTGTCAATGTGATCCTTTTGCCAATAGGCGGATCACAATGCCATAAATAATCAGCAAATGCTCCTACATCCCCCCTGGCCATCCTTCAAAGGGGGAATAATTAAATTGACCCTGGCAAAGGCTATTGGCCTTCGCCAGGATTTCCATAATTTCAGCGAGTGCAATATAATAAAAAATTGGTTCTTTTGCAATATAAACTCTGGGAGATTGAGAAAATATCCCGACCGCAGCAACGGGAGGGAGGGCATTGAGGCAATTGTGAGAGGCTGCTATTTTCGTTTAGCTCGAATGAGGTCGAAATACATATTTTCCACCTGCTTCATCCAGATGCGATAATCGGCTCGCTCGGAGACGACCTGTCGATTTCGCTGGGCGATTTCCTGGCAGAGAGCGGGATTGTTGAGCAGATGGATGATGGCCTGGGCTGTGGCAATTTCGTCTCGCACTGGGACGATCATCCCATTTTGTTCGGGCGTTATCCAATCCCGAAATACGGGCAGATCGCTAACCACGGGCACGGCGCCACAGGCCATGGCCTCGGTGAGCGAGCCTGGCATCCCCTCCGAGGAGGTGACCGATACGAAAATATCGGCGAGGTGGTAGTATTCGGCAATGCGATGATTTTCGACCGCACCCAGGAGCAGCACGCTATCGGCCACGCCCAACTCCTGGATCAGTCGTTTCAGTTCCTGTTCCTGAGCGGCCGTGCCCCGATACAGAAACACAAATTTCACCTGGGGCACCGCTTTTTTGACCAGCGGAATGGCTCGCACGATGATGTCCAGATTGTAAACCTTGCCCAGCATGCGGGTGCTGAGCACCACTTTTTCATCTTGCAATCCCAATTGGCGGCGCAGCGCCTCATTGCCCCGCTGGAAGGGGAATTTTTCCAGCTCCAATCCGCCCTGGATGACGTGAATCTTCGCCGCATCGATTCCGAATTCGGTGATCTTTTTTTTCAGATCATTGGAATTGGCCGTAATCAGATCGGCTCGCCGCAGGGCCTGGCGGGTGAAAAAGCGATAGAATGGCGATCGGCCTGGGTCGACATTGATATCCGATCCCCAGGCCGTCAGCACCAGGGGATGGAAACCCGTCATGGCGCCAATCCAGCCGCAGGCGGAGATATAATGGGCGTGCAGCAGATCGAATGTATCGTGCCGCAGCAGATGGCGGGTGCGAATCACATTTTCGGCGATCAGCGATTTGGCGTAGAATCCCCGCCAGGAGCGGAGGCGTCTGCGCAGCGCCGAGCCATCGCCGCCATGAATCCGAACGCCCGCCAATGCTCCGCTGGGAACTGCTGCAAAGGCATCGGGATAGGGCACGAGATGGACCTCATGCCCTGCCTGTACAAAATATCGCAGCCAGCGCTGGACATGGATGGCAGCGGGGTCGCCGAGGAAAAGGAGCTTGAAAGTTTTCATTGATTTTCGATAATTTTTTCAACTAAAGACGATTGAAATTTCCTGGATCGTTTGTGATGACTGTGATTGTTAAGGTTTATTACGTAATATGGTTCAAAAATGCATTCCGAGAGAATCACTTTAGCTCCAAGAGATTGCTTGGTCTCCACCTACTGACAATTGGCGTCAAGGTAAGATTGTTTATTCTTAATTGTTCTAATAATTGAAAACCAACATCCCCCTAAATCCCCCTTCAAAGGGGGACTTTTAACGATTCCCCCCTTTGAAGGGGGGCCAGGGGGGATGTCAGAGTACTAGCGCTAATTTCCATTCTTAACTATAAAAATATTAAGTTGGCAATGGAGTAAAATATTACTCTTAGGTTGACGCCTATGGCCCGCTGGCATATCCTCGCAATGACTAAACAGTGTTACATTTCAACCCTTAATGAACATAATCATTCCTCATGGCGATAGCAATCAACCCATCTGACAGATATGGGAAGACTTTGAAAATAAGCCTGCGAATTTTTGTCAGAAATACGGATCGTTTTTTCCCACTCAGAAACGAGTAAAAAATGATCTCTTTCACTTTCAATCCATTGGCTTCGAGCAATTGCGTGAGCGTTCGAACCGAGTGCCAGGCTACGTGATCGGGTCGGGTCCGCTCTCTACGAATGAGAGCATCGATGAAACGGATAAAACCAAAGGCATTGGGCGTGCTGATCAATAATTCGGTATTTTTACCCATGTGGCGGGTGATCCCTTTCAAAAAAAGTCCAGGATTGGACAGATGCTCGATCAATTCGCCAGCAATAATGAGGTCGAAACTTTCTTCGAACTTCAATTGCTCGAGATTTTCCACGTCGCCATAGCGAAGATCATAACCAGCTTTTTTCAATTCCTCGATGGCCTCAGGCAAAATATCGATGCCAATGGCTTTTTTGGCCCTGCGATGAATTTTATCGAATAGCCATTTGCCCCGCTCGATGTTTTCTCGATAGAGATCATGTTCGATGCTGCCCAAATCGAGCACCACTTTGCCTGTTACATATTCTTCAATAAAAGGCTGACGGAAAACCACTTTCATAGTATTTACCTCAATAATACCATTTTTTGGGTCTGCACAAATTCCCCAGCGGTCATGCGATACCAGTAAATTCCACTTGAGACGGGCCGATGATTGTCATCGTAGCCATTCCAGAGGACTTGATGAGAGCCAGCGTTTTTGACCTCGGAAATGAGAGTTGCTATTTTTTCACTTGCAATATTATAGATAGCTATTTCAACATAGCTGGCTATCAGTAGTTGATAGCTTATTATCGTTTCTGGATTGAATGGATTGGGGAAATTTTGGAACAGATAAAAATTTTTCGGTATGCTGAGTCTATTCTGCACAGCCACCTTTGTGGAAGATTCTTCAATGGTTAAAATTTGATCGGCTTGCAAATCGGTTAGGATTTGAACTGCCCCTGATGGCCAACGAATGATCAAGCTATCCACATGAGTCGCCTGCCCCAGGCCAAATTCCACTGGCAAACTATCGAATGTAAAATCGCCACAGCCGCCGCTTACTTCTCGAAATTGAACTCGATTCCCAGCAACAAGATGGAGCCTGGCGCCAATGGCTGAGCGGTTGCTGATAGTGCCAATGAGGTTGGCCGTAAACCAGTGGTTGGAATTTCTCAAATTCTGATACAAACAGGGTCCCAAAACGCCATTGGAAGATTCAGTGGTAATCAAATCGATAGCGCCATCGTTGTTATAATCCCCAAACGCTGCATTAGTAGCAGGATAATGATGAATGCCTGCTTCATCTAATAAGACATGTTCGAATTCTCCCTGGCCATTATTCAGAAATAATAAATTGGATTCGGTCCAGATATTGGTTACGAGCAGATCTAAATCACCGTCATTGTCAATATCTGCCCATGATCCTCCAATGGCGCTCTGAACTATGGCCAGACCGCACTGACCCGTCACGTCGGAGAAAGTGCCGTTACCATTATTTTTAAATAGGTGGCTCAAACCGTCTCGGTTGGCCACATATAAATCAAGAAAACCATCATCATCATAATCAGCCCAGGCGCAGCCATGGCCATCCCCTGACTCGTAGAGACCTGCCAATCTGGTTGCATCTGAAAAAGTTCCATCGCCGTTATTGTGATAGAGCACATCCTGGCCCTGACTAACGACATAGAGATCAAGCCGCCCATCGTTATCGTAATCGCCCCACATCGCATTTCGGCTCATCTGGGAAGGGTTTAGCTTGATACCCGCTTTCAACGTGACATCGGAAAATGTCTCGTCACCATTATTTTTGTAGAGAATGTTTGGCTGACCCTCACCAAAATTCACCACAAATAGGTCAATAAATCCATCGCAGTCATAATCGCCCCAGACGGCGTGGTAGCTTGATAAATCGGTTCCAACTCCAGCCGCTGCCGTGATGTCAGCGAAGAGGCCGTCGCCTTTATTTTTGAAAAGAATATTTGGAAGATTGTAATTACAAATGTAGACATCCAGATTGCCGTCGTTATTGAAATCGGCCCAGGAGACGCCCATGGTCCAGCCTGAATAATTCACGCCAGAGAAATTAGCGATATTCATGAATCGGCTGCCAACCTGATTCATAAAAAGCGCATTGGCGCCAAAACGATTGCCAATATAAATATCTTGAAATCCATCATTATTCAAATCGCCAAAAGCAGCACCCGCATCCCATTCCCCGCTGAGTCCAACTTCTTTGGTAACATCCCTGAAAATCGGCTGAATGGGCTCTCTTTCCATCGCATACCCAATTCGCCAATCGTACGAGGTCGATCCCTCATACCACATTTCGTATTTGTTTCTATCATGAAGCACGGTGCAAGCGCCGATATTACCGCTGTCGAATGCACCTGGCGGCCCAGGATGCAACACGATACCTTGCTTGCTCCAGTTTTTTCCATCGAGCGACGTCGCATACGCCAGCCACCAATTCATTCCATTAAAGGCAGCATACCACATCTCAAACAATCCATTTCGATAGTGAACTTCTGGCTGGGCGACATGAACAGCATCGTAGCTATTGGGAGGCCCAATATCCAGAACCATTCCTTGTTTGGTCCAGGTCACTTTATCCTGAGAGATGGCCAGCCCAATCCGCCAGTTTTTGCCATCAAATCCTTCATACCACATCCAGAGCTCAGAGTTGATGAAAATGACTTTTGGGGCAAGGACGTGATAAGCATCGAAATCGAAACCACTGCTTCGGGTTAATACAACGCCTCTTTTATCCCAATGGATTCCATCGACGGAGACGGCCTTGCCAATTCGCCATTCGCTGCCATCAAAGCCAGCATACCACAAATAATAAGTGGAGCCGATTTTCAAAACATCGGGCGTATTTTGATGAATGCAATCGAAATCTCCCGCCTGTCCAAAAGGCAAAATCGGACCTTTTTTGATCCAATGAATGCCATCGGCGGATTCGGCATAGCCGATTTGCTCTCTGGAATCATTTAGCCCAACATACCACATTTTGAAGATGCCGCCATCAAAAATCACCGCAGGCTGTTTCGCTTGCTCGCCATCAAATTCATCGGAGGCACCAGGTATTAGAACTGGATTGCCTGGATATTTTGACCAGGTTTTTTGAGCCTGGCTGGAGGTATTCATCAGAACCAGCCAAAGGCAACCTAAGAATAGCAAATCCCTTGAAAATGATTTTGTGCGCATGGCAATCCTCTTTCTTCCAAAAAACGAAGACGCTATTTAATCTTTTCAAGCCATCTCATCCAGCACCTCCCCCAGCCTCCTCGTCAGTTCCCGTCGATCGAATGCTCGAACCTTTGCCTCGTCCAGATGGTCGTTGGTCAGCGCCTTCCGTTGCCAGCGCCGATAAAGATCCAGCAGCGCCGCTTTGATCTGCGGGACATTTGAGGGATGCACCACTGTGCCCGCCTTAAGCTCACGGATCAGCTCGGCGGCGTCGCCTTCGGGCGCCAACGCCAGAATGGGCTTGCGGGCACCCAGATATTCGAATAATTTTCCCGTCAAAATGCCCTTGTTGGCTGGAGCGTCATCGATGATCAAGAGCAATACGTGGGACGCCAGCAGGTACTGGATGCTCTGCTGGTGCGGCACATACGGCACAATTTGCACCATGCCCTCAAAAGTTGGCTGGCGCAGCATCTCTTCGATGAAGCCACCGATGCGGCCGACAAAGGTGAGTTGCAGGTTCTGCTTCAATTCGGGCAGTTCGGTCAATAGCTCGGCCACGGCTTGCAGCAAGGACTCGGGATTGCGATGGCCGTAGAGCGAACCCGTGTAGGTGATCACCATTTTGTCGCTGGGCGGATCGGCGGTCACGCCCTCGAAATCGGCGCCATCGTAGCCATTGGGGAGCAACAGCCAGCGATGATCCACCAGTTCGGGATGGCGCCCTCCCAGGTCCTGGGCAATGCCGTTGGAGACGGTGAGGATGCGATCGGCGTATTTCAGCACGGAATGTTCCAGATAGCGATCGAATTGGTCGGGCCACTTTGGCCGTTTGGCCGAGGAGAGCCAGCCGACCCAGGAATCCCGAAAATCCGCCACCCAGGGTCGTCCCGTGAGTTTCTTCAGCCAATAACCGATGAGGTGACAGGTGTATGGTGGGGCTGAGGAATAAATGACATCGATCTGTTCCTGTCTGACGGCCTTCAATCCCTGAGCTACAGCAAACGGCAGCCATCCCACTCGGGCATCGGGGATGAAAAAGCTGCCCCGAATCCATTCGGCCAGCCGTTCGCTGAGCTTCTTCTTCTGCTCGGCATCTCGGGATAGCGTGGCAATATCCACGGCCTCGCTCATCTGGCGGCCCGTGAGCTTGCGATAGAGCTGGTACGGCTCGGGAATGTAGCTGCGATAGACCGTAAGTTGCGGCGGCAGCTCGGCCACCAGGGATGGGTCGTAGGCGGGGTAATCGGCATCACGGGCGGTCAATACCACAGGCTGCCAGCCCGTAGTGGGCAGGTACTTGATGAATTTCAAGGTCCGCTGAACGCCAGCACCACCGCTGGGTGGAAAGTAGTAGGCGATCAGCAGGACTTTTTTATTTTTTCTGGGAGTCATAAAATTTGTCGCCCCTGGGTCAATCAATAGGGTAATAATATCATGTTGTCGTTGGTTGTTCTGGCTACCCTCGGTCTGAAGACCGTAACACAAGCTTCCAGCTTGTGAGTTAACCCTCATTTGCTTCCATAAACTCCTCGATTGCCCGTGCCAGCCGCTCCCAGGAGTACTGCTTCTTTTGGTGCTGAATGTTTTCGGAAAATTTCGGCTCCTTATTTTCCTCGAAATAGCGAATGATGGCCTGAGCCAGCGCCGCAGCATCCTGGGCGGGAACGACCAGGCCTGTGACCTCCTGGGCCACGGCTTCGGGCAAGCCCCCCACATCGGTGGTGATCACGGGCTTATTGTAATTATAGGCGATCTGTACGATGCCGCTCTGGGTGGCGGAAATGTACGGCAGCACCACCACATTGGCAGCGGCGAAATATAGCCCCACCTCTTCATTGGGAATGTAATCGTCGAAAATAGCCACGGCGTCTCGCAGTCCCAATTGGTCGATCTGACGCACATATTTTTCTTTGTCGTCATAGAATTCGCCCGCCACCAGCAATTTGACAGGCCAGCGTTTTTGAACCAGCGGCAGCGCTTCGAGCAGGCAGCTCAGTCCCTTATAGGCACGAACATAGCCGAAGAACAATAGCACTTTTTCTTCAGGGCCAAGGCCGAGCCTGGTTCGGGCGGCGGCTGAAGTATAATTCTGGCGGAATATTTCATAAACGGGATGCGGCACTTCTTTGAAATGGGCACGGGGCCGAAAATGCAACAGATCCTGCCGCACGATGCCCGATTGGACGATGAAATAATCCACAAAGGCCAGCCCCAGCCGTGTCAGCAGCCGATCGCCCAACTTTTTTTCATGAGGCACGATATTGTCGCAAACATAGAGCACTCGGGTTCGAGTAAACAGTCGGGTGAGAAAAGCGATGCTGGCGTAGGCGGGCGCAAAGAACGGCAGCCAATATTTAAAGATGATCAGATCGGGCCGCTGACGATAGATCGCCAGAAAGGTTTTGATCCAGCTCAGCGGGCCGATGGAATCCAGCAGCGGCTGGCTGGGGATCGGCTCGATCTCCTTGCTGGAGTCCTGCTGGGTTTTGCCAGGGAAAAAAATACTGGGGTACTGACGTTTGAACGAGATGATCTGCACCTCATGGCCTCGCTGCAGCAGCGCTTTGTAGAGCAGGGCGACGTAATGGGCAATGCCGCCCCGCATCGGATACGATGTTCCCAGAATGATGATTTTCATTGATTCAATAATCTCTCACAGGTAGCAAAAACCGTTGGCACATAGATATGTTCCATGCTGTGATGCGGGCATTCTCTGGCAAAGAAGCAATCGCATTTGATGGCAGGCTCCAGAATTTCGCCCAGGCCATACAGCTCGAACTCGTGACGATTAAAAATATTGTTGAACAGCACGATCTTCTTGCCCAATCCAATGGCGATGTGGGTGGCCATGGTAACCGCTGTCACCACCAGATCGCATTGATCCACCAGGTTGATGAATTGCGGCAGCGGAAAATGTCCCAGATAGGTGGCGCCGCTCTGCTCGGCGATGCGGCGATTTTTGTCATGCTCGTCGGGGCCGCCCAGAATGAGCACCCCTCGGCCGTGGCCTTTCAACTGCCGTGCCAGCTCGATCCAATTCTGTTCGGGCCACAATCGGGAGCTCCAGCGACCGCCGCAGCCCGTGTTCAGGCCGACGATCGGCTTCGGCTCGGGGATTTCCCAATGATAATTTCGATCGGCAAAATTGCTCAGAATATATCTCTCGCCCTGGAATTCAAAGCCGCAGATATCGAACACCTCCTGGGGATAGCTGCGGGTATTGGCCTGGTTGACCGAATCGAAAACGCCCGTGAGAAATTTGGCTTCGCTGTTCTGATCCAATGGATAGCAGCGATTGAATGGGCTCAATCCAAAGCCCTGTTTCTGGCGAGCGGAAATTTGATTGGCCAGGGCGCAGGCTTCCCGATCTTTATCGAGATTGATCAGCAGGTCGAATTGGGAGGCCTGGAGCGCCAGGATGTTTTTCAACTCGAAATTCAAAATTTCATCCACCCAATCGGCTGGCACCAGCTCTGGCGACTGGGTGAGCCAGGTGATATGGCCAGCGGGAAAGACCTGTTTCAACTTGCGCAACAGCGGAGTGGTGCGAATGACATCGCCAGCCGCACCGAGCTTGATGATCAAAATTCGCTGTTGAATCGGATCGTAGTGGGGACAAGTCTCGCAGATGACCTGTTCTCGCTTGTGCGGAACGCAGGGGATATCGCCTTTGAAATGGCGGCAGTCCTGGTTGACTTTTAAATTCATAGGTTCACGAGTTTCATTTTCCAATTATAATCTGACAAATTCAAGAATACTGGTCCGCATGATATTTGGCATTTTCATCATGGAAAAAGTCAGAAAAGCAATTTATGTTACTTAAAATGACGTCAAACTCCACCGATACGACTGATGGCAGAGAGAAAGTATTTGCATTAAGCGAAATATTAGCCAGCCTGTACTTCTGATAATTCTGCCAAGATCCTTTCGATTTCGACTTTCAGCACTGGCAAATCTTCCTTTGCTGTAAGCCACACTTGACCAATATCTACTCCAAAATAATCATGAATCATTTTATCACGCATCCCTGCAATATCTTGCCAAGGCAGATGCCCATATCTCATTCGTAACTTTTCGGAGAGCCTTTTTGTCGCTTCTCCGATAATCTCGATCTGGCGGATGATCCCATCTTGAAGCAGGGTATCCTAATTGAAGGTTATTTCGTCTTTGCCTTGCAGGTATTTTTCGGTCTTTAGAATGGCATCCAAAATGTGCCGCAGATAGACGCTATCATCATGCTTCATAAATCACCTGCAAGTCGCGCTTGATTTTTTCCCGAAGATAGGGGCTAATTGACTGCTCAGTGAGCAGGTCCACTTTTTTTCCTAACGCCTCTGAAAATTTTCTCTCCAAAGCGGCGAACCTTAGCAAACTTATTCGCTCAGAAAACTCCATCAATAGATCAATATCGCTTTGGTCATTCGCTTCGCCACGCGCAACAGAACCAAAGAGACTCATCCGCGTCACATGATTTTGGCGACAGAGGTCGATTAGTCGGCTGATGTCGAATGGCAGTTTCTTGATCATCATTTTTAAATCCATTTATGATCATATTGCGTCGATATGTTCGCTCACTGTCGAATAAAAAGATGCTCGAGAGCCAGAAAAATGACGAGAAACATGAATGAGTATACTTTTAAAAGGTACAATCATGGAATTTTGATCCGCTAATTGTCCATTGGAATCAACCCAAGCGAAAGACTAAGGAAACGCTGTTATTCTGGAGGGCGAAGCGACGAAGAATTTCTTCAATAAACGCATTTGCTTTCGTTAAATTAAAAGATTCTTCGCCCTCCCTACGCCAACTGGCGGGTGGATCGCTCAAAATGCCATTGGACTCTTAACTTGAAGCCAAAGGCTGACTGGCCGAGCATTCGTTGATACATGGAACTTGCTCACTCCTTCACCTGCCAATCAGCGGGCGAATTTATTCAGAATAACAAAATAATCCCTCTTAAGAGTAAGTTCATGATGGCTTGCTCAAAATCTTCTTAATCGAATAGTCCGCTTTCTTTTTCTGCGTCTCGGTGATCATCTCTCCCAGCAGGCCGATGGAGACGAACTGAATGCCCACGATCACCAACAGGATGCCCAGAAACAGCAACGGCCGATTGCTCAAAATGCCTTTGGCGACGATCTTATCGATGGCCAGATAGAGGTTGATGATCATGCCGATGAGGAACGTGATCAAACCGATGCTGCCGAACAGATGCAGCGGCCGTTTTCGGAATTTATTCAAAAAGACCACAGTGAATAGATCCAGCAGCCCCGCAATGAAGCGAAACATGCCAAATTTGGTCTTGCCATATTTGCGGGGATGGTGCTGCACCACCAGTTCGCCCACCCGATAGCCCTGCCAGTGCGCCAGCACGGGAATAAACCGATGCAATTGGCCATAAATCTGGATGTCCTTGACCACCTCGGCCCGATAGGCTTTGAGGCCGCAATTGAAATCGTGGATCTTCAATCCCGATACCCAGCCAGTCACTCGATTAAAGACCTTCGAAGTGTTGCGCTTGATGAACGGATCGTATCTTTTTTTCTTCCAGCCCGAAACCAGATCGTAGCCCTCGTTCAATTTTTCGATCAGGCGGGGGATTTCCTCGGGATCATCCTGGAGATCAGCATCCATGGTGATGACGTACTCGCCTCGCGCCGCCTCGAAGCCGCAGGCCAGCCCGGCGGACTTGCCATAGTTCTTGCGGAACTGGTAGACACGAACGCGCGGATCGCGTTGATACAATTTCTCCAGTTCCTTATCGGACCCATCCGTAGAGCCGTCATCGACAAATATGAGCTCATAGCTGAAGTTGTTCCGCTGCATCACCTGGGTAATTTTATCATAAAGCTCAGTCAATGACTCTTGCTCGTTGAACAGCGGGACAACAACAGAAACGATCGGGGGTTCGAGAGCTTGAAAAGTCATCGTATCATCCAAATTGGACACGGCTCATCTCCATGCATAGTGAACTTAAATGATCTCTCTTCATTCACAATGAACAATTGCTATAGCGGAATGCCATCAAATTTTTCGGACCGAACGTCTGACTATCCGGCCAAAGCTTATAGCTCGATCCAATGGGCTTGCTCAGGAATCTTAAATGAGAAATCCTTTTCAGCCAATCGGCAGTTGGCCTCTCGATATTTATAGAGCAATGTAATTCGCGTGTTCTGGTGTGGTTGAAAAAAGCGGATCAGTCGGGGTAAAAACAGACGTCCCAATTGCTCAAACTGCTGATATTCAATCTGCAACATCACCCGATCATTATCGTCCAGCAATTGAAATTCCGTAACCACGAATCTGGTTGGGTCGATCCAAAATTTGCGCGTCAACTGATCCTGAGAGGAAATGATCAAATATTTGTTTCGATCCACGGTCAGCGAATCATGGGGGGCATCGGTCAATTGCTGCAGACCTGACACCGCCAGGATAAGCTGATTGATCGGGATATCGATGGGCAATAGGGAACTGCCATTGTACCGCTGGGGATCGCCAGTGTAAACTTGATTTTCTAAAGAATTATAAATGATAAATTTTTGCTGGTCAATAAACAATAAACCATAGCCGATGCCCATTGGCCCTCGAATGGTGAGCAAGAGTGAGTCTGGTTGTTTGATGAGCAACCGGGAGCCAGCGGTGAAATTGATTCGCGGTGACTCCACACTGACTTCGACCTCAGCCTTGGCGGATCGATATCTCAAGTTATTTTGCTCGACCCGATAGCGAATGCCAGCAAGGGTCACACCTTCAAGCGTCAAAACCGGTTTTTGCATTTGACCAGCGCAGCCCAATAGAAAAACCACCGCCACGATCGAAAGCCAAAATCGCTTCACGCTGCGCTCCAATTTGATATTACCTACCAACGATCCTCCTCTTCAGCAATCCCCCTCATTTCTAAGCACAATGATCCATTTTCACACTCGGATAGCTCAAAAATCGAAAATCCATCCTGCCCTTCCCGCTCACCTTTTCGTGCACCTGTCCACTGCCCATTTCCTTTCGTTCATTGGATCCCGAGCTTCTTGCGCACTTCAATTCGGCTATTATCCAGCTCTAAGGCTCTCTTCCAATAATGCCGCGCATTTTCCATGTCGTTCAATTTTTCATACACGTCCCCGAGATGCTCCATCACTTCAGCCGAATTATCCCGATATTGGACCGCGCGGGAGATGTATGCCAGCGCTTTTTGATAATCCCCCATTTTAAAGTAAATCCATCCCAGTGTGTCCAAATAGGCCCCATTGGTGGAGTCGGCAGCTACAGCCTGTTGCGCCATGAGCAACGCCTCTTCCAATTTGATACCCCGGACCGACAGGCTATAGCTGTAATTGTTCATAAGCAACGGATCATTTGGCTTGGCCTGCAGCGCTATTTGATACAGGCTATCCGATTTCTGGTACATCTTTTTTTCATCATAGATCATCGCCATAGTCCCTAAAGCATCAATGGCATAGTTGGATTTGAGGGCGATGCTTTTCTCGAGATAAGGCAACGCCTCATCTGACTTGCGGCGCTGGCTGAGCACAGAGCCCATGAAAAAATTAATATCTGGATGGTCCGGCAAAGCCTCAACCGCCTTGCGAAAATGGGCTTCCGCCTTTTCCGTCTGTTGCGTGCGCAGATAGCTGAATCCCAATAGAATCCAACCGCGGGAAAACTCCCTGTTTAGCTCGATCGACTGTCTCAACCAGGGCTCTGCCGCGTCCATTTGATTGCGCTGAAAATAGATGGATCCAATGCTGAAGTAAGCACGAAAATCGTCGGGAAATTTTTTTACAACCCGTTCAAATTGCCCGATCGCCTGCACCGTATCCCCTTTATCGAAATAAATCTCCCCCAATCTCAAATAGTTCTCGATGCGCAACGTATCCTGGGCAATAAGTTGTTCGATGAGTTCGATCGCCTCATCCCATCGCTTTTGCTTGGTTAATAGCTCATTCAATTCTTCCAGGCAAGTGCTGAAACTCGCATTTTGCTTCAGGCCGCGACGGTACCAATCCATGGCAGCGGCCGTATCAGAGCGCATCAGATGATGTTTCGCCATCCCTAAATAGCCGCGCTCGTCATCGGGATACTCTTGGAGGAATTCAAGAAACTTCTTCTCTGATTTATCGAATAGCTCGTTCTCAATATAAATATTTCCCAGCCTCAACAACATCTCCGGATTGCCATAGCCCAATTGCATCAATTGTTCATATTGCTCAGCGACCTTTAGATCCTTCAGTTGAGCCATATACACCGCAATGAGCCCATATCGGGCTTCTAAGTCCGATGGGTCGAGTTGAATGATCTTCTGATAGACAATTTCTGCATTCTGAAATTGCTGTTGGGCGTGATAAATACCAGCCAAAGTGCGATAAAAATCTTTGTGCTCAGGAAAACGTCGAATCGCTGTCTTTAATATCTTTTCGGCACTTTCATATTTTTCCAATCGGATATAATTTTCAGCTATTTTATTATAAATGGTCGCCGAGGAAGAATCGTAGAGGAGCGCTTCATTGAATTCCAATAATGCACTTCGAAAATCGCCTATTATTTCGCTGGTCGTTCCGCGAATAAAATGTCTCAGCGCCTCAGGTTGAATCGAGCTGGCTGGCTGCTCTTGGCCAGCTGTTTTTGGGGGGTGAATTCGCTGGATACCAGCGCACGTGGCAAAAAAGATCCCGCATAGGATCGCTGCGAAAATGAAACGTTGTCTCATCATTGCTCCATCAAATAAGCTTTTCCAAATAAAGGGTACAGCGGTTCCCCCGAAGCATCAACAATATAGGGGCCAAAAACCACATCCATTTAACTTTACATCAGATTGGAAGTTTCCCGGTGCAGATTTGGATATTGGGGGTAAACCAGTGATATGCCGGATGGTTCAGCAGTCATCTCCGAATTCAGGCCAGGCTCCCCACCATTCTTTTGCAACCCATGTTCATTTGACTCTCACCCCAGCTATCCCCGTTGGATGTCTGATATACCGATCATCTTTTCGGATCGAATTTTCGGTTCGCCGCGGAAATGGCCTTCCAGTGAAACCGAGATCGTTCGACTTGGCGTCGAGCTATCCTTGCCCAATTGGCGCTGATGTTGGCAACAATTATGCGTAGCGTTCACTTGTCAAGCTTGCGGCCCAGCCTCCCCTATTTTATCCATGGTGATGCCAGTGAAACCGTAGAAAATCGATACCAATGGGTTGATCAAATTTAAAAACGCAAATGGAAGATAGACAAAGGGATGGATCCCAAGAGTTGCAAACATGAACGCGCCGCAGGTGTTCCATGGGACCAGCGGTGAGCTCAGCGTGCCAGCATCCTCCAAGCAGCGCGACAAATTTTTTGGGTGCAATCCCCGCTTTTGAAACGCATCTTTGTACATTCGGCCCGGAACAACAATCGAAAGATACTGATCAGGGGCAATGATATTCATGCTTATGCAGGTAGTAATGGTGGCGGTCACCAATAGTCCCGTATTCTTAGCTGCCTTCAGAATAGTTGCCGCAATCCGCTCCAGCATCCGACTGATTTCCATAACACCGCCAAACGAAAGGGCGCACATGATCAGCGAGACCGTATAGAGCATGCTCTCCATGCCGCCACGCGAAAGGAGCGAATCGACCAGATCTACTCCTGTTTTCGATTCGTAACCGCTAAATGCCACGCTAATGACTGTCCCTACCCCAATTTTCTGAAAGATCATGGCACACATTCCGCCTAAGATCGAACCAGCTAACAGCGCAGGCAAAGCTGGCATTCGAGTCACCACCATCACAATAACCAGGCATGGCGGAATCAATAGCACAGGGTGCAAATTAAAATGACGATCCAGCGTCGATAGGATGAGCACGACATTCTCCCCCTGGATCTGGGAGCCAGCATAGCGAATGCCCAGCAGCGCATAAATGATCAATGCGATGGTGAGGCTTGGGGCAGTGGTATAGATCATGTGCCTCACATGAGTAAATAACTCAGTGCCGGCCATGGCAGGGGCCAAATTCGTGGTATCGGACAATGGCGACATTTTATCCCCGAAATAGGCCCCGGAGATGATCGCCCCAGCCACCATGGGGATGGGAACACCCAATCCTTTCCCCACCCCAATCAGCGCGATCCCCACCGTCCCGGCGGTAGACCAGGAGCTCCCAGTCGCCAACGACACCATGCAGCAGATCACGCAGGCAGTTACCAGGAATATAGATGGAGAAAGCAGTTTCAGCCCCCAATAAATCATCGTCGGCACAATCCCGCCCAAAATCCACGTGCCGATAAGCATGCCAATGATCATCAAGATCAAACACGCCTTCAGCGCCAACGATATGCCGTTGATCAGTCCATCCTCAATCTCACTCCACCGAAAGCCCAATCGTACCGCCATCAATGCCGCAATGGTCGTGCCCCCAATTAATGGAATATGGGGACTGGTTCCGAATTTGATGATAGAAATTCCTAGAAAAAACATCAAGAAGACGACTGGGATAAGGGCCTCCACAAGAGTTGGGGAACGATGCTTCGTCGCTTTTGTCATGAATTTTTCCTTGATCAAATAACTGAATTGTGAATGGGATAACATTTGGGCCAATCGATATGGTTGACCGCGCCATAGCCGCTGACTACTGGCATTGCTTAGCGATTCTCAAGAACGATGACTACTTCTTGGATAAAGACAAACCAATGCCATCACGCTGCCCGCGATTCATTTTATGCCGCATCACCTGGCCAATTTTAAGGACAACTCATTGGTGTCTCACTGCCCTGCGCGGTCCCCGCATAGATAGATTATAGCAATTCTTATCATAAAAGTAAAGCAAAAAAATCACTCGCCTGAATAATATTGTTTTTGTCACGAATTGGTTAAGAGACGAAATGGCCCCTAATGGATGCCTTCGATGGGGAACTGTTTCATGGAATGTATGGCGAATGTTTTTTACTTTTTCTTCAAAATAATCTTATTGTATTTTAGAGAAAAATTATTTACATTATGCGGCCTTTGTGATAAAATGAGTCTCATTTTTTGAATTGATTTGGAATGACCCAGTATCTGTAACACAAGAGGGATGTTCATCATGGGCAGATTTAGATTCTTGATGTTGCTGTATCTGATAGCCACTCAGGTCGATTGGAGTAGCAGTGAGGAATTGCAATTTGTTCAAGCTCCTGCCGATTCTTTGTTCACCCAAAGCTACCGGTGGCAATCTTCGAACGAGTATCGTCCATTGATCCCGCTCGATGGTGAATGGGAATACCGAACCAAAGAGAAAGAGCCATTTCGAACAACCATGCTGCCAGCCAGTTGCAGCCATGAGGGTGAAATTACATTTCGCAAGTTTTTTGTCCCAGATTCAAGCTTTGCCAATCACATTTTTCGATTCATCAGTTATGGCATCAATTATTCCTGCCGAATCTTCATTAATGATAAATTTATCGGCAGCCATGTCGGCGGCTATAATTCCTTCTCGCTGGACATCGCTGATGGCATTATCCATTTAGATCGGAAAAATTGCATTGAAATCAAACTGGATACCCGGCTGGATAATAGGACCACCATTCCCCATCGCTTTCAGCCAGAATCCGCTGCCAATACACCAGGCATTTTTCGATCACTCTATCTGTTGGCAATTCCTGAGCTGTCCATCGAAGCGGTGGATTTCGATTATGAACTCTCTCCGGATTATGGACAAGCCCAGTTCGATGTGCGCTTTGATATCAAAGATCGGATTGATAACAGCCTCGAAAAAAGCTCATCTGCCCGGCCAGCTGTTCCGCTCAGCTATTGGATTGAATTGCGTCCCGAGCACGGGGATCGACCTGTCTATCAGGAACGAAAAGATCTGGACATCAGCAGTTACAGTTTAACCCGCACCATAACAACCCAATTCAAAGTCAATCAGCCGCAACTCTGGTCCCCGGACACGCCAAATCAGTATTGGCTTCGGATTCAATTGATTTACCAGGGGAAAATTCTCGATCAATACGATCAAAAATTGGGCTTAAAGCAGCTCGAAATTCGGGACGGAGACATTTATCTCAATGGCCAACGTCTCATATTGCGCGGAATCAATTGGGTTGAAGATTATCTCGCCAATGGGGCCGTGTTCGATCGCTTATCCTTGCTGAATGATCTGGAACTAATCAAGCAACTTCATGCAAATGCGGTTCGGGTATTGCATCATCCACCGCACCCTGTTATGGCTGCCCTATGCGATAGCCTGGGATTGTTTTTGCTCGAGGAAGTTCCGGTGCAGTGGTTGCCAGCCAAGCGATTTGCCGCTCCCCAGCTCATCAATCATTACATTAGCTATTTGCAAGAGACCATTGAGCGGGATAAATACCATGTGTGTGTTATAGGCTGGGGAATTGGCGGCAATTTATTGTTGCCCGAGAACATTTTCCTTGATCTGCTGACCAAGCTGAAAAGTCAAGTGCGGGCATTGCCGGGCCAGTTCTTTTATTATTGGAATACGCCGCCGCTGTCGGCCAGCCACAATGATTCGGATCTGATCGATGCGATTTCACTCTTTGATCTGAAGAAAGATCAATTCGAAGTGGCACTGCAAAGATGGACCCAGCAGCGTCGTGGCCAACCAAATCTGGTCCTATCGTTCGGAGCACCCGTGAAAGTGGCAGATGTATCTCAACCCACTGGGATAGCGGAAGAATACCAGGTGCTTCGACTTATCGAGGCATGGCAACCCATTTTCAGCCAGCCAGGAATTGACGGCTATTTTTGTGCGTCACTGGCGGATTATCAGGGAAACTATCCCTCGATCCGGTACGAGGACAACATCATCCGCAATTCTCGGCCGTATGGCCTGGCCGACCAGCAACGCAAAAAGCGCGCAGCGTTTGAAACGCTTCGAGGCTTATATCAAGAGGGGAAGGCCAGCCACAATTTGAATGTCGATCTCAAAGAAGGACCTCCAGTAAGTTTTCCAATTGTTGGCCTGGCGATCATTTTAATTTTCTTATTCATGACCAATAGTCGGCGCTATTTTCGAGAAAATTTCCGGAGGGTGTTCGTTCATCCCCACGGCTTCTATGTCGATATTCGCGATGGTCGAAAAATTCCAGGCAGTCATACCTTGGCCTTAGCTCTATTTTCATCCGTAGGCATCGGCCTGACGGCGACGTCATTCTTGAGTTATTTCAAATCCGAGCTTCCGATAGATCATTTATTAACCTTGCTCGCGCTGACAGAAAATTTCAAAAGAAAGCTATGCTTCTTTTCCTGGCATCCGGATTGGGGGATCTTATTTTTTTCGGGTGTCGGATTGGCCAATTTTTTGTTGACTGGAATTTATTTTAAATTGTTGGCACTGATCAGTCGCCGGCGCTGCACTTTTGGTCAGGCGTTCACTCTGCCGTTCTGGTTCGGCGCCAATCTGGTACTGTTCGTACCATTAGGAATGATGTTGTTTCGGCTGTTACAATATCCAAATTTGGTGCTCCCGATTTTGGTGGGGATTAGCTTGCTCTTGTTGTGGTATGGGTTCCGAATGATTAAGGCAATGCGCGTCATGTTCATCTGGCCGATGTCCCGCGCCACCGGGGTACTGCTGATCACCGTGGCGGTTGTCGCTGCTGGAGCGCTCTACTATTATCAATCTCAATTTGGATTCATCGATTATCTCGATTTCTATTATCAGCTCTATGGCAAGCCCTGGCTGTCGGCGCATCTTTTTTAAATTGATTCATTCCATAGCAGATGCGAACTTTGAAACCAACGGGACAAATTAGGAAATGATGAGAATTTTAGCACGACGTTTCTCTCTTGCCAAGCTCGTGTTGGGACTGGGCCTTGCGATGCTTTGCTCGCTGGACAGCGATGGAAAAGCCAGTGTTGATCGGCTGGACAGCCTACGACTGGTGGAATTAGCGGATAGCATTCAGCAGTTTGAAATGCTATGCTATGACTCGAGCCAGATCTCGGTGGGGCGCTATCATCGGGGGCTAAGTTATTACGACCAGATGATCCGTCGGATGCTATCGCTCGATCAGCCACCGCCCGATAGCAATTGCATCGCCACTGCATTCAGCTATCTCGAGCGCAAGAAAAACCTGCAACTGCTCACCCTATTGACTTCAGGATACTGGCCAGTTAATCCCCCACAGCTGGACTCCAACGAAGTCATTACTATGGGCCTTGATCGACTTCAAGTGGGTACGAAAGCGGGCAATGCGTTGCTGAATAGCATGAGGCAGCCAATTAATATCAATGCGATCCAAAAAAACTGCCTTGACAATAAGCAGGCCATCATTCATTTCTGGCTGGATCAAGATCGCGTGGTCGCATTTTTGGTTTCCAGAGATTCGCTCCTGGTCGTTCAATGGCCATGCTCCCGAAGACTGATCGAAAAGAAAATCCAATTGTTGATGAAGCCATTTTATGCCAATACGGATCTACTAAAATTGAATTTTTCCCAGAAAACTGCTTATGATCTTTATCAGCTACTTTTTCAACCATTAAAGGGACATTTACATCAGGTGAAATCGATTTGCCTGATTCCCGACGACATGCTTTTGGGATTTCCATTCGAATTATTGATTTGTAGCGCCGCTGGGTTCAGTTCGATGCCTGAACGCGCTCTTTATCAGCATTTGGGCTCATTGGATTATCTGGTTCGGCACTATGCCATCAGCTATAATTACTCGACCGCATTCATGGCATTGATCAACGACTCCTATCACAGCGTCAAGGCCCTGCGCCATCGGCTATTGACCATGAGCGAACCAGCCAGCTTGCCAAACGGGCTTCATTTACCATTCGCCCCAGAGATCGCTTCATTCGGACACAACGAGTATGAAGCAGAGGAGATCAAACGGGTATCGCGATTGTTGTTTCGGCATGATAATCTTCGGCAAAAACAGGCAAACAAGATTTACTTTCTCACCGTCGGCCAAAACTATCGCTGGATTCACCTCACATTGCCGACCTTGCTGGATAATACCAATGCTTTCAATTCTGGGATAATTTTCAGTCCCGAACTCGGCGACTCTATCGGCTCCAGCGCTTGGTTAGCTGCCGATGAAATCCTCCACGCGCATCTGTCGGCTGATCTTTTAGCATTGAGTCAGAGCCAATTGCTCTCGTTCAATAGTTGCGGAAACCCAGGCATCATTGCTGTCCCTCAATCGTTTCTGCTGGCAGGTGTTCGATCGGTGCTATTTCGGATTTGGCCTGTCAATAGCTTGGCTACCAGCCAATACCTGGCTAAATTTTACTGGGAATTGAAATACAAGCGGCAGACCACCAGCGAGGCTCTCCAACAAGCAAAAGTGGCGTCATTTAAGGAGTCCTTTACGTTCGATGGTCGCGAGATCTCTCGAGCCCATCCGTTTTTCTGGGCGGGTTTTCTGTTGATCGGCAACCCCCAAATTAGTCCGCCATCCCCCACAAAGCTTCCACCCATGGCGGTCATCGCTTTGACCTATGCGGTTGTTATTTTGATGAGCTTTTTGATTACCCGAAAAACCATGCCCAAACGAAGGAAATAATAGATGCTGGAGGATGAAAGCGAACTCGAACTTAGCGATACTGTTTCCATCGAGCACATCGCAGATTTAACGATAATGGCCATCAAATTCAAGTTGTAATGGTGTGCAAGCACGGTTCATATGGGGGAATGTCAAGAACAATCAGCAACTCACAGAACCAATCGCCGCGATGCCTGAACCCGTCGCACAGCCCATGATTGTTCCAGAAGGACAATTCGCTGGGCGACTGAATCTGGAAGAAAATCAATGGGCTCAGAATCGCCGCATCCCAACAGCATAAGCAATGGCAGATTGAACAGTTCAATACCTCAGTATCACCAGAATTTGAATGAATAGCAGAGCGGTCATTATTTCACCGAATCAGCTTTTTCTGGCGGCGCGGCCAATCGTCGAATCAAGGACACAATTCGGCATCTTTGAAGCATCTCTGCAACTCTACTGGTCCAAGATGATGGGAGTGGCTTTTAGACCAGAATTTCATCAGCATCGTTCGAAAAGGCTCGTGCGTCGTTTCCTGCCCGGCTTGGCAGCAGGCAATCGGGGCAACGACCATCTAATAATTTCCTATTCGAAATCAACGAAACATAATGAACCAACAGCGCAAATCATTTTTGCCGCATTATCACGTGACTGCTGGTGTGATTCAAAATAATGGGAAAATTCTGATCACTCAGCGTCAATTCAGCGATATGTTCGGTGGATTATGGGAATTTCCCGGGGGCAAGCTTCAGCCAGGCGAAAACTTAGAACAGTGCTTAAGTCGAGAAATCGCTGAGGAGTTGGCTTTGCCCATTCGGATCGAGCGAAAGCTGATGGAGATAGACCATCACTACGATGAGCTAAGCATTACCTTGCATGTGTTCTGGTGCACCGCCCTTCATGATCAGCCGCAACGCCGCGCGGTCCAATCATGGCGCTGGGTGGATCTTGCCGAGCTGGACCAATACCAATTTACCGCTGCCGATCAGAAGGTCATCGCGAAATTGAAAGAGCTTTGTTTGAAAACAATGTGACTGAGGTTCATGTTTTTCCTGATAAAAAATCGGAAAACGCAACTTGCCATGCTGTCTGCGACCAGTTGTCAGCTATCAGTAGCGATCTTGAGTTGATTTGAATTGAATTTTGCAACATGAACTTTTGCCATGAAAATCATAGGGCTCTGCCCATCAAAATTGTGGCGTCATGGGAAATCGGATGAGCGTAGCAGCGCTTTTAGCGCCTACTGAATGTTTTGTGAATGAGCATGAACGAGAATTTTTATTTTAGAATGTCAGGGAAAAATTATCGCGGGCAAAATCTCTTTGGGTTCCGTGGCAAAATTTTAGCACTCAAGGGGAAATGTTATTCTGAGTGATCCGCTAACTGGCTGAGCGCGAAACATCCCTACGCTTATCGAAAATAGATAGGTGGATCGAGGGGATCGTTGGGCGCTGAGTTAGTTTCTGTTGCAAAAATCAGAATCAGAAGAAACGCTGTCATTTCTTCATGCGGAGACATGACAATTTAATCTGTTTTGATAATTTTGTAGCAAAATCAATTTATCCAGAATGACCGCTGTTCCCGATTCGTTCGCTTGAGGGGACGCCAATGGCCGACGGATGGGTCGAAATAATCATGTTTTTCATTTTGTAACAAAT
>Ga0209018_1001138_pt1 | contig 22404 bp, 21 predicted proteins | sample YNPBryBLVA2012_FD_185814 | JGI IMG/M metagenome (GOLD analysis project Ga0209018, IMG submission 185814) | Anoxygenic and chlorotrophic microbial mat microbial communities from Yellowstone National Park, USA - YNP Bryant BLVA 2012 (SPAdes)... ...
GTATGAACCATCTGAAGATGCGGAAGAGTAGCTCGGCCAAGAGAAGGCTTAGCATAAAAGCCGGGGTCACTGCGGGTCAGAAGCGTGTCATCAAAAGACAAATGCCTGGCGCGTAACTCCGTTAAAGTGCTTCCAGAGGAGAACATATACCATGCCACGCGTTAAACGCGGCACCATGACGCACAAGCGTCACCACAAGATATTAAAGTTGGCGAGCGGGTACTGGGGCGGAAAACGCAAGCTCTTCAAAACTGCCAAAGAGCAGGTTATGAAGTCCGGTCAGTATGCGTATCGTGATAGAAGAGCCAAGAAGCGCGACTTCCGTAGGCTGTGGATCACTCGTATCAGCGCGGCATGCCGCGCCAACGGAATACCATACGGTCGGTTTATCGAGGGACTCAAAAAGGCCGGGATAGACCTGGACAGAAAGGTCCTTGCCGATATGGCAGTTGTCGACGAGAAAGGGTTCACGGCTTTGGTTGAGCGGGCGAAAGCGCAGATTTCGGTCGCGTAAACAATAGGCCAAAAGACAACTATCGCCCAGCGTCCAAGTGTGTGAGATTGTTCGGGTCGGAGTCTTGACCTGACCTATGCAGAGATGCAATCTCACGCGGTTGGACGTTGGTTTTTTAGAGGCTGTGAATATGACCGCATATGACACGCTCGATAATCTCAAGAGCGCGGCACTTAGTCGCGTTTGGGCTGCAGGAACCAGCGGGGAGCTTGATGCGATTGAGACCGAATACCTAGGGCGCAAGGGCGAGCTGACGCAAATGCTGCGAAGCATCGGCGCGCTGCCGCCAGACCAGCGCAAAGACTTCGGACAGGCGCTTAACTTGGCCAAGAACCAGTTGGCGGAGGCGATTGCCAGGCGGCGAGACGAACTGGGCGATCGCGAAATCAGTGCGGCGCTCAAGAATGAAGCTGTGGACGTTACGATGCCGGGCCGCTTCTTCCAGATCGGGGGTAGTCACGTTCTAGTCGATACTCTAAAGAAGATCAAGGACATTTTTATTGGCCTTGGCTACGAGATATTCGAAAGCCCGGAAGTCGAGCTTTACGACTACAATTTTGCAGCCCTAAACTATCCGGAGGAGCACCCCGCACAGGACGAGCACATGTCGTTCTACATCACTGACGATATTCTCCTGCGTACGCATACGACTGCCTTCCAGCACCGAGTAATGAAAAACCGAAAACCGCCGATGCGCGCATGTACTCTGGGCAAGTGCTACCGGGTGGATGCCGTCGATGCCACCCACGGCCATACATTCCATCAAGTCGATTGTTTTGCGGTCGGACGTGGCATCACAATGGCCGATCTAAAAGGAACGCTGCACACGTTCGCAAGTGCCATGTTCGGCAAAAACGTGGATGTGCGGTTTAGGCCTGATTTCTTCCCGTTCGTTGAACCGGGCGCGGAGGTGGCTGTTACCTGCACGATTTGCGATGGCAGAGGGTGCAATGTTTGTAAAGGCTCTGGTTGGCTGGAATTAGCCGGTGCAGGAATGATACATCCTAACGTGTTGGAGGGGGCCGGCATAGACTCCGAAGAATATACGGGTTTTGCGTTCGGTTTCGGCGTCGAACGCATGCCGATGCTTATGTACGGTATCAACGACCTTCGGCTGTTTATGGACAGCGATCTGAGATTCCTGAGGCAGTTTTAGAGGATGAAACTATCGATTAATTGGTTGCGAGAATACGTGGACTTCGACTGCAGTCTACACGAGCTGGCGCATGCGCTGACGATGGCCGGGCTTGAGGTGGAGGAGAGTCGTGAGCTGCTGAGGTCGGAATTGGTGGCGTTAGGCGGTGAGGGCGTAGCTGATGATGTAGTTTTTGACGTGAAGGTGACCCCAAACCGCGGTGATTGGCTTTCCGTGCTTGGGGTTGCTCGAGAGGTGGGAGCGCTACTGGACACCTCCTTTCGCAGCCCTGCGCCAGAAGTGGCGGTGATCAGCCCTGAAGCCTCTGACTTGATTAGGATCAGAATCGAGGCCACCGATTTGTGCAGGCGCTATGTCGGTGTGGTCATTCGAAATGTGACGATTGGCGAGTCGCCAGGTTGGATGAAAGATCGGCTTATAGCAGCCGGTATGCGGCCCATAAACAATGTGGTTGATGTTACAAATTACGTAATGCTTGAGCTTGGTCAGCCTCTGCACGCGTTTGACTATCGACTGATACGCGGCCCTGAGATTATAGTAAGACGCGCGCGGGCGGGCGAAATGATCACATCCCTTGATGGAATCCATCGGGAGTTGCATAAAGACATGCTCGTGATAGCTGATTCGGAGCGTGCTGTGGCGATAGCTGGAATCATGGGCGGAGTGGACTCAGAGATTAGCAAGCAGACGCAGGATATTTTGATAGAATCAGCGAACTTTAATAATGTAGGCGTGCGCCGAACTTCGAAGCGTTTAAACATGGTAACTGAATCGTCGTACCGCTTCGAGCGCGGCGTTGATCCATCGATAACTGCGGTTGCTGCCCGGAGAGCAACCGAGCTGGTTCAAGACTTGGCCGGCGGCGAGGTTGCTTCTGGAATCGTCGATGTGTATCACGATCCCGTGGGCGCAATGGAAGTCACGGTCAGACCAGAACGTGCGAACCTTGTTTTGGGCGCCTCAATAGATCCCGACGAAATGGCAAGCTACCTGAGACGGCTGGGCATCGACACTAGGCCGAGGAACGGCGTGCTGATCTGCAATGTGCCGAGCTACCGGCCCGACGTCACTCGCGAGATCGATCTTATCGAAGAGATTGGTCGTATCTATGGCTACGACAACATCGACGTGACGCTGCCGTCCGGAGCTTCGCAGGGCAAAGACAGTCCGGAGGGTAGCTTCCGCGAGAGACTGCGCGTCATTCTTATGTCGTGTGGAGCGCAAGAAGTGTTGACGCACAGCCTCGTGCCGTCGAGGTTTGCTGAAGTAGCCGGATTGGGAGCCGAGTGTGTGCGTATGCGCAATCCGTTGAGCGAAGAATTGGACGCAATGCGTGCTGCGCTCACGCCCAACCTTCTGCAGGTGGTCGCTAGGAATCAGGCGTTCGGCACAACAAACGCGAACGTCTTTGAGATTGGAAAGATCTATAGGCAAACCCAGAATGGTATCGATGAACGCTTGTCCATTGCGGGTGCGATGGTCGGAAGCCTTTGGCGCTCCGCTTGGGGATTGCCTGAAAAGGGACTGGATGTTGACTTCTTCGCCTGCAAGGGATTGGTGGAAAGCCTACTAAGCGCGCTTGGGATAAGTGGGGTCAGGTTCGTCGAGGTTCAGGACGAGCCTATGTTGCACGCAACACGAGGTGCCAAGATAATGGTTGGAGACACGAGCCTTGGGTTTTTTGGCGAAGCGTCGCCAGCCGCTCGCGAGGCGTTGGATGTTCGCGGGCGCCCGTGTGTTTACGAGCTTGACTTTGGGTCTCTTATGGCCGCGACTCCCGAGTTGTTAAGCTACACTGAACTGCCCAGGTACCCTGCGTTGTATCGGCATGTGGCCGTGGTTGTTGCGGATGGTATCAGGTTTGGGGATGTGAAGCAAGTAGTGTTGGAATCGGGGCAAGGTAAGGTTGAGGAAGTCGATCTGCTGGATGACTACAGGGGTGAGCAAGTTGGCTCGGGCCGGCGGAGTCTGACGGTCTCAATGGTGTTCCGATCTCGGGAAAGGACTCTCACAGACGAAGAAGTGAACGCCGTTCTGGAGGGCATAAAAGGGGCTCTGCAGACTAGGCTTGCTGCCAGCTTTCGGTAGCAGCCTGGCGGCGGGAAGGAGGTCCGCATTATGGCTGTGGAACGACAGGTCAATGCGAGCGACATTGAGGCCGTGGTGTGTAGGCTGAAGGATGTTATAGCCGTTAGAGTTGTGCCGGATGGAAACGGTGACGTGGCGGAAATCCATGTACTCACCGGGTCGGGGCGAGCGCCCAAGCAGGTAGTACGTGACGTGGAGTCAGCATTGATGGCGCGGCTGGGCATTGCCGTCGATCACAAGAAGATTAGCGTTGCGCAGGTTGAGGACGGGAGTGGTCGTCACGACCAATCAAGACTCAAATTTTCCGATGTTTCGATCTCATTCAACGGTAGTCGGACGGAGGCAACCGTGCGACTTGCCAAAGATGGCGAAGTTTACTCCGGTACTGCCAACGGGACGAACTCACCCGTCGGTCAAATGAAACTGATCGCCGGAGCGACTCTGCGCGCAATCGAGGACGCGGGGCTTACCACTTCAAGCCTAATGCTTGAGGATGTTGGCGAGACAAACCTCGCGGGTAGACGCGTCGCATTGGTTGCGGTTACTCTGGTCACCGATAGGGGCGATGATACGCTTGTGGGTTCTGCGTTAGTTAAGCAGGATGTTTGGAGAGGAGTGGTGAACGCCACACTGGATGCCGTTAACAGGCGGCTGAGTGGCGCTATCGAGAATTAAACGAATAGATTTTGAGCCAACGGCATCGGCGTGAATGACAGTGAGCGAATACTGTCCCAACCCGAGCGAAGCGGTTCTTTGAGCGACTCGCTGAGCGGTGCGAGTCAGCTATCAAAAACCGAAAGGGGTTGAGAAGAATGGGTCGCCTGTTCAAGCTTCTCCTTGGCCTGGCTGCGTTGGCGTCTTCTGCCGGTGCGGCGTACATCATCTTCCCGCCTAAGTAAGACGCCAGGAGACGGGTCTGGGACCTGTCCAACCTACGAACAACTCTGACTGCCGTTGGCTCAACTTATGTATACCGTGCCGGGTAAGGATGCTCTCGAAAGCTGGCACAATATGTATTGTAGGCTGGCTTTTTCTGGCCTGTGCCTTGAGTCGCCTACAGGGAAGTCTTTGCGATGACGGGTAGGATCACCCCATACACGCTGTTTACGGCGGCCCTGTTCTCCACGGCCTTAGCCCTGGGGGCCAGCATTGCGCCACGATACCCGGTTCATTCGCATTTGGTCAGCTCTGTCATCTGGTTTGGTATCTTCGTGGCCCTGGCCGAGTCGCTTGCCGTGAGCCTCGACTCCAGAAGTCAGATACGCGTCACACCCACTTCGCCTGTTTTTTGGTCGGCTGCTGCTGTGCTCGGGCCGTTTCCCGCAATGGTGGCCTGTGTCGGCGGGGGATTCGTCTCCCAGATGGCCGGCTTGTCGGCATATCTCGTACTCCGGCTACTGGGCGTAAGGATGGACCCTAGCCAACACGCAGTCACTGTCGGAAGAAGCGATCAGCCATCTTCCGGGATTGCGATTCAGATACTGAGCAGGATCAGCAGCAACTGGTTCCACGGTCCGTTCTTCTCCGCCATTCAGGCCACAACGCTGTATCTGGCCAACATCGCGCTCTCGGTGATGGTGCCGTCGCTGCTCTACGAGCGGTTGGGTGGGCTTTTCCTGCTGAAAGATATGGAGTTTGTCTCTTCTATCTGGCAGTTTGTAATGCCCTTCTTAGGACTAGTCGCGTGCTCCATTTTAATTGAACAGGCTATCTATGTGGCCGCCTGTTTGGCCGCGCAGCCGCGCCGAGAGAGCGGAGGTCTATACGGCTTTCTTTTGTCCGTGAAGCTTGTGCTTGTAGAAACCGCCGTTCCCATCGGCCGCGCGCAGCTCTTCCTTACGTCGGTTTCGCTTGCGCTGGCCTATCTCTATGCCAAACTCGGTGTTCTTGGATTCATGCTCGCCGCGATGCCGATCTTGGCTCTGCGCGATTTTTTTCACCAATGGGTTCAAGAAAAGACCACATATCTGGATACAATTACTACTCTGGCTACCTATATGCAGCACTATCACCCCTATACTCGGGGACACCTGAAGCGCGTGGCTGACATGTCCGTTAGGCTTGCCAGGGAACTGCGACTTCCCGTTGAAAGCATTCGTAATATGAGCCATGCTGGCTTCCTGCACGACATCGGTAAGATAGGCGTGAGTGAGGAAATACTCGACAAGACCGGAAAGCTTACGGAGGAAGAATGGGAGCACATCAAGGCCCATCCGGTGAAGGGAGCTGAGATAATAAGCCATCTAGAGTTCTTGGAGGATATAACGGACTGGATCAAGTATCACCATAAGTGGTACGATGGTTCAGGCTATCCGTATAATGGCGTAGCTCCAGGTGACGTACCGCTGGAGGCAGCTATCATAGCGGTGGCCGATTCTTTCGATGCAATGACAGACGACAGAGAGCTGGCGCTTGTGTGGAAGTGCGACTCCTGCGGTTACGAGCCGGGTGGCGATCAGCGGCCCGAGACGTGCCCTGAGTGTGGCGCGCCTAAGCGGCGGACATATCGTGAGCCTAAGACACTGGATGAGGCGATAGAGGAGCTCAGACGAGGCGCTGGAACCCAGTTTCATCCTCGCGTGGTTAAAGCGTTCCTAGCGATGGTCGAAAGGGAAGGTGTGAGAGTCGATGCTCAGTAATGTGGCGGATCCGGGTGTCTTGGTAATCGGCGTCTTGGCCGTTTTATTCACAGGGCTGAGCATCTACGTGTCGCGCGTGTACCTTCCGCGTAAGATGAAGAAGGCCTACATCAAATCGATTACCGTATTGGCTGCGGCGGTGGAGACGAAGGATTCGGGTACAGTTGGTCACGCACAGCGCGTTGCCGAGCTAGCCATGAACCTCGCACGGATGTTAGGTGTGGATGGAGCCGAACTCGAACGCATCCATTATGCCGCGCTTCTTATGGATATCGGCAAAGCTAACGTGCCGCAGTCGCTTCTTATAAAGCGCGATCGGCTTACAGAGCGCGAGTGGGAAACGATTAAGAGCCACAGCACGCGCGGGGCGGAGATGGTTGCCGCCGTGCCGTTTTTGGCTCATCTTGCCGATTACATTCGCCATCACCACGAGTATTGGGACGGTTCCGGCTACCCGGACGGGCTAAAAGGCGAGGAAATCCCGCTTGCCAGTCGCATATTGGGAGTTGCCTCGGATTACGACGCGATGGTTTCCGAACGCCCCTACCATCCCAAGCCCTTTACAGAGGCTGAAGCGCTTGAGGAAATACGTAAGGGAATTGGCGTAAAGTATGATCCGTCAGTCGCGGGACTGTTTCTTGAGATGATGGCGGCAAACTATCCGCTAGCTGCTGCGGCCTGAGAAAAACGGAGTTTCTTGGAAGGGGGTTAGGTTTGATACCGGAGGTCATAGTTGCCTCGCTGGTTGTCGGGCGGATTACGGGTGGTAACTTCTGGCAACTCGGTGAATTGCGTATTCGCCATTGGTGGCTAATCTACGCGGCTGTGTTGCTATACGTGGTTGCTCTTATACTTACACTCACGCCCGTGATGGCCTCATCTACGATGCCATTCCGTGTGATGTTCATTCTTAGCCGTACCGTGCTTCTCGTGCTTGCAGTACTTAACCTAACGATTCCCGGTGTCACGCTGATTCTAACTGGTATGCTGCTCAACCTCTTGCCCATTGTGGCCAACGGAGGTCAGATGCCTGTTGCCGAGTCCGCCGTGAAAGCGGCGTTCGGAGCCAGTTTTGATTTCTCGGCTATGCCCCACGTTCAAAGCGCACTTGCTACCGCATCGACGCGCCTGTGTTTCCTTTCCGATATCATCCCGTTCCGTCGTCCCTACGTCCTGGTTCCGGGTGTCTACAGTATTGGCGATCTCATTATGTCCGCCGGATTGTTTGTGGCGATAGTGTCCGCGATGCGGGGCCAAACAGTGAACAAAGATGGCACCCACTGAGGCCGAAGAAACAGCATTGTGCCCTGGAGAGCGAACTCCCGGATGGATGAAGATCGCGATAGCTTTGATAGTTGCTGTTGCTGCGGCTCTGAGGTTCTACGGCTTGCGATGGGGCATTCCAGACAATATTCGCGCCTACTCGTATCATCCTGATGAGTTTTTTTTGGTAGGTCCGGCCCTTCTCATCATCGCCAGGAGCACTTTCGATCCGGGTTTTTACAATTACCCCTCTCTTCAGATCTACCTTTCTGCGCTAGCGATAGCGCTAGGGACGTCGCTCGGTCTCGCGACGTCGGCGGGTGGTTTTTACCTCGCTGCTCGGTTTGTGACCGCGCTGATGGGTGTGGGATCTGTTGTGGCTGCGTACTGGGCGGGGTCGATGCTCTGCGGCAGAATAGCGGGGCTTGTCGCGATGTCGGTGCTTTGCGTTGCGCCATTGCACGTGCAGCATTCACACTTTGCCACAGTAGACGTGCCTAGTACGCTGTTCGTAGCGCTTACGCTGGGGTTTTCCGGAATGATCCTCAGGCGTTATCGACTGCAAGACTACGTTCTCGCGGGTATAGCAGTTGGGCTTTCCGCAGGAACTAAATACAATGCGGCGATGGTTATGCTTTCGCCGATTACAGCTCATTTCATCGCACGTGGTTTCAGTATAAAAAATCTTCGGGGCGTTCGGTTCTGGGTCATTCCCGGCTGTGCTGTCCTGGCTTTTGTGATCTCTACTCCCGGAGCGCTTCTGCGTTTCAACGATTTTAGCCGTGGATTACTCTACGAGGCTCGACATGCGGTGATTGGTCACGGGCTGGTGTTCGCAGGAACGGGAAATGGCTTCGCTTACACAGTCTCAAGCTCGTTGTGGTGGGGTATCGGTCCGGTGCTCACGCTGGCGGTGCTGGCAAGTATTTTCTGGGCGGTGATTGCCAGAAGCAGGTCTTCATTGCCGGTGCTTGCATTCATCGTGCCTTATTACGTGCTTATCTCGGTGAGCCAGGTTCGTTTCGCCCGCTACGCGCTGCCTATGTTCCCCGCGTTTGCGGTGATTGTGGGATGCGCGACGGCGGGAATCTGGTGTTCGCGGAGAATGCGGTTCTGCGGGGTGTTCATCGTTGCCTTTGCCCTTTTATTCGGGCTTACTTCGTCTATAAAGATAGATTCTTACTTTGGCTTGGCGGATTACCGTGAGGCGGCTTCTCGATGGATTCGCTCGCACGCTGAGCCAGGTTCGAGTATAGGCGTTTTCGATACGCCTTGGTTCTACTCGCCGCCGCTTACCAAGACTATTGGCTTCGGCACACTGCAACAGCGACGACACGCGACCAGCGAGGCTCCTTACGACATAGTAGTGTTTGGCGATTGTCCTACTCCTGGCTGTTGGTGGCGTGACGGCGCGCCGCCGCGGTGGGTGATTGTGTCCGACTATGAGATCGTCGATGCTCTTCGTCTCAGGGACAAGAAGAATATCTGTAAGGCTGATAGAAAGAAAGTCGATCGCGTATTGACTGATCTAGCACTTTTGAGGCGATACTACCGCAAGCGCGTGATGTTCGGGCCGACAGCGTCGGTTTATATGCCGCACGACATGCGTTACCCGGTTTCTCGCGTCACGGTTTACGAACTGAAACGATGATCGAATTGAACATACAACGCTACCTAGATCACATCGCTGTTGAGCGAGGGCTTGCCGAAAAGACAGTCGCGAGCTACGGTGTAGACCTGGCGCAGTTTGCCGCATTTCTTTTGGGTCGCGGAATCAGTAAGGTGGACGACATCGACGAGGACGTGCTGGTAACATTTGTCAGGGGTCTACACGATGCAGGATTCGCGGAGAACAGCGTTGCCCGCAAGACCACTGCCGTTCGCGGACTGATCAAGTTTCTGCTAACAGAGCGTGAGATAGAAAGCAACCCGCTCGGCTCCATCGAGCACGTTAGACCCCCGAAAAGGCTTCCGAAAGTGCTTGATGTAGAGGAAGTTGGACGGCTTCTTGACGCGCCGGATGTGTCTGACAAGCTTGGATTGCGCGACAAGGCAATGTTGGAGACGCTTTACGCTACGGGTTTGCGGGTATCCGAGCTGGTTGGGCTGAAAGTGCAGGATGTCAATCTCTCGCACGGCTTTCTCAGGTGTCTAGGTAAGGGAAACAAGGAACGAGTAGTCCCGTTAGGAGAAGTAGCTGCCTACTACGTTAGTAAGTACGTTGCCGATTCTCGTCCTCAGCTTGCTGGTGGTGCATCAAGTGAGTTCTTGTTTCTAACGCAGCGTGGCGAGCCGATGTCGAGGGTTATGTTTTGGAAGATAATCAAGAAACATGCGCGGGTGGCCGGCATAAAGAAGCAGATTACGCCGCACACTGTTCGCCACAGCTTCGCCACCCACCTGATAGAGCGCGGGGCCGACCTGCGGAGCGTGCAAGAAATGCTTGGCCATGCTAGCATCGCTACCACGCAAGTGTACACGCACGTCACCACGGATCATCTTCGGGAGGTCTACAAGGAGGCACATCCGAGGGCATAGTGAAACGGTGGTGACCGACGGCGTCGTCATCAACGACGACCACGATTATGATCCTACTGACGGGCTACCGATCACACCGAGTTGTGTGCGCCGGTTGCAGCCGTGCGGTGTTGCGTCGAGAGAGGCGCGTCGATCTTGGCTTTAATTTGGTCTCCCTGCGATGTCGCGGCTTACGCTCTATGAACTCTCAAGGGTTATACTTTGCAAGCACGGCAGATGCGTTGAAAACACGAAACCGGTGCTGTCTGAACATTATTGTGTCCGCTCAACACTCATGTTATACTAGCCCGGTGAGAACAGACTTGGGAGGTAACCGGCGGTGAGAGTCACCTGCGCTAGAAAGGATCTTCACGAAGGCGTTCAGGCGGCAGCGAGGGCAGTCAGTGCACGCACGTCACTACCGATACTCGGCCATTTGCTAATGAATGCCGAGGAGGGGAAGCTGCGAATTGCAGCCACTGACCTAGAGATAGGTATGGAATGTGTCGTGGAGGCGAGAGTCCAAGAACAGGGCGTGCTCACGGTGCCCGCACGGATGCTTACTGAAGTGCTAGCGACGCTACCGGATGCCGATGTATCGATCAGCTGTGACGAGTCGAACGTCGTCAGCCTTAACTGCGGTACGTCGGACTTTACTATCCTTGGCTTGCCACCCGAGGAGTTCCCAATGCTTCCGGAGGTTAAGGAAGAGGTCAGTTTTAGCATTGAGAGCGAGGTGCTTCGCGAAGGTATCCGGAAGACCTCGTTTGCTATTAGCCAGGACGAGTCGCGCGCTATACTCACCGGTGTGCTCCTGGAAGTGAATGCAAATAGCCTCAAAATGGTTGCCACCGACACCTACAGGCTTTGCGTACTCGATTGCAGTCTCATAGAGAGCGAGGGATCGATCAACGCTATTGTTCCTGGTAGGGCTATGAACGAGCTTTCGCGGATTCTGCCTGAGGGTGAGGGAACGGTGCATGTGACCTTATCGGGAAGCCAGATTATGTTCAAGGTAGGGGATTCGGTCTTGATCTCCCGCCTTATAGACGGACAGTTTCCAAACTACGAAAAGGTTATACCGGGTGATTACAACAAGAAGCTGACGATCCCCACGGAGCTATTCCTACAAAGCGTACGAAGAGCGTCGATTGTCGCTCGCGAGAACTCTAACCGCGCCATCCTGCGTACCGATAATGGAACACTAGTGGTTACCGCCGAAAGCGGCAAGCTTGGCAAGGCTCGCGAGGAGGTGGAGGTGGTTCGCGAGGGAGACGATATGCGTATGGCATTCAACGCGCGCTATTTAATGGATGTGCTCGGGGTGATCGACACTGAGGCGGTAGAAATGGAGTTGACCGGCGAGGTTAGTCCTGCAGTCGTCCGCCCGCAAGGACAGGAGAACTACATCTACGTGCTAATGCCTATGCAGATAGAGTAGGGCGGCAACGTCTTCGGTCGAGTTTGATTGCGGCAGGGAACTTGCAGCCATTCGGGAGGTGGCGTTCCACTGCCGTTGTCATTTGTGGAGTAAAGCCGGTTTCGTAGACCAGCGAGACGGGCCCTAAGTAGTATTATGCCGCTTGAGCTCGGCGATTGCGGACATTACCCTGCGTCCTACTTCATCAATTGCTTCCCTGCCTGACTGGCCGTATAGATCGTTTAGGTCGACTGGTTTGCCGAAGACTACCTTGAGGCGCGTGAACTTTAACAGGTATGAGTGAGGAGGCAGAAGCTTCTCAGTGTTTATGAGGGCAGTTGGGATGACGGTTGCTCTGGCCCGCAACGCGATCATTCCTAAACCAGGCTCTGCTTGGCGTAGCTCGCCGTCAAGCGAGCGCGTCCCCTCTGGGAACATAGCGACGACCTTGCCGCGCTCTAGCAAATCAATGGCACGTTTGAGCGCGGAGCGGTCCGCTGTGCCGCGCTTGACAGGGAACGCGCCGACACGTTTGATGAGGAATCCGAGCACGGGTATCTCAAACAACTCGCTTTTGGCCATAAAGTGAACAGGCCTAGGTACTCCGGCGCCAAGCACAGGCGGGTCGATGTAGCTTACGTGGTTAGCGCACAGCAATACTCCTCCGGTCAACGGTATATTCTCGGTCCCGGCTACTTCCCATCTGCCGAAAACCCGGGCCACAATCCTCGCGAGCATTTTGCCGATCAGGTAGAGCATTCGGTTTGCACTTTCGCCTTGTAGATTGCAAGCACGGTCTCCACCACCTGTTCTTCCGTCAGGTTGTCGGTTTCCAGAAGAATGGCGTCTGGGGCTTTCTTGAGCGGCGAATCGGCCCTGGATGAGTCGCGCAGGTCGCGTTCTCTGATCTCAGAGGCTATTTGTTCGAAGTCCGCTTCGACTCCAATGTTTTTGAGTTGCTCAGCTCGCCTTCTTGCGCGTTCGTTCACACTTGCGGTTAGAAACACTTTTACCAATGCGTCAGGGAAGACCACTGTGCCGATGTCGCGGCCTTCCATTACCACGTTTCCCCCCGCGCCCATTTTCCGCTGCAACTCTACCATTCGCCTGCGGACGCCAGCGATGGAGCTGACGGCGGAAGAAAGACGCGAGACCTGGGGGCTTCTAATAGCTTCCGATACATCTCGACCGTCGGCCATGAGCCGCTGGCTGTGATCGCATCTTACGAAACACAATGATATCTTGTTGGCCAATGCGGCAATTTGTTGTTCGTCACCTACCGGGATTCCGGCTTCCATTGCCAAGAGGGCGACCGCTCGATACATTGCCCCAGTGTCGATGTAAACGAAACCCAGCGCGTCGGCGACGGACTTTGCCACTGTGCTCTTACCTGCGCCGGCTGGGCCGTCTATGGCGATTATTGGCTTCATAGCTTGGACATCCTGACAAAAGTGTCTCGAATGTTGCGGGCAACCTCGAAGTAACCCTCAACGGCCTTTTCGTCCTTGCTTAGCACTGCCTCTCTTAATCTGTTCAGAATCATCACCAGCCGGTCTATTGCATCAATCAACGCTTCAGAGTTGGTCAGGCATATATCGCGCCATATCTCTGGTGGACTGTCGGATATCCTCGTAAGATCGCGAAAGCTACCGGCGGCTAGTCTGAATGCCTTTCCCGTATCCTTTTGTGCCAACTCCGCAAGCTGAAGCAGGGCCGAAGATATCGCATGGGGCAGATGACTGATCACTGCTACCGCTCGGTCATGCTCTTCAGGAGACATTATCTCCGCTTTCGCCCCGAGCGCCACCACAAATGCGGTTAGTTTTGCAAGTGCTTTGAGATCGGTGCCTTCGGAGGGTGTGATCACATAAGTCGCGCCTACGAATAGATCGGGAAAGGCCGACTCCACACCTGACTGCTCAGAGCCCGCCATTGGATGTCCACCGATGAAATGAGCGTGAGGCGAAACGATCTCCTCCGCTTCCCGCACCAGCTCGCCCTTGGTGCTGCCGACGTCACTGACTATCGCGCCGTAGTCTAGCCTGGGGGCTAATCGTCGCAGTGTAGGAACGATAGTTCTGACGGGGGTGCACACAACCACGAGGTCCGCTCCGGCAGCGCCGGACTCCATATCCAGTGTGTATTCATCAATCGCACCTAGTAATTTGGCGCGCATCAGCTTCGGTTCCGACCGTCCGATTCCGACGACACTTGACACCAGTTTGTGCCTGCGCGCGGCCATTCCCAATGAGCCGCCTATTAGGCCCACGCCTACAATGGCCATTCTGTTGAAGATGGGTTGGGTATTCATTTGGTCGGGCATTAGATGTAGCGGCCCACCGCGTCCGCGACCGCTCCGGCACTCTTCATTAGCTTTGCGAAGTTGGAGGGTGTAAGCGATTGTGCACCGTCCTTGAGTGCCTTCTCAGGGTGCGGGTGAACTTCGATCATCAGTCCATCCGCCCCCGCTGCGATGGCTGCCAATGACAGGGCTGGAACTAGGTTGTAGCGACCCGTGCCGTGACTGGGATCTGCGATGATCGGCAGATGGCTGAGCTCTTTTACGGCTGGAATGCTGCTTACGTCAAAGGTGTTGCGTGTGTAGGTCTCGAATGTGCGTATGCCACGCTCGCACAGAATGATCTCGTAGTTGCCTTGGTTTGCGATGTATTCAGCGGCCTGTAGCCATTCTTCGATTGTAGAAGACATACCTCGCTTGAGCATTACAGGTTTTCTAGCAGATCCTACTTCTCTTAGGAGTGCAAAATTGGTCATATTTCGTGTCCCGATCTGCAGTATGTCCGCATATCTGAGGACCAATTCTACGTCTCTGGTGTCCATTACCTCGGTGATAACCGGCATGCCCGTAACCTCACGCGCGGCAGCAAGCATCTTAAGTCCGTCCTCGCCAAGGCCCTGGAAACTGTAGGGCGAAGTGCTGGGCTTGAACGCGCCGCCACGAAGTATGCTTGCGCCGGCTGCTTTAACGGCTTTGGCAACCTCGATAGTCATCTCCTCGGTCTCAACGGAGCAAGGTCCAGCCATGGCGATCACTCTCTGTCCGCCTATGTCCACATCTCCAACGTGTACGACTGTATTATCCGCGTGGAATTCTCGGCTTACGACCTTGAACGGTTTCAGTATTGGCACCACGCGTTCGACATAGTTTAGCGACGAAAGCTGCTCCGCGATCATCGGCTTAGCGTCGTCGTGCGCGCCGATTACGCCTACTATCGTCTTCTCCACGCCCTTGGACACGTGTACCCCGTAGCCGCGGTCCTTTAAGTTTTGCGTTAGTTCTTCGAGGTCGGAATCCGAGGCTGACGGCGCCAGAATAATGATCATAGCGAAAGCACCTCTTTGAGGGTTTTGATGAACCGTTCGTTCTGCTCGTCGGTGCCAGTGGTCACCCTGATGTGCGTTGAGCATCCGAAGATGTCGCCGGTACGTACTATCACGCCACGCTTGAGCAATTCGGCGAAGACTTCCTTGCAGTCGCGCATAACGTCGATCCAGAGGAAGTTGGCCTGAGTCGGCGTGTAGGGAATGCCCATTGCGGTAAGCTCGCGGTAAAAATATTCTTTGGCTCGTCTGTTGAGTTCCCTGGTGCGTTCCACCTGGTCAGGATCGGCTAGGCTTGCGGTCGCGCCTACCTGCGCGACACTGTTTACGTTGAACGGCGCTCTAACGCGTTCGAGAAGCTCTATTATATGCGAAGGTGCTATGCCGTAGCCTATTCTTAGCCCGGCGAGGGCGTAGATCTTCGAGAACGTGCGGAGCGCAATTACGTTGAGCCCTTGTTTTACCCATTGTATCGAGCGTGTGTAGCAGGGATAGTCAACATATTCATAATAGGCCTCGTCCAGCACTAGAAGGCACCTTTCTGGCAGGACTTCCAAAACGCGTTCCACGTCATCTGCCGACACGATCGTGCCGGTGGGGTTGTTCGGGTTGGTGATGAAAAAGAGTTTCGTGTGTTCATTAACGCAATCAAGCATTGCGTCTAAGTCGTGGGTCCAGTTTTTAAGCGGAACCATGTGCGTTTTGCAGTCCATTAGGGTCGAAGCGGCCTTGTACTGCACGAAGCTAGGGTATGCCTGAACAATCTCATCGTTGCTGTCGAGCAGAGCGATGCCCAGGTAGTGTATTACCTCATCTGCCCCCGCGCCGAAAATCAGCATGTCAGGGTCTACGTCCAGATGCTTTGACAGTGCTTGTCTCAATTCGTAGCAACTTCCTTCCGGGTAAAGGCCGACGTTGCCGATAGCCTCCTTCATTGCCTTGATTGCTGCCGGAGAGGGGCCGAGCGGGTTCTCGTTCGACGCCATCTTAATGATGTCATCAATACCCAGCTCGCGCTTAACTTCCTCGATGGGTTTACCCGGCACATAAGGCGTGAGGTTTAGTATGCATTTCCTGCAAATGTCTGTAGAAGACGTAGCCATCAACTACCTCCTGATCGCAGGACAAGAATAGCACAAAGCGGTGCAGAATGGCAAAGGTTGAGTGGAGCGTCGAAGGATCAACCGCCTTGTGTGTCATCGGACTCCTTTGCTGGTTCGTCGTGGTTTTTGGTAGTCGTTTCGGGTACGCCCATAGTGTCTTCGGTGTCGGGTTCGACGTGAGTGACGACGTGGGTGTTTGGGAACCGATCACGCATTTGGTCCTCGACCCTCTCGGCGATGGCGTGTGCCTCTTCAAGCGGCATGCTTCTTGGCAGGATTATGTGGACGTCGATCTCGCGTCCCGGGCCAGTCTTGCGGGTGCGCAACTTATGGTAGCCGATTACATTTGGCGATGTCATAATTATATTGCTTAGCTCTTCAAGTTCGGCGTCCGGTAGGCGTGCGTCCATCAGGGGACCGGCGGCTTTCCACGTGAGGCTAAACGCAACTTTTGCGATCATTACGGCAACCACCAAAGCCACAATCGGGTCCAGAAGATGCCAGCCAGTGATTTGTATTAGGGATAGAGTAAGAAACACTCCTGCGGAAGTCCAAACGTCTGTCCTAAGATGTTCTGCGTCAGCTTCGATTGCTATCGAGTCGGTGGCTCTGGCGACCAAGAACAGATACCGCGATACGAGAGTATTTACTATGACCGAGAACGTCATCACATATACGCCCAGCAGAGGCGCCTCTAGGGGTTTTGGGTTGCGCAGCTTATCCACGGCTTCATGCGCAATGAACGCAGCGGCAGCCAAGATCAGAATAGCCTCTACTGCTCCTGAGAGATTCTCAGCCTTCCCGTGTCCGTAGGGATGCCCACGATCTGCTGGTTGTCTCGAGACTCGTACGCTGAAAAGCGCAATTGTCGCGGCAAACAAGTCGAGCGCAGAGTGCGCAGCCTCAGAAATGATGCTTACGGAGCCTGTGATGATGCCTGCGGCGATCTTTGCGGCGATCAGCGTGGCGTTAGATGCTACCGAGATTGCTGCCGCCGTGACTTTTCGATCCACCGGATTGTTCCTCCAAGTGCAAGTATAGGCGAGTCAAACGGCTTGGATTATAGCAATGGGCATGTCGTTCGTCAATTGGCACATTCCATGATTAGGTTATTACCGTGAAGGACATTGCGAACGTGCGAGTTAAGAATCTACCAGCCGAGTGTTAGTGAGAGGCTTTTTTATTGTTCCTGCTGGAGGATGTGGTTAGATGGGGAAGTTGAGCAGACGTGAGTTTCTGAAAAAAGGTGGTAAAACGGCTTTTGGTGTTGGCTTGAGTGCGGTGATGACTGGCGCACTTGCCCGAAGCGCTTCGGCACAGGATAAACCGGTCGGGGCAAACAACAGGGTCCAGTTAGCGGCTATCGGCGTCGGCGGGATGGGAATGCATAATATGATGCAATTTGCCAATATGCCGGACGTAGACATTGTAGCCGTTTGCGATGTCGATTCAGCGAGGCTTGATCACGCGGCGAACGAAATCGAGAAGAAGTGCGGCAAGAAGCCGCAGATGTTCAAGGATTTTCGTAAGCTCCTCGAAATGAAGAACTTGGATGCGGTCAGCATCAGCACTCCTGATCATTGGCACGCGCTGCCAATGATTCTCGCTTGCGAAGCGGGCATAGACTCCTACTTGGAAAAACCGATCGGCCACGACATCATCGAGGGCAAGGCGATGGTCGGCGCGGCAAAGAAGTTCAAGCGGGTAGTGCAGGTGGGAACGTGGCAAAGAAGCGTTCAGCATTACGTGGATGCGCAGGAGTTCGTGCGCTCGGGCAAGCTTGGGCGCATAACCGTCGTGAGAGCTTGGACGTGCGGAGGAGCCGGCGTCGGCAAGCAGAAGCCGTGCGGTGCTCCATCTAACCTCGACTGGGACTTCTGGATTGGACCTGCCAAGTGGGAGCCGTATAGGCCCAATATCCATCCTGGCGCGTTTCGGTGGTACTTCAACTTCGCCGCTGGCCTTACCGGCGACTGGGGCGTCCATATGCTCGACACGGTGGGAACGTTTATGGGCGAGTGGCATCCACTTGAGGTTGCTTCGTACGGAGGCAAACTCGTGACACCTCCCGATGACGACCGCACCACGCCCGACACGCAGATTGCCATAATGAAGTTTCCGACGTGGGTTCTCCAATGGGAGATTCATGTCGGCGAGCCGGGGCTTGACTGTGGCGGTCACCACGGTGTAGCGTTCATCGGTGAGCGTGGGGTTTTGCGGATTGACCGCAACGGCTACAACTGGACGCCTAAGGGCGACGCTCAAAAAGAGGGACCGACACCTACAGCAAAGCTACCCTCCGACCATTGGCGCAATTTCATAGACTGCGTTCGCAGTCGAGAGAAGCCGCGCTCGGATATCGAGACTATGCACTATGCGTCTACCTTATGCCATCTGGCCAATCTGTCCTATCTCATAGGTCGCAGCATTAAGTGGGATGGCGCCAAGCAGGAGATCATCGGCGATAAAGAAGCAATGCTTTGCCAGTCCTATCAGCGTGAGTATCGGAAGCCTTGGGTTCTGCCACGGCACGACCTCGGGTAGTTCGACAAAAGTATCCGCTGACCGATCAGATGGGCCGGACGCACGCGCCGGCCCGCAGTTTCACTTGTCAACCGGAGCAATGATTATCACAGCACGAGTTGTGTTACCAATAGTCGAAGAGCCGATCTACGGCGGATGTGTTCGCATAGCTGACGGCAGGATCGTTGAGGTAGCGGAGTGTGTCAGCGGTATGTGGGAAGACGAACAGGTTCGCGACTTGGGTAACGTTGCTCTGTTGCCGGGCTTCGTCAATGCGCACTCTCATATCGAATACACGCTCAAGCGCAACGCTGTCGACGGGCTGTGTTTTTGGGATTGGATTGATGCGATTGGCTATCGGCCAGGCAAGTCTCCAGATACCCTGCTTTTGTACGAGTCAGCGCTTTTGGGCGCGGCGGAGTGCGCGCTTTCCGGTATTACGTGCCTGGCCGATTGTTCGTTTTTAGGAGTTGCGGCTCGTGCGGTAGAGGAAGTCGGGTTGCGCGGAATCATCTATCGCGAACTTTTTGGCCAGAGTATGGGGGCAGAGTACCCGGACCGCATCGATTTATTGGTTAGAGAGATCACAAAACAACAGCGAATGCTATCGGATCGTGTTAAACTGGGTCTGTCTCCCCACTCGGTGTATACGAGCAACGACGAAGTACTTTCTTATTGTGCAAACACGGACCTTCCCATATCCTTACACTTAGGTGAGACACAGGCTGAGGCCGATTATACTGTGAATGGTTCCGGGCCGATAGCCGAGTGGCGTGCAAAACTCGGTTACGATCCGATGCGGCGCGGGCTGAGGCCTGTGGAAGTCGCAAGGCGGGAAGGCCTGTTGCGAGAAGGCGTATGCCTTGCTCACTGCGTCCATCTAAATCGCAGGGAGGTTCGAATGGTGGCATCTTCCGGTGTTGGCGTTGTCCACTGTCCGCGTTCAAACGCATACCTCGGCTGTGGGATCGCTCCTTTACGTGACCTGATGAGCGCAGGCGCGAGATTGGGATTGGGAACGGATGGAGCGGCTAGTTGTGGTACGTTGAACTTCTTCGAAGAAATGCGTGCGGCGTTGATGCTCCACCGAGCCGTTGCGAAGGACGCAGGCGTATTGACGGCGAAAATGGTGCTTGAAATGGCTACCCTTGGAGGAGCAAGAGCTGTCGGGCTTGCCGATTGTATCGGTTCAATTGAGCCTGGAAAGGCAGCCGATCTCATCGCTGTTGACCTTGGTGATACTTTTCCCGGAGAAGACCTACATTTCTCAATCGTTTCGCGATCACCGGCGGACGTAAAGTTTGTAATGGTAGATGGGCGCGAGATTATCTCCGGAGGACGAACACTAGCTCTTGATCCATCCGACATGAAAAGGATAGCAAGATAGGGGATAGGATTGGCCAGGAACAGGTTTGTTTCAACTGTTGTTGGGATTACAGGCGCGTGCATTGTCGCTGGCCTGTATAGGTTGAACTACGGACCGTATAGCCACACCTACGGTCAATATTTGATTGTGAATTTGATGGGCTTGCTCTGGCTTCCGATGCTAGTGATTCTTTTCGTGCTGAGAGACGAGCCGGCCCAATATGGCTTTTCGCTAGGGTTGTCGCGCAGGATATGGCTCTGGGTAGGCGCTCTATTTGTCGCCTTGTTGCTCGTGTTAATCCCCGCCAGCCGGTTCAAAGCATTTCAGGACTACTATCCACTTTTCAAGCAATATCGGGAGTTCACGGGCGCGTTTGTGAACTATCCTAAGCAGAATCCATTTATCACTGCTCCATGGCTGATGATCTATGCTGAAGCAAGCTACGGTATGTATTTGTTCTGCTGGGAGTTCTTCTTTAGGGGATACTTACTACAGGGCCTTGCGCGATCAATCGGCTGGGGGGCAGTGCTGGCGCAGGCGGCCGCATTCACAATTCTTCACGCCGGAAAACCGACAATAGAGATCGTATCCTCGTTTGGCGCTGGGATAATTCTCGGTATGATAGCGATGAACGCGAGGTCTTTCGTTCCGTGCTACGTCTTGCACTGGGCGGCCTCTATAACCTTCGATTTATTGGTGATTGCCAATCGCCACACATAGTAGCGGGGTGACTTCGAGCAGTATAAGAGTCGTGATTTCTACCGAAGCGTCGGCCTAATATGGAACTCGTTCTTGTTCCCATAGGCGCTGGCAGCACACAATTCCATTGGTGTGATCGGAGGGAGGGTAGCGCAAGACGCAACGGATTACGGCGACAGTGGTAGCGGCTTAGGTGATTGACAACGCGCGGCGATTGTGCCTATACTTTCGCAGACGTTCTTAGGAGGACGGTCTTGGAGAAGATCCGACTGGACACCGGAATTACCGAGGTGGATGGCCTGCAGGTTCTGCAGCTAGCGGGTGAGATAGATGTTTACACGGCTCCGCAGTTTCGAGAGGCCGTAAACGCCATCCTCAACACCGGACAAAAGCACCTCATTATAGAGATGAGCCAGGTAAGCTATATGGATAGCAGCGGCTTCGGCACTCTGCTTTCGGCCACAAAGCGCCTGCGACCGAGCGGAGGTGCAGTGACGCTGGTTAATGTCAATCGCGCTATCGAGAGGATCCTAAGAATAACCCGGCTGGACACCATCTTTCAGACCTATGACAACGTCGAGGCGGCGGTTGCATCTGCGAAAACCTAAGTAACTCTGCGGAAGAGGCACACAACTTTCCCCAGTACTTGTCCATCATCAGGCGCAAAAGCGACCTCTGTGTGACTCGAATTTGACGATGGTGACGGTGAATGAGTCGTGCTTTTGTGAAGCCGTTTGACGACCGTTTCACTGCCCAGTTGTATTGCCACTATGCTGTCTTCGTCGATTTGCTTTGTGCGTTTCACCACAACATAGTCGCCATCTGCGATGCACTCATCCGTCATACAATTCCCGCGCACGCGTAACGCAAAGAGATCGTCGCACGTAGTAGCGATATCAGGAGGGACATAGACACATTCATCGCTGCTCAGCGACGACTCTGGCGACTCCAGACCGGTGCTGGTTTCGAGCAATGGTACGGCTATCGCCTCTTTCTGCCTCGACAGACGAATTCCGCGTGACGTTCGCTCGCGCTCTATCCAGCCTTTTCGTTCAAGCGCATCTAGATGTATGGTGACCCCACGCAGGCTCTTAATGCCGACCATGTGGCCAAGTTCGCGTATTGACGGGGGAAAGCCTTTCTCTGCAACGTAGCGGCGGATTGCATCCAGCACTTCGCGTTGTCGGTCGGTAAGTTCCTTAGTCACCAGCGATTCCTCCCATCCATAGACGACATTAGTATATCACAAACACAAGACTATTGTTAGATGCACGTGCCCGATACTGATCATTATTTGCAGCTATTGGCCTGCCGTGCCAGGCGCGGTATAATTAACGAAACTCAGGGGAGTTAAATCGTTTATGCTAGCGAACCTAACTCCGGATTGCCTGGCAGCGGAAGGCCCGCTTCAGAGCTGCTGAGACAACTGAGGATAAGCTTGCAGCTTTGTACGCGACGATTCCGAAGCACAAGCGGACTGAAAAGCTTCGGGCGAACATAAAGCGTCGAATATCCAAGTTGCGCGAAAAAGAGAAGCAAATCGGCAAGAAAGGTTACGCTGACGAGTTTCACTATGGTAAAACAGGGGGCGGGGTAAGTTGCCTTAGTTGGGCCGACAAACTCCGGGAAGTCACTCGTCGTAGGAAGAGTGACGGCCGCACGCGTGGAGGTCGCCGACTATCCTTATACTACCCACGGGCCGCAACCTGGTATGATGGAACACGAGGATATCGGTGTGCAGTTGGTTGATACCCCGCCAATATCGAAAGACTAT
>Ga0209018_1001139_pt1 | contig 22389 bp, 19 predicted proteins | sample YNPBryBLVA2012_FD_185814 | JGI IMG/M metagenome (GOLD analysis project Ga0209018, IMG submission 185814) | Anoxygenic and chlorotrophic microbial mat microbial communities from Yellowstone National Park, USA - YNP Bryant BLVA 2012 (SPAdes)... ...
CGACCCAAGGCCGGTGGTACGATGGCTGAGCAGCGTATCCCCAGGCTCTGCCTGGCCACACCGACCCAAGGTCGGTGGTACGATGGCTGATAGTCGCATCTTGTCAAATTACAGCAATAACTTGTTAAACTTCATCAGACTTCGGAGTCCGAAATTCGATGCCTGTGAACCGTCAATCCTGCAAGCCAATCAACGCTCCAAACCGGCCGGTTCTTCCCTTTTCACCGCGATGCGAGTACCAGTCTTGCAAGTGACAGGCAGTACACAGAGCGGCCACCTCGATTTGGCGCACGCCCGTTCGTTCGAGCAAAACACGGTTGGCCTTCCACAGGTTGAAATGCAGGCGCTCGCCGTGCGCTTCGAGCAGGTCATCGGCTTGCTCTCCAAAGGTGTCTTTCACCCTGGCAACTACATCCGCCCCCACTTCGTAATGATCGGGGCCAATCGAAGGGCCAATCGCCGCCAACAAATCTTGCGGCCGCGAACCGTAACGCTCTTGCATGGCCTGGACGGCTACGAACGCTGCCCGTCGCACCGTTCCCAGCCAGCCTGCATGGACGATGCCCACCGCCCGCTTGTGCGGATCATACAACAAGATGGGCGTACAATCGGCGAAGCGCATGAAAAGCGTGACAGCGGGGTTATGGGTCAGCAAAATATCGGCTTTGCGATATTCACTGTTCATGGGACGGGGCTGGTCGGCAAAAACGACCTCGGCGCTATGCACCTGCCAGACATCATGCACCGACTCGACCGGGCGTCCTACCGCCTGGAATGAACGGATGCGGTTGGTGCGCACGTTTTGCAGGTCGTCGCCGACCCCGCCGCCGACGTTCAGCGAAGCCCAAGGCGCCGGGCTGACGCCTCCCTGACGGGTAAAGACCGCCTGCACCACATTGTCAGGAAAGATGTCGAACGTATAGTAACGGATGCCGTTCTGTTGGAAAAAGGGCATGGCTATACTTCTGGTTGGCGAATGACGGCCATGTGAGGGTATTTCCCGCCACGTTCGCACAATTCATAGGGCTGGCTGAATAGATACATCTTTCGGTAACTACCTACCCTCCTCCTTCCCCGCGAAGTACCCCAGGGTGAAGGAGATGCCACGTGGGATAGGATGAGGGAGAGAGTAGGCTATTACTATTTGCGAAAGAAATTCGAGACAAAAAACCAGATATTGGCTGGCCGCTCTGCCAGGCGACGCATGAAATAGGGATACCAATGAGCGCCAAATGGGACATAGATACGCACCGGATAGCCCTCGGCAGCCAATTGCTCCTGCAGGTCTCGGCGGATGCCATATAACATTTGGAATTCCAACGCCTCCTTGGGCAGCCCAATTTTCTCTGCATATTGTTTTGCAAACGCAATCCGTCTCTCATCGTGGGTGGCAATGGCCGGAAGTGGCGGAATGCGTCCATCCTTGCTCAAAGTGGGCGAGCCGGCCGCTAAAGCCGCATCGAGCAGAATTTTCGTCAACAAATCGAAGTTGGCATCTACGTCTGCCTTTTTAGGATATGCCTTGTCGGGAGGTTCTTTGTAGGCGCCTTTGACCAAACGAAAACGTACGCCGCGCTCGAGCAATTTGCGGGTATCTTGCTCCGTGCGATAAAGATAGGATTGGACGACCAGACCAACCGTTTTGACGTTGAAGTTCGAATCCAGGGCGCCATTCAAAAGATCAATGGTCATATCTGTATAAGGCGTATCCTCCATGTCAATGCGCACAAAGTTCTTGTGTTCTTTGGCGCGCGTCAGAATACGCGCCAGGTTTTGACGACAGACGGTGTCATCCAAACCCATGCCGATTTGTGTCAACTTGATGGAAACATTCGATTGGACGCCCGCCTTATCAATCTCATCCAAGACGGCAATGATGTCTTCCGTCGCTTGGGCTGCTTCCTCGATAGTAGTCGTATGCTCCCCCAGGTGATCCAAAGTAGCGTGTATACCTCTGGCGTTCAAGTCGCGAATCGCGCGAATAGCATCCTCCACATGTTCGCCAGCCACAAAACGGGAGGCGGTCTTCCAGGCCAATTTCCAACCGGTGACGGTGCGCTGGGCCCAGCCGGCTTTGGACAGGTATATCAGAAATGAACGAAGCATAGGAAATCCATCCTTCGACCAGAAGATATGTGATCAAGTATCTTCTCGAAGAAGGGGGAAAGGGATGATTCGAACGTGCTACACACGCCCCAATCACCCCGCACCCCGATTGATTGAGATGATACGTGATGAATCTATTCTAGCACAAATGGCAGGGTTGATTGTGTTATACTCTTTGGGTGACTAATGTCACCATTTCTCCACGAAGCGGCAATATGAAATACAAGCGTTTTGCTCTATTTACCTGGGTCGTCTTAGGTTGGAACTTGCTCGTCATCCTATGGGGCGCCTACGTCCGCGCTACTGGTTCCGGAGCAGGCTGCGGACAGCACTGGCCATTGTGCAACGGTGAAATCCTTCCCCGCACCCCTGGCCAGGAAACGGCTATCGAGTTTACTCATCGCTTTCTCTCCGGCATAGATATTCTCTTGGTGGCTGTCATGCTGGTTTGGGGCTTGCGGATTGCCGCTCAAGGACACCCCTTGCGCAAAGGGCTGTTTGCGTCGGGATTCTTCTTGGTATTAGAGGCTTTGCTCGGCGCCGGTTTGGTCTTGTTCGAACTGACGGCCGGCAACTCGTCTATGGCACGCGCAATCGCCGTAGCCTTGCATCTGGCCAACACTTTCCTCCTGTTAGCCAGCCTGACGATGACCGCCTATTGGGCCAGCGGCGGGAAGCCCATACAAGTCGAGGGAAGAAGCGGTAAGACCTGGCTGCTTGCAGCCGGTTTGTTGGGCATGATCTTGATTGGGATGAGCGGAGCCGTCACGGCGCTGGGCGATACACTCTTCCCGGCTGGCTCGTTGGCCGAAGGCATTGCACAGGAATTAGACAAAAATGCCCACTTCTTGATACGGTTGCGGGTTTACCATCCCATCATTGCTGTCTTGGTAGCAGCCTATTCGCTCTACCTGATACGGACGCTCTATGAAAAAACGCATGATCTGGCGCGCAAACTCCTGCTATGGCTGACAGTCGCCGGCTTTCTCCAATTGACGGCCGGGCTGGTCAATCTGGTATTATTAGCGCCTATTTTCATGCAAATCATCCATCTGCTCACAGCAGATCTCACCTGGATTTTGTATATCTCAACTACAGCGGCACTGCTGGCTAAAGAATGAATTTATCTGTATCCTTCTGGAGGACGAGTGAGAAATCGCAGCACATCCACTTTAGTTCGCATCATCTCCATCCTTTTCCTGAGCGCGACGTTGATCGTGACCATCATCTCTCTCATTGACTACAGCCGCCAGCGCAACAACTATCCGGCCGGCATGACCATTGGCGGCGTGCCGGTCGGCGGGGTAGACCCACAAACGGCCTCCCAACGCATTCTGCAAATCTATAATACGCCTGTCGAGGCCAATTATGCCGGCGCCATCATACACATCGAGCCAAGCGCGGTCGGCTTCGAAATAGAACTGGAAGCCATGCTGGCCGCTGCCGACCTGGTGCGCACGGGCGGATCATTTTGGGGGGGCTTCTGGAACTACTTGTGGAATCGCGAAAGCGCGCCGGTGGCCATTCCCTTACGCGCTACGGTCTCCGAAGAACGCCTGCGCGCCTACTTACAAAACGAGATTGCCCCCCGCTACGACATTCCGCCTGAGCCGGCCCAGCCTATCCCTGGCGGCGGATTCACGGCAGGCCGTCCAGGCCAGGAACTGGACATCGAACGCGCTGTGATTTTGATCGAAGACGCGCTGCGTTCCCCCACCAACCGCAGCGTTTCATTGACCTTCAAACGCAGCGCACCTGCCCGGCCCAGCATGGGAAACCTGGAAATTTTGCTCAAACAAACCATCCAGATCAGTGATTTCGACGGCCTGGTTTCTCTCTACATGTTGGATTTACAAAATGGTCAGGAGATTCATTTCATCCTGAACCAGAAGCAAGAAATCGAGACCGAACCAGATGTAGCCGTGACTGCATCCAGCACCATCAAAATCCCCATCCTGGTTTCCGTCATGCTCAAAAACGGAACGAAACCGCTGGATACACGCACAACAGATATGATTACGAACATGATCAAAAAATCCGAGAATCCACCCTCGGATGCATTGATGGCAGAATTGGATCCCTTGCGCGGCCCGCTGGTGGTTACCGCCGATATGAAAAAAATTGGCCTGACGAACACTTTCCTGGCCGGTTTTTTCGAACCGGGTTCCCCTCTGCTCGACCACATCGTCACTCCGGCCAACCAACGCTTGGACGTATATACCGATCCTGACCCTTATAACCAAACCACCGCATCAGATATGGGCATGTTGTTGAGCGACATCTACCAATGCGCTACCACCGGCGGCGGGGCGCTGGTAGCGGCCTTCCCCGATCGCATCAACCAGGCCTCCTGCCAGCAAATCGTGACGTTCCTGGCGCAAGACAAGATTGGCGTCCTGCTCGAGGCGGGCGTGCCAGGCGGCACCCAGGTAGCGCACAAGCACGGCTGGGTTGTGGATACGACTAGCGGTTACATGAAGAATGTGTCCGACGCGGCCATCATTTACACCCCTGGCGGAAATTACGTCTTGACCGTCTATACCTACCATCCACAACAAATCATCTTCGACAACATCAATGCCTTGTTTGCGAATCTAGCGCAAATCACGTACAACTACTACAACCTGTCGAGCCAGTAAAATAGATGTGTCGAACAAAAGCCAGAAAACCTTGAGAACATCTTCGTATATAATCAGGATATGAGCGCTTCGCTTGGTCTATATCGCCTGCAATTGTTGGATAGCCGCATGGATGAGGTCCGCGCCCGCCTGGACCAAATTCGTTGCGCGCTGGAAAACGATGCTTCTCTGCGCGCCGCCAAAGAACAATTGGCAGCCGCCGAGTCAAATCACAACGCTGCCATCCATGCGCTCAAACAAGCCGAGGCAGAGGCCGAAAAGGTCAAAGAGAAAATCAGGCAGGGCGAAATCAATCTATATAGCGGCAACGTGAAGAATCCCAAAGAGTTGCAAGACCTACAAAGCGAGGCTGCGGCGCTCAAGCGACATCTGACGACGCTGGAAGAACGACAATTGGAGGCCATGCTTGCCGAAGAAACAGCAGAGCAGGCTTGGAAAGCGGCAAAGGAACACCTGGCTCAGGTTGAGACAAATTTAGCCGGTCGAACGCAGATTTTGAAGCAAGAACAAACCGACTTGGAAAAAGAACTATCCCGATTGACCGCTGAGCGCCACGCTGCAATTGCTCCGCTGGACGCTCAATCCATTTCCGTTTACGAGACCCTGCGCCAACAACGCAACGGGTTGGCAGTTGCTCTTGTCAACGAAGGCGCTTGTGCAGCCTGCGGCACGACTCTCACTCCTTCGCAACAACAAAGCGCCCACTCTACCTCGCAACTTTACCGCTGCCCAACCTGCGGACGTATTCTGTACGCTCATTGATTGCCATGAGGTTCTGGACGATCGCCCCTTCCCTGGCTTTCCTGGCCGGCTTCGTGACAGCCACCATCTTTTGGTGGTTGGTTGCTCGCATCCGGCCGGCCTGGAAAGAATTGCAAACCAACTGGCAAAAGAAAAAAGAGGAAGCCCAAGCGCGCCGCACGACCAGCGTGGAGGACAATCACCGCCGCGCCACTTTGCGCCGCGCTCAGGGAATGCACCTGGCAGCGCCGCTCTTTGCGCTGGACGAAATTCTGGAGCCGCCTTTACTGGTAGCCCCGCCGGCGCGGGTAGAGCCGGGCGGCCCGCTCGTGACAGAAGACATCGTATCACGCACCCTCCCTTACATGCCTGCCTGGCCTGAACTGGCGGCCCTGTATGGCGCGCCAACGCTTACCTTGACGCAAGCCTTGAGCGGCGGGATCAACCTGGTCATCACGGGGCAGCCCGGCGCAGGCAAGACGGTTTGCCTGGCGCATTTGGCCTCGCTGGTAGCCAATCGCGACGCGCGCGCCGGCGAATTGGCCGAGACGGTTCCTTTCCTGTACCATATTGCTGATTTACGCCTGTCCGAAGCAGAAGGCAAGGATCCGCTTCATGTCATCATCGAAGCGGCCTCTGAACATGCTTCTATGATAGACATGACTCGCCTGCCCAATTTCATCCAGAACGTCTTCCAAAACGGGCGCGCCTTGCTGCTGCTGGACGGCTTCGATGAAATTACGCCTGCCGAGCAAAGCAAAGTCTCCGCCTACCTCGAGACGCTGCTAGGCGCCTATCCTCAAACTCGTGTAGCGATGGCTGGCTGCCCCGAACAACTAGACGGCCTGCTTGCGCTGGGCTTTACTCCCCTGACAGTAATGCCCTGGAAAGCAAGCCAGCGCAGTCATTTCCTGGAGAAGTGGGGACAATTGTGGATGCAAACAGTAGCAGTCGAGGCCTGGATGCAAACCGGTCCTGAGCAAGTGGATCCACTACTGCTGAACGCCTGGCTCAACACAGGCAATCAATGGCTTACACCGCTGGAACTGACTCTCAAGGTGTGGGCAGGGTATGCCGGCGACGGGCTGGGAGCCGGCATCTTGGACGTGATTGCAACGCACATCCGCCGACTGACGCCGGGTAACATTCCGCTGGCCGCCTTAGAAACGCTAGGAATGCAGGTCATTTTGTCCGCCCAGCCCATCTTCGATTCGCGGCCTGCGCGTGAATGGGTGAAAAAGTTCGAACTACCCGAGGAGAGACCTGCCGAAGAGGCCCTGGAAAAGGAGGGTGCAAAACCACAAACTGGCCCCTTGCGCAGGCAAACCGGCCCCCTGGGCGAAAAGAAACAAACTGGGCCGCTCACACAAAGAACCGGCACCGGCCCCTTGGGGCAAGCAGGAAAGACCGGCCCTCTCGGCCAAAAATCCAAGAGCGCGGCCCTGCCTGCCTCCAGCGGGCTGTTGGGCAAATTAACCGAAAGCGGCCTGTTGATATCGCATATCAATAGCCGGATGCGTTTTCTGCACCCTGTCTTGGGTGGCTATCTCGCCGGGCGCGCTCTGGCCACTTTCGAAGCAGATCAGGCCTTGCTCAGCCAACCGGACTGGAGCGGAAAGTTCATCACCATGCGCTACCTGGCTGCATATGGAGATGCCAGCGCATTGGTCGAGGCGCTCTTGCAACAGGCCAAACCGCCTCTATATCGCCCGTTGTTGATCGCAGCACGCTGGCTGCGGGATGCGCCGCGCAATGCCGTTTGGCGTGGAAAAGTCTTTGCCCGCCTGGCAGCCCTGTTGCAAACCGAGGCCATCCCGCTTGGACTGCGGGCGCAAGCCGTAACTGCCTTTGCCTATAGCGGAGATGCCGGCGCTGCGCCGCTGTTCCGTCAATTCCTGCAAACCACGTCTTTCGAACAATTGCAACTGGCGACATTGGGCTGCGGCGCCGTCCGCGACACAAAGGCCGTAGAACTCATTACTCAGGTGCTGTATGCGCCCAGTATTTCGTGCCAAAGGGCCGCCTGCCTGGCGCTGGTTGCCATTGGCAATACTAACGCGATGGAAGCGGTAGCCCATGCCCTGCTGCAAGGGGAAGAAGACTTACGCCGCGCCGCTGCCGAAGCCCTGGCCAACGATTCTCATGAAGGCCATGCCATGCTGAAAGACGGCATTCATTTGAAAGACATCCTGCTGCGCCGGGCTGTGGTATATGGCCTGGGCCGCGTGGACGAAGCATGGGCCACCGAAATTCTACGCGATACACAAGTCAACGATGAGCAATGGGTGGTGCGCAACGCCGCTACGGAAGTTTTGGATAGCAAGAGCGCCCCCAATGCGCGCATTCCACGTCCGCTGACGCCTCCCTCCGAGACACCCTGGCTGCTCGAATTTGCCGGCAAGCAAGGATATGGCATTTCTCCAGGCTCGCCTGCGATCGAAATCTTGATAAGCGCCTTGCAGAACGGCAGCGAAGAAGAACGCCTGGGCGTGTTGCCTTACTTGAAACGCCATCCTAAAGATAATGTCATTGCCGCTTTGTATCGAGCCATTCAAAGCGATGACCCCGAACTGCGCGAAGCCGCCTTTTTAGTTCTGAGTGAACTGGCGGCCAGCGGCATCGAACTTTCTCCATCCCAACCAGTTGAACTTGGATGAAACATCGAGGAACCCTTATGGAACACATTGCATCTCCCACCATTGCCATTCTGGGCGGCACCGGAAAAGAAGGAAAAGGCCTGGCCTACCGCTGGTCGAAAGCGGGTTACACCGTCTTGATTGGCTCGCGCACTCTCCAAAAAGCGCAAGAGACAGTTGCCGAATTGAAAGGGCTGCTAGACAGACAAGCCTCCCTTATGGGCATGGAAAACGTCGAAGCGGCGAAGCAGGCTCAGGTCGTCGTACTGACCGTGCCGTATACCGCGCACGCCTCCACGCTCGAAGCGGTCAAGGAGGCGCTCAGCGGCAAAATCCTGATTGACGTTACCGTCCCGCTCGTTCCTCCCAAAGTAGCCACCGTGCAAATGCCACCTGCCGGCTCGGCGGCTCAAGAGGCAAAACAAATCCTGGGCGAGGATGCGCAAGTGTGCGCCGCCTTCCAGAACATTTCTCACGAACTTCTGCTTGCGGACGATGAAATCGAGTGCGACGTGTTGGTCACCGGCTCCAGCAAAGAAGCCCGCGCCAAAACGCTCGAACTGGTGCAAGCCGCCGGGCTGAAAGGCTGGGATGCCGGCCCGTTGGAAAACTCGGTCGTAGTCGAAGGCCTGACCAGCGTGCTGATTGGCATCAACAAGAAATATGGCAGCACACATGCAGGAATCAAGATAACTGGCGTAAAATAACCTGAATTCGGGATAAGTCCCGAAGGCTCGATTTTGCCCATACAATTGCTCGAAAAAGCCTTTGGGGCAGTTATCCCGAACTGACGTTAAAAGAGTGACCCTCAGCCTGACCCCCCTCCATGGCATCCCCCTCATCCGCCAAGGCGACGACCTGGCGGATATTCTTGTAGGCTCGTTACAGACCACCCGTCTCACCCTGGAAGACAACGACATCCTGGTCATCACCTCCAAAATCGTCAGCAAAGCCGAAGGGCGGCTGGTGGACCTGGCAACCGTCACACCGAGCGAACGCGCGCGCGAACTGGCCCGGCAAGCAGAGAAAGACCCGCGCCTGGTCGAACTCCTATTGCAAGAGAGCAACGAGATCTTGCGCGTGCGGCCAGGCGTCATCATCGTCGAACATCGTCTGGGCTTCGTCTGCGCCAACGCCGGGATTGACCATTCGAATGTTGCCCCCCTCCATCTCCCCCAAGATTCTCCGAATTTGAGGGGAGAAGAGGGGGTCCTGCTCCTCCCTCGCGACCCCGACCAATCGTCCAGAAAGATTCGAGAAAAAATCGAAGCACAAACAGGCAAACGCATCGGCGTCATGATCATTGATTCGCACGGGCGCGCCTGGCGCATCGGCACAGTGGGCATGTGCATCGGTCTGAGCGGCATCCCCGCCGTGATGGACGAGCGCGGCTGGAGGGACCTCTTTGGCTACGAACTGAAAATCACCATCGTGGGTGTGGCAGACGAACTGGCGGCCGCCGCCAGCCTGGTGATGGGACAAGCCGCCGAAGGCACGCCCGCCGTCCACGTGCGCGGATTCCCCTATCCGCTGCGCGAAGGTTCGTTCAAAGAACTCCTGCGCCCAAAGGAACAGGACATGTTCCGCTAACTGCTCGATGCTCGTTTTTCACCATGCCTCGATGGGGAAGATCAGACCGAATTATAATCACCCTATGAACGACCTCCACGCCTTTCTGCGGACTCGCCGCTCCATCCGCCGCTTCAAAACGGACCCTGTGCCTGCTCCCGTTATCGAGCGGATTCTCACCTCGGCCACCTACGCCCCCTCCGCTCACAACCTACAGCCCTGGCGGTTTGCCGTGCTATCCAACCCATCCGGCAGGGAACAACTTGGCCTCGCCCTCACCACCGCCATGCGCCGCGACATGATCGCCGAAGGCGCGCCGTTGGCAGAGATCGAGGCGCGGGTAACGCGCTCGCTCCAACGGCTGAATGACGCGCCCGTCGTCATCCTGCTCTGCCGCGACGTGACCGCTGTTCGCGAACACAAGCAACAAGACGAGATCATGTCCATTCAATCCGTCGCAAACGCTGCCACCTATCTCCTGCTGGCGGCGCACGCCGAGGGTCTGGGCGGCAATTGGATTTGCTGGCCGCTCTACGCACAGGAGCAGACCCGCACCGCCCTGAACTTGCCCGAAACCTGGCAGCCACAGGCCATGTTCTTTCTTGGCTACGCGAATGACGACCTGAAAGAGAAGACGCTCAAGCCGTTGGAGGAAATTGTAGTGCAAGTTATTTAAAGATCATGCTGTAAAAAATACCCCGCTCTTGCCGGCCTATCTGCTTCAATCGGCAATGCTGGAGAGGGCCGGTTTCTCGCTCGATGTTGGATGTTGGTTGTAGTGGTTGCTCTCGATGTTCATGATAGCAGGGACGAAGAAAGCGCCGCCTCCCATCAGTAGACAGAGCAAGCCGCCCACCCAAAACCAGGTGCGGATGCCGATCAAATCGGACACGGGGCCTGCCACCATTAAACTGAGCGGCGACATGGCCGCGGCTGCGCTCATGATGAGCGACATCACCCGCCCCTGCATCTCCGGCTTGACAGTGGATTGGATAAGGGCAAACAGCGGCCCATTCGTAATGGGATTCATGACGCCGGCAAAAGCCATGCCGGTCACCGCCAGCCAGTAGACATTGGCTGGCGTCAGGCCAACGATAGTCACGCCTAGACCAATGCCGATGATGCCCAGCATCGAAGTGGCTACTTTGCGCTTGAAACCACCCCAAACGCTCAACGCCAGCCCACCCAGGATGACTCCAAAACCCCAGGCCGAATCCATCAAGCCGAATTCCAGTGCGCCCAAACCAAAGTGCCTGGTCACCAGCAGCGGCATCAATGCGCTGGTTGGCGTGAGCAGGAAATTGATGACAGTTGCCATGGCCATGATGGCTAGCAGTCCCGGCCAAGCCATCACGTAGCGCAGCCCCTCCCGGAACTCCTGCACAAAACCGGTCTGTACTTTGGTTTTGTCTGTTATCCGCGCGCGGGCAGGCTGGGGAATCGAAAAGAAAGCCAGCGGCAAGATAGCCAAAAACGCAGTGGCAATATCTATTGCTAAGACGCCTTGCATCGGCAGCGTCTCAAGCAGCAGCGCGCCGGTAGGAGGGGCTACAATGCTAATTGCGCTTTGCAAGGTCTGATTTGCGCCAGAAATTCGGGTAAGATGCTTCTCTGGCACCATCAAAGTCGTGGAGGCCTGCATAGCCGGGAAATGGAACGCACCGCCCAAGGAGCGAATCATCAAAATAGCGTAAATATGCCAGATTTGCACCTGCCCCACAGCAAACAAGTAAATCAAGACCAAAGTAGATAGGGCAATACTGCCATCAGCAACGATCATGATGGCGCGGCGATTCCAGCGATCTACCAGGGCACCGGCAAAGGGCCCCATGACAATTTGTGGCAACATGGCAACCAGAGTAGCAACAGCCAATATCGTAGCCGAGCCAGTCTGTTGGGTCAAATACCAGACCAGGGCAAACTGCACCAGTGCACTGCCAAACAGCGAAAACGATTGGCCGCTCCAAATGGTGAAGAAGCGAGCAGCCCAGTTGTGGGGAAGGGGACGGGCAGGATTCTGCATGGAGTTCCTCCCTTTGCCTGGTTTTAGGCGCTTTCGTACTGCTGGCAGGCGGCAATACAACTTCCGCCAGAACCCTGGCCTGACGCCAGCCTGCCCTGCTGAGCGCCAGGGAACAGGTTGGGGGTGTATCACGTCAATTCCCAATGACCGCAACAGCGTCCCCTTTGGGGATAGCATCTGGGGGGCTGCATGCAAACGGAAAGTTACCCGACAATACGGGTGCCAACCAAGAAGGTTATCCTGCAATGGCAAAAGTCAGGAATCGTAAAGTCAACCGGCGCTGCGGCGACTCAAAGATTCAGGCTCTGTTTACACACCGCCTGAATTTCCCCCAACATGGCAATCACTCGCGCCCGTTCCTGCTCGCCCAAAACGGCTATCCCAATACGGTCACCTCGGGTGAGGTCTACAGCCAGATCCTTCTCCTCGATACGCTTGCGGCGAGCAAATTCCTCCCAGGACAAACGTCTACGACGGCTGTTTACCGACCAATCGTTCCGCCAGTATAGCCCGCCTGCGCAAACGGCAAAGCCTACTTTGTTATTTTCCAACAGCGAGTCATCGTACAGCAAGATAATCGTTTCCTGGGGCGGAATACGCATGGCTTTGCGGGCATTCTGCATCCGTTTGGCATCTATCGCCTCGGCCAAATACAGCCTTTCTAGGCCCTGAAAACGTAGACAGACAGCACGGATTTCCTCAACCAGATCGAGCGTTTCATCCATTTTATTCATGGGCAAAGCCTCATTCCTTGCTGCGGGACATAGAGGGCGATTTGGTCTTCAAGAAAGAGCATTTCTTCACGATAATTGCATAGAATGGGTTTCATCACGCGCTTGACCCAAGCGTTATTCTCCTCGCCAAAGGCATACTTTTTCCCAAGTAAGCGATAAGCAAGAGGGTCTACTACAATCATATCGAAACGTTGACTCTCCATATCCGCGCGGAAGGTTGCAAGATATTCCTGATTATCCCCCATAGCCATTTCCATCAGTTCCTCGCGCTCGTATTCCGGGATCATTCTCACGCCTTGTAACATGTGCATAGAGACCAGATGACGCTGAGTAATGAACAGGATTTCGCCGCCTTGCGCATTGACTGTATCTACGCGCGCCTGCAATTCGGCCAAAACCGATTGCGTCCGCACAGCATCATACATTTTGAAGGCGCCGCTTAGTTGTAGGGAAAACCAGGCCGGGACGACGACCAAAAAAACAACCAGGCTCCAGGGCAAGGTAATAGGACGAGCAGGCTGACCGCCTTCGGATGTATAACGTCCAGACAGGAGATAGGCCAATACAACCAGCAACAGGCTGAGATAAGCGTCCAGATTGTGAATATCCACCCCGCCGCCGATTTTCATGCTGACCAACAATCCTCCCAAGAACAAAGTGAGCAGGATGAGACCCAGCAAAACCAACCTCAAGGGATGAATACACGCATGGCGCAGGGCTAACCCTATGGCTATCCAGGCCGGCAGGGAAGCCAGAATAACGCCAGGCAGGACCCCTAGAAAATAAGAAGCGTTGGGCAGCAAGCGATACCAAAGCAGGCTGGAGGTCAGGCTGGTGTAGAAATAACGCGGGTCAGGAACGCCAGAGAGCGCGATGTAGACGCGCTGGGTGAGAAAAGCCAACCCAACGCCCAGCAGAGTCCACGCAGCCGGCTTGAGCCAGTAAGGCCAGAAACGCCTACCCCTATAAGGCACTTCCAGTAAGAACAAGGCAGTCGCCAGCAGGCCCGGCAGCGGATACCAATTGAGGCGGCTCAATCCACTCCACACCGAAGCCAACATAACCACCAACCAGGTACGACGGTCATGTCGAACAGAAAAACCCCACAGCACCAGAATCAACGGGATGGTCAAGTGAAAGTAGAGCGGTCCCTGGAAAAGGAACAGTGTCATCCAACCCCAGACCAGCCAGCGCCGGGCGTATCCCTGAACAGGAAGACGCCGTAAGAGCATGAGAGCAGTCAGCCCTAGAAGAGCAAAGCGCAACAAGACCTGCCAGGCACGATGGGCCCATAACGGCGCGTCGAACCAGTAGGGCGGGACAAGCAAAAGGTGCAAACTGGGATGCAGGATCGGCCAGGGCAGGCGCATCCCAAAAATGCTCTTGGAGAGGAAGAGGGACGGATAATAATAGCGGCTGGTTTCCGACCATCCCATAGCAAAGGGATAGTCGGTAATCGCTGTCAGATGAGTGACAACGAGATGAAACGCCGTCTGGAAGCCGACGCTCGACAGCCAGGCTGAAAGCCAGGGCATTCCAGCGCGGCGCATTTTGAGGGCGTACATCCCCATCAAACTGAAAACCCAAAAGACCAGACCGCGAACCCATCCCAACCCGCCGAGGAAATTTCGAAGAGAGGGGAGAAGGAAGAGAAGCGTGTAGCCCGGCAAGGCTACCAAGAGGAGAAAGACGCCTGGCCAGCGCAGGAGCGCGGGGGCTTCCAACCAGCGGAGAATCCGCTCGCGCGTACGGGAGCAGGAAAAGGTGAAGTGTGAAACGTGAAACGTAAGCGGCAGGGAAAATATCAGCATCAAAAATGATGCGAGTCCCATCAATACAAGAACGATGAGCAAACTCATCCACGATTTGCTGGCAAGAATCGCCACGTCCAATTCGCGCGCCAGGTCGAGCAACTGCCAGGTTGCCAGGAAGGTCAGCACAACGCTGATAGTCAACAGGCTGCGCCAGAATACAAGGCGGGAGGGTTGGGTCATGTCGGTTAGCGCGGCACGGCGTAGATTTTGATGGTCGGGTTGACGGCTGCCAGCGAAATTTGCGGCAGGAAAGGCGGCAGGGAATATTCGAAAGAGGCCAGCAGACGCAGGCTGGTTTGCCCGGCGAGCAAGCGGTTGAAGAACTGACACTCGACCGGATTGGTCTCGCACACGTAGGCGTCGCTGAAGCGACTGTAGGTAAAACTATCTACCACCAGGTAATCTACCTGACGCTCGTACAGTCCGTTCTCGCCCTGATTGTACAGGTAGGGCTTGTTGGTGGGAACAGTTTCGCCAGGATACTTGATCATATAGATGGGGTAGTTGCGGGCTTTGGAGAAGTGACCTTCTGGCACTGTGGGAGGGTAGAGGGTGAATTCCAATAACGTGCCAGGCGGGAGGGTTTTGAGGAAAGCGCCGGCCGGCGTGCGGGCATCGTTGGCAAACAATAAGGCAACGCTGACCACGCGCAAAAAGGAGGCCGCCAGCACGAGAACAAGCAGCAAGACGAGCAAGTAAACGGCAGAAAGATAGCCTTTTGTGCGCAAAAAATTTACCGCCTCTTCTACGAACAATCCGGCCAGGACGGCAAACATGGGCAAGAAGGGCAGGAAGAAGCGCGGCACATAGTTGTACGACATCAGGAAGGGCAAATCGAAGATGACGATGGCCGCCAGCAAAATGGATACGATTTTGGATTTTGGATTTTGGATTGGCGATTGTAGATTTTCGATTTTGGATCGGCGGCTGGCGGTTACTACCTGGAAGAGCAGCGACAGGGCAAACCACGCAAAGGCTACCAAGAAGAGGAAATAAACGAACGCGCCAACGGCTTCACGGAAGACGTCCCACTGACCATATAAACCGATGAGGCTGTCAGGCCCACGTCCGTAACTGGCAAAACGCAAGGCAGCCGGAATCATGCGCTTGAAGTAGAAAGCAGCCCACAAAAGCGCCTTTGGCGTGCCAAGCGCAAAGCCCGCCGCTGTCAAGACCACCGCAATGAACAGGGTCTCTGCCTGACGCAGAACATCTTGCCGCAGGTTCCTCCACTCTGTAACCAAGAACACGACCAGCAAAACAACCACAATGCTGACTCCCGTGTACTTGCTCGAAGCCGCGCAGCCAGCCGAGAAGAAAGCCAGATACAGCCAGAGGCGTTTAGCAGTGAGACCGTATCGAATGACCGCAAACAAAGACAAGGTAACGAAAAACAGCAGGTACAGGTCATTATGCGCAAAGCGAGCGTTATGGACCAAGGCCGTGTTCGAGATTGCCAGGAAAGCCGAGAAGATACGAGTATAGAAATGCGCCCCGGCGGCTTTCATCATGTTGTAAATCAACAACACCGTCAAGCCGCCCAACAGGACAGAAATCAGGCGCGCCAAAACCAACATCGCCTTCGGCGAAGCGCCTAGCGCGCGAGCCAGTCCCATCACGCCATACATGACGTATTTGGGCAAGGAGGGGTAGTTATAATCTGGCTCGGTCTCGTCGAACTTCATTTCCCCGTCCAGCGCCTTGATCACACGCCAGACCAATTCATCAGGATTCCACAGGTCAGGAGCGCCCCAGTCAATGCCGGGCAATGTGACCAGCAAGAAAACCAGGAACAGTGCAAACGGAATCCATTTTTCGTAATGTCTCAAAAATTCGGACAGTTTTTGCATCGTGGCACCAGGCGTAGGCATGGAGGGCGAGTAAAGAGGTAAAAACAAGCACACAAGTCGAGAGACAAGCGGGAGGCGTCAGGGAGCAGCGGGAAGCGAAATCGGCAAAACAGAAGAGCAATCCACCTCTTCCTGCAAAGGCACTAACAACTGCACCTGCACGCTCTTGAAAGTGGCAATGGGCTGATAATAACACAGCAGCGGGTCCACCACCCAGGTCACCCAAGCATTGTTTTCCTCACCGAACTGGAAATCGCTGTCGCGGACGGGAGATTTGAGCGGCTCGGTCACAATGAGAGAAAAGCGCCGCGCCTGCAAGTCGGCATAAAATGGTTGGAAGTAATGCGCCTCTCCTGAAAGCGCCTCGTTCATCAAGATTTTCTTCTCGTACTCGGGGACGAAGGGAACATCCCGGACGTACCCAAACGTCAGCAGTTGACGTTGGTCAATGAACAACACCTCGCCGTGAGACTTGGCCGCTTCCACCTCCCGACGAATGGTCTGCAACGCCTCCTCGACTTCTGCCTCGGCTGGAAGCATTTCCAGGAACTTAGCGTCGCCCACATCCGTCAACGTGACCAGCCAGGAGGCCTGTTCAGCAAAATGATAACCGCGCAATTCCGAAATAGGATACCTGCCCGGCAGCGCCATCAACAAGACCAGCGCGCCCTTTACCCACAACGGAGCCGCATCCACGCCCCGCAGCCAGTCTCGGCCGCCGTTTTCCCAGGCAATGAACGCGATGAAGAACAAGCCTATCAGGAACATGTCCAGGTTATGCAAGTCGCCGCCGCCGCCAATCTTGGTGGAAACGATCAGACCGACAATCAGGAAGGCCAGCAACGGCAGCGTCAAAGACCACTTCTGCCAGCCGTTCAGCGTCCATTTCTTCGCCAAATATAGATACAACAACACAGCCACCAACGGCGCAATGGCGACAAACAAGGAGAGGAGAATGCCTGTATGGTGCGTAGCATTGGGAAATAGACGGTACCACAGCAGCGGCTGGGAAGAGGCTTCAGATGTCACCGCCGCAACGCTCACCGAAGGCGTCACACTCACGGGCGGCGGATAGGGAGTTCCCACAGCAGCCGGAGCGCTGCGCAGATGTTCGCCGACGGTAATCAGCCAGCGCAACAGAGCCGGGCCAAAATAACCGCCTACTGCGCCAGAGATTCCCAATGCTGCGCTGCGCAGCCAGGCAGAGGTCCTCAAGCGACCCTCTTGCAGCGCCGCACCCCCAAATTCCAGCATCACAATCCAAATGCCGGGCGCAAACAGCCAGGTATAACGGCTCTCCTCTGCAAAATAGCCGGTCAGGAAAATCAGTGGAATCCCCACCCAAAGAGGGCTGCGCCAGACCAGCGCCGTCGCAAACGCGCACATCACCAACGGCGGATGGATGGGGCCTTGCTTCAAGAAAATAAAGGCCCACAACGCCAGCAGCAGCCAGGCCGTCTTGCGCTGGGCATCGGCTCGAAAGGCCGCCAGCCCAAGAAAAAAATAGGGCAGAATGCCGGTCAGCGCAATCCAAAAGCGTTCGGCTTGAATGGTCAAGCCGGGCATCAAGAAGGGCAAGCCACCTATGAATTGCCGGCCAATGTCTATCAAGACATACACGTCTTTGCCAGGCGGCAAATCGTACAAATGCCGCCCAAAAAGCATCGAGTAATCCCACATGCGGTTGCCTTCCGACCAACCGCGCGAAAAAGGATAATCGCTCACATCGATGAAAGCCAGCGCAATGGAATAGGCGCTCGTCGTCAAAAGAATGGCCGCCAGCAAAGTGATCCAACTCCCCAAGCGCACGCCCGAATGAAGAAAGACCGCCAGCCCAAGCACCGAATAAATCCAAATCACCCACCGGACATAAGGCCACCAAAACACAATCCCCCACGGGCTGTATTGCATGAACCACACCGGCAGCAGTAACAACGTCAAGACCACCAGCCAGCGCAGCAAACCCGTCCGCTCACGAAACGCAATCAACCGCTCCGGCAGACGACCAAAGACTTTCGGCTTCCACAACGCCAGCGCCGCCCCCAGCCAGGAAAACAGACAAAAAACGACAAAGGCTGCAAAAAACGCTGCCCATTTGAGCGAAAATTCTCCCCACCAATGCCCTGTTCCCCAGGCAACATTGAAGAACTCGATGCCGCCCCGTACCAATACATAAGCCCACCCAATCAACAAAACGATGTTGGCACCCTGCCGGCTCCAATCTATTCTTTCCTTCTGCTCACTCACAGGCATCTCTTCTCCTGCTCGAAATCATTTCTTCAAAAAAAACCAGCCGCTGGCGCTCTTTGACCTTCTGGTCGAGCGGCGCAATCAACGCCCGCTGCACACGTCTGCCGCGCATCCGATAAGCGAACTCTCGTATGGCGCCAGCATGTGTTCGAATGTTATCCTCTTTGTTGGGAATCTGCAACAAGAAATCGGCCTCCACGCCGCGCAAATCCGTATCCGTGTAAGCCAGCACCAACGGCAGGCCAAGCGCCAGGCATTCGCGGCTTTTGAGAGGCGAGGCCTCTTCCAAGCCAATACGATGCAAGGCCAACGAACTGATGGCCGCATCGGCATTGGCCAGGATTTTTTTGTATTCCGAGGCCGCTAAGTAGCCGTGCAAATGCAAGTTCTCGGGCAACGGCTGGCTCGAGGGGATAAAATCCCGTCCTACAGGCACCGTGTCGTAGCCGATGATGTCAATGTGAACATCTGGGATGAGACGCGCCAGCGTGACAAGTTTGTCCACGCCATGCCAGAGGTAGCCGGGATTGGCGATGAAGGCCAGGCGCGGTGTGAGATTGGAGGGCGCCGGCAACGGCTCGAAATTTTCCAGGTCGATGCCGTTGGCAATGACGCGGGTAGGCTTGCGATAGCGGGTAAAGGCTGGGGCTTCGGCCAGTTCGCGCGAGACGGTCACCAGCCCGTCCAGGCGGCGGAGCAAGAGGCCGCGCGTCGAACGATTGTAAAGCGCATAAACCTTGCCCAGGCCCTCGTGCTGGGTCAAGTCATTGGTGTTGGCCTCGCCCACCAAGGGAGCAATTTCCGCCAGCCGGTGAATGGGATAGACATACATCGCCAGGCGCAGGTAGATAATATCGGGCCGCCAGGCGCGGACGGCCTCTACCAGTTGGCGGGCAGCACGGCTGCGTGCAAGTTCAGTAGAAACCGTCCCGGCCGAGTCGTAGGGGATGACCTCCGCAGGCACGAGGCTTGTGCTGAGCGAAGTCGAAGCACCCGAGAGCGAGACGGGGCGACTGGTGTGCATGAAGAGGCGGGCTTCATGTCCGCCCGCCTGCCAGGTCTCGATCTGCCGCGTTAGTTTTTTCCCCACACCGCTATCTTTGGTGCGCGGCCAGTGCAGGCTGATGGAGGCAATGCGCATCTTTCACCCTCCGACCTGGTGCTGGCGCCTCATGCACACCCGATACCCATCGCACGCCAGGGTGTAGAGACCGCGCATGAGCGGTCCATCAACGAAGCAGCTGTAGGAAGGATCATCCCAAAAGGTTTTCCGACGCGCATCCATAGGCAAAGTTGATACAGGGATTGGCAGGGTGCCCCTTATTTCAATCTCAGTTGCTTCCTGATTTCGGCGGCGGTGTAAATTGGCTTTCCCTTGCTTCCCTTTCTTCGCTCTGCCATGAATCGCGCAAGTTCCTTGTTTTGCGCGGTATGCTTGACCTCCTCAGCAAAATCGTCGCTATTGCCAACTTCAAATTCCTGCCAGTTGGAAATGGAAGCCAGCACGTAACGTTGACCATCCGCCGATTCAAGGATCACATTTCGGCGGCGCGCTTTTTGCAACAAAGCATTCAAGGTCTTTTCTTCACGAGGAACAATGGTAGGTTTCATAAGCCTGTCTTTTCGTTTCTGATATACAATTGGTTGCCTATCTTTACACCAACGGCTAGAACAGTCACAGTTTTTATATCTTCTTCGATGTCGTAGAAAACACGATACTTGCCAAGCCTCAATTCCCAATCCGCGATTTCATTGGGTTCGAGACGCTTGCGATTGCGGGTTTCAATATTAGGCTCATACTTGAGATATGCGTCAATCTGGTCAAGGATGGTTTTGCTGTCGAATTTTCGTAACGCCGCTAGATCCGCCATCGCTTCGGCTATGTACCGAATCTCATACATAGGCAAATTATAAACCGAAATCGGCCGCGCTTTTTCCCCTGCCGCCATCTTTGGTGCACGACCCGTGCAGGCTGATGGAGGCAATGTGCATCTTTCACCCCCCGACCTGGTGCTGGCGCCTCATGCGCGCCCGATACCAATCGCGCGCCAGGGTGTAGAGACCGCGCATGAGCGGTCCCTCCACGAAGCGGCTGTAGGAAGGGTAATCCCAAAAGGTTTTTCGAGGCGCGTTCATCATGGCTTCGAATTCGGCGTCCGTCAATCCAAGTTTCTTGACCACGTATTCACGGTCTTCTTCCTGCGCGGCGGGGGCATAGGTGGGTTTTTGGAGTTCGGTCAGGGCCTGCTGACGGCTGATTTCACCGGAGCAAACCAGGCTGGAGAAGTGACAGCGGCGCTTGTCATAGCCAAACTTGACAGGTAGGATGTAACCCTGATAGAAGCGCGTGTATATGGACTCGTGATGCTTGCCGCCGTAGTAACGCCAGCCCAGTTCTTTCTCCAGGATTTTCATAGCCTCGGCCTTGTCATAGTCAATGTAGTTGAGGATGTCCACGCGGCGATGAGTCAGCAAGCGGCGATAGTAGGTAAAGAAACCGATGTGGGGGAAAGTCTTCAAGCGCTTGTTGCGCCCAAACTGCTTGTAAACGCTGCGGATATACTTCCAATCGAAGTGACCATACGACCAGGCGCGCGGCAGGTGCGACTCGGTGCGGACATTGAAACCGGAGACAATGTACTTGACCTTGAGTTTGTCGGCCATGTTCCCCAACACGGCCCAGATGGCATGGTCGCTAGGGATTTCAGAATCAGGAGTGGAGGCTTTCAGGAACGCAACCTGTAAATCCTTGAACTCTTCCCAATCCAGCACTTCAGTGTACAGGTCGATGCCCAGGCGTTTGAGAGCCTCCTCGATGTTCTTGACGGCCAGTTCCGAGTCCCAGCCGTTGTCCATGTGGACGGCTAACGGCCGCAGCCCCATCTTCTTGACCAGGTAGGCCACGTAGGTGCTGTCCACGCCGCCGCTGACGCCGATGATGCAGTCATAGGGCTTGCCCTGCCCGTCGCGCTTCATTCGCTCCACCAGCCGTTCCAGATAGAGACGCCCCGCCTCGCCGCCGATGGCCTTCTGCGCGATCAAGCGGTCGTAGTCGTGACAATGGTTGCAAACACCCTGCTCATCGAAGGTAATTTCCGGGTCGCTGGTGTCCATCACGCAGCGGGTGCAAATGCGATAGTCTGAGGTCATTGATTCTCCAATCATAATCCGCAGATTATGCTGATTGGGCAGATTTCTATGTTTGCCTGCGCACAATGCGGGCAAAAGGCAAGCAGTTCGACTAACCACAAAGACACGAAACCAAGTTCTATGGTTTTTTCTCCGTGTCTTATCATTCCCAAAGTGGTACAAGTTCTTTTGATTTCGGCAGGGTCTCGATAAACTCGACCAGCGGATTGATCCAGCGGCTCAACCCAAGAGTTTTGGTTCGTCCAAGTTAGGCCTATGAAGTTGCAAATCAGGGATGAATTGAAAGTCTCTGAGATTCAACGTGTATAAAGGGAAACGCTGTGAAAGCGCAGTTGCAGCAATCAAGGCATCTGGCACGCTCAGCCTGTGACTCAAGACATATTTTTCCAACAAGACAAGAAAATATTGTGAAATTTCGACATCAAGAGGAATTTGCTTCAACAACAACAAGTTTTTCTTAATTTGCCTTAATTCGCGCTTGTCTCTTGCGCCAAAATATATCTCCCCCGCTGTAATCACGGAAATAGCCAAATTATGGAGACCAATTTTTCTCAATTCTCGAATTATTTCGGAATTGCCTCTGTAGAACTCAATAAGGATGTTTGTATCGCAAAGAATCATGCGCGATAAGGCCAGGCTTGCTCACGAATAGATTGAAGGGTAATGTCTCGCCCCGCCCAAAAACCAGCCATGGAAAAAAAATCTTTTTCTTCGCTGTTTTCTGGCGCTTTTTCAGCAAATATTTCTTGCTCCGATAGGCCTTCGATGAAATCCAACGATTTGAGAAAGTTCAAAAGGGTTTGGGCTTTTTTCTTGTCTTTGATTCGAAATGTAATTTGTTCCATAGTCAATCCTTTGACCCACTCATTATACAACA
>Ga0209018_1001141_pt1 | contig 22374 bp, 15 predicted proteins | sample YNPBryBLVA2012_FD_185814 | JGI IMG/M metagenome (GOLD analysis project Ga0209018, IMG submission 185814) | Anoxygenic and chlorotrophic microbial mat microbial communities from Yellowstone National Park, USA - YNP Bryant BLVA 2012 (SPAdes)... ...
AGCTCCGCCAGCAGATCGAGCAACGTCAGAATGAGTTGCTGAGGACCATCCGCGGCAGGGAGACCAGCCCGGATTCGGCTCGCAAACTGACCCCTCGTTGGGTTACCTCTTTCGTGACCCAACGGGTGGGCGTTCGGTTACCGGAGCAAATGACTTGACACGGGGCTTCCCCCCGCCGAAGTCCCCAAGCGGCTGCCCCTCCCCCCACGTTCCCAAGTTCCGAAACGGCCCACCCTCCGGCGGGCCCGGAATTGACCCTCATGTCTAGACAGGGCTATCCTGGTTCCCGATGTCCCTCTGGCTCGCCTGGCTCGCTCCCGCCCCCCACCGGCCCCGCCGCCCCGAGGCCGAGGTCCGCCGCCTCTATCCCCGCCTGCGCTGGCAGATCCTGGAGGCCACCTTCATCGGCTACGCCACCTTCTACATCGTGCGCAACAACCTGCCCGTGGTGGCCAAGGAAATGGGCCAGGCCCTCGTCTACTCGAAGAGCCAGATCGGCGACCTGCTGGCCGCTACCGCCCTGGCCTACGGCGTGGGCAAGTTCCTGATGGGCGCCTGGTCGGATCGCAGCAATCCGCGCTATTTCATGCCTGCCGGCCTGCTGCTGACGGCGCTGTGCAACTTCCTGTTCGGGGCCGCCGGCAGCTATCCGATCCATCTGGCGCTGTGGACCCTGAACGGGCTGGTGCAAGGCATGGGCTGGCCGCCCTGCGGGCGCTCGCTGGCTCATTGGTTCAGCCTGCGCGAGCGGGGCACGGTCTTCGCCGTCTGGAACATCGCGCACAACGTGGGCGGGGGACTGGCCGGCCTGATCGCCGCTTACGCCACCCAGGCGGCCGGCTGGCGCAACGCCTTCTTCTTGCCCGGGCTGCTGGCCGTGCTGTGCGCTCTCTACCTGGTTTGGCGCCTGCGCGACACGCCCCAGTCGGAGGGGCTGCCGCCCATCGAAGAATACAAGAACGACCAGCCGGATCCGATCCAGCGCGCGGGCGAGCGCGAGCTGGGGACCCGTGAACTGCTGGTCGGCTACATCCTGCGCAACCGGTATCTGTGGCTGTTCGCCGCCGCCAATTTCTTCGTCTATATCGCGCGTTACAGCATGTTGGACTGGGGCCCGACCTATCTGAAAGAGGTCAAACGGGCCACGCTGGCCCAGGGCGGCCAGAGCACCGCGATCCTGGAGTTCGCCGGCATCTTCAGCACCCTGCTGATGGGCTGGCTCTCGGACCGGCTGAGCGGGCGGCGCGGTATGGTCAGCCTGCTGTGCATGATCCCGGTGCTGGCGGCCTTCGCCGGCATCCTGATCACCCCGCCCGGGATGCTCTGGCTGGACCTGACCCTGTTCGGGCTCATCGGTTTCTTCGTGTACCCGCCGGTGATGCTGCTGGGCGTGGCGGGACTGGATTTCACCTCCAAGAAGGCGGTGGGCGCCGGGGCGGGATTCATCGGTCTGTTCGGTTATCTGGGGCGGACGGTGCAGGGCAAGGGCCTGGGATGGATCGTGGACCACTGGGGCTGGGAGCCGGCGCTCCGGGCCGTGCTGGGCTGCGGCCTGCTTGCCGTCGCGCTGCTTTCGCTAACATGGAAGCTCCGGCCGCTGAGCGCCGAGACTCCAGCCCATGCCCAAGAAGGCTCCTCTGTATCAGAGCATCGCTGATTCGCTCCGCCGCGAGATCCTCTCCCGCCGCCTGTCGCCCCATAGCCGGTTGCCCTCCGAGCCCGAATTGGTGCGCCGCTACCGCGCGGCTCGCGAGACCGTCCGGCGGGCGCTGGCGCGGCTGGAACAGGAAGGTCTGATTTACCGGCGCCCGGCGGTGGGCAGCTTCGTGGCCGAGCCGCGCGTGGACCAGAATTTGGACCGGCTGTTCAGCTTCACGGAGTTCATGGCCCACCGGGGCATCAAACCCGGATCGAAGCTGCTGGAGTCCGGCGTGCTCCGCATCAGCGATCCGGATTCCCCCGTGCTGCACCACCTGCGCCTGCCGGTCGGGGCGCGCGTGATTTTCCTCCGCCGCCTGCGCACCGGTTCGGGCGAGCCGCTGGTGATCGCCTCGACCTGGCTGCCCGAGGAGCGCTTCCCGCGTTTCCTCGAACAAGACCTGCGCCGTCACTCGGTTTACGAGGTCATGGGCCGCATGGGTTACAAGCCCACCGACGCCGTGCAGACAATCGAAGCCGTGACGCTCGGCGTCCGCCAGGCCGCCCTGCTCGGGGTGGCGCCCGGGGCGGCCGCCCTGTTGGTCCGCCGGATCGGGTACGCAGCGGGCGGCCTGCCCGTCGAATACGCCGAGGACTTCTACCGCGGCGATCGCACCACCTTCCGCGTGCGACTCGGCGTGCTGGAGGGCCGCTTCAGCGGCCCTCCCCTAGAAGTTGAACCGGAGGCCGAATAGCACCTGCCGGGTGCGGTTGACGCGCCCGCGCGAGTAGTCCAAATCGCTGGCTCTTTGCCCTTCCGGCGCGGCGGCGTAGTCGTAGTTCAGTGCGCCGAAGCGGGCGGTCAGGCCGCCGTAGACGTTCGAGGGCGCGTGGTTGAACAGGTTATAAAAGTCGGCGAAGGGGATGATCTCCATGCCTTCCCGCAGGCGGGCCAGCTTGATGGGCCGGTCCAGCCGCACGTCGGTGGTGAACACGTTGTGCCACGGCCAGGGATTGCTCTCCGGCACCAGCGGGATGGTGGGGATCACGGCGCCCAGGCGCTTGAGCTGGGCTTCCGTGAAGATTCCCGCGCGCACCAGCGCCTCGCCATGAGGCGTCAGCTTGCCGGCGTAATTCTGATTGAAGCTCTGGATGATTTGGTTGAGCTTCTTGAAGTCTTTGATGCTGCGGCCGAAAGCCCCCGCCTTGGTCCCGGGCAGCAGATCCGCCGCCGGCGTGGTCACCCGGCTGCCGTCGCCGTTGAGATCGGTGCCGAAAAAGCCGTTGGCCCCGGAGATGGCGCCGCCCAGGTTGGGCACCGTCAGGTTTTGCGCCTGAGCGGTATTGAACTGCCAGAAGGAGTTCAGGCGGAAGCCGCCGGGCACGGTCATGACCAGAGCCCAGCGCAGGGTGTGCGTCCGGTCCAGATTGTTCGGGCCGAAAGCCTCCTTCCAGTTCCAGCGCCGGTTGTCAAAGGGCGTAGCCAGAAACTCCACCCGGCTGACGGCGCTGGCCGATTCCCCGCGCGCCAGCGCGTAGCTGACGTTGTAACCCACGTCGCGGATGCGCCCGAAGCTCCGCCCGCCGCCCCGCAGGCTGACCTGGAGGCCGCGGTAGCGCGTGAAACCTCCGGTGAAGAAGCGGGCCCGGATGTAATCCGGATACAGGCCCATGTAGGTCGTGTCGCTGATCAGGCCGAAGGCGCTAATGTTGCGCGTGGGATTGGCGGCGATCCACTCATCCACCGTCCTGCCCCCTAGCACCGAGTTAACCCGGGCCCGGGCCGCCGTCACGTTGAGCGTTTCGGCGTCGCGCCGCCGCTCGTAATCCACCAGGAAGTTGGGCAGGCCGACGGCGTGGTTGTGGACGTAGTCCGCGCTCAGCACCGTCCCCGGCACGATCTCGCGCTGGATGCCGACGTTGAACTGCACGGCGTAGGGGATCTTGAACTGGTTGCCCGGGATCACGCCGCCGTAAGTCAGCCCCTGGGCTTGCTTGAAGAACGAGGTGCCCCCCTTGGGATCGAACTTATAGTTGGTGTAAGCCGCGTTGAGGGTCTCGTGAATCTGGCCCAGCAGCCCCACCACGTTCTTGATGGGCATGCCGATCAGATCCTCGTAGTTGCCGTCGGGGTGCTTGCCGTCGGCGTTGATCGGCTTGCCGTCGGGACCGGCCACGTGCGTGATGTCGTAATACTCGGGGCCCAGGCCGGGCGGCAGCATCGAGAACTCGTCGAACATCGTGTTGTTCAGGATGTTCATCTCGTAGCCCTTGTAGAAGCCGGCCCGGATGACGGTCTTGCCGTCCCCCTTCACGTTCCAGGCGAAGCCGATCGAGGGCGAAAAGGCGTCTTTCGGGAATTCCGAGTAAGTGGAAAAGCCGGCGCCCCACCGCTCCAAGTCTTTCTCGCGCGGTACGTCGCGACTGGCGAAGTAGCCGTTATCGTATTGCCAGCGCAGGCCGAGGTTCAGGGTGAAGTTCCGGTGCAGCTCCCAGGCGTCTTGCAGGAACCAGGCCGTGCGCGTCACGAAGTGGCCGCCGTGGGGCAGCCCGTGCGCCGCCGCCAGGTTGAAAAAGCCGTTCTGGTTGCCGGTGCTGAAAGACTCCAGGGGATACTCCAGCGGATCTTGCAGATTGACGCCTTTCGCCTTGAGGGCCGCGATGGTGGCCGCGTCGTAGGTCCCGTAAATGCTCAGCGGCCCGGCGAAGTTGGCGAATCCGCCCAGGATCACGCGCCGCACGTCGAAGCCGTAGCGCAGCGTATGCTTGCCCTGGAACCAGCTTCCCTCATACGAGTTCTGATAGTTGTCCTGGTAAGTGGCCTGGGGCGCCAGCGAGTTCGGCCCCGCGCCGTACGGCCCCACGCCCAGGTAATACGGGATCCCCTGCGGCGTCCGCAGGAACTTGTACTTGAGCTCCTGGGACTCGATGCGGTTGTTGAAGTTCACGTACCCGAAGCGGTACGCATGAGTCAGCCGCGGACCCGTATGGTCCAACCCAAAGGTGAGCAGGTTGGTCCAGTTGATGGTCTGGAAAGGCGAGACGGCGCTGCCGCCGGTGGCCAGGTTCCAGTCGTGATGGAACTTGCCGAAGAAACGCGTGTTGGAGGTGATGTTCCAGTCCAGCCGGTGGTCCGTGAAGCGCAACCCGGCGGGCCAGGACTGGCTGACGTTGAGTTGCGGGAACTCGGGCACCCGCGAAGTCCGCAGCTCGGTCTGATAGTGCCGCTCCCAGTTCACCAGCCAGAACAGCTTGTCCTTCTTGAACGGCCCGCCGACGGTCCCGCCTGTCCGGTTTCGCTTGAAGGGAGGATTGCTGCCGCCGAATTCCTCCAAATCCTTCTTGGTCAAATAGTCGGGCCGGGCGCCCATGTCCTGGTTGTAATAGTCCCAGAACCAGTTGCCGTGGATCTGGTTGCCGCCCGTGCGGCTGATGATGTTGATGGCCCCCGAGGACGTGAAGGAGGTCGAGGGGTCCAGCGACGAGCGGGTCAACTGGAACTCGTTGATCGCCTCAGGCGAGAAGTTGGCCACCGTGGTGCCTACGGTTTCATCGGTCACGTCAATGCCGTCAATCTGAACGCGCGTGGCGGTTCCCGAGCGGCCCACCACGCCCACCACCCGGTAGGCGAATTCCTTGGTTGGGTCAATCGAGCCTCCGTCCCGGATCCAAGTGCCCGGCGCCAGCGCCGCCATGTCCAGGAAGTTCCGAGAAAAGTACGGCAAGTTCCGCACTTCGGTTCCTGTGATCACCGAATCCACCGTCTGGCGCGCTGTGTCCACCATCACGGACTCGGCCACCACCGAAACCACCTCGCCCGTCTTGCCCAGCTCCAGTTTCATGCTGGCGTTGACCACCGCGCCGCTGGAGACCGAGATCTTCTCCAGCGTCTTGGCGGCGAAGCCGGCCGCTTCCGCGGTCACGCTGTACAGGCCGGGCAGCAGGTTGCGCACCACAAACCGACCCTCCGAGCTGGTGTTCAGGGACACCGCTCGGCCGGTGGCCAGCTCGGTCACGGTCACCTTGGCGTTGGGGATCACCGCCCCGGTCGGATCCGTGATTTCTCCCTCGATGGCCCCGGTGGGCGTCTGGGCTCGAGCCGGCCCGAGCACTACCACGGCCGCCAGGAGCGCCAGAACCGTCAAGCGAAGCAAAGGGTTGGAAAAAACGCGGGCTCCCTTCATCTCCCTAACCTCCCGTAGTCCACTATGAGGATCAAAGCGGATTGATGTCGGCAGACAAGCTATTTTAACAGACGAGGCGGGAGACGCAAGGCTCATAGCATTAAAACCGTTTAATTAAAGCCCGACAGCTCCTCCGTCCCCTCCCTCCCGTTTCCCGTATCATCAGAGCTTGCCCCCCTGCTTGATTGGCATCGCCGGTCCCTCCTGCGCAGGCAAGAGCGAACTGGCCGGGCGGCTGACCTCCGTCCTGGCCGCCCCGATCCTTCCCCTGGATTGTTACTACCGCGACCTGTCCCACCTCAGCCTGCGGCAGAGGGCGGCTGTCAATTTCGACGTTCCCGACGCCCTCGACGAGAAGCTTCTGGCCCGCCACCTCGCCCTGCTGGCCTCCGGCGCGCCAATCAAGAGGCCGGTCTACGATTTCACCCGGCATGTCCGCCTCCGGCGGCGGGTGTGGGTCTCACCCGGCCGGTTCCTGATCATTGAAGGCCTGTTCGCCCTGTATTGGGAAGCCGTGCGGGAACGACTCAGCCTGAAGCTCTTCGTGGACGCCCCCGACGCCGTATGTTTCCAGCGCCGCTTGGAGCGCGATGTGCGCGAGCGGGGACGCACCCCGGAATCAGTACGCCGGCAGTACGAGCAGACCGTCCGGCCGATGGCCGAACGCTACATCCTGCCCACCCGCCGCTTCGCGGACCTCGTGCTGAAGGGGACCGATCCGCCCGAGCGCTGGCTGGCTGCGGTCCTGGAGCGGATCGGGCGGGGCGGCAGCCGGCCGCCTTCTCCGCCTCCAGTGCCGGCCGGCTAGCGCTGTTCGGGCCGCAGCTCGGGGAACAGCTCGCCCAGGGCGCGCTCGAACTCCTCCAACGAGGCGCACGGCCGCAGGCGAGAACAGCCGCGCCCGTCCAGCGGCGTGCCCCCGAGCCGGTCGGTCCAGCCGCCGTGCCCCAGCAGCGTCAGGATCGGCCGCCCGTGCATCCAAGCGAAGCACAACTCCGATAGCGTTCCGGCGCCGCCCCCGATGGCCACCACGAAATCGCCCGCCAGGGCGGTGAGCACGTTCCGGGCGTGCCCGAACCCGGTTGGAATCACCACGTTGCACCAGGGGTTGGCGTCGGCCAACCGATTCGAAGGAACGATGCCCACCACCAGCCCTCCGGCCTGGCGCGCCCCGCGGCTGACCCCCTCCATCACTCCGCCCAGGCCGCCGCTGACCACCGTGATGCCCAGGCCGGCCAGCAACCGGCCCAGTTGCTCGGCCGCCGCCACCACTTCCGGCCCGGGGTTTGCATCGCCGATCACGGCCGCCTGGAGCGGCCGCCGCAGCGCATCGTTCATCGCCGTCGGCCTCCCGCCTCCTATTATGCGTCCGGCCGCCGGCGTCGCCGGGTTCCTTGCCGCTCACCGAGAACTACAATAGAGGCATGACGAGGACAACCGGGTTCTTGCTGGCTCTGGCCTTCTCCGCCTTGGCGAGCGCGGCCGAGGCGCGCAAAAACGAGGATGCCGAGCGACTGGATCGCGCCGCGGTGGTCTTCCAGGAGATCATGGAGTCCCCCGACCGGGGCATTCCCCAGGAGCTGCTCAACAAGGCGCACTGCGTGGCGGTGGTGCCGGGTTTGAAGAAGGGCGCCTTCATCTTCGGCGCCAAGTACGGGCGGGGTTTCTTCTCTTGCCGCAGCAAGAAAGGCGTGGGCTGGACCGGCCCGGCCGCTGTGCGCGTCGAGGGCGGCAGCTTCGGCCTGCAAATCGGCGGCTCGGAGACCGACGTCGTCCTGCTGGTGATGAACGAGCGGGGCGCCCAGCGGTTGCTGGCCAGCAAGTTCACCCTCGGCGGGGACGCTTCGGTGGCGGCCGGGCCGGTGGGGCGTTCGGCCACCGCCCAGACGGACGCCTATATGACGGCGGAAATCCTTTCCTGGTCCCGCTCGCGGGGCGTTTTCGCGGGGGTTTCCCTGCAAGGCGCCACCCTGAGGCAGGATCTGGATGTAAACCGCCGCGTCTACGGCAAGCCCTTGCTGAACCGCGAGATCATCGAGGGCGACCTGCCCGCCCCGCCCGCCGCCCAGCGCCTGATCGAGGTGCTGAACAAGCATTCCAGCCGCAAGAGCTGAAGCGGGCCGGGATCGAGCCGCCTCTACAGGGGCCATTCGGCCGGCTCGGCGCTGGAAATCTCCAGCCAGCCTTGCTGCGGCAGGGCATCCAGGGGCAGGCCGTTCGACCACAGGGAGAGCTGAAGCCGGAGTTGGTCCCCGCAGGCCGCGCCCAGCGAGGCCAGGGGCAGCCGCGCCTCCAGGACTTTCTGAAAGGCGAAGGCGGCTGAGGAGGCAGCCTCCGCCGGTGAGCAATCCAGCAGGGTCGCCCTGCCCCCGCTGAGGGCCACCCGGAAACTGCACGTCGCGGCGCCCGGCCTGGCGGCCGTCGCCAGGATCCGCGCCTCCAGCCCTTCGACCGGCTCTTCGCTCGCCAGATCCAGCCGCAGGTACAGATGCTCGCCGTCGCAGCCGTAGAGCAGCTCGCGGATCAGCAGGCGGCGGCCGTGCACGGCGCCCTGACGGGGGTCCACGCGGTAGAAGCCCGCCCCCAGCCACTCGAAATAGGAGGTCACCGTCCCGTCCACCGTAGGATGAATCCAGCCGCTGGGCGGGGTGTGGATCTCGGCCACGGCCACCTTCAAAATGGGGCGTGAGAGTTCCTCGGGCGGCGGCAGATCCAGGGCCCGGTAGACGTTAGCCAGGTGCGCCCGGTACAGCTCGTCGAACTCCGGGCGGTTGGCCGAGTCGTGCTCGGGCCCGTACCACCAGCACCAATCGCTCCCCTCGGCGATCAGGATTTCCTCGTAGGCCAGCCGGCGCGCCTGCTCGGGCGCCGAAGCGGCCCGCCGCTGGTAAGTCTCGCGGGCGCGCAGCAAGTATTCCCAGGCCCGGTTGTCCTCCTCATGCCCGATCCAGATGTCAAAGTTGGCGTTGATCCACGAGCCCGCAGCGACGTGCTCCAGGGGAGCCGGCTCGATCCGTTCGAGGGCTTCGCTCACCGTCACCGCCGCGAGCACGGGATCCTCCTGGATGCGGCGGTAGAGTTCCCGCAGGAAAGGACGGCCATTGCGATCGTAATACTCCCAGGCATTCTCGCCGTCCAGGATGATGGGGGCCAGCGCGTCGCGGCCCGCGGCCAGCATCGGCCGGCAGTTGGCGCGGATCCGCTCGAGCAGGTCGCGCGCCGCCTCCGCCGCCCCCATGCGCGCGTAGACGAAGCCGACCAGGTCGCTAAGAAAGTGATCCCGGAAGACCAGCCGGATCTGGCGCCCGCCCTGGCGCCACAGATACGGCCGGTAGGTCTCCTCGACACCGGCCGTCCGGCCCAGGGTCCGGCTGAGCACCCCGTTATCGCTGGCCGCCCAGCGGAAGCCGACCTCGGCCGCGATGCTTAAGGCCTCGTCGGAAACCGATCCTTCCGAAGGCCAAAGGCCCCCCGGCGCGACCCCGAATCGCTGCCTCATGTAGTCGCGGGCACGCTCGAGCTGGGCGCGGGCATCCTCCGGGTACCGGAACCGCGCGGGTAGCGTCACGCCGGGGTGGGCCTGGGCGGCGATGTCCGAGTCGCACAGCAAGGGCAGAATCGGGTGATAAAACGGAGTGGTCGAAAGCTCGATCCGGCCCCGTGCGGCGAACTCCCGATAGACAGGCAGCACGCGGGCCAGCAGCTCGGCCTGCTTGCGGCCCAGCAGGGCCTGGTCCTCCAGCGAATAATCGCGTCCCTTCTCGACCAGCGCCCGCACCTCCGGGTCGGAGGCCAGCCATTCCTCGTCGAACCAGGCCAGTTGCGAGAGCACCTGGAGGTCGCGCAGCGAGCCGGCGCCGAAGAAGCGCGCCGCGCGTTCCGGGTCCCGATCGGAGGCCCGCCAGGCTTCGTACAGCTCCCCGTAGCGCGGGAAGCGGAAGATCAGCCGATGAGAGGCCTGAAAGAAATGGGCCAGAAGGAACTCACGTTCGGCTTGGTGGAGGCTTTCGGCAGGCTTGAGCGCGCAGCGCAGGAAGGGGTCGGAGGCCTGCCCGGCGGCGTACTCCTCGATCTGGGCCGCCAGCGAGGGGGCCAGGTTGAAGGTTTGGCGGATCTCGGGGAACTCCTCCAGCAGGCGGACCATGCCGTAGTAGTCCTTGAGGGCGTGCAGCCGGGTCCAGGGCATCTTGTATTCGCCCGAGATCAGGTCCTTGTAGAAGGGCTGGTGCATGTGCCAGAGGAAACATAGATAGATCTTGGGCATGGCGGCTAGCGGGAAAACAGGCTGCGGGTGGGAACCGGGGCGGGCTCGCCGCGCAGGCCCATCCACAGGATGCGGTTCAATTCGTCGTCGTCAATCCGGTCCGCCTCGCTGAAATCCAGGCGCCGGGAGCGGGCCGCCGCTTCGCCCGCCGCCGGGTTGCGCTCGTCCAAGCGGATGCGGGGCTTCTCGGCCGTGTAAGGCCTGGCCTCCGGGCGAGCCTGAAAGACGCTCGCCATGGGCCGGGCGGCGGCGTCGAAGTGCGTCATGGGCCGCAGACCGAGGATCAACTCGATGGTGCGCAGCATCGAGGCGGTGTTGTACATGGTGCTGTCCACCGTGCGCCGGCGCACGTAGGGCGAGATCACGAACGCGGGCGAGCGGTGCGAATCCACGTGATCCGGCCCGTTCTGCGCGTCGTCCTCCAGCACGAAGACGGCCGTCTTGGGCCAGAAGCGGCTGCGGCTGAGGGCCTCGACGATCAGGCCCAGGGCGTAGTCGTTGTCGGCCACCGCCGAGCGGGGCGCGATGCGGCCGGGGGCCAGCCCGGCGGTGTGGTCGTTGCCCAGCCGCATCACGATGAGCTGGGGCATGGCGCCGGTGCGCTCGAATTCGGCCAGATCCTCAAGGAACACCCGGGCGCGCTCCAGGTCGGGATAATCCACGTCGAAGCCCCGGAAGCGCAGGTTGGTCACCCGGGCCAGCACCGGGTCGCGCACCGTCAGGACCTGGGTCCCGTCCTCGGCTGCCCGCTCGCGGTTGGTGACGAAGTGCCCGTAGTTACGCAGGGAGACCCCGGCGGCGGCCGCATTGGTCCACAAGTATCCGGCCGGAGGCGTGGCGGTCGGTTCCTGACCCTGGTAATCGTTCAAGCGGCGCCGGCGGGCGTAGCTGTTAGGCCAGAGCTTCTGCACGTAGTCGGGGGCGATGGCGGCGGCCGACCACTGGTGGCCGTCGGCGCTGACGTCGGCGTTGACGTAAAAGTTGTCCAGCAGGACGAACTCGCGCGCCAGCTTGTGGTGATTGGGCGTGACCTGTTCGCCGAACAGGCACAGGGCGGGATCGCCGTTGCCTTCCTTCATGTCGCCGAGCACCTGATCGTAAGTCCGGTTCTCCTTGACGATGTAAACGACGTGCTCGATGGGCGAGGGATCGCCCGGCCGGTTGGGGATGGGGTTGTCCTCCCTCACGCCGGCGTCAATCAGCTTCACGTCCTGATAAGGGGAGTTGGCCAGCACGGTGGCGGTGTAAGCCTCCAGTTGCTCGTCGCTGAACGGGGGCACGAACTGGGCGGCGCCGGTCTGCATGGCGGCCACGTACTGAGGGGGACCGAGAGCCTGCTGCTCGGGCGGCAACCGCCGCACGGGGTTGGGTCCCTGGGGATTCGGATAGGAGCGCAGGCCCTTGCCGTTGAGCACCACCAGCGTGCCGTCGGCCAGCACGGCGGCGGCGGTGGGGTACCAGCCGGTGGGGAGGAAGCCCAGCATGCGGCTGCGAGCCTCCCAGACCTCGACCACCGCCACCGCGTTGGCGTCCGAGCACACCACGAACAGGCGCTTTTGATCCGGGCTGAGGGCCAGAGCGCTGGGCGTCATACCGGCGGGCTGGCGCGGCGTCAGGGCCACGTTGATGACCTCCAGCAGGCGCAATTCCTTGGTCTGGGAAACCCCCACCACATAGACGTTGTTGGTGTTGGCCGCGGCCACGAACAGGCGGTGGGGAAACTCCCGCCGGCCCTCCTCGTCCGGGGGCGGGCCGGGCCCCCAGATCATATCGGCCGTATGGGCTCCCAGGCGCAGGCGCGCCAGCACTCCGCCGGTCTGCGCGTCGTGATGCAGCAAGGTCCCGTCGGTCCAGCTCGTCACGAAGAAGGACTGGCCGTCGGGATGGAACAGGATCCGGTAGGGCCGGCGCCCGGTCTGGTATCGCTCGATCACAGCGCCGCTCTGCGGGTTCAACACCACGATCGCGTCGCGGTAAAGATCTGCCGCGTAAAGCAGGCGGCCGTCAGGCGCCGGCCGCACGTCGCCGATGAAATCCCGCACCGTGCGTTTCTCGGGCGGAACCACCGGGAAGGTGCGGGCGGCCGCCAGGCGTCCCTGCGCGTAGCTCAGCTCGAAGACGGCGGCCTGCGAGCCGCCGCCTGCGTAAACGCGGTCGCCCTTGGGCGAGAAGGCCAGCCCCAGCCAGGCGTCCGGCAGGCGCACCCGCGCCAGCTCGCGCGGGGCGGCGGTATCCAGCAGGCTGATGCTGGGCGGGTTGTAACCCGCATTGAGCACCAGCAACCGCCGGCCGTCCGGCGCCGCTGCCAGCGCCAGGGGCAGGGTGTCCAGAGGGACCTGGCGTCCGGCGGGCCGCAACCGCCACCCGCTGTTCAGCAGGAAGCTGCCGTCGGGCAGCGGCCCGACCCGCTCGCGCAGGTCGGCCGCCTCGGGCGCCAGCGCCGGCGCCAGCAACATCAGCGCAGCGGCGGAGATCAGGAGCAAACTCAGGGCGGATTTCATTCCGTGAATCGCTGGGCGATCGGGAAGCGCCGGCCCATCCCGAAGGCCTTGGTGGTGACTTTCAAGCCCGGAGCGGCCTGCTGGCGCTTGTACTCGTTGCGGTCCACCTTGTTGATGATCTGGCGGACGAACTCCAAGGGCAGGCCGAGCTCGGCGGCGATGCGCCGGGCCGACTGCGACTCCTCGATGTAGGCCCGCAGGATTCGATCGAGCAGTTCGTAAGGCGGCAGCGAGTCGGTGTCCCGCTGGTTGGGCCGCAACTCGGCCGAGGGCGGCTTCTCGAAGACGCTTTCGGGAATCGCTCCGGGATGACGCCGGTTGGCCACCCGCGCCAGCTCGTAGACCAGGGTCTTGGGCACGTCGCTGATCACCGCCAGGCCCCCGCTCATGTCCCCGTACAGGGTGCAGTAGCCCACCGCCAGCTCGCTCTTGTTGCCCGTGGTGAGCACCAGCGAGCCCCACTTGTTGGAAAGCGCCATCAGGATGACCGCTCGGATGCGGGCCTGGAGGTTCTCCTCGGTGACGTCGGGCGGGGCGCCGGCGAACAGCGGCTGCAACACCTGCAAGAACGCCTCGTAGAGGCCGCTGATGGGCGCCACTTCGAAGCGGATGCCCAGGTTGGCGGCCAGCGCCCGTGCATCCGCCAGGCTGGCGGGCGAGGAATACGGCCCGGGCATGGCGACTCCCACCACGTTCTCCGGACCCACGGCGTCCCGCGCGATTACGGCCGTCAGCGAAGAGTCAATGCCGCCGCTCAAGCCCAGCAGGACCCTATGGAAGCCGCACTTGCGCAGGTAATCCCGCGTGCCCAGCACCAGGGCCTCGTAGACCGCCTCGCGCTCGTCCGGCAGGTCGGCCCGCTGCTCTCCCAGGCCCGCAAACGGCTCGGCCAATACCAGGTCCTCGGCGAAGGAGCGCGCCGAGGCGATCAGGCGGGCCTCCGCGTCCAGAGCGAAACTGGAGCCGTCGAAGACCAGCTCGTCGTTGCCCCCCACTTGGTTGACGTAAACCACCGGCAGGCGGCGGCGCCGCGCCGTGTTGGCGAAGATCTGGCGGCGCAGCTCGCGTTTACCCATGTGGTAGGGCGAGGCGTTGATCGAGATCAGCAGCTCGGCTCCGGCCCGCGCCAGCTCTTCGACCGGATCCCGGCTGTAGAGGCGCCGCTCCCAGAACTGCTTGTCGTTCCAGGCGTCCTCACAAATGGTCAAGGCCACCTGGCGTCCGGCGACTTCGCACAGCGCCTGGCGCTCGGCGGGCCGGAAGTAGCGGGCCTCGTCGAAGACGTCGTAGGTGGGCAGCAGGGCCTTGTCCTGCCGGAAGCGAATCCGCCCCCCTTCAATGAGCGCGGCGCTGTTGGTGGCCTGTTTGCCGGCCGCCGAATCCGAGCGACCCACGTAGCCGCAGATCAGCGCCGGGCCGAGCCGGGCGGTATCGGCGGCCAGTCCGTTCAACTGCTCCTCGACCCGCTCCAGGAAGCTCTCCTTCTCGACCAGGTCGCGCGGCGGATACCCCGTGAGGGACAGCTCGGGGAAGACCACCAAATCGGCCCCTCCGTCCGCGGCCCGGCGCGCCGCCTCCGCCATCAAGGTCCGGTTGCCCGCCAGATCGCCCACCGTGGTGTTGATTTGGGCCAGCGCGATGCGCATGGGAAATTCCATTGTACGCCGCCCAAGCCCGCGGGCCGCTAATCGCTTGACTTGATACGGCCGATGCAAAGACAATGGCGGATGAGGCGGCCGATGGCGCCCCGTCAGCCCAAGCAAAGAACCGGCCCATGACGCGACCGATACCGACCGGCATCCTCCTGCTAGCTTGTCTCTTGCTGCTTGCTGAGGGTCAGGCCCCGGGCATCATACGCACGGCGAAGAGCTCGGCGGCGCGAACCACCGTCCGGCTGAAAAACGCCGCCGCTCCGGCGCCGAAAACCGCCGCCGCTCGATCCGGCGCCGGCCCGGCCGGGGCCCGGAAAGCCTCCGGCAGTCCGGCCCGCACGAAGGCCACGGGAACTTCGGCCCGCACACCGGCGCGGCGCCCGGCGCCGCGCCGCCCGCGCAGCCCGTGGACCGTGCCCACCTTCGCCCCCTCCACCGAGGGCGATAACGTGGACGGCGAGGATTTGACCGTCCGGCGGGCGGCGGTCGAGGCCTTGGGGCCTTACAACGGCACGGTGGTGGCGGTAGATCCCTCCAGCGGGCGTATCGTCTCGATGGTCAACCAAAAGCTGGCGCTGGGGGGAAGCTTCCAGCCCTGCTCGACCGTGAAGATCTTCGCGGCGCTGGCGGCCTTGAGCGAAGGGCTCATCGAGCGGGATACCGTGCTGCGCATTTCCGGCCGCATGCGCCTGGATCTGACCGAGGCGATGGCCCATTCCAACAATCCTTATTTCGCCGCCCTGGGCGTCAAGCTGGGCTACGCCCGCTTCGCTTATTACGCGCGCCTGTTCGGGTTGGGCGAGCCGGCCGGGTTGAACCTGGAAGGCGAAAATCCGGGCGTGTTCCCCGGCGAGCCGCCCAAGAACGGGGGCATGGGGATGATGACCAGCTTCGGCGAGGGCATCTCGCAAACGCCGCTACAGTTGGCGGCCTTCCTGGCGGCGGTCGCCAACGGCGGGACGCTGTACTATCTGCAATATCCGCGCTCCGAGCAGGAGGCGGCCGAGCTGGTTCCGCGCATCAAGCGGCGGCTGGACATCGCGCGCTGGATCCCGGCCATCAAACCGGGGCTGATCGGGGCGGTCGAGTACGGCACGGCGCGGCGCGCCTTCTACGCTCCGGAGGCGCCCATCTGCGGCAAGACCGGCACCTGCACCGACGGGACGACCCATCTGGGCTGGTTCGGCTCCTTCAGCGACTTCGGCAGCAGCCGGCTGGTCGTGGTGGTCTTGATGACCGGAGGGCGCGGCGTCAGCGGGCCGACCGCGGCGGAAATCGCCGGGGCGATCTATCGCCGGCTGTTCGAGCAGAATTACTTCGCCCAGCGGCGCCTGTTCTCACCCGCGCTATTGGTCCCCCGTTAGGCCCTGGCGGGCCGGCGGTTCTGGCGGGGGAAGGACTCGCTCGGCCAGGGCTCGCTTGAGCTCCTCCAGGCCTTGCCCGGTGACGCTGGAGATGCAATACAGCGGCAAGCCGCGCGCCGCGGCCGCCTGCCGAAGCGACTCCAGGCGGGCGGGATCCTGGGCGGCGTCCATCTTGGTGGCCACCACCACCATGGGCTTGCGCGCCAGATCCGGGCTGAATTCGGCCAGCTCACCCAGCACGATCCGGAAATCCTGCCCCGGGTCCCGCCCGCTGGCCTCCGAGACGTCCACCAGATGAGCCAGCAGGCGGGTGCGCTCGATATGCCGCAGGAAGCGCACGCCCAGACCCAGGCCCTGGTGGGCGCCTTCGATCAGCCCCGGAATGTCGGCCAGCACGAAGCTGCGGTCGTCCTCCAGGCGCACTACACCCAAGTGCGGTTCCAGGGTGGTGAAGGGATAGTCGGCGATCTTGGGGCGGGCGGCCGAGATGCGGGAGATCAGCGTGGACTTGCCCGCATTGGGGAAGCCTACCAGACCCACATCGGCCAGCAGTTTCAGCTCCAGGCGCAGGCGGCGCACCTCGCCGGGGCGGCCGGGCTCGCAGCGGGTCGGCGCCTGGTTGGTGGAGGTGGCGAAACGGGCGTTGCCGCGGCCGCCGCGCCCGCCTCGCGCAACCAGAAAGCGATCGCCCGGGCGGGTGAAATCGTGCAGCAGCCGGCCGCTGTCGGCGTCCCAAACCAGGGTGCCGACCGGCACCGGCAGTTCGATGGAGTCCCCGTCGCGGCCGGTGCGGTTCGAGCCTTCGCCGTGGCGCCCGCGGCCGGCGCGATGCTCGGGGTTGAAGCGGTAGCGCAGCAGGGTGTTCTCGTGTTCGCTGGCCACCAGGAAGACGTCGCCGCCCCGCCCGCCATCGCCGCCGCTCGGACCGCCCCGCGGAACGTATTTCTCACGGCGGAACGCGCAGCAACCGTTGCCCCCGTCGCCCGCCTGGACTTGGATGACGACTTCGTCAATGAACACGGCCGCCCCTCCCGGCGCGGCGCAGGCGGCCGGCGGCGGGCCTCAGCCGAGCGGCAGCACGCTGACGATCTTGCCCAGCCGCCCGCGGTCGCGGTAGACGACCCGCCCGGGAATGCGGGCATACAGCGTGTCGTCCTTGCCCATGCCCACATTCTCGCCCGGCTTGACCTTGGCGCCCCGCTGGCGCACCAGGATCGAGCCTCCGGTGACGATCTGGCCGCTGAAAACCTTGAAGCCCAGCCGCTGCCCGTGGGAATCGCGCCCGTTGCGGGAAATCCCCGCGCCCTTCTTATGCGCCATGGTTCTGCTCCTCGGCGCCCTCCGGCGACGGGCCCGGCGCCTCCGACCCGGGGGCCAGAATCTCAGTCACCTTCAGGCGAGTCAGCCACTGGCGATGGCCGATGGTGCGCTTGTACTGCTTCTTGCGCTTGAACTTGAAAACTTTGACCTTTTCGCCGCGGCACTGAGCCGAAATGGTGGCCCGCACCCGAATGCCCTCCAGCTCGGCCCCGCTCAACAGCCGGCCGGGCTCCGGGCACAGCGCCAGCACCCGCGTCAGCTCGACCTGGGACCCCACCTCTCCCGGCAGCCTCTCGACCTCGATCACATCGCCCGGCGCCACTCGATACTGCTTGCCGCCGGTTTCGATCACTGCGTACATGATGATGCTACCTCTCGCAAGCTGCTGAAGGCCGCCTGGCCGGATCCGGTTGCGGCCGCCTCGCGCGCGGACGCCCTGCACAGGCGTCCCCTGGGTGACGAAATTCCAGGATACAACAAGGCCGCCGGCCCGCGCAGGCCCCCGCGCCACGGGCCTCTGCCTTCCCGCAGGGGCCGAGCGCCGTCTCGTGCGCCCGGCTCAAGCGAATTTCCAGCCCTTGCGGAACGCGGGCTTCAGATAGCGGTTGGCCTCCGGGTTGTTAGTGAACCTCATCCGGGCGGCGTCCCATTCCAGCCGGCCTTCGAACTTCATTGCAATCACGCCCAACAACATCCACTGCACGAAGGGCCCGGCCACGCTGAAATTCGAGCAAGCCGGCTCGCCGCCTTTGCAGGCCCGGATCCAATCCCGGTAGTGTCCCGGCGAGCGGGTCAACAAGGGAGGAGGAAACTCATACTCCTTCATCCGGCTGGCCGGCGCCAAGCGGGTTCTTTCTCCGTAACAGCCCGTGGTGAGCATTCCTTTGTCGCCGATGAAGAGGCTGCCGTTGACGTCTTTATCGCCCAGTAACTCCTCGCGAGCGACTCCCTCGAACTGCGGGCGCTCCGTCAGGCCGTCGTACCAGAAGATTGTGACCGGCGGCATGCCCTCCCGAGCCGGGAAGTCGAAGCGGATGACGGTCTTTTGGGGAAAGGTGTAGCGCCCGACGCCCTCCTTTTTGACGCACTCGACGCTGGTAGGCGCCGTCAGGCGCAAAGCCATGTTGGCCGTGCCCAGGATGTGACAGGCCATGTCGCCGATAGCGCCGCAGCCGAAGTCCGGAAATCCTCGCCAGTTATGGGGGACGTAGGCCGGGCTGTAGGGGCGCGGCTGCGCGACGCCCAGCCACACATCCCAGTCCAGGGTGGGAGGAACGGGTTCCTCGACCGGAGTCACGTCCGGGCCTTGCGGCCAGTACTTCAAGGGGCGGTTGGTCCAGGCATGCACCTCTCTGACGGGGCCGATGTCGCCCGCCCAGATGATCTCGCAGCACTGGCGCGCGCCCTCGGTGGAGTAGCCCTGATTGCCCATCTGGGTGGCGACGCGGTAGCGCGCAGCGGCTTCGGTCAGTTGGCGCGCCTCCCATACCGTTCGGGTCAAAGGCTTCTGGCAGTAGACGTGTTTGCCCCGCTCGATGGCCCACATCGCCGCCATGCCATGCATGTGATCGGGACAGGAGACCAAAACGGCGTCAATGGTGCGGCCCTCCCGGTCGAACATGCGCCGGAAGTCTTTGTACTTGGGCACGTTCGGGAAGCGCTCGAAGGTGGGAGCGGCGCGCTTCTCGTCCGGGTCCGCCAGCGCCACGATGTTCTCGCCCGCACACCCTGCGATGTCGCTCCGGCCTTTTCCGCCCGCGCCGATGGCCGCGATGTTCAATTTCTCATTCGGCGACTTGTACCCCAGCCGTTTCAGCGATGGGGCGCTGGCGAAGCCGCCCGCGGGGACGGCCCCGGCGAGCAACCCGCCGTAGAAGAAGTAACGCCGGGAAATTCTCGAGTCGGACACTGGTAGGCTCCTTTCATCGAACCAAGCGGCCGCCGGCCCAGCCGGCCTCCGCCGCCCGCAGCGGGCTATTTACCGAGCCATTGCTGGAAGGCCTCCAGCACCGTCTGGCCCCGATAGACGCGCGGCGGGATTTCCTTGGTCTCGCCGGTCTTGGTCTTCTCCGGATGGAACTCAAAGCGCATTTCGACCGGCCCCTCGATAATCCAGGGGGAAAACTCCTTGATTCGCCGGACTGCGCGGCGCGCGGCGGCCCGGATGGCCTGGCAGGCCTCGGCATGCGACAAGCTCCAGGCCGAAGCTTTGCCTGCCATTTTCTTCACGGCCACCGCCTCGCCTTTCGGTTGTAGTTCCAGGAACTCGTCGCAGGCTGCCTGGTCCCCCGTCAACATGATGACCGGAATGCGGAAGTGCCCGGCGATGGCCGCCACCTGGCCCAACTCGCCCACCGACTTGCCGTTGATGGTGATATCCCGCACGCTCAGGCTCTGCGAATGGGCCATCAGACCCTTTGGGGTCCCGGCCTTGGCGTGCTGGCCGACGAAGATGATTCCGTCGTAGCGGCCTTCGCTCAGGTAGTAGTCGGCCGGGGTGGGCTTGCCCTGGATCAGCCGGGCCCCGGCAGGGATCGCGTCTACCGAGAGCGTGCGGCTGCCGTCGTGCCCGTCCCAGATGACGACCTCGGCGGCGCCTGCTTCCAGCGCCCCTTGCACCGCGGCGGTGAGTTCGCCGATCAGCAGGCGGCGGGACTCTTCGAAGCGCCGCTGGCCGGGCGTGACCTGTTCGTCCCAATTGTTGACGCCGCCCACCCCTTCCAGATCGGTGACGATGAAGATCCGCGGCCCTTGGGCCGGGGCAGCCGCGGCCAACATCAGGCTCAGAACCAGCACGTTCATAGCGCTGTACCTCCTTCGGCTTCGGAAATGGCGAACGCCGTCCATCATACACAACAAGCCGGGCGGCGGCGGGCCGCCCGCTCGGGAGCGGGCCCGGGCAGGGCGCGAAACTTTAGCGCGGCCGCGGGGTTATACTGGTTTGCCGATGTCTTGGCTTCGCGCCCTCCCCTTGCTGTATCTGGCCGGCGCCGCCTGTGCGGCCACCTTCGGCACGGTGGTCCCGGTGGTCGGCAGCTTGCTGGACATCGTGCTCGACGAGGGGCGGAACCGCCTGTATCTGGTGAACCCTTCCTTCAATCGGATCGAGGTGTACGCCGTCGCGCAGCGGCGTTTCCTGACCCCGGTGGCGGTAGATCGGATGCCCATCTCGGCGGCGGTCTCGCGCAGCGGCAAGTACCTTTACGTCACTTGCTTTGACGGAACCTCGCTGAACGTCATAGACCTGGATGCCCTGACGGTCGCGGGCCGAATCAGCCTGCCTGCGAAGCCCGAGGGAGTGGCGGTGGGGGCCGATGAGCGGGTGCTGATCACCACCATCGGGACCGGGCTGAACAACCAGGCCAATACGTTGCTCATCTATGACCCGAGCGCGGCCGAAGGCCGGGCGATCGGCAACGTGGTGATCGCGCCGCCGCCCGCCCAGTCGCCTCGCCTGCCTCCGCCCAGCGGCCGGCTGGCCCTGGCCGCCCGCAGCCGGCTGGCGGCCACTCCCGACGGGCGTTACATCATCGGGCTGACCAACATCAACAACACGACCGGGGTGGCGTTCGTTTACGAGGCCGCTTCCGGCTCGGTGCTGCGCAGCCGGCAGATCGGCAACATCTCGACGGTGGTCTCCGTCGCCCCGGACGGCTCGAAGTTCATGGCCGGTCTGACCCTGTTCGATACCGAGACCCTCAGCGTACTGGCCCAGCAAAACGCCGCCAACGCGCCGTTTCCTTTTCAGGGCGGCGCCCAGTTCAGCCTCACCGACAACGTGGGCGGCAGCGTCTTCTCTCCCGACGGCGCCTGGCTGTTCTCGGCCTTCAACATCCCGCCCCTGGCCAATCCCCCGGCCCGGCCCAACGTCAGCCAGCTCCTGGTGAACGATCCGGACAACCTGCTGATCCAGTTGGCGCTGCAATTGGGCGAGAACATCGCGGGCAAGATGGTGATCAGCTCCGACGGCGGCGTGATCTACGCCTTGTCGGAATCCGGCTTCATGATCCTGCCGGTGGGCCGGCTCCAAGACAATCCGATCGCCATGCCGGAGTCGCGCGCCCTCTTGCTGGTTAACGACCAGTGCGGCGTCCAGGCCTCGCAGCGCACGGCGACGGTCCGCGTCCAGAACCTGGGGCGCGGGCGGCTGAGCATCACGCCGCAATTGCTCCAGACGCCGCAGACCGCGCAGGCCGGCATCCCCGGCCTGGGCGGCGTCGGGGCGGGCGGCGGCGCCCCGGGCGGCAGCATCATCATCGTTTTGCCGCCGGCGCCGGGCGCGCAGCCCACCCCGGTTCCGGGCGCCCCGGCCGGCGGCGCCGTTCCCGCCGGTCCGGGCCAGCAGCAGCCCGCAGTAGCTCAGACGGCGCCCCTGGTGCGCGTGCGTCCGGCCGACTCCAGCCTGGAATTCGTGTTCAATGCGAACGCCGCGCGCTCGCTGGGCACCATCACGCCGCACAACTTCGTCATCCAGACCCCGGAGGCGATCAACATCCCGCCGCGCATACGGGTTTATCAGAACAACCGGGACGCCGAAGCCCGAGCCGATCTGGTGCCCATCGAGGTGGGCATCTCCGACCAGGAAGGCCTGGTGGACCTGGCGGCCGACGCCCAGCGCCAGCGCCTCTATATCGCCAACTCGGGTCTGAACCGGGTCGAAGTCTTCGACATACGCTCGCGGAAGCTGCTGGAGCCGATCAAGGTGGGGCAGCTTCCCCGCTCGCTGGCGCTGTCGCCGGACGGCAACACGCTCTATGTGGCCAACTCGGGAGGCGAATCCATCAGCGTCGTGGACTTGAATCTGGGCCGCGTGGTGGGCCGGGTGCGGTTCCCAGCCACGCCGCTCAACGCCAGCGCGCCCGTGATCACGCCCAGCGTCATCGCAGCCGGACTGAGCGGGCTGCAAATCGTCATGAGCAACGGCACGCTCTGGCAGGTCATCGGCGAGGAGGCGGTTCCCCGCCCCCTCAGCCCGATCATCGGCTCGCTCACCGTGCCCGCGCCGCGCACCATGGCCGCCACCCCCAACGGGGAGTACATCATCCTGGTGGCGGGGGCCAACAACACGATGGCCTACCTGTACGACGCCTTGACGGACGAGTATGTGGTGGCCCGCCAGCTCGTCTCGGGCCAGGCGCAAGGCTTCCTGGGGCCGGTTACGGCCGGGCCGCGCGGCCAGTATTACGTGGTTAACGGCATGTTGCTCAACCAGTCCCTGACGCCCACCGCCCAGCCCCCCACGGTGCAAATCCCGGCCCGCGCCGGCCAGACCACCACCATGAACCGTCCGGTGGCCGGGGTGGCGCCGGTGGGGACCACCACGTACGCCCGCTTCATGCAGCCGCTGCTGACTTCCGCCACTGCGCTGCCCTCCGAGCTGCCGGCGGTCGAATTGGTGGACGCCAACACAGGCGCCGTGCTGCGATCGGCGCCGGCTTTGGAGGCCCCCCT
>Ga0209018_1001144_pt1 | contig 22338 bp, 18 predicted proteins | sample YNPBryBLVA2012_FD_185814 | JGI IMG/M metagenome (GOLD analysis project Ga0209018, IMG submission 185814) | Anoxygenic and chlorotrophic microbial mat microbial communities from Yellowstone National Park, USA - YNP Bryant BLVA 2012 (SPAdes)... ...
CACCTCCTACATCGAACTTTCCTCCTCCGCCGAGTTCCAGGAACTCTATGTGGAGGAGATGCTGTTCCCTACCTAAAAAAACTACAAAAAAGAATAATACCTAATTTGAGCGATTCTGCCTAGTTGAAAAAAATACCTCCATGTGGTGTAATGAGTTAGAAAACGACACAAAAACACCCAGGAGGTGACACCATGATGAAACAAAAAAGCCGATCCGTCAAGAGTACACTGGACGATTTCCAGACTACTCATGAACGGTTTTCATCCCGGGTAGGACTCGCTCCGGTGAGCCGGTATCTTGAAGCGACGAAGATAACAAGCATACTGGCAAGCCAATTTTCTTTTCTAAAAAAGCATGCCAAAGGGACACCGTTGAAGTCCGTATTCCATCAGCTGATCTGCTTCTTCTTCGACGGTACGGATTTGCACATGAGCCGGTTGGATCAACTGAAACAGGATGCAGGCTATGCGGGAGTTATAGAAACAGCAGCAGAAGCTATGATTTCTTCCCACACGGCGAAACGCTTTTTCCGTTCCTTATCGATGGTGCGGGTCTGGTTGTTTCGAAAGGTCCTGAAACAGCTCTTTGTATGGAGGTTGTCCATAGAACAACCGAAGATTATCAAAATCGGAATAGACACTATGGTACTGGATAACAACGATGCCGATGTTCGGGAAGGAGTTGAACCAACCTACAAAAAAGTAAAAGGGTTCCAACCGCTGCAAGTGTTCTGGGGGCGGTATCTGGTGGATGCGATATTCCGCAACGGGAAAGCCCATAGCAATCATGGAAATCATGTGCGGCGGGTGATCAGCGATATGGTCCGGCTTATCAGAACCAAATATCGTGACGATGTTCCCATTATATTCGTAGCCGATGCCGGTTTTTTTGATCAAGCGGTTCTTGAGCACTGTGAACGGCTCAAGGTAGGCCTCATTGTGGGAGGCAAACTGTATCAGGACATCAAAGAAACCGTTGATCAGCTACCCAATGATGCCTTTGGGGAATACAAAAAGGACACCAAAACATGGGTATATACGGAATTTGGGAACCGGCGAAAGTGTTGGAACCGCTTCTGGAGAGCCATCTACGCAAAACCGATAACCGAAGAGAACGGACAGATACTGTTGGAGTATGCTCGGCCTGAGGTGATTATCTACACCAATATTGGAATACCCAATGAGATTACCTCATCGATTGTGATGGCCCATGAAGGTGATACACGGGAGATCAGTGCGGAAGCCATTATCAATACCTATCATGTTCGTGCCCGAGACGAACTGGTCAATAGGGCCTTGAAAGATTTCGGGACAGAACACTTGCCCTTCAAACGGTTTACCGCAAACGCGGCATTCTACTATTTGATGTGTATTTCTTTTGTGTTGTTTGAATCCTTCAAATACGATATTGACTCACCGGTACTTGAAATTACCTGGTATGCCGAAACCTTCAGAAGAAAGGTGCTTGATATCGCGGGACAGATTATTCACCGTGGACGCCGCATGATTTTAAAAATACCTGAGGTAACAAGTACTGCTGTGGGTTTTACACAGCTGTGGGAAAAAAGTGCTATGGCTAGCCCTGTTGTGGCGGGTTCTTTGTAGCTCACTCAAAATCTTATCCGAAAACCTATGTATCACCTCATGTCTTTTCGATAGGAGCAGTGTATCCGTTTCACAATGAGAAATGCTGTACGCACTTAAAAAATTACTTACAGTCCCGTTTTACGTGTGTTCCTTTGCCTGGTCGATTAGTTTTGTCCTCCCCTTTCAACCTTCAGTACTAGATTATGGTTGAACCTACACCGTTTTGGCTGGAATCGCTCAATTTAGGTTTTAAAAAAAATATTAAACCTTGTTAGGTTATATGTAAAATATTATTTTTTTATGAGATAATAGTTTTTATTTATTGTTTATTTGATTTGATCCGTATGGAAGCAATGGTTAAAATGATTTTACGCATATTTATTATCAAGGGTAACAACATTCACTGGTTTGTTTTCCTACACCTCAGTTCCCTTCGGTTTGCACCGGAGTTCTCTGATCAAGTAATGCTGCATTTAGATATGGCTTAATTGCCTCCTACTTCCCGATATATGCTTTAACCGTGCAATCATAAAAAAGGGAGGATTCTCCATTCAGAAATTTCCTATCTCCCTGCTTCGAAAACTAATCTCCGGCATCATACGCTTATTGATAATACCTTCATAAGATACATCTCAGTTTTGTTTGTATGGCTAGGATGGGTTGACTATTCTTTTGCGTATAGTAGGCCTTTGCTCCCCTCCCAAGGGAATTACATCCATCTACATTCTTTTCAACGAGGGAAGAGCAAAGTACTTAAAAATATTTCACCGTGCCTCTTGGGAAAGAAGATCGATCAGTGCCCGGGCGTAATAAGGTAGATCCGAAGGTCTGCGGCTAGAAACAAGGTTTCCATCTACAACCGCAGGCTCATCCACCCACAGGGCACCGGCATTCACCATATCGTCTTTGATGGCAGGGGTACTGGTGACTCGCCTGCCCTTCAGAATCCCCGCAGAGATGAACACCCATCCTGCATGGCAGATTTGCCCCAGCACCGCACCTCGATCGTTCATAGCCCGTACCAGCTCCCGCACCTCAGGGAACCTGCGAATTTTATCCGGTGCCCATCCACCCGGAACCAGGAGTCCATCGAACTGGGTGGGGTCGGCATCCCGATACGCTATATCCGAGGTGGCCGGCACTCCGTACTTTCCATGGTACACCGCTCCCTTCGTTTCTCCCGCAACGGTGAGGGTTGCCCCTTCTTCCACTAGACGATAGTAGGGGTACCAGAACTCGAGATCTTCGAAGGCCTCGTGCACGAGGCACAGGATCCGTTTGTGTTGAAGTTTCATGGGTAAAAGGTACTATCTCTATCAGCTATAGGGCAATGGGTTAAGACAAGCAATCCTTTGTTTTTGTTGAATGGAATTTGTAATTATCCTCACAGACTCTCCATAGATCCTTTGCTTCATCCTCGGTACCTGCCTTGAGGGTAATACAATCATCCCCTGGGGATTTATGAGGGTGACGGTGGCCTTCTACATCCTGCGGTTTCTGGGTCAGCGTTTCCTGTAACTGGAAGCACCCTATAATCCTTTCCCCTGGATGTTCAACGACCCTGTAGAAGTAGGATCACCGATTTTCCCTTGACGTCGTTCAATATAGCCACTACATTTAAAACCGGTATCACCTATGAGCGACGACAAAACACCCCAATCGTCCAAACACATCATACCAGTAGAACAGATTCTACCCAACAAGCTCTTCATCATCCCCCTGTTGGGTAAGCCCATTTTTCCAGGGATCTTTACTCCCCTCATGGTCGCTTCCCAGGAGGATATATCCATCATCGAGCAGTCCCTTTCCTCCGATTCCCTCATCGGGCTCATTCTGGTGAAGACAGAGGAACTGGAAGCCCGTCCCACCGCCTCCGATCTGTATACAGTGGGAACAGTAGCCAAGATCATCAAGAAGATCAACCTGCCAGACGGTGGGATCAATGTGTTCATCTCCACCCTGAAGCGGTTCCGGATCAAGAAGTTCCTGAAGGAATCCAACCCCATTATCGGTGCGGTAGAGTACTTGGAGGACGAAGAGGATAACACCCTGGAGGTAAAGGCCCTTACCCGGGCCATTTTAAGCGAAATGAAACAGATTTCGGAGAACAATCCCCTCTTCTCCGAAGAGATGCGCCTCAACATGGTGAATATCGATCATCCGGGGAAAATCGCCGATTTCATCGCCTCCATCCTCAACGTGGACAAGAGGGAACAGCAAAAGATCCTGGAAACCACCAACGTGCACAAACGCCTCGAGCAGGTGCTGATCTTCATCAAGAAGGAACAGGAGCTGCTCCGGATCCAGAAAAAGATCCAGGCCCAGATCAACGAAAAAATCGAAAAGAGTCAACGAGAATACTTTCTGAAGGAACAGCTAAAAGCCATCAAGCAGGAACTGGGTCTTGCGGTGGACGCGAAGAGCTCCGAATACCAGCGGTTCAAAGAGGCTATCGAAAAGCTCCCTCTTCCTAAGGATGTGCGGGAACAGGTGGAGCAGGAACTGGAGAAGTTCAGCCTGATGGATCCCAACGCCTCCGAGTTCATCGTGACCCGCAACTACCTCGATACGATCGTTTCCCTTCCCTGGGCAGATCCGCCCGCGGAAGAAATCGACATGGAGAAGGCGAAAGAGATCTTGGACCGGGACCATTATGGCCTCGAAGACGTGAAGGAGAGGATCCTCGAGTACCTGGCGGTTCGAAAACTGAAGAAGGATACGAAGGGGTCGATCCTTTGCCTCGTGGGCCCGCCGGGGGTGGGGAAAACCTCCATCGGGAAGAGCATCGCCGCTGCCTTGAACCGAAAGTTCTTCCGATTCTCCGTGGGCGGGATGCGGGACGAGGCAGAGATCAAGGGACACCGACGAACCTACGTGGGTGCCATGCCGGGAAAAATCATCCAGGGTCTCAAAATCGTGAAGGCGAAGAATCCCGTGTTCATGATCGATGAAATCGACAAGCTGGGGGTGTCCTTTCAGGGAGACCCCTCCTCAGCCCTGCTGGAGGTCCTGGATCCTGAGCAGAATGTAGCCTTCAGGGATCACTACCTGGACCTACCCTTCGATATCAGTCAGATCCTCTTCATCGCCACAGCCAACACACTGGACACCATCCCCCGGCCCCTCCTGGATCGGATGGAGGTGATCCGCCTGTCCGGATACATCGAACAGGAGAAGATCGCCATTGCCCGAAAGTACCTGATTCCCAAATCCCTACAAGGGGCGGGCCTTCCGAAAGATTCCGTCCGATACACTCAGGGGGCTTTGCTGGAAATCGCCCGGGGGTACTCCCGTGAAGCGGGGCTCCGCAACTACGAAAAGGCACTCGACAAGATCCACCGGAAGATCGCCCGCAAGTTGGTGCTCCAGGAGATAACCCTTCCCGTCAAGATCGATGGTAAGGTGCTGGAAGAATATTTAGGACGCCCCCCCTTCCCCGAGGAGGAAACGAAGAAGATCAGTTCTCCCGGCCAGGCTATTGGACTGGCATGGACTCCCTTTGGGGGAGATACTCTGCTGATCGAAGCCATCGCCAACCCCGGAAAGGAAGGTTTCCGGCTTACCGGACAATTGGGAGAAGTGATGCAGGAATCGGCCAACATTGCGTATAGTTACGTACGGCACATCGCTCCCCGGTTCTCCGTACCGCAGGAGTTCTTCGAAAAAAACACGATTCACCTCCATATCCCTGCGGGGGCGACTCCTAAAGACGGCCCCTCGGCCGGAATCACTATGGCCAGCGCGCTCCTTTCCCTGGCCACGGGTAAAAAGATCCGTCGTTCCCTGGCCATGACGGGAGAACTCTCCCTTTCCGGGAACGTGCTACCCATCGGAGGGTTGAAAGAAAAGGTCATTGCCGCCCGCCGCGGGAAAATCAAGGAGATCATCATTCCCAGGCAGAACGAGAAAGACCTGGAGGAGATCCCCGACCATGTAAAAAAAGGAATCACTTTTCACAAAGTAGAAACGATGGAGGAAGTAATCCAGCTACTATTCTAGGCTACTATTCTAGGCTACTTGCCATTTACTTGCAGGTCGCAAAAACGGAGGAGCCGCGCTGCAAAAGCTTATGAAGGGCTGAAAGTACCCCTACTCGCCGAACCGTGGCCGCACCGGTAACCGCACCCACTCTTCTGGCCAGGCTACCCCGCCCCCGATCCAGCTAAAGATGAGGAAGGAGGCGGCGAAGAAGTACTCGATTTCCTGAAACCTTCCAGGGGCTTGATCTTGGTTGAAGGTGACACGCACGTCGATCCTGTCCACGAACATCGGCAGGGGACGAAGGGAGTATCGAAAACCGAGGGGGATTCCACGCTGGGCATCCACCCAGGCAGTTCCCACCAGGGTTCGATCGTCCCTGGGAAGTTCGAAAGGGTATTCCCAGACAGGGTGACCATCCCTCTCGATTCGAATGCCGGCCCCCAGGCGAAGGGCGGATTGGGCACGTTCATCGAAGGGAGAAAGGATATCGAGCATCTTTGTGGCGTTCGCTCTTCCTCGATCGAGTCTTCGCCTTCGCTCCTCGGTAAAATCTTTCCCGTCCTTGGTGGCAGTTCGCACCTCGATGGTCGCCTTTCCATCCGCAGAATAGGAGAACGACCAGATGCCGGTTTCCCTGCTTTTCTCTATACCTGCCTCGTCCAGCTGGTACTGGATGTATCGAAGCACCTGGGGAGCCGTCGTTTCCTCTTTCACCCGATGACTTACCGCAGTCCGCCACGCATCGGGAGCGCCAAAGCCTGGTTCCGCCGCGCAGGGCAGGACTCCCGGAAAGAACAGCCTAGAGACGGAAAACAAGAAAAGAACCCACCCCGGCGTTTCTAACCGGCGGGCCCTTCTAATAGACTCTGATTTCATAGATTCGGATATTAAGGAGGGAATCATTCTAGATCCCCTCCGTTTTCAATTTTATTCACCTACTTATGCGATTCCGGTACGTGTCGTCCCAAATCCTTGTACTGCCCTTTTTCAATGGCGTACATGACCATAGACAGACCCACGGGTTGGTGGGTTTTGGGCGATAGAGTGATAACCCCGGTGGTGCACTGGAGATTCTTCGTTTGTTCCAGTGCGTTCTTGATGGCCGTTGGGTCGGTACTGTTGGCGCGTTTGATGGCATCTGCTAGGATCAAGATCTTGTCATACCCAAGATAGGCTTTGTTGATCGGTTCTTCGTTGTACTTCTTCTTGTAGGCTTCCCGCACTTCTACCAACTGGGGTTCGTTATCGGAATAGTTGTTGGCAAAGTAGATTTTATCCGCCAGCTTTGGATCGGGTAGCAACGTGGTGAAGGGAGGTGCGAAATCCAACCCATCGAGGATCGGCACACGGAATCCGATCTGATCCATCTGCTGGATCGTGAGAACCTGGTCCTGAATATAGTTAGGGGCGTAGATACATTCGGCCCCCGCTTCTTTCAGTTTGCTCAACTGGGTTTTGAAATCTTTATCTCCCTTCTTATACACCTGGCTTCCTACCACCTTGCCCCCGTTCTTTTCCCAGTAATTCACGAAGGGCTGGACCTGGGATACGGAAAACGCATTAGACTGATCGTAGAACACTCCCACGTTTTTCAGCCCCAGCTTCTTCAACCCGAAATCGGCAATGATCTCCGAGTACTGCACACTGGAGGGTTGCATGAGAAACATGTAGGGGTGGGGGGTCCCGTCGGGTTGAACCGTTACTCGGGGGTCGATGAAACTGCCCACGATGGGAACTTTCTTCGCTGCCGTCAGGCTCGTAAGGCTGAGACCGATGTTACTGATGGGGGGACCGATCACGGCCACCGCCTTGTCCTGATCCACCAGCCGGTTGTACGCATTGATCGCTTCCTGGGGCTCGAGCTTTACGTCGTAGGCTTTCAGCTCGATCTTCCTCCCGTTGATACCGCCAGCGGCATTGATTTTCTCCACCGCAAGCTCTGCTCCCTTCCGTACGGCATTTCCCCAGACAGAGGTGGGACCAGATAGATCCTGAATAGCTCCTATCACGATGGGCCCTTGTTCCTGTTTCGTCTCCCCTTTGCCCCCGGCAAAAAGAAGACCCGCTGCTAAACCGATCACCACAAGCAGAAAGAGAATTCTTTTCATCTTTCTCTCCTTTGCTCCTTAGAAGCACTCTAAGGGTATTTTGACGTTTCCCTACGGGAAACGGTTACGCACCCTGAAAATCACCCCCTACCCTGCAGTTCCTCCAAACATTGCGCTACGAACTCTTCGATTCGATGAACCCGGGATGGGGGTACATTGTAAGGCAGCACCCCTGTGCCGATCAGCATGGGGTTTCGCCCCAAGGCAAGTCGAAACACCCGCTTCGTTTCTTGGAATAGTTCCTCCTCGGATCCGTTGGCCACGATTTCCACCTTCATATTGATTCGAACGGCCAGATCTCTCCTGGGTTTTACGGCCTCCATAAACGCCGCCTGGTCCGTTTCTCCGGGACAGATGATGAAGCCAGGGTTGCACTCTAGCACATACTGTAGAACCGGGAAGGTATTTCCCCCCATGATGAAGGAGGGTCGGTGAGGGAACAACGCTCCTGTGCCCTCCATTATGCGCTTCAGAGCGGGGAGTTCCACCGTTTCGAACAGTTCCGGGGACAATAGCGGGGGGGTGGCGGCAGACTCGAAAAAGGTCACATCGAACCCTTCGGTTTTGGCCGTAGAAGCGATCTTTAACTGCCCTTCCGCCAGATGCAGGAGAGCCCGGCGAACCATCTCCGGTTCGGAGAAGGCTTCGACCAACAACGTATCGAACCCCACCAGATTGCTTGCAATGGAAAAGGGGCCCCCCAGGGGGATGCGTATATCTACGGAGGGCAACTTTTTCCGCAGCGTCTTCGCTGCCTGAAAAATCAGGGGAAACCGCCCTGATCGGAGGGGATCGAACAGGGGGAGTTTTTCTATTTCTTCACAGCTACTTAGGGGAAAGTCTTTGATGGAGGGAACCTCGTTGCCTTCGGGCTTTTCTACCCTCGCCCCGTAACATTCCGCCTCGAGGTTATACACGTCTATGCCCACGGTAAGGGGGGAATGGCGATACTCCTTCCAGGCGGCCTCGTGGGCCTGTACCAATAAATCCGCGCTATACCCCACTTCCCAGGGACTTTTCCCCACGAAAGCTGCCGCGTGTTCGTACACCACGGGGACCACCTGCACCAAGGGAGAGTTCATCCGGCGACCTCCTTCTCCACGGTTTTTCCCAGGTAAGCTTCGCAGATTTGTTCATTGCAGAGGAGTTCTTCCCCTGTCCCCTGGAAAGTGACCGAACCGGTTTCCAGCACATACGCGTAATCGCAGATAGACAAAGCCTTCCGGGCATTCTGTTCAACTAGGAGGACAGTGACTCCCATGGAATGGATCCTGAGGATCAGCTGAAATATTTCGTTCACCAGGATGGGAGCCAACCCCAAACTGGGCTCATCCAGAAGCAGCACCTTGGGATCCGCCATCAGCCCCCGGCAGATAGCCAGCATCTGCTGCTCCCCTCCCGAAAGGGTTCCTCCCTGCTGATCCCGGCGTTCCCACAGCCGGGGAAACAACTGGTACATCTGTTCCAGCCGTTCCTTCAAAAGCCTGGAGGATTTGAGTATGTATCCTCCCATGACCAGGTTTTCCCGGACGGTAAGTCCAGGAAATATTTTCCTACCCTCGGGGACCTGCACGATTCCCATCTGCACGATGCGGTAGGCCTCTTTAGGGAGAGGTTTCCCCTCGAAGAGGATTTCTCCCCCCCGGGGGGTCACTAGGCCGGAAAGGGTATTCAGCAGGGTCGATTTCCCGGCACCGTTCGCTCCAATGATACTGATAATCGAGCCTCGGGGTACTTCGAGGGTGACCCCTTTCAAGGCTTCGATATGACCGTAGGCTACCTGGAGGTTTTCGATCTTCAGCATGCCTCTTCCTCCCCGATATACGCTTTGATCACTTCAGGATCCTTCTGCACATCCTGAGGTTTCCCTTCTGCCAGAAGTTTCCCGAAGTTGAGCACGTACACCCAATCCGACATTTCCATTACGACCTGCATCCGGTGCTCGATGAGAAGGATCGATAGGGAGTGATCCTCGTGCAGGGTATAGATCAGGTCGATGAAATCATGCACCTCTTTGGGGTTCAATCCCGCGGCGGGTTCATCCAGCAAGAGAACCTTTGGCCGAATAGCCAAAGCCCTCGCGATTTCCAATTTTCGTTGCAGGCCATAGGGCAGATTCGAGGGCTGCTCATCCTGGTAGGATTCCAGTCCCACCATCCGGAGCAGTTCTCTTGCCTTTTCTTTTGCTTTTTTTTCTTCCCGAGCGCTACGGGGCAAACGAAAAAGGGTTTCCAAAAGCGAATAGGGGGTAAAGGGATCGAGGGCGGTCAATACGTTCTCCTGTACCGTCAAGCCCTGGAACAGCCGAATGTTTTGAAAGGTTCGAGCAATTCCTTTTCGGGTTATGATATGCTGGGGGAGTCCCGAAATCTTTTCATCTTCCAGGTACACTTCCCCTTGATCCAGCGGATACACGCCGGAAATGAGGTTGAACACCGTGGTCTTTCCCGCCCCATTGGGACCGATCATGCTCACGATCCCGCCTTTGGGTAGCTGTAGGGAAAAGTTCTGCACCGCCTGTACCCCGCCGAACCGTTTGGAGATATTCCGCACGGTCAACACCGATGGATTCATACAGCCCCCCCTGTTTCAGGTGTCGTCTTTCTCTTGACAATTCGCAGTTCCCTTTCCCCCAAAAGTCCCTTCGGTCTAAAATTGATGATGGCCAGCACGATCACGCAGTACAGGAGTATCCGCCATTCGGAAGCGAATCGAAGGATTTCCGGCAACGTTCCCAGTAGAATGGCCGATATTACCGCACCGGTCAGGCTCCCCAATCCGCCGAAAAATACCATGATGATCCATTCCGCCGAACGAGTCCAATTGAAAAGGCCCGGATCCACATAGGTAGTGTAGAAACCATAGAGAACCCCCGCATAGGCGGAGAATCCGGCGGAAAGGATAAACACCAGCAGTTTCAATCCGTCCCCATGGATCCCCATGGAACGGGCTGCCAGTTCATCGGTTCGAATGGCTATGCATTGTCTTCCATATTTGGAGAACTTGAAGTTCCACACGAAGAAAAGGCTGAAAAAAACGGACAGGAGAACCAGAGGCAGAGTGGTCAGGGGAGGAATACCCACGAGCCCCATGGCCCCTCCGGTGATATTACTCAAATTGTTCAGGATGGCGATGATCGCCTCCCCGAATCCGAAGGTAACCAGGGCGATGTAATCCCGGCGCAATCGGACGGTGGGCAGTCCCACCAGGAGACCTGCCAGTACTCCGGCCAAGGTCCCTGCTACCGCCGCCACGGGAAAAGGAACTCCGAAGCGCACCACCAGTACGCCGGAGGTATAGGCTCCCACGGCCATGAAACTCGCCTGCCCCAAGGAAAACATCCCTGCCAGACCTGTAATGAGAAACACCCCTGACACCCCGATGATGGAAATGCAGGTGAATACCAGTACGGAGACCGAAATACCCATTCCTTCCCCCTATACTTTTTCCTGAATGATTTTACCGGCGATTCCCTGGGGACGAAGAATGAGAAAAACCAGGGTAATGAAGAAGATCACTACGGGAGCCAGCCCCGAACCTATGCCTTCGATGCCCGTGAGGATTACCTCGAGGATCCCCAGAAGCAGGGCTCCCACTACCGCTCCGCTTAAGTTCCCCAACCCGCCGATAACGGAAGCTATGAACCCTTTCACGATCAACTGCCCCAACTGCGGGTAGAGGGTGTAGTTGATCCCGAGGAACACTCCCGCGATCCCGCCCAGGATGCCTACCACAAAAAACGTCGCCACCACGATTCGATCCACGTTCGCCCCCATGAGGAGAGTTGTGGTGGAGTCCATCGAGAGGGCCCGAATGGCGACTCCCAGTTTCGTCCGGTACAAGACCCCCATCAGTAGCCCCAGCACTACTAGGGAAATCAAGAGCATCCAGAAATCGGTAACCGCCATGTGAAACCCTTTCCATTCCAGAATCGTTTTCTGGAAAAACTTGGGGTAGCTGTAGAAATTACTGGAGAAGGCGATGGTAATGAGGTTTTCCAGGAGTATGCCCATGGTGATGGATGAAACGAAGAAAAAGATCACCGAGCTCTTGTTCCTCCGAAGGCGTCTGAAGGCAACCCGCTCGATGAGAACCGCCAGCACCCCTCCCGCCAAGGAGGTAAAGAACAACGTGAGGGGCAAGCCGAAGGAGAAACGGGTGGCGATGAGAAAACCCGTGTACGCGGTTACCGTAAGCACTCCCCCATGGGAAAAATTACTGAACTTCAGAATGTTGAATACCAGAGCGAACCCCACCGCGATGATGGAATACACAGACCCAAGGGATAACCCGTTCAACAGTTGCTGCAGGCTCATCCTCTCCCCCTTTCCCTAAAGTATTTTTTCTCCCGGTGCTCCTTCCAGGTAGTTTCGAACCAGAACTCCTCTTTCGGAATAGGCCGCCGAGGGATCCAGCGATGCTGGAACTGCTTTCCGTCCCATCGAGTCAAAAGTAGACGTTCCCGGAACTCGGGAACTTCCGGTTTGTACTTCCATTCCCCCTCCAGCAGGGGATGCACCGCGATCCCCTCGGGATCCTGCACGAGGTAGGAACCCCGGCTGCCCCCTCCCGCTTCCAGATACGCCTGGATCGCCGAAAGGTATGCGGTGTGGGCGAACACCAGATGCCGGTTTACCAGGGCGGCAGGGAGGTCTTCGAGCCGAGATACCCCTATGCGGGGGAACTGTTCCACCTGTTCCATCCCCTCCTGCACCGCTTTCCGTACCGTATTCAATTCCCGGATATGGGCTCCTGCCCGGGTCATTCGAAGCTGGAACTCCCTTCGGAAGGCATCCACGCCCTCTGGATCGGCTTCAGAACCCGCCCCTCCCGTTTCGGCCCCGGAGCCAACAGCCTTTGCGTTGTGCCCCGCGGGTTCACTAGAGTTCTTAACATCCCTTTGCTCTGCGGGTTGAAACATCCTCTCGATCAAGCTGAAGATGGAAGCTGTCTCTTTTTCGGCCGCTTCGGTCCATAGGGAAGGATCCAGGGTGGATTCCGCATACACGGCGGAGATTTTTCGGGCTGCCCGGAGGGAACCGACCTGCCCGGAGTTCAGGGCGGAGCCTCCCGGCCGATACACTCCATGAGTCCCGTTTACCTCCCCCACGGGGAACAGTCGATCGATGTTGGTGGATTCCCACCATAGATCCGCCGCCAGGCCCCCGTTGTTGTGCTGGGCGCACACGGCAATTTCGAGGAGCTCCCGTTCCAGGTCGATCCCGTGGGACAGGTACAACTCGATCGCCAGGGGGTTCATCCTGCGCAGCCGGTCGATGGGACGGCCGAACAGGGCATCCGATTTTTCCAGATAGGAGTACGCTTCTGGGGATAGATCCTTAAAGGAAAAGTCCTCGAGGGGTTCTCCCGGATTCCTTCGGTAGTCCAGGAACACCCGTCTGCCCTTCTGTACCGTTTCCCGATACACCAGGATATCGATGAGGGAGGATCCCCTATTTTCGATCTTACGCGGATCGAAGGGCCATTGGTACCCTTTTAGGAACACGGCAGAACACATCTCCCCCAGAGATGCGAAGTACGGTCGTAGGAATTCCTGGGGATCCGAACCGTCCGGACGGGTAGAGATGTAGCGAGGAATCACCTGCTGGTAGGTGCCCGACACGTTCCAGCGGAACTTCGTGGAAGCCAGTCCGTACTGGCTTTCGGTAAGGTTCACCGCCTCTGTCCCCACTTCCAAAGCCAGGCCAATGGCCCCGGTATGTACCGCGGGGTACACAGAGGCATGGTACAACCCCCCCGGTCCGCCCACGCCGAACACAGTGTTTTCCGCCACGAAGAGTACGAGTCCATATTTTCCGTCGGCAAGGGCCGTGGTATCCATCGCCAGGGCACCGAGGGCCCGCCCTTCCCCCACAAGGAGTTTCACCACCAGGTGCCTGTCGAAGATGGGGATCCCCCGCCGTTTCACCTCGGCAAGGAGACACTCCACCATCACTTTCGAGGTGTAGGGGCCGATGGAAGTACCCCGTTGTTTGGGGTCGTGGTCGGTCTTGTATCCCACGATTCCCCCGTACCGGTTGGCTGGAAAGGGGACCCCGATGGACAGGAGGTGGTAGAAAGCTTCGAGGGATTCCATCGCCTCCACCAACGCAATGTCCCCGTGCATCGACCCTCCCGAGTACAGGGCCTCGGCCATCTCGTAGGGGGAATCCGGCGCCTCCGAGGCGCCGGCCAGTTTGTAGTAGGTCTGCTTGTCGCTCCCCGTGTTCCGGGAAGTTCCCCCCTCTATATCCTCCGTCACCAGGGCCAAGTCGGTGACGCCGAACTGATGAAGGCGGTCCGCCGCATTGAGGGAAGCAGCCCCGCTCCCGATCACCAGGGTATGCACCTTGTACACGGGGATCGCCCGCCCCCGTACCTCGATGGAATACTGTTCCATAGAGAAATCCCTCCTCTACGATACTTGTTCCCTCACTCTTCCCCCACCCCGTAACTTTGTCGGATCCTCTGGAGCAGTACCCAGCGAGGTGTACCGAAGAGTTTCCCCGGGAACATAGTCCCCCTCGATCAGTTTTTGGATCCTCTCCGGATCCCGGTCGATGATTCGTCTTCGGAGCCATGCCCCCGCTTCCCGGGCCAATTGAGGCACCGAGAGACTGATGGTATCGATTCGCTTCGAGACGAGTTCCCGTACAGGGGAATCGTCGAAGCCCGTGAGGGAAAAGTCTTCTGGAATACGGAGGCCACTAGAGAGGGCACATTGGTACACATACACGGCCATCACATCGTTGAAACAGAGGATTGCGTTGTACCCCTGTTTCTTCAATTCTTTCAGGAATGCAGGGGTGATCTGGGAAAGTGTATCTAGGACCCGGAAGTTTCCTTCCTGCACCTGGAACTCTTTCAATGCCTCCAGGTACCCTTTCCGTCGCTGCTCCTCCACAAAGGGAATCTGGGAGAATCCCAGATAGTAGGGCAGGAGGGATTTTCCCCGGGAGCGGTATAGTTCTTCTAAAAGCCGCCGAATTCCTCGGGCATTGTCGCAGGATACGTAGTTCCTGTACGGGTGTATCCGGTTCAGTTCCACCAGGGGGACTCCCCGATCGGAAAGCCTACGGTAGACCTCATCCTCCGGTTCGGAAAAGGCAAACACGCACCCATCGATATCCCCCAGCTTCTTCGTCTGGAACAGTTCCCTGCTCTGTCCCGAAAGGCGTGTAATGATGTTTACCCGTACATCCCCGAATCCCTCGTACAACCCCTGGATCAGATCGGCCGCATTGTAGAACAGATGGGTGGAAACATACCGATGGGTGGGCAGGAAGAGTTTGATATTGAGGATCGCTCGGTTCTGGTGCCTTCGGATGGAGCGTTTCTCGTATCCGAGTCGCCGGGCGGTGTCGAGGATCAAGGCTCGCTTTTCCTCGCTGATGAGGATCGAGTTGTTCAGCACCCGGGACACGGTACTGGCCGAAATGCCCAGTTCACGAGCCACGTCGTACACAGTGATGCGCTTACGCTTTTCCATGCCTTCCCCTATTTCCTTTTCCCTCATGCATCATCTGTACGCGCGGTCAGGCATACAGTAGAATCGCCTGCCTGGCATAACATTCTTGATAGTTAGCCGTCCGCCCTCTTTCCCGCGTGAAGTTCCTTGAAAAGCTCCCGGTAGTAGGGATCGTAGATCACGCAACCGTCGTTCCATCCGGCGGCCATCAGCCTGCTGCACCCTGAACAAGTAGTGCACCAGTGAACCGAGTCCGGTTCCTGGGCGAGCTTCCGGGGAAACAGGGGATCGGCAAAACTCTGCCTGCCGAACCCAACAAAGTCCACATAGCCCTTGGAAAGGTTCTCCTCCGCCCAGGATAGCCCCCTCTTCCCCTGCACCGAGGTCATCACCGAGTAGGCCGAACCGATTACAGCCAGCTCCGGCGCCGTTCGTTTCGCCAGTGCCGCATACCGGAAATGGTGGTACACGAAGTACTGGGAAAGCTTCGTGGGCCGGGTTACCTCTGCGGTGAGGGAAGGTATACCGGCGGATACGTTCACGTAAACCATCCCGATCTCTTTCAGAAGGGAAACCACGCGAAGCATCTCCGACAGGTCTTCGATGATCTCCTTCGGACCCGCGGTACCGCACCCACCCCTAATGGCCTCATAGAAGGATAGTCGGGAACCTAAAAGGAAATCTCCCCGTCGCCGGACTGCCCTGGTGGCTTCCACCACCTCCCGGATGAACCGGGTGCGATTCTCGAAACTGCCTCCCCACTGATCGGCCCGGGTGTTACCAGGCCGAAGCATCTCTGCACCGAAGTAGCCATGACAGAGCTTGAAGTCGATCCCATCCGCACCGGCTTCTTCGGCCAACAGGGCAGCCTCGATGAACCGATCCCGGATTCGGGCGATCTCCTCAGTGGTGAGGAGTTCCGTTCCCTCCCACGCATCTCCCCCTGGATAGAGGGCAACCCGCCGGGAAAAGGTTCCCGAATGCCTGCCGGAATGGGTGAGCTGGAATAGGAGAAGAGTGTCCGGAGCCTTCTGTTTGAAGGTTTGCACCAGGCGTTTGTATCCGTCGAGGTTCTTTCGGTTGATGATGAGCCCGTACGGCCGTGCTACCGATTCTTCCACTACCGACAGGGCTTCGACGATCACCACCCCCCAGTTTCCTTCGGCCAACCTCTGGTACCGGGCCATGGTCCGTTCCGACACCGAGCCCCCCGGCCCCCCGTCGTTTCCCTCCATGGCCTGGGCTACGAACCGGTTTATCGCCCTTTTCTCACCCAACAGAGCGGGGGAAAAGAGGATGCCTGGCACCTCATCAAGACGAATCTGGTGTCTGCCGGGCCCTGACACCTTTTCCACCGACTCTGGTGCGTTTTCCACGCCCTTTGGTGCTTTTTCGACGGCCCCTGGCGTGTTTTCCACGCCCTTTGGCGCTTTTTCTACGGCCCCTGGTGCCTGTTCCACACCCCCAACCACTTTTCCCACAGCCCCTAAAGCTTTCTCAACAGCCCCTGATACTGCTGCGGTTTTCACTGAAGAATGCTCGCTTTTCATTCCGTATGGATCCTATTTTTTTGTTTTCCTACACAGTAAAGTTGCATGCAATTATTTTGTTGCATGCAAACTTTACACCTGGTTAGGAGGAGTTGTCAAGGAAAAATTTCTGGATGCAGCACTTCCTAATTTTCAGTAAGAATCATTTTAATACCGTTGGTGAGCATAGTAGCCACAAGCTGCATATCGAAGTACCGTTGTGTGACGATCCTGTACCGTTGGCAAAGGTTAAGAGCCTCTCTCGGGATTTCCAGGGTAATGGGAAGGACCGTCAGGTGGGAAAGCTCGGCGATGGAGAGTATCTTCACCCGAGCTATCTCCGGAGTATCCGGGACCGTCATTCAAAGTATTATATATTTTTTCAACCTTGACCTCCCCCTGATGTTCAAGGCAACATGATCCCATGAAACCCATCTACCTCGACTACAATGCCACTACCCCCATCGCCCGGGAGGTGGCAGACGCGATGGTTCCCTACCTCTATGGGAAGTTCGGGAATCCCTCTTCCAGTCATGCCTTCGGGATAGAGGCGAAACAGGCGGTGGAACAGGCCCGGAGTTCCGTGGCGCGAATGATCGGAGCCGAGCCGGAGGAGATCATCTTCACCAGCGGCGGCTCGGAGGCCAACAACCTCGCCATAAAGGGAACGGCCTTTGCCCTGCGGGAACAGGGGAATCATCTGATCACCTCCTCTATCGAACATCCGGCCGTTCTGGAGGTTTGCGCCTGGTTAGAGAGCCAGGGATTTCAGGTAACCTACCTGCCGGTGGATTCTGAAGGGCTTGTGGATCCGAAGGATGTTGAGGCTGCCCTGCGACCCACGACAATCCTGGTCACCGTCATGCTGGCCAACAACGAAATCGGTACCCTGGAGCCCATCGCCGATATAGTCCGAATCTGCCGTTCCCGGGGTGTTCGAGTCCATACCGATGCGGCCCAGGGGATCGGCAAGATCCCCGTGCATGTACGAGAACTCGGGGTAGATCTCCTTTCCATTGCCGGGCACAAACTCTACGCCCCCAAAGGGATCGGCGCCCTCTATGTTCGTCGGGGGACGAACCTCGCTCGGTTGATCCACGGGGCCGCTCACGAAGGGGGTTTACGAGCAGGAACGGAGAACGTCCTCGAAATCGTGGGCTTAGGAAAAGCGGCGGAGCTGGTGAGTCAGCACGGGGAAGAGTACGCAAAGGGTATGCAGGCTCTCCGGGACCGGCTGGAGAATCGGATCCTCCAGGAGGCCCGAGATAAAGGTGTGGACCTCAGGATCAATGCCCAGAGGGCCCCTCGCCTACCCAATACCTCGAGCATCAGTTTCTTCGGGGTGGATGCGGCCACCATCCTGGCGGAACTGGAAGGAGTGGCCGCCTCCGCAGGAGCCGCCTGCCATGCGGACAAGGTAGAGGTCTCCCACGTAATCGCTGCCTTGAAAGTTCCCGAGGAGTATGCCCGGGGAACTATCCGCTTCAGCGTTGGGAGGGAAACCACGGAGGAAGAGATCGAGCAGGCGGCTACCCGGGTGGTGGAGACGGTGTCCCGCTTGATCGGTTCCAGGGAAGGGAAGCTCGACGAGGACGAGGGGAAAGAAGAACCGGGAAAAGTCAGGCTCACTCGGTTTACCCGTGGGTTGGGTTGCGCCTGTAAGCTTCCCATCCACCAGCTTCGGGAAGTGTTACACGTGTTCCCCCGACCGGTGGATCCCGCCGTGCTTGTAGGTATCGATACCTCGGACGATGCGGCGGTGTACTCGCTGGGGGAATCGGCAGGAGAGGTACAATCCGCTGTGGTACAAACTGTGGATTTCTTCACTCCCATTGTGGACGACCCGTACGATTTCGGGCGCATCGCGGCAACCAATGCCCTGAGCGATCTCTATGCGATGGGCGCCACACCGGCCTTTGCCCTGGTGATCGCCGCATTTCCCCTGGCCCGGCTACCCCTCTCTGTCCTGAAGGAGATGCTTAAGGGGGTTTCGGATACGGCCAAGGCGGCCGGGATCGATATCCTCGGCGGGCACACGGTAGACGGCTCGGAACCTCTCCTGGGTCTATCGGCCACGGGGTTCGTGCGCGGGGAAAGAGTCGTCCGAAATCGCGGGGGAAAGCCAGGAGATATCCTCTACCTCACCAAACCCCTAGGCACGGGGATCCTTTCCACCGCCCTCAAGCAGAACCTTCTATCCTCATCGGAAACCAGAGCTCTTGTAGAGACGCTTACCACCCTAAACGACCGGCCATCCCTCGCCATGACCACCGTGGGTGTTTCGGCTGCCACGGACATCACGGGGTTCGGGCTTCTGGGACACCTGCTGGAGATGCTGGGGGTGGATTCCGAAGGCGCGGGGGATAGCTCTAGGTTCCTTGCTGCCCGTCTTCATTCCCGGGAGATTCCCTTCCTTCCCCGGGCCCTGGAACTCGCCTCCTCGGGGGTTGTGCCGGGGGGCAGTCGGGCCAACCTTAACTGGGCCAGTTCCTGGACTAGGTTTGCCGAGGCTGTTCCTAAGGCAGTGAGGGTTCTCCTAGCGGATGCCCAAACCGCAGGGGGTCTCCTCATGGCAGTTCCCCCCGATAGGGCTCAAGGGTTAGAGAATGAGTTCCAGAAGTTGAATTGCCCGTACTGGCGGATCGGGGAGATAGTGGAAAGAGGGGAGGTTGCGATCGAGGTGCTCTGAAGGTTATTAAGTTCAAGAGGCAGAGAGATGGCTTTTTCACCAGTTTCACCGCCCCCCGTTCGACGATTGCACAGTGCGTTAAACTCACGGCGCACAAGGGTGACTTCCCAGCCTGTTCAAGGTGGTAAGACTTTATCAGCTAGGTTTGTTGCCTGGCAACAGCTCTGGCTGTGGTTCATCTCATAAGTCAGTAATCTGGCAACGGCCCCGGGAAAGATTTCGCACCTCCTCCAGATACGCTTCGTACCGATCTTCGGGTAGGTGCACGACGAGGGATACCTCTTCCTGAAACTCTTCTTGCTCCCTGCGGCATTTCCAGGTTTCCAATAGCCGCACCAATCCATCGTAGAACTCATAGGGCAGACGAACGCGGAAAGCCACTTCGGGTCTAACCTCCGCGGTGGGAGTGTTCTCCAAAGATAACCGGGCGCAGTCCCCATAGGCCCGAACCAATCCTCCCGTCCCAAGCTTGGTTCCTCCGAAATACCTCGTAACGGTAACCAGCACATTCCGAATCCCGCTGGCCCGAATCGCATCCAGTACGGGCCGTCCGGCAGTACCTTTGGGCTCCCCATCATCGTGCATTCCCGCCACTTCCGAGTTGGGCGGGCCCACCAGGAACGCATGCACCACATGCCGGGCACCCGGATGAGCTTCCCGTTCCTTCGATACCCAGTTCCTCGCTTCCTGGGGCGACTGAATGCGGCGAGCCCTACCGATGAATCGGGACTTTTTCACTTCCAGCTCTGCACAGCCTTCCCCTGCAGGCTCACGGAAACTCTTTCCACCCGCGGACAGGGCAGAGGAAGAAGGTTCGGGTTTCTGGGTTTGGGGCGCAGGGGAGTCCCGCTTCGGCAGGGAGGAGCGGGATCGTTCGTGGGATGGAGTGTCAGGCCGATGCACCGGTACACCTCAGGGTTTCAGGAGGGATTGGAACCTAAGGAGATCGATATAGTTCGAGTCCTCAAAGAATTTCCCATCCCGGTAGAACCGCACGTAGGGGATATCGTAGTTACTGAAGGTGTTTTCCTTCCAGGACAGGAATTGGGAAAAGAAGGGCAACCGATCATACTCCACATGGTACACATGGATCGTATTGTCCTCGGGCTCCGTACGAGCCCAAAGGTCCAGGTAGGCATCCATCGCGGCCCACTGGGGACACCAGCTCTGGGTGAGCACCACAGCCACCGCGGGGGCCGACCGAAGGATACGATCCGGGAATTCACTCCCTGTAAGGAGTTCTTGCGCATCAGCCTCCGTCAAACCTATTCTTTTCATAGAAACCCCGATTCCACGATCTTCTGTACCGCTTCGGGCAACTGACGCCGTTCCTCCTGCGAAAGAGGCTCTGTATCGATGGGAGGATGGAACACGATCCTTACCTTTCCGGGCTGGAACCGGCCCGTCTTTTCATACACATCCCAGGTACCCTGAATCGTCACAGGAACCACAATGGCGTCCGACCGGGTAGCTAGCTTGAGACTCCCTGATTTGAACTCGTGCACCCTCCCGTCCCGGCTGCGGGTCCCTTCGGGAAAAATCACCATGGGGTGTCCTTTTCGTACATGCTCCACCCCCTTCTCGATCGCTCGAATCGCCTTCTTCGGGTTCCTCCGCTCGATGAACACACAATGGATCACCAGCATCCAAAGGTTCAGAATGGGTGCCCAGACAAGTTCCCGCTTGGCAATGAAACCGGGCGTTTTCCCCGAATACCCCAGGATGCAGAGGATGTCGAGGGCGCTCTGATGGTTGGCGATGAAACAGAGCCGCCCTTCTCCGGGAATCCGATCCGCACCTTCCACCTGAACCTTCGCTCCCACCACCCATAGAAAGTGGCGGGCCCAACTCTGCACGATCCATTGGGTAAACCGGGTGCGTAACCTCTTCGTCCCTAGAAGGTACAGGAAAAGCCACAGGGCTAATCCCAATGTTGTAACCAAAAGGAACAACCAGAAATAGGTGAAGACCAATACCGTTTTTATCATGAACAGTCCCTACTATACCGTATCTTCCATGGAGTTGAAAACTACCCCGGAATATGATGAAATAGGGGCATGAAGGTAAAGGCTGTATTCGTACTGTTGCTTACCCTCCTATCCTTCGGCTGTGGCCGGAGAAGCATCGGCTACGGGGTCGTCCTCTGGTCACCGGAAGAACAGGCGGTTTCCACCGGTTCCGTGGTACCCGTGTACGAGGAATCCCGGATCAAGAAAACCTACATCATAGGCTCCCCCACCCAGAAGGCCCCCTATGAAATTCCCGCTTCCCGTGTCCAATTGTTCAAATCCCGCAAAGAAGCGGAGTCTTTCGCCTCCAGCTTCGAACCGGTGCGGTACTTATTCGCCATTTCCGAACGGCGTGCTCTTCCCATTCGGGAAAAACCCGACCGTCTTTCCAAACAGGTGTACCGTTTGCGACAGGACGAGCTGATCAAGATCCTCCAGCTGGGAACCGAACCTTCCGATGAAAATGGCCTGAAAGGGCATTGGCACAAGGTACTGACAGAGGACGGAACGGTGGGCTACTGCTTCGACTACTACCTCACCCTCTACGACGGCAAAACCAACACGAAGCTTGCTTCCAATCGGGATCCTTCGGAGGAACGGATCGCCCTTCTCCTTTCCACCACGTGGAGACCCGCTTATTTCCAGACAATGGTTTCCACTCGTAGAATCGATCTGGAACGGTTGAAACCGGAGTACGGACTCTTCATCACTCTGGACCCACCCCTTATCCGAATCCAGACCCCGGAGATTCAGCGGGAAATTCCATTCACTTCTCTTACTGCCGGGAGCGGGAACCGGTTCCTTGTGGAAGGCGCCTCCGTGTCCCTCTCGATGGATCCCTCGGCTCGGAATCTTACCATTACCTTCCAGGACAAAAACGAACAGAAGACCCTCCAATTCATCGCCTTCAGCGGGGATGTGGAAGAGATCATCCAGAAGGAGAAGGAACGGAGGGAGAAACTTTACG
>Ga0209018_1001145_pt1 | contig 22337 bp, 18 predicted proteins | sample YNPBryBLVA2012_FD_185814 | JGI IMG/M metagenome (GOLD analysis project Ga0209018, IMG submission 185814) | Anoxygenic and chlorotrophic microbial mat microbial communities from Yellowstone National Park, USA - YNP Bryant BLVA 2012 (SPAdes)... ...
CGCCCCCGGGCCTCGGTGTATCAGGGCCAGGAGTGCGAAGGGGTGGAGATTCTGCTGGTGAACCGGGAGGTGTTGGATCCGGTGCTGCTGGGGATGGAGTTGCTGGCGGCGACCTTGAAATACCACCCGGGGCAATTCGATTTGAGAGAGGTGATGCGACTGCTGGGCAACGAGGAAGCGGCCGAGCGCCTGCGCCGGGGGCAAAGCGGTCGCCAGGTGCTGGAGGCGCTGCGCCCGGGCGTGGACGCCTTCCGGCAGCGCCGCGCCAGGTATTTGCTCTATGAGTAACCGGACGACTCCAGAGTTACTACTTCCATGAACGGCGCCATACTCGCTCGCCTGTGCGGGCTGGCGATCGCCGCCGGCCTCGCTCCGGCCGGAACCCCGCGGATGCCCATGCCCATCCAGTTCGAGAACTCGGCCGAATTCCGCTGGCTGGGCAAGACGGTGCTCGCGGCCCGTCTTTTGGACGATATGAGCGAACCGGCCCGCTGGGTCTTCGAAGGCCAGGGCAAACTGACCGCGCTGGCCCGGACGGGGCCGAGGGGCGTCCCGGCGTTGCGCGTGGACGTCACCATGTATCGCGACGCTCCCGCACCCACGCGGAACGGCCTGGCGGCGGTGAATCTGAGGCGGCCCTTCCCGGGGGAGGATTGGTCAGCCTACAACAGGATTTCCTTCTGGATTCGCCCGGAGCTATCCGGTTTCCCGATGCTCCCTATCGTGGTGGTGCTGCGCAACGAGGGCACGGTCAAAGTTCCCGACGTGTATCGGCGCGAGGGCGTGCATTACGTCACCGTGCAGGACCGCAAGTGGCAGCGCGTCGTCTGGGAAATCGCGCCGCTGGCGCGCGACAGAGTCACCTCGCTCGAGTTCGGCTACTGGGTGAACAAGCGTCTGGCCGCGCCGGGCGATGCCGTGGCCTTCGAAATCGCCGCGCTGGAACTCGAGCGGGTCGAACCCGACCATTACGAGGGCTGGCAGGCGGCGCCGGGCGCGATTGTCTTCAGTCACACCGGGTATTCCTCCTGCGCATCCAAGACCGCTTTGGCTGCGGATCTTCCGGCGGCTCGCTTCGAGTTAATCCGGCTCGATAACAACGTGCAGGGCGAAGTAGTCCTTTCCAAGCCGGTAGAAGAACGCCGGACGCGCCTGGGCCGCTTCCAGGTGCTCGACTTCAGCGAAATCCAGGCGCCGGGCCGCTACGTGATTCAGGCCGGCTCGCGCCGCACCCGGCCGTTTCGGATCGCACCGGACGTCTGGAAGGGAACGATCTGGAAGGTGATCAACTTCTTCTTTTGCGAGCGCTGCGGCTATCCGGTGCCCGGCATGCACGAGGTTTGCCATCGCGACTGGCAGGCCGCCCTGGGCGACAAAAGAATCGTGATCAACGGCGGCTGGCACGATGCGGGCGATCTTTCCCAAGGCCTGGTGAATACCGGCGAGGCCGTTTACGCCATGTTCGCTCTCGCCGAGCGCTTCCAGCGAACCGGCAAAGATCCCGAGCTGCTGGCCCGATTGCTGGAGGAAGCCCGATGGGGACTGGACTGGGTGTTGAAGGCGCGCTTCGAGGGCGGCTATCGGATCGGCTTTGCCGGAATGAACCTCTGGACCAACGGCATCCTGGGCGACGCCGATGACCGCATCGCCGAGGCCCGAAACAATCCGACCGTCAACTATATCGCCGCCGCGGCGGAGGCCATCGCCGCCCGCCTCCTGAAGGGGTGCGATCCCAAGCTGGCGGCCCGCAGCCTGCACGCCGCCCGGGAGGACTGGCGCTGGGCCATCGCCGGCGAAGAGACCCCCGAAACGCGAAGCACCCTGGCCTATGCCGCTACCCCGATGGAACTGGCCGCCCTGGGAGCTCTCGCCTCGGCCGAGCTGTACCAAGTTACCGGCGATCTTCTCTATGCCGAAAAGGCCTTCGAGCTGGCGCGGGCCGTCCTCCAGTCGCAACAACGCAGTTTCCTCGGCAGCGAATTTCCTCTCAGCGGGTTTTTCTACACCGGCCCTGACAAGAAGACGATTTTCCATCAGTTTCATCGGGCGAACGACCAGGCGCCGGTAACCGCGCTGGTCAAGCTGTGCGAACTGTTCCCTGAGCACGAGGAATGGATGGAATGGTACGCCGCAGTGGCCCTGTATTCCGAGTATCTCAAGAGAGCGGCGCTCTCGACCGAACCTTACGCCGTGCTGCCCGCCTATGTTTACAAGGACACCGAGTACCTGGAGATTCCCGAGGGCGGCGGGCCTTACCAGGCGACGCGGGAGAACTATCGCGAGCAGGTGCTCCGCGGCATGCCTATGGGTCAGGGTTACTACTTGAAGGCTTTCCCGGTCTGGTTCGCGCGGCGAGGTAACTACGGCGTGTTGCTGTCGCAGACCAAGGCCCTGGCGGCCGCCGCGCGCCTGCGCCGGGACCCGGCCGCGGCCGATCTGGCCGAGCGGCAGCTTCAATGGATCGTGGGCCGGAATCCTTTCGGGCAGAGCACGATGTACGGCGAGGGGTACGATTGGACCCAGCTTTACAGCGTCTCCTCGGGAGATATGGTCGGCGCGCTGCCTGTCGGCATCCAAACCCGGGGCAACGGCGACGCGCCTTATTGGCCCGCGCAGAACTGCTACGTCTATAAAGAGGTGTGGGTGCATCCGGCCGCGCGCTGGCTGTGGATCATGGAAGAGTTGGCCGGCCCGGGAGCGGCGCAGGGCCCCGCTCGGGCTGCACCGGCAGATACGGTGCGCCCCGGCGCCCGGCACGCCTTGGATTTCAAACTTGCCGCCACCACCGAGGAAACCGGCCTGGTCACCATCCGCTTGTCGGCTTCCGGCGAGGGACGGCACGAGTTCACTTTGCGGGCCTGGAACCTCGATCTCGTCCGGCCGGCGCGCGTGCTGGCGCTGCGGCCGGGCGCACCTGGCGAGGTAATCTGGAAAGCTCGGCTGATTTCGCCCGATGCCCCCTGGGTGGCAGTGGCGTTCCCCGACGGAGATCTCGCCCTGCGCAAGGAGCTGGTGGGTTGGGCTCCGCGCTTCGATCTGCCCTCCGGCCAAAACCCGGGAAAGGATCCCCGCAGCAGGCGAACCGTTCGAACCCAATCGGAGATGCATTGATGCGACCCAAGATTCTGGCTATCGCAGCCCACCCCGGCGACGCGCTCTTCACCATGGGAGCGGCCGTCGCCCGGCAGATCGAGGCGGGAGGGGCGGGCGGCTTTTTGAGTCTTTCCCTGGGGGAGAGAGGGGCGCCGAAAGCGATCCCAGTCGAGCAATATGGGCGGATGCAGCGCGAGGCTATGGAGAAGGCCGCCCGCTCGCTGGGAGCCACGGCCGCTTTCCTTTCTTACCCGGACGCGCAGATCCCCTTCAACGAAGAGATCACCCTGGCGGTCTGCGACGCGATTCGCGCCGAGCGTCCCGACATCCTCCTCACCCATTGGAGCGGAAGCTGGCACAAGGATCACCAGAACTGCCACCTCATCGTGCGGGATGCGGTCTTTTACGCCGGCCTCGCCACCCTGGCGCGCCGGCAACCCGCCCACCAGGTCCGTAAGGTTTACTATGCCGAGAACTGGGAGGACGCCTCCGGCTTTCAGCCCGATATCTATCTGAATATTGAGACCGTCTATCAGAGGTGGCTCGAGGCGTGCGATTGTTTTCCTATGTGGCGCGGCCAAACCGGTTTCTTTCGCTATAACGACTATTACAGCAGCCTGGCTGTCATGCGCGGCTGCCTGGCGGGATTCAAGTATGCGGTGGCTCTCATGTCGGAACCCAGTCAGCGCATGGAGCGCGTTCCATCTCTGGGTTGACGCGGCCTTGGAACCACGGGAGTGATGGGATGGCCAATTCGCAAATTCTCGGCGGCGGCCGGCTCCTTGAGAGCCCGACCCGCGGGCGCATAGACAAACGCTCGCCCCTGCCGCTCTATGCTCAATTGGAGGCCCTGCTGCTGGAGCGCATCAAGCAGGGAGAATGGCAGCCGAACGATCGCCTGCCCGCGGAACACGAACTGGCCGGAGAATACGGGGTCAGCAAGGTCACCGTGCGGCAGGCCCTGGCCCATCTGGCCCATGCCGGGGTGCTCCGGCGCGAGCAGGGACGAGGCACCTTCGTGGCCGAACCCCGCCTTCAACAAGGCCCGCGCGAGCTGACCAGCTTTTCCGAGGAAATGCGCCGGCGCGGCCTGCGCCCCAGCTCGGTCGTGCTGGAGGGCGAGCTGATCGCAGCCGGCCCTTCGGTCGCCGAGAAGCTCGACCTGCGGGAGTCCGACCGGGTCTTTCGCCTCAAGCGCCTTCGTCTGGCCGACGGCGCGCCCATGGGGCTTCAGACCGCGTATGTGCCCGCCGATCTGGCGCCGGGGCTGCTGGAGGAGGACTTCGCCGCCTCCTCTTTGTACGACGTTCTCAGCCTGCGCTACGGCCTGGTTCCCGTGCGGGCCCGCGAGATACACTGCGCCAGGGTGGCGGACGCCGAGGAAGCGCGCTGGCTCGGCCTGCCCCAGGGATCGGCCGTGCTGGCCGCCGAACGCGTGTCGTTTCTGGAGAACGGGCGGCCGCTGGAACTGGTCTACTCGGTCATGCGCGGCGACCGCTATCAGATCGTGCTGGACCTGACGCGGGCGGAACGCTAGGCCGGCGCCATGGGGGTGAGTGTGCGGGAGGCCGGCAGGCGTCTGGTTGTTGCGCTGGATATCGGCGGCACCAAGATCGCGGCGGCGGTCGTGGACGCCCAGGGGCGTCTCTACGCCAGGCTGCGCCTGCCGGCCGAAAAGCATGACCACCGGCAGTCGGTGGCCCAAGTGGTTCGCGCCGCGCGCGAAGCGGTTTCGGCTTGCGGCGCTGATTCGGGCGCCATCGAGGCCGTGGGCGCGGCGGTGCCCGGGATTTACTTCACCTCCTCCGGGGAAGTCTGGGCGCCCAACCTGCCGGGCTGGGAGCGCGTCCCGTTGCGCCGCATCCTGGAGGCGGAACTGGACCTTCCCGCCGTCGTGGACAGCGACCGCAGCGCCTGTGTGTTGGGCGAGCAGTGGCTGGGGGCGGCGCGCGGTTTCGCCGACGTGGTGTTTCTCACCGTGGGAACCGGCATCGGCGCGGGGATCATCACCGGCGGCAGGCTGTGCCGTGGGGCGGAAGGCATCGCCGGCGCCGTGGGTTGGCTGCCTCTGAACCCGCAGGAGTGCACACTCTACCGCGCGGTAGGCTGCTTCGAGGCCGAGGCCGCCGGGCCGGCCGTGGCCCGGCGCGCGCAGGAGACGGCGGCCCGAACCACCAGCCTAATGCTGCCTCTCGCCGGCGGGCGCACGGATCGGATCACGGCGGAGATCGTTGCGGAGGCCGCCCGGCAGGGGGACGAGCCGGCGCAGCGGGTGCTGGCGGAAACCGGGCGCTGGCTGGGGCGCGGGTTGGCCGCCATCGTGAGTCTGCTCAACCCCCAACTCATCGTCCTGGGCGGCGGACTCATGCAGGCCGCGGACCTGCTGCTCGAAGAGGTCCGCCGCGAAATGCTGCTTTGGACCCAGCCGCTGGCCGCGCGCAGCGTGCGGCTGGAACTGTCGCGCCTCGGGGAGGATGCCGCCTTGTTGGGCGCCGCCCGTCTGGCTCTGGAAAGGGATTATGTCGGCTGAAAAATATTTCGAAACCATGCAAGGGATCCTGACTCGAATCGCTTCGACCCAGGCCGAGAAGATACGGCAGGCGGGGGAACTCATGGCCGCCGCCCTCGCCGACGCAAAACGCGTCTATCTGTTCGGCAGCGGCCATTCGGTGCTGCCGGTCATGGACATGTTTCCCCGCTACGGGAGTTTCGTGGGCTTCTTCCCGCTCTACGACCCGCGCCTGATGTGGTTCAACGTGATCGGCCCGGGCGGCGCCCGCGAGTTGCTCTGGTTGGAGCGCCAACCGGGATACGTTCCGGTCTTCCTGAGCAGTTATCCCCTGGAGGCAGGTGACGTGATGATCGTGTTCTCGCACGGAGGCGTGAACGCCGCCCCGCTCGAGGCGGCCGCGGAAGCTCGAAAGCGCGGCCTGCGGGTGATCAGCGTCTCCTCCCACGCCAACCGCTCCGGAGGAAGCTGCCCGCCCCCGGGCGGCAAGAGCCTCCCCGAGCTGGCCGACGTCGCGCTGGACAACTGCGTGCCGCCCGAGGACGCCCTGGTGGATGTGGGCTGGAAGGAAAAGGTGGCCGCCGGCTCCACCGTAGCCGCCGTCTTCATCGCCATGGCGCTGGTGGCGGAGACCGCCGCCCGTCTGGCGGCTCGCGGCCTGCACCCGCCTGCCTTCGTCGCGCCCCATGTGCCGGGCGTCTCCTCCGACCACAACCAGCAGGTCTTCGAAGCCTTCCGCCGCGAGTACTTCCGCCGTGCCTGAAACGGCCCCGGCTCGCCGTCTGCTGAAAGTCGCCTGGGCCGGCATGTTCGTCTTCGGCCTGGCGATGGCGCTGCTCGGGGCGATCCTGCCTTTGGTCACCGCCCGGCTGCGTTTGGATCTTACTCAGGCGGGCAGCCTGTTCTTTGCCATGAACGCCGCCATGTTGCTGGCCATGCTGTGCGCCGGGCCGCTGATGGACCGGGCGGGAACGCGGCCCGCCCTCTTGGCCGGCGCCTTGCTCACCGCCGCCGGGCTGGCGGGCGCGGGGAGTGTCTCCGGTTTCACGGGATTGCTGGCCGCGCTGGCGGCAGTGGGGGCAGGTGGGGGCGTTTTGAATACCTCCACCAACAAACTGGTCGCCGACTTGTATCCCGACCCTCAAGCCAAGAATGCAGCCCTCAACGTGTTGGGCGTGTTTTTCGGCGTGGGTGCTCTCTCGATTCCCCTGGCGATCGGCCGGCTGATCGAGACGGCCGGCCTGCCGGCGATCCTCGGCGCGGCCGCGCTGCTCGGACTGCTCCCGGCAGCCGGGGCGCTGGCGCTGAGCTTCCCCGCCCCGCGCCAGGCCGCCCGTCCCTCGGCCCGCGCGACTTGGCGCCTGGCTCGCGAGCCGCTCGCCCTGCTGTTCGGCGCGCTGCTGTTCCTGCAATCCGGCAGCGAGTTCATCCTCGGGGGATATACCAGCACTTACTTGACCCGCGAGGCGGGGCTCGATCTCCGCACCGCCTCGTACCTGCTCTCCGGCTATTGGGCCGCCATGATGCTGGCGCGCGCGCTGCTCAGCCGGCTCCTGCTGAAGGCGGCCGGCCCCACGGTGGTGCGCGGCGGCGCGCTGGCCACGGCCGCTTGCGTCCTCCTGATGGTTTCAGTCCGCAGCCCGGCGGCGGCCGGCGCTGCCGTCCTCGCCACGGGCGCTTGTGTGGCCGGCATCTATCCGACCGTCCTCGGGCAGGCCGGCGCGCGCTTCGCGGCCGCCTCCGGCACGGTCTTCGGCCTCCTGTTCGCCATGGCCCTGGTGGGCGGCATGACGCTGCCTTGGGCGGTGGGCCGGCTGGCCGAGGCGTACGGCTTGCGTGCCGGCCTGTTGATCCCCGCCCTGAACTCCCTGGGCGTTTTCTTCTTGCAATCCCTGATCGCCCGGCGGAGTCGGGCCCCCTCGGCCGGCTAATCCGGCAGGCTTCCCAAATCGAGCCGGCGGACCTCGCCCACCAGCAGTTCCAGGGAGGCTAGCGCGGCGAGCGGAAACGCGCCCGCCGCCACGAACACCGGCAGATAGGAAAATCGGTCCACCACCACTCCGGTCAACTGCATCATCGTCATGCTCACCGCCCCGTCGCCCACCCCCGTCATGCCGCTGACTCGCGCCAGCACCCGCTCGGGAAACAGGTCCGTGAGCAGCCCCATCAGGTTGGCAGCCAACGCGTTGATGCCAAGCGACGCCAGGCAGATCAGGGCCAGCGCTGTGCCGGCGTCCGGCGCCCAGGGCGCCAGCGCCGCCGCCAGGCTCAACGCCACGGCGATGCGAAACGCCGTCTTGCGGGCCCGGTTGACCGTCCAGCCGCGGGCAATCAGCCTGCTCGAGAACCAACCGCCGCCGATGTTGCCCAGCCCTCCCGAGAAGAAGGGCAGCCAAGCCAGCCAGCCGATCATCTCCAGCGACATTCCCCGCTCCCGCCTCAGGTATTCCGGCAGCCAGTACCAGTAAAAATGCGTCACCGGACCGCCGAAGGCGCGCATCAGAATTACGCCCCACACCGGAGCCCGCCGGGCCAGCCCGCCCAGCGAAGTTCCGCAAGCCCGGCCCGGCCGGTCCGACTGCTTCCCAAGCGATCCGCCACCCGCGCCCCGACCCCCCGCCGGCCGGTACAGCTTCAGCCAGGGAACCAGCCAGAGAATCCCGCTCAGGCTGGGAAGCAGAAAGGCGGCCGGCCAGCCGTAGTTCAGGGTCAAAAACACGATCAGGGGCGGCGCGATGATCGCCCCCGCCAGCGATCCGCTGTTGAACAAGCCGGCCGCCAGCGCGCGCTCGCTCGGCGGGAAGTATTGCCCGATCACCTTGACCCCGGCCGAGTACGTGCCGCACTCGCCCAGTCCCAGCAGGAATCGCAAGATGCTGAAGTGGGCTGCGCTGCGCGCGCCGGCGTGAAGCATGTTGGCCACCGACCACCAGGCCACCGCCAGGGAAAAGCCCGCTCGCGCTCCCCAGCGGTCCATCATCATGCCCACCGGGATCTGTCCCAGCGTCATGCCCAGCAGGAAACTGAAAACGATGCTCCCGTACTGCGTGTTGCTCAAGCCCAATTCGTCGCGCAGCACGGGCGCCACCAGCGAAAGCACCTGGCGGTCCAGGATATTGATGGTCATTGCTGCAAACAGCAGGGCCAGGATCCACCAGCGCTGCGGCGGCGGCTTCTCCTCGGGCGTCATCGCAGGCCGACTTCGATGGGCGCGGCCGTGGCCTCCTCGGTCACCACCAGCGCGTCCGGGTGCCCCTGAACCAGCGTGCTGGGGAAGTCCGTCGTGACCTCGCCCGCCACGGTGATCCGGAAGATCGCCCGGTGCCGCTCGCCCCCCGCCAGATACAGCCGGATCCGCCGCGAGGCGAGGATGTCCCTCATCCCCAGCGTCACCGCCATGGGCGGAATGGCCGCCGAGTTGCCCCCCGCGCAAAGGATGCTCTGCACGACGATGGAATCCTCCCCCAGCCACACGACCCGGGTCAGGGATTGCCGCAGCTCCTCGACCGATATCCGCCGCCAGCGCGAAATCGGCGGTTCGTTGAATGCCACATGGCCGTGGTAGCCCACGCCCCCGTAGCAGCAGTCCGCGCCTCCCAGTTCCCGGATCTTCTGGCTGATTTCGTCAATCCGGAAAGGATGCGGCGCCAAGACTTGCTCCGCCGGGATGCGCAAAGCCTCCTCCAACCGCCCGAAAAACTCCCGCCGCATGAAGCCCTCGAAGCTCAGCGGGTGAGAGAGCCCCAGCGGACGGCCCTGCCAGTCCAGAAACTCATCCATCAGGAAAACCCAAACGTTTCTCCACGAGATGCGCTCCCGGTTCGAGATCTCGACCACGCGCCGGTACTGCGCCACCGGGCCCACCGGAAGAATCAGGCGCAGGGATTCGCGCCGCGCGTTGGCCACGCGCACCTGCTCGAGGATGGATTGCGCGAAGTGCTCGATCAGCGCGGCGCGATCCGGCGTCAGGTGAAACGGAATGCGGGCCTGCTCCCGCAAGCGGGCCACAGGCAATTCCATCAGGGCAACGAGCTGTTCGGCGGTCATGCCAGGCCCCTCCCCGGCTTCGGCCCGCTTGTTACGCACTGCGATAGAGCTTGGTCAACACGAACTCCCGGTGGCCCAGGGCCTCGGCGCAGGTCAGCCGGCCGCCGGCCACGCGGATCATCATGTCCCACACCCGGTCCCCCGCCTCCTCCAGCGTATACTCGCGCTGGAGCAGGCCCGAAACGTCCACGTCAATGTGTTCGCTCATCGTTCGCACCGTAACCGGATTGCCGCTCACCTTGATGACCGGCTCGATCGGGTTGCCCACGATGTTGCCCTGCCCGGTGGGGAACAGGTGCACCACGGCCCCCGAGGCCGCCCACAGCGTCACCGCCTCGGCCGCCGCCGAGGAGGTGTCCATGAACCACAGCCCGGGCCCCCGGGGCGCTTCCGCCGGCTGAAGGCAGCCCACGAAGCGGCACTTGCGCCCGATCTTTTGCAGGTTGCCCAGCGCCTTCTCTTCGATGGTGGTCAGGCCGCCCCGGATGTTGCCCTGGGTGGGCTGCGAACCGAGCAGATCCACCCCCTGCGAAACGATGAATTCGTTATAGGCCCTGAACATCCCAAGGAATTGCTCGGCCACTTCGGGCGTCGCCGCCCGGGACGCGCAGATCTGCTCCGCCCCCGTCAGCTCCGAGGTTTCCCCGAAACTCATCGTTGCGCCTAGCGCATCCAGATGGTCGAAGACCTCGCCCACCGCCGGGCAGGAGGCCAGCCCGGTCGTCGTGTCCGATTCTCCGCACTTGGCCGAGACGTACAGCTCCCGAACGTCGCACTCCTCCCGCCGCCGCTCGCTGGCGTCCTGGAGGAAGCGCATGGCCGTCCGTGAAGCCGCCTCGATGGTCTTGAAGTCCCCGTTCCGTTCGATGGAAAAGCCCGCCACCGGCTTGCCGGTCCGGGCGATGCCCTCGACGACCTTCTGCGTCCACTCCGGTTCGATGCCGATCACCACGCAGGCCGCCACGTTGGGGTTCGCACCCGTCCCGATCAGGGTGCGGAAGAACAGCTCCAGATCTTCCCCGAACTGCAAGCGCCCGTAGGCGTGCGGCAGCGCCAGCGTGCCCTTCACGTTGTGGGCCACCGCCTCGCAGGCCGCGTTGGATATGTCGTCCACGGGCAGGATCACCACGTGGTTGCGTACGCCCACCCGGCCGTTCTCGCGCCGGTATCCCAGGAAAGTCCGTTGTCTCATCGCTTCACCACCTCGCGCTCCTCAAATTGTGCGTATGCACGTGATCGCCCGGCAGAATCTCGCGCGTCGCCTTGCCGATCGGCACGTTGTACTTGATCACCTGCTCCCCCTCGCCGATCGGTCTCAGCGCGATCTTCTGCCCCAGCGGAATGTCCGCCCGGGCGATCGCTTCCAGGGTTCCGTCGGTCTCCATGTTCCAACCCGTCAATCTCTGGTCCTTGACGGCATCCCTCACCAGGACGCCCACCGTGTCCTGCTTGCCGTGCACAATGAAATCAATCATGCTCTCTCCTTTTCCTCCTTGGTCCGACTCTGCCCCGCCGGGCGGCCGCCCGCCGCCCTTGCCTTGCGGCCTAGGTCGTGATCGCTTTCGACCCTCCCTGCATGAACTCCCTGGCTTTGTCTCCCACCCAGTAGCGGGCGCCCGCGATGCACCAGATGAACTCCAAAGGCTCCTCCTGCGAGAACACCGGATGGTAGTTCAGTCTCGGGATCGAAACTATGTCCCCCTCGGAGACCTCCACGACGAAAGACAGGCTTTCGGGCGCCTCGTAGACCTCCATCGCCCCCCGACCGCGGGTGAAAATGTAAACCTCCTCCTGGTCGGTGTGATTGTGCGGCGGCCAGGAGCGCTGGAACGGCTGGAAGAAGGTGTAGCCGCCCACCAGCCTCTCGGCCGCTTCGCTCACGTCGAACATCAAGTAAACGTCCTTGCCCTTCAGGCGCCGGATCCGCTCTTCCCGCCGGGCGACCTCCGCGTACCGCGCCAGGTGCGCCGGGTGCGCGTTCGCCGCCGGCGCCGTCGTGGCGACCACCACTGCCGGATCCGGCCCCGGATTCTTCAGCCGAAAGGCGGCGCCCAGCGGAACGTACAGCACGTCGTAATGCCCCAAGCCGTAGTCTTCTTCGCCCAGGCGAACCTCGACCGCCCCTTTCCACATCCACAGCAGCCCTTCCCGGCCGGGGAAGCTGAAGGCCTGCGAGCCGGCCCCCGGCGGCAGCAGAAATTCGCCGCAATCCAGCCACTCCAAGCCCGCCTCGGCGTGCGTCAGCCGCTGCCGAAAGGATGCCCCGGGCGCAGCGGCGCGAAAAAGCCGTCCCCGCTGCACCTTCGCTGAAACATTTTCCGTCGCCATGACTCCTTCCTCTCAAAGCTCCGTCCGGCGGATGCGGCCCCCCAAGGCGAACAGCACCGTCACCCCGGCCAGAGGCATGCACGCTGCGATCGCGAACACCGGCAGATAGGACACGCGGTCTACCAGATGGCCCGCCAGCAGCGGGAACAGCATGCCGCTCAAGCCGCCCGCGATCCCCGACAGCGCCGTAACCCGCCCCACCGCGTTCTTGGGGAAAAAGTCCGAAATGACTGCGAACATGTTGGCCGAAAGAAACGTGTGCCCAAACATCACGCAACAAATCAGGGCGATCGCCCCTCCCGCCCCCGGCGCCAGCCCCACCGCCAGGCTCATCAGGCAAAGCCCCGCCCCGCTGAACATCGTCACTCGCCGCGCCCCATCCACCCCCACACCCCGGCGCAGCAAGTAGCCCGCCGCCAGCCCGCCCGCCAGGCTGCCCAGATCCCCGAACAAATAGGGCACCCAGGTGAACATCCCGATCGCCCGCAGGCTGAAACCCCGCACCCGGTAGAAATACTCCGGCATCCAGAACCAGTAGAATTGCACCACCGGTCCCACCAGCGCCCGGCACAACATCACCGCCCAGCTCTGGCGCACCCGGAGCAACTGGGCATTCGACGGCGCCGCCTCCTCTTCCTGCGCTCCCTCCGCGATATGACGCCGTTCGCCTTCCGTCAGCCGCGGGTGCCGGGCCGGGGCATGGTAGGACTTCAGCCAGAAGCCCACCCACAAAAAACCCAGCGAGCTCGGCAGCAGAAACACCGCATGCCAGCCCAGCTTCAGCAAGATCCAGACGATCAGCGGCGGCGCGATCACCGAACCGATCATCGAACCCGCGTTGAACACACCGATCGCGAAGGCCCGCTCCCGCACCGGAAACCACTGCGCCACGGTCTTCACGCCCCCCGAATAGTTGCCGCATTCCCCCGTCCCCAGCCAGAACCGGAGCAGCGCGAAATCCAGCAGCGAGCGGCCGAAGGCGTGCAGCCCGTTGGCCAGCGACCACCAGCACACGGCGAACGGCAGCCCGAAGCGAACTCCCCGCCGGTCCATCAGCCAGCCCATGGGGAATTCGCCCAGCATCATGCCGAACATGAAGCTGGAAACGATGATCCCGTAATCGGTGTTGCTCAGCGAAAGTTTCTCCCGCAGAATGGGCGCCACGATGGACAGCGATTGCCGGTCCACGAAATTCACGATCGTGATCGCCAGCAGCAGCAGAAGGATCCGCCAGCGCACCTGCCGCCACCAGGGCGGCATCGCCCCCGCGCTGTCCGTCCCTGCTGCCTGGATCATCCCCGGGCCCGTCTAAGCCTTGCCCCCGGCAAACAGCCGGCTCGGCGGCACCCGCTCCCAATCTTTCAGGAAGGACGCCAGGCCCGCCTCGGTCAGCGGGTGATCATACAGGGCCCGCAGCACGTTCATCGGCATTGTGGCCACGTCCGCTCCGGCCAGAAGGCTCTCCAGCACCTGCTTCGGGCTGCGGATGCTGGCGGCCAGGATCTTGGTGGGAAAGTGGTAATGGTCATAAATCTCCCGAATTTGCCGCACTAGTTCCAGGCCGTCGTGCCCCACGAAATCCAGGCGCTGGATGAAGGGGCTGATGTAGGTAGCCCCCGCCTTGGCCGCCAGAAAGGCCTGTAACGGGCTGAAGCAAAGCGTCGCGTTGGTCTTGACCCCCTCGGCCGCCAGCCCCCTTACCGCCTTCAACCCCTCCACCGTCACCGGAACCTTCACCACGGCGTTCCGGTGCAGCGCGGCGATGCGCCGGCCCTGCTCGATGATCCCCCGGGCGTCCGTGGCGACAGACTCCACGCTCACCGGGCCGTCCACAATCTCGAAGATCTCCGCCAGCACGCTGTCGAAATCCCGCCCGGTGGCCGCAATGTGCGTCGGATTGGTGGTCACCCCGTCCAGAATGCCCCAGCTCCAGGCTTCCCGGATCTCGTTGACGTCCGCCGTGTCCAAGAAAAGCTGCATGCTTCAGATCCTCCAGCAAATCAGCTTGATTTCCGACATCTCCTCGGCCGCGTATCGAGGCCCCTCCCGCCCGATCCCGCTCTCCTTGACCCCTCCGTAGGGCATCGGGTCGGCCCGAAACATGGGGATGTCGTTGATCAGCACGCCTCCCGCTTCCAGTTCGCGCGCGGCCCGGAACGCTCGCTCCAGGTGGCTGGTGAAGATGCCCGCCTGCAACCCGTACACGCTGGCGTTGGCCAGCGCGATCGCCTCCTCCAGCCTCCGGTAGCGATTCACGGCCACCACCGGCCCGAAGACCTCCTGGCACGACAGGCGCGCCTCGGAGGGGACCTCCGCCAGGATGGTCGGCGCCACGGTCGCCCGCCGCCGCACGCCGCCGCACACCAGCCGCGCTCCCATTCGCCGCGCCTCCTCGATCCAGGATTCCACCCGCTCGGCCTCCTGCTGGGAGATCAACGACGAGACGTCGGTGGTCTCCTCGAACGGATGGCCGATCTTCAGCTCCGCCGTCCCCGCCGCCAAGCGATCCAGAAACTCCTCCGCCACAGCCTCGTGCACGTAAATCCGCTGCACCGAGATGCAGATCTGGCCGCTGTGCGCGAAGCTCCCGGTCACGCTCCGCGCCGCCGCCAACCCAAGATCGGCGTCCGGCTCCACGATGAGCGCGCAGTTGCCGCCCAACTCCAGCGTCACACGCTTCCGCCCCGCCTTCTGCCGAATCGCCAGCCCGATCTCCCGGCTGCCCGTAAAGGTGATCATCGCCACCTCCGGGCTCTTCACCAGCGCTTCCCCCACCGCCCCGCCCGGACCGGTGATCACGTTGTAGGCCCCGCGCGGCGCGCCCGCCTCTTCCACCGCCCGCGCGAATCGCAGAGCGCTCAGCGGCGTCGCCGTCGCCGGCTTGTGGATCACCGCGTTGCCCGCGGCCAGCGCCGGTCCGATCTTGTGCATGGCCAGGTTTAGCGGAACGTTGAAGGGCGTGATGGCCGCGATCACGCCCAGCGGCTCCCGCAGGGTCACGGCCATCCGTCCTTTGCCGATCGGCGCCCCGTCTATCGGCACCACCTCGCCCCGCCAGTTGCGGGCCACTTCCGCCGAGGCCAGCAGCGTTTGCAGCGCTCGCTCGGCCTCCACGCGCGCCTCCCGGATCGGCTTGCCCGTCTCGGCCGCAATCCACCGCGCGAACTCCTCCCGATCGCGCCCCAGAATCTCCCGGAGGCGATCCAGCAGCTCGGCGCGCTCGCAATTGGCCAGCCGCCGCATGGCGCGCGCCCCCTCCGCCGCTCGCTCGATCGCGCGCCGTATCGTCTCTTCCTCTGCCCGATAGCAAGCCCCCACCGGGCTGCCGTCGTACGGCAGCGCAACCTCCTGCCGTTCGGCCGTGCGCACCCACTCGCCCCCGATATACATCGGCAGCGGTTCATCCAAACGCGGGACTTCGATCATCAGCTTCTCTCCGCTCCACGAGGAACAGTAAGGTTGGCGTAGGGCATCACCGCCACTCGGGCGCTCGGGCGAGCGGCCAGCAGCTTGCCCAGGCCGGCCTCCTGCTCGGCCGGAGCGAGCGCTTCGAAGCCGCACCGCCGCACCTGTCCCGGCGCCAGCTCGCTCACCAGATGCACCCGGTAGCTCTCCCCGAGCTGCGCCAGCCAGAGCGCCTTATGCCCGCCCACCACAAAATTCTCCCGCAGCGCCGCCTCCATCGCCGCCGCGCTCCGGTAACGCCTCAGATACTCTTCGATGTGGGGGCTCCCCAGGCCGTCCCGGCAGGCGGCGTAGTAAAATAGCGCCCCTCCCGGGCGCAGCAGCTTCGCCGCATTCTCCATCCCCTTGTGCGCCTGGCGCAGGTCAATGTCCAGCGGCCAGCCCCCCGCGGAGGCAATCACCACGTCGAACCGCCCCGAGACCGGCGTGGTGAGCAGCCGCTCGGCCAAACGGCAACCCTCGCGGTGCGCCCCGTCGAAATGCCCCGCCACCGCCGCCAGAAGCTCTCCCTGCGGGCTCACAATCACGTTGAAAAGGAAATCCGGTTCCGCCAGCGCGCAGGCTTGCAGCAGATCTTCATGCGCCGGGTTGCCCTCCAGCACCCCCGGGCGGCAACGCGGATCGAGCGCCAGGCGATGGTTGAATCGGATCGTGCTCTCCCCCGCCACGCCCGGCGCCAGGCTCTTCCGGCCCCCGCTGTAACCGGCGATCCGGTGCTCGACGATGGCCCCGGTCAGCACGATGCGGTCCGCCTCCCAGACCCGGCGATTGATCTGCACCCGGTTGCCCGCTCGCGTGACGCCCGCCGTCACCAGATTCGCCTCCTCGGCGGCGTCGTGATCATAGAGCCGGATCCGCCGGAAGATCTCCCGGCCCACGATCCGCCGCTGCTCTTCCGGAGTGTGCGGGCGGTGCGTCCCCAGGGCGAACACGATGAAGATGTCGCGGTCGGCGATCCCCGCCCGGTTCAGCCTCTCCACCAGCGGGGGCAGGAACAGATCGGAACGCGCCGGGCGGGTGATATCGTTGACGATCACCGCCACCGACTCGCCCGGCCGCACCACCTCCTCCAGCCGGGCTGCGCCGATCGGACGGTCCAAGGCCTCGCGGATGACGGCACTCTGTTCCGCCGCGGGTGCGGCGGCTGCGGGCTCGATCAGCTCCGCCTCAAGTTCCAGGGAGAAGCAGGCCTCGCCGTAAGGAATGGATACCGTCCGCCTCACTCCTTACCCCAGCTCGGCCACCTTGATGTGCCGGCGTTCGGCCGCCGACCGCAACGCGCCGTGCGCGATCTGGATGGCCGGCAGATGATGGTGGGGCGAGGGAAACACCGGCTTCTTGCCTTGCACGGATTCGTAGAAGTACGCCCACTGCGCCGTCGTCGTATTGCCCGAGGGCGGCAGGGAAAGCGTGACTTGCTCGGCCTTGGGATTTTCCCCCCGCTCCCGGAACGGCCTCCAGTACTCCGCCTTGAGAATCCTCGCCGTGCGGCCGTTTTCGGGAGGCACCTCCAGCGTGCCCGCGTCCCCGTACAGAAAATCCGGCGGCGAGCCCGCTGAGGAGTACAGGTGCCCGCCGTACGTCACCAGCGCCCCGCTGGCGTAGCGCACCAGGGTCCCCGTATGGTCCCAGGAATCGCGCTTTTCCAGCTTCTTGTTGTGCACCCCTCCCATGGCGGCCACCTCTACCGGCGCGCTGTCCATCAGCCAGTTGAACAGATCCAGTAGATGGATTCCCATCTCGTAGATCACCGCCCCGCCTTCCGCCTGGTGCATCCGCCAGTTCTTGGCCGAGTCTTCGGCCGGGTCCGGATACAGCTTGATCCAGTCCGCCCGGAACGTGTTGGCCCAGCCGTACAGAATCTGTCCGATGGCGCCCCGCCGCAGCTCTTCGCTCAGCTTGTGGTAGGCCGCCGCGTGGCGCCGCTGCGTGCCCACCTGCACCACCCGGCGGTAGCGATCGAAAGCTCGGGCCACCTGCCGGCAATCCGGCACGTTCAGCGTCAGCGGCTTCTCGCACAGCACGTGCTTGCCCGCCTGAAGGCAGGCGATGACCGCCTCGCGATGCAGCGTGTTGGGAAGCACGATCGCCACGGCGTGCACATCGGCCTCCTTGAGCATCTTCTGGTAATCGGTGTAGCGCCGCGGCGAGCCCACCTTGACCAGCCGGGCGCGTTCCTCCATCTTCTCCGGCACGATGTCGCACAGCGCGGCCACTTCGATGTTATCCACCGAAGCCAGCGACGCCAGATGGGCCTGGCTGCGATTGCCGCAGCCCAGGATCGCCACCCGCAGTTTCTCGTTGGGCCCCAGTTTCACCGGTTCGATCGGCGCGGTCTCAGCCGCCGCCAGCGCGGCAGCAACCCCCCCGATCGCCTCGCGACGCGTCATGCCGCCAGTCTCCATAAGACCTCCGCCTTGCTGTCTTCCGCCCATCATAGTCCTCTGCCTGTGTCCGCCGTTCAGACCCCGAACACCTTGCGCAGGTACTCGCGGTCCGGCCCCAGCGCCGCCCTGTTGCCCGGCCGCGGGCCGCCCCCTTCTTCCACGATCAGCCAGCCCGTCCAGCCGGTTTCCCGCACCGCAGCCGCCAGAGCCTCGAAACCGAAGTCCCCCTGCCCCAAGGGAACCTGCCCGCTGACCTCCTTGCCCCGGAAGGTCTTCAGATGGATCCCGTATACGCGCCGGGCCTGCGCCCGCAGGAACGCGGCCGGATCCCCGCCCCCCAGATACCCGTGGCCGGCATCCACCAGAAAGTCCACCAGGCCCGGATCCGTGTGGGCCGCCAGCCCGTTCATCTCCGCATTGCCGTTGGCGAACTCCGGGTTGTGGTTGTGATAGGCCAGCCGCAGCCCGTTTCGCTTCACCATCCTGGCAATCGCTTCGATGGCCCGGGCCTTTTCCCTCAGCGCTCCCGCCTCGAAACGGCCCTCGGGCGACAGCCCCGGACCGCTCAGCACGATCGCCTCCCCGCCCAACGCCGCCACCCCGGCGGCGATTCGCGCCCCTGGCTCACCGCCCATCTGCTGCATCGAGGCGTGCGCCCCGAGGAAGGCCACCCCGGTCTGCTCGATCTGCCGGCGCGCCGCCGCCGCCCGGCTGAACTCTCCTTCCACAAACCGATAGTTGCACTCGAAGCCCTCGTAGCCCAGCTTCTTCATCTGCTCCAGCGCCTCCAGCAGCGTGGCGAAATCCCCCTGCTTGAGAGCGAAGGCGTTGGCCTGACAGCCCGCCCGGATCCGCCCCTGAGCGCCCACACCGCACGCCAGACAGAGGCCCGCCAGCCAGCTCCGTCGCGAAATCTCCCCTTTCATCCGGTTTCCTCCTGCTGCCCTCAGAACATCAGCCGCAAGGAAAGCTGGATGTTCCGCGGCCGCCGGGCGCTGCTGTAAGCGCCGAAGTTGGGATCCACCTGATTGCCCGCTGCGTCGAACCGGGCCGTGCTGTAGACGCCGGAGAACTGGGTGTGATTGAAAGCGTTGAAGGTCTCGGCGCGGAACTGGACATGGCGTCCCTCTTTGAACAGCGGGAAGCGTTTGGTCAGCGACAGGTCCCAGTTGTTGACCCCTGGCCCTCGCACCAGCCCTACCCCCGCGTTACCGAAGCTCCCCTGCGGCGTCCGCCGGAACGCCTCGGTCTTGAACGTCCGGTAGAAACTCTTCCCGCTCTTTTCCAGCCGCGGGTCCCCCGTCACGGTGATCCGCGCGCCGTCCGTCGAGCCCGTGATGTCTTGCCCGTCCACCGTCGTGAACCCGGGGGTGAACGGCTGGCCGCTCATGAAGGCGGTGATCCCGCTTACCTGCCAGTTGTCCAGCACCCACCGGGCGGGCCGGAATCCGGTCCGGGCCCCGGGCTTGGGCAGGTCGTAAATGTAATTGAACACGAAAACGTGCGTCTGGTCGAAGTCGGCCGGTCCGTAATTCCACGACCGCATCGGGAAGTATGCGCTCACGCCGCCCGTGTCCCCGCTTGAAACCGTCAGCACTTTGGACCAGGTGTAGCTGGCGCCCATTTGCAGGCCCCGCACGAAGCGGCGGTTCACGGAGGCTTGCAGCGAGTGGTAGTTGGAAGTCGCGCCGAACCCGCGCTCGTTGATGTTGCCGTAGCCTCGATAAGGTCTGAGAAAGTTATCCGGCAGCGGACGGTTCGTGGTGGCGTCCAGGTTCTTCGCCTCGAAGCGGGCGAACATGGGGATGGGATTGATATTCCTTTGCATGGACAGATGCCGCCCCAGGCTGCCCACGTAGGCCACATCCAGGGTCGCCGTCCGCAGCCGCTGCTGGACGCCCAGGTTGAAGTTCATCACGCTCGGCAGCGGATGTTCGCCCCAAAGCGTGGTCAGATTGGAGGGCGCGATCACACCGGAAGCGCGAGCGTAAGTGTCGAGCGTGCCATAAAAGAGCGTGGGCGTGAAGGTCACCGGAGGATTCGCCGCGCTGTTGTAAATCGTGTTTCCGGTAACCTTATCCAGGAACACCCCGAAGCCTCCGCGCACCGCCGTCTGGCCGTTGCCGAACACGTCCCAGGCGAATCCCAGCCGCGGCCCCCAGCCGATCGCAGGCGCCGTATAGAGACTCAGCGGGATGCCATCCCCCGCCTTCCGGGAGCCGTTGGCGTAATCTCCCGAGCCGGGCACGAAGAAACCGATCAGCGCAGCCGGCGCCTGGGCCCCGCTGATGGGATCTTGCGCCACGCGCCTCCTGTTGGCGTCGAAGGCCGGCACGTAAAGCGCCGGCGCCTGGGAGGCCTGCCACAGGCCCGGCACGAAGGTCGCCAGCGCGCCCCCATGGTCCGCGGTAGCCGGCATGTGGTACATCCGTAGGCCGAAATCGAGCGTCAGCCGTTTCGCCACGCGCCAGTTGTCTTGTAGGTACCACTCAACGTCCCAGAATTTGTAGTCGCCCCTGGGCTGGTTGGTGGCTTCGGTGTAGGAGGTGAAAACGCCCACCATCGGGTTGGCGTAGCCACGGCCGGTATCCAAAGCATTGTTGGTATCGCGGCCGAAGTTGAACGCTCCCCGGACCTGAGTAGTCGCCGACTGGCGCTTGTTGTTGAATTCGGCGTACACCCCGGCTTTGAAGGTGTGGCCGGCCCGAATCAGGGTGACGTTTTCCGTGAACGTGTAACCCGGGTCCGGGATGTCGCTCGGCAGCCTGGTCTCCAGCGTCGTATTAGCCGGGTTGACCGGCACGCTGCCGAAGGTCAGCGCGGGAATGAAAGCCGGCTTCTGATCACGGAACCACTCCGGCGGGCTCCCCATCCGCCCCCGATCGAGCAGCTCGGCCTTGGTGGGGTAGATGATCACATTGTTGAAGGTCCGCGTAAAAGAGAACTCGTGCACCAGCCAGGGCGACAGAATGTGCGTTCCGTGGAACACCTGCCCGCGCGCCGGCCGATCCCAGATCACCGGCGAAAGCAGGAAATTGACGCTGCCCGCCGGCCAGCCCTGCGAGCCCAGTTGCAGCTCCAGCCGGTTGTAGTCCTGAATCAACCGGTAAAATACCTGGAGCGACGGGCCGATCTGGTAGTCAACCCGCAGCACCTCCTGCCGCAGAGGCCAGCCGCTGGTTCCCACCGCCCGGTAGTTTCTCCGATAGCGCAGGCTGGGTTCCGGATCGGTGTAATTGGGCAAAGGCAGGAACTTCAGCATCGCCTGGCCGAGCGGGCTGATGCGGCTCTCCGGAATGAGATTGCCGGGAAAGGCCCTGCCCGTGGTGGGGTCCCTGACGCCAATCACCGCACCGTTGACGTCGTAGCTCTGCGAGAAATCGCCCTGGCGTTCCCGCTCCGTAGGCATGTTGACGAAGCTGGTCGCGCTCACCTTCGAGCCCACGAACTCCTGGGAGAAGAAAAAGAACGCCTTGTCTCGGTTCCGGTTGAAGCCGGTCTTGGGGATCAGGATCGGTCCCCCGATCGAGTAGCCCGTGATCCGGTAGCGATAGGGCGGCTTCGCCGTTCCCGTGCGGTTGTTGAAAAAGTTGTTGGCGTTGAGTGACTCGTGCCGGTAGTAATTGTAGGCCGAGCCGTGGAATTCCTTGCTCCCCGACTTGGTGGTGATCGCCACCAGGCCGCCGGCGTTTCGCCCATACTCGGCTTGATAGTTGCTGGTCATGATCTTGACTTCGGCGATGGCGTCCATATTGGGCTCCTGCGGCACGCCGTTGTTGCCGGGGTCCATGCTGCCCATGCCGTCCACGGTCATCAGCACCTGGGTGCTGCGGCTGCCGTTGATGTGCAGCCCGCTGTTGGCGTTGCGCGCCATCGCCTCGCGGCCCTGCCAGTTCTCGTCAATGACGCCCGGGGTCGTAATCATGTAGGACATGAAGTCGCGCCCCCTGACGGCGATGTCGCTGAGCTGGCTGGCCGTCACCAGCCCGGAGCGTTCCCCGCTGGCAAGCTGGATGGGCGCCCCCTGTGCTTCCACCGCCACGCTCTCCACCAGCCCGCCCAGCTCTAAGGTCAGCGCCCCCAGGCTCCGGATCTCACCGGCCGTGAGCACCACGTCGCGGAGAGCCAGCCTCTTGAAGCCGGCCGCTTCGACGGCCACCTCGTAGGCGCCCGGGGGCACGTTGGGGAGTACAAAGCTCCCGTCCGATACCGTCGAGAATTCCCTGCTCGACCCCCGGGCCTGGTCTGTGAGAACGCCCTTGGCGCCCACGATCGCCGCGCCGCTGGGGTCGAGCACCCTGCCCGTGAGGGTCCCGGAGGTTTGAGCCCATGCCGCCGGCGCCGCCGCCAGCAGCCAGATCATCACGCGCCTGATCGCTTTCATCCCTGGCCTCCTTGTCGGCCTGGGGGCCGGCGGCGCCCCGCGGTGCGGGCGCGCGGCGGCCCGCGGCGTAGCATATGATATTTCAGACCTCGAACCCCTGTCAAGACCCCGCCGCATTCCCCCA
>Ga0209018_1001146_pt1 | contig 22318 bp, 17 predicted proteins | sample YNPBryBLVA2012_FD_185814 | JGI IMG/M metagenome (GOLD analysis project Ga0209018, IMG submission 185814) | Anoxygenic and chlorotrophic microbial mat microbial communities from Yellowstone National Park, USA - YNP Bryant BLVA 2012 (SPAdes)... ...
AGAGTCGGCAAAAAAGTTAGGTCAAGTTTTGACCAAAAATACAACAGATTTCGGGGTCAGAGTGGCCGTGTCAGCCGCGCTCGATAATATCGAACTTGGGGCTTGAATCAAGTCTTTTAACGCTCGCATCCCGACCTCCCTTTCAGAACTCCAGGCTGAATTCATCGCCCTGGCTGTATTGCGTCATGACCGGCTTGAGTACCTGATGCAAGACCTCGGTCTGACGACGGCACAGTTGTGTGAGGCTGACCACGGTCCTCGCGCGCTCATCTTCCAGCGTCGCCTGTAGATCGGGCCAGTCCTGCCGGGCCTGTGCCCAGGCTTGGTAGAAGCGCCGGCGCGCCTCCTTCGATAACCGGCATCCGTCCTCAGGGCTGTTGGTGAAATCCTCGGGGGTGAGCAGACGATCCAGCATCCCAAGAATCACCAGATCGACAGAAGGACGGAGGGGTTCGATCAGATCGAGCACCAGGGATTCGCGTCCGGGAGCCAGCTCATGCAGCAGTCCGCGCGCCGGGTCGAGTCCCTGTTGCTGAATGACCGCCAGCATCTCCCCGCTGAGCAGGGTATAGCCGAGCGAGAGTAGGGCATTGACCGGATCACGGGGCGGACGGCGATTGCGCCCCTTGAATCCCCACCTCGGCGACAGCCAAAGCGACAGCCACTGGAACCAGGCCGCGGCCGCCGCGCCTTCAAGTCCCATGACTTCCGTTGTGCTCGATGCCTGACCCAGTCGGGCAAGCGCCATGTCTTGCTGACGACGCACCGCCGCCCGGGCCTCGGGCGGATCCGAGGCCAGGGGCAGACGTTCGATGACGCGCGCCTGAGCCAAGAGCTTGGCCGCGATCAGATCCCGCGCCAACATCAGGCGCCGCTCGATCTGTTCAGCCGCCCGATGCTGGGCCGCGCGCACGACGCCCGTCGCCCCCAGTGCCGGCCCCATCCAGGCACAGGCCCCAGATCCGCGCCCCGGTTGCAGGACAGCCGGAATCCCGCGCTCGGCCAACGCCCGCCAGACATCGCAACCGACCAGGGCGCGTCCATGCACCACCACCAGCCCGAGCACGCCAAGCGGGATATGGCGCGGCTTGGCGCCGGGCGTGGCTAAGCGAAGGGCGCCGCCGTCGAGCGTCAGTTGCGTGTCGCGGTGGTCGATGACGAGCAGCAGTTGGGCGTTCATGTGGGGCTCCGGGTGAACGGAAGTAGGGGAGGTGTCGGCGTGGTCAGTGTCCGCCAGCCGGGCGCGCTGGGGCGTGATTCGGCGGTAGCCGCTTCGCCATCGCCCAACAGATGCCCCTGGACGACGCACTGTCCGCGTAGCCAGAGCGCCGAGGGCGCGGCGACCGGATAGGCGCGCAGATCGTCCTCGGCCACATCCATCAGGGCCTCCAGCCGATCGATCAGGGCCTCGATCGCAGACTCGGTGCCCTGCACCAGAAAGACCGAGCGTTGCAGCGCGATCCCTTCGCGACGCACGGCCCGATGCAGCCGCTGCAAGCGGCGTGGATCGGCGATGTCGTAGGCAAGCAGATACCAACCGCACTGGGACATGCAACGCCTCCAGACAGTGGATAGAGTCAGGCGGCCAGCAGTAGGCCATCCTGAAGCGCCGTGGTGCGACCCTTGCCACGGGCCAACACGGCGCGATGCCCTTCGACCCAGGTGAACAGCCAGGCATCCGTGGCCGGGTCGAGTGCATTGCTGAGTTGCTCGAACAGCCGCCGTGCCTCAATGGCGTCGACCTGACACTCATGCACCGACAACTGCCCATCGAGACGCCATTCACGCAGGGTCTCGAGCGCGTGCCGACGCACACGATCATCGCGGATGTCATAGGCAAACACGGCCAGCCGGCTCGACATCGAATCCCCCACCGCCTGAACCGGCGGCCAAGAACGCGGGCGTTGTTCAGTGTGCCTAATTAACGGTGTTTTCCCGTCTCAGGCGGGCGTCACAAGCTTGCAGCGGCTTCCATCGGCATCAACGCGCGTGATGCGGTATTCCTCGATCCGCGCGCCACAGGCGCGTATCTGCTCGGTGCTCAGTTCCTGACCGCGGAGCTCGGGCGGCAGATCCAGCGATAGATTCAGGTAACGCCCGCCGCGCGCGCAGACCTCGCCGGCCAGATTCACCGGCAGCGTCCCGATGACGATGTCGCCCGGCTGGATGATGGCCGGGTCGAGGTGCGGGATGACCGCATCGACCTCGAGGCCTTCCTTAGCGGCCCAGTCATGGGCGCCAGGATGGCGGGAGACGAAATAGGTGGCCATGGAGTCTTCCGTGTGGTGTGGATGCTGGATTTCAGCGGGGGTCACGTACCTGAGTGGTCAAGGCGGCGGGACAGGCGCCGGTCATCACTGTCTGGCCTCAGGCGCCTTGGCACTTCAAGAGGCACCGAGGGCCGTTCGAGGGGTCGCTTGAGGTGTTGCAAAAAAACACGCATCCCCACTGCGCCAATTGCTGTTGTAAATTCTACACAAAGCATGCTGGCTTTCAAAATCGTCTAAAAGATCACGTTTTTTGCACAAAATCTGGACAGAGGGCGGTTGTTGTGTGCTGCATTCATGTACTAGAATGAAGACATGGATTGCTGTATGCAGCTGAAATGAGACACACGCTGTTGCGTGCATGACTCGATCTCAGTGCGATGAACCCCATCAGTGGTTTATGTGTGGATACCAGCAGTCTACAGATGATTTTTGCGACGAAGGCCAAGACATGTTCGAATCCAACCAAAATACGATCCGCTACAAGTGGGATCCCGAGACCTCTACCGGCTATCAACTACGCTTCGATGCCGAGAGCGCGGCCAAGGGTGGCCACTACTGCTTCCATGTCGAGGATTGGAACTGCCGCACCGTCACCAACGAGTGGCCGTGCCAGGATCTGACCGAGGCGCTGGAGGTCCTGAATCATTTCTTCACCGTTGACATCGAGCAGGAGCGCGAACGTCTGAGCGCCTGGCTGCCCACCGAGTACCGCGCCGCCGCCTGATCCGCCCCCTTTGCTTCCTCCGCTCGAAAGAGGCCGCCGTGTGCGGCCTTTTCATTGCGTGCATCGCCAGATGCTCGAAATACTGAGTATTGCATGGGTTTGAAACCACGGATGTTTGACGATTAGAATGCGGCGACTGTCTCGTCTGTCATCCCCCGTGAAAGGTGCTCCCCATGCAGGATCCAGCCAGTTACTCGGACAGCCTCGTTGGTCGCGTCGAGGTCAAGGAGACGACCTGCTACATGTGCGCGTGCCGGTGCGGGATCCGGGTGCATCTGCGCGATGGCGAGGTGCGCTACATCGACGGCAACCCCAAGCATCCGCTGAACCAGGGTGTGATCTGTGCCAAGGGCAGCTCGGGGATCATGAAGCAGTACTCGCCGGCACGGCTCACCCAGCCGCTACGCCGCAAGGCCAATGCCGAGCGCGGCACGAGCGCCTTCGAGGTCGTCTCTTGGGACGAGGCCTTCAGGATGCTGGAGGAGCGGCTGGCCAGGCTGCGCGCCGAAGATCCGAAGAAGTTTGCCCTCTTTACCGGGCGCGACCAGATGCAGGCACTCACCGGTCTGTTCGCGAAGCAGTACGGCACGCCCAACTATGCCGCGCACGGCGGATTTTGCTCGGTCAATATGGCGGCGGGCCTGATCTATACCATCGGCGGTTCGTTCTGGGAGTTCGGTGGCCCGGATCTGGAACGCGCCAAGCTGTTCGTGATGATCGGCACCGCCGAGGACCATCACTCCAATCCGCTCAAGATCGCCATCTCGGCGTTCAAGCGCCGCGGCGGGCGCTTCATCGCGATCAATCCGGTGCGTACCGGCTATGCCGCCATCGCCGATGAATGGGTCCCGATCAAACCCGGGACCGACGGGGCCCTGCTCTTGGCCATCACCCGCGAGATCCTGGACAAGGGGCTGTTCGACCGCGAGTTTCTGGTGCGCTATACCAATGCCGCCGAGCTGGTGATCGACGACCCGAGCCGCGATGACCACGGCCTGTTTTATCGTGCCGAGATGCACGTCGAGCCCGATTGTTTCGATCCGCAAAACAAGCTCTGGTGGGATCGCGAGCTCAATGGCCCAATCAGCACCCATACCCCAGGCGCCGACCCGCGCCTGATGGGCCGCTATGTCCTGCCCGATGGCACCCCGGTCAAGCCGGCCTTCCAGTTGCTCAAGGAGCGTCTGGAGCAGTACACCCCCGAATGGGCGGCGCCCATCACCGGCATCCCGCCCGAGACCATCCGCCGCCTGGCCCACGAGATGGGCGTGACCGCGCGCGACCACAAGATCGAGCTGCCGATCAAGTGGACCGACTGCTGGGACGAGGAACACGAGTCCGTCACCGGTAACCCCGTTGCCTTCCACGCCATGCGTGGCCTGGCGGCGCACTCAAACGGCTTCCAGACCATCCGGGCGCTCGGCGTGCTGATGACCGTGCTCGGCACCATCGACCGTCCAGGTGGATTCAGACACCGGGCGCCCTATCCGCGTCCGATCCCGCCCTGTCCGAAGCCGCCGCATGGCCCCGCGGCCGTCCAGCCAAACACCCCGCTCGACGGCATGCCGCTCGGCTGGCCGTCCAAGCCCGAGGATCTGTTCGTCGATGCCGAGGGCGAACCCTTGCGCATCGACAAGGCCTTTTCATGGGAGTATCCGCTCTCGGTGCACGGCCTGATGCACAATGTCATCACCAATGCCTGGCGCGGCGACCCTTACCCGATCGATACCCTGTTCCTGTTCATGGCCAACATGGCCTGGAACTCGACCATGAACACGGTCGAGGTGCGCAAGATGCTGGTCGACAAGCACCCGAATGGCGAATACAAGATCCCGTTCCTGGTGGTGTGCGACACCTTTGCCTCCGAGACTGTGGCCTTTGCCGACCTGGTGTTGCCAGATACCACCTATCTGGAACGCCACGACGTGCTGTCGATGCTCGACCGCCCGATCTCGGAATACGACGGCCCGGTCGATGCCGTGCGCATCCCAGTCCTGCCGCCCAAGGGCGAGTGCAAGCCGTTCCAGGAGGTGCTGATCGAGCTCGGCTCGCGTCTCAAACTGCCGGCCTTCACCAATCCGGACGGCAGTCGCAAGTATCGCAACTATCCGGATTTCATCGTCAACTATGAGACCTCGCCCGGCTCAGGCATCGGCTTTCTGGCCGGCTGGCGGGGCAAGAGCGGTGATCAGTTCCTCAAGGGTGAACCCAATCCGCATCAGTGGGAGATGTACGCCCAGAACGGTTGCGTCTTCCATTACGAGCTGCCGCGCAGCTATCAATACATGCGTAACTGGAACAAGGGCTATCTGCACTGGGCGCGTGCCCACGGCATGATCCGCTATGCCGAGCCGATCACCCTGCATCTGTATTCCGAGGTGTTGCAGCGTTTCCGGCTTGCCGCCCAGGGCAAGCGTCCCGGTCGGCAGCCGCCCGAGCGTCTGCGCCAGCGGGTCGCGACCTATTTTGACCCCTTGCCCTTCTATTACGAACCGCTGGAATCGCGCTTCACGGATACGCAACGCTATCCGCTCAATGCGATCACCCAGCGCCCCATGGCCATGTATCACTCCTGGGACAGCCAGAACGCCTGGCTCAGACAGATCCATAGCCACAACTATCTGTTTCTGAGCCCGACGGTCGGTCTGGCCAACGGCTTCAAGGACGGCGACTGGGTCTGGGTCGAGTCGCCGCACGGCAAGGTGCGCTGTCTGTGTCGCTTCTCCGAGGCCGTGGAGCCGGGGACCGTCTGGACCTGGAACGCCATCGGCAAGGCGGCGGGCGCCTGGGGGCTGGCGCCGGATGCCGACGAGGCGCGCAAGGGCTTCCTGCTCAACCATGTCATCAGCGAGGAGCTGCCCGCCCACGAGTCCGGTGAACACCTCTCCAACGCTGACCCTGTGACCGGCCAGGCGGCTTGGTTTGACGTGCGGGTGCGGGTCTACAAGGCCGCCCCGGATGAACCCAGGCTCACCGCACCCCAGTTTGCGCCCATGCCGCGCCTCCCGGGTCAGGAAAAGAAGCGCGGCAAGTGGCAGGCCTATGTCGCCGGTATCTTCGGGAAGCAGACCCCATGACTCAACTTGCCCTCGTCATCGATCTCAACGTCTGCGTCGGCTGCCATGCCTGCGTGACCTCATGCAAGGAGTGGAACACCTCGGGCTGGGCCGGTCCGCTGAGCGATTACCACCCCTATGAAGGATCACCGACCGGCACCTTTTTCAATCGGGTCCAGACCTTCGAGGTCGGCAACTTCCCCCATACCGAGACGGTGCACTTCCCCAAGAGCTGTCTGCACTGCGAAGAGCCCCCCTGTGTGCCCGTGTGTCCGACCGGCGCCTCCTACAAGCGCCCGGACAACGGCGTGGTGCTGGTCGACTATGACAAGTGCATCGGCTGCAAATACTGCGCCTGGGCCTGTCCCTACGGGGCGCGCGAGCTCGATGCCCAGCAGCGGGTCATGAAGAAATGCACGCTCTGCATCGACCGCATCACCGATACCAAGCTCCCCGAGCGCGATCGCAAGCCGGCCTGTGTGTTGGCCTGTCCGACCAACGCCCGCCTGTTCGGCGATGTGCACGATCCAGACTCCGAGGTCTCGATCGCCATCCGCGAGCGCGGCGGTTACCAGCTCATGCCCGAATGGGGCACCAAGCCGGCTAATCACTATCTGCCGCGCCAGAAGACCCGGATGCACATCGATCCCGAGGAGCTCACCCGCGTCGATAACCCCTGGCGCAAGGAAGACCTCACCCCCTACACCGGCGAGGAGACGCTCGATGATGTGGCCTGGTAAATCAGCTGTTCAGGAGCAAATCTCATGCATCCAGCCTTTTCAGTCATCTTTCTGACCACGCTGATCGGTGCCGGCCAGGGTCTGTATTTGGCGATGGTCACGGGTCAGCTCTATGCCATTGCCCGCTTCCTGCCCGCCCAGTCTGAACACTTCTATGCCTTAGGCAGCCTGGTCGCCCTGCTGCTCCTGGGGGCCGGTCTTGCGGCCTCCTTCTTCCATCTCGGGCGACCGGAACGGGCCTGGCGCGCCATCGCCATGTGGCGCACCTCCTGGCTGTCGCGCGAGGTCATCGTGCTGCCGATCGTCATGGTACTGGTGTTTGCCTATGGGATGGCGCATTGGCTCAACTGGACCCGCCCGCTGTTTCAGCTCGGTGAGGCGTTGCAGGTCGATCTGACCCTGCTGCTCGGGGTGTTGGGAACACTGGCCAGTCTGGCGCTCTTTATCTGTACCGCCATGATCTATGCCGCGGTGCGCTTCTTGCAGGAATGGCATACCCCGTTCACGGTCACCAATTTCCTGTTCTTGGGGACGGCCTCGGGCTTCATGCTGGCGGCAGCCTATTCGGCCTATCTCGGCAATCCACTGGTGACCTTCTACGGCACCTGGGCCGTGATCCTGACCCTGGCCGGGCTGGTCTCGCGCCTGGCGCACCTGCATCGCAACGCCCGGCTCAAGCCGAAGAGCACGCCCCAAACCGCCATCGGCGTGCGCCACGCCACCCTGGTCCAGAAGGCCCAGGGGGCCACGGGCGGGAGTTTCAATACCCGCGAGTTCTTCCATGGCCAAAGCCAGTCACTGGTCGAGCGGTTGCGCGTCCTCTATCTGGTGCTGGTGTTCCCGGTCCCCATCCTGCTCATCGGCCTGTCTTATCTCAGTGCCTCGTCGAGCCTGCCCATCATCGCCTTCTGTATCCAATTCCTCGGCCTGTTGATCGAACGCTGGTCATTCTTTGCCGAGGCGCGCCATCCCCAGAATCTCTACTATCAATCCGTCGCCTGATCGTGGCGCCTGCCGCCTCAAGGAGGCGGTCGACGATAGCTGAGGGCCGAATCACCCGCCGGCCATTGCCCCTTGAACCTGTTGGTCGCCTCCGGGCCGCTGAAGACCAGAATGCTGGATTGGCCGTAGTGCGGCAGCTTGCGCGCCAAGGCGGGCAGGGCCGCGGGAAGGCGCGTGGCCATCCAGGCTAAGGGTTGATCGGCGATCTGACGGGTCAGCACCAGGCTGTCGCGCGCCGGATCGATCTGTGCCTGGGCGCCGTTGAGCTCGAGACGTGGGGCCTGCTCGGCGTCCAGGGTCAGGCCAAAGTCGCTGGACCCCTGGGCAAAGGCGGGGAGATGGCGGTTCTCCCAGCCGAGCAGCCAGATGGGCCGATCGTGCGGCAGGCGCTTGAACTCCAGATCCTCGGCGATGTGCCAGCCGGGATGTCCAGTCTGCCAGCGCTCGGCCAGGCGGCGATAGCCCGAACGGAGCGCCTCGGGGGCGGCGGCTGGGATCAGGATCAGACCCTGTTCGGCCCCAAAGAGTGCGCTCAGGGTCACGGGCAGCTCGCCCGGGGCCAGGGCGCGAAAGACCTCGAACTCGGGGTCGAGGCGCAGACGCACCGGCTCAGACTGGAAGGCGAGGTCGAAGCGGGTCGCGCGCGCCTGACTGGGGATCGTTTCGGTGATGGTGTCGCCCGAGGCGAGCTCGATGACGAGCGGCAGACGCAGGGGGAAGGGCGGTTCGGATTGGGTCTGGCGGATCAGACCGCGGATCCGATAGCCTTCGGGGGCGCTTTGGATCTCGACCTCCTCCAGCGCCAGCCGCGGTGCGCCGGTGTGCTCGGTCCAGGCGGCAAAGAAGGCGCCCAGATCGCGCCCACTCACCCCCTCGAAGGCGCGGCGCAGATCGGCATAGCCGGCGACCCGAAAGCGGTGGTCGGCATAGAAGCGCCGCAGACCCTGGATGAAGGCGTCATCCCCCAGCTCGCGCTTCAGCATGTGGAAGACCATGGCCCCCTTGTTGTAGCCGATGGCCTGGGTGTCCGCCCCATGCCGCTGCACGAACGCGGTGAGCGGAAAGTCCCGCCCCTGGCGCACAAAGTCGGCAAAGCCCTTGAGCATAGTGCGCCGCGCCTCGACCCCGCGTCCGGCCCGCTCCATGAACCAGTAGTCGGCCAGATAGTTGGTCAGCCCTTCGCTCCAATTGCCTGCGTCATAATCCACATAGACCCCGTTGCCCCACCAGTTGTGTAGGATCTCGTGCGGGTAGGAGGTCTCGAGGATGAACGGCAGACGGATGACCTGGGGACCGAGCAGGGTGAAGGATGGCATGCCGTAGCCCGATTCCCAGACGTTTTCGACCAGGGCGAATTTGGCGAAGGGGTAGGGGCCGATGAGGTCGGAATAGAAGGCGAGATACTCCAGCGTGGCATCCAGATAACGCTCGGCGAGTGCCGGGTCTGGTTCGCGCAGATAGACCTGGGCCTCGGCCGGTACGGCCTCCGAGCGCCTGCGATAGATGTTAAAACGACCGGCGATCAGATAGAGGTCGTCCTGGGGTTGCGACTCGGACCAGTGTGAGCGCCCGGTCGGCGGATCTGTTGTGCCCGCACCCTGACTGATCGCCGACCAGCCCTCGGGCAGGCTGACATCGAGCACGAAGGCGTGCTGGGCTTCGGGGAGACGCGGGTACCAGCCGCTGGTGCCGGCGAGAAAGACGCCCTCCGGGGCGATGGTCCCGCGCGACCACGGATGCGCGCGCCCGAGGCCTTCGTTGATCTGTTCCAGGTCATGGTGGATACGCCCGCCATAGGCGAGGGTCACGGGGCCGGGTGTCTTGCGGTGCAGGCGATATTCCGTCAGATGCTCGAACTCGGTGACACGGGTCAGGTCGGCCTCGCCGGCGACGATCTTCGGATCGAGTCCGGTATGCAGGATCAGCGACCAGGTGTCTTTGGCGGCGGGGAGCTGTATCCGGTCTCTGGCCTCGATCCGTCCGTGCTCGGGGTCGATCCGGACCTCGAGCTGGTGCTGGATCAGGGACTCAGAGGCGAGCACCCGGCTAGACAGGGTCGGCTGGCTGACAAGCAGTGGCGGCATCAGCCAGAGGGCGCGCGCCATGCGCGCACCCCACAGCCGCAGAACAGACCAAGCGCATCGGATGTCATCTGCCATGATGGAGCCTCTGTTTAGGTGTGTTGTCATCTATCCGTCTCCACATCTTTCGTGCAAGATGGCCCCTGATTTGACCACCCAGGATTGCGATGTCTGACTCAACGCCTCTGAGTTTCACGATCTTAGGTACGGGCGCGCTTGGCGGCTTTTATGGTTCTCGGTTGCTCCTGGGTGGCGCGACCGTGCGTTTCATCGCCCACAGCGATGTCGATTGGATTCGCGCGCACGGACTGCGCGTCGATTCGCCGCTCGGCGACCACCTGTTCCATCCGGTTGAGGTCTATGCCAGCTCAGATCTGATCCCGCCGAGCGCGGTGGTCTGTATCGGGCTCAAGACGACCCTGAACGATCGGCTGCCCGAGCTGCTCGCACCCCTGGTCGGCGCGGGGACGGTCATCCTGAACTGGCAGAATGGTCTGACCCTAGAAGAGGAACTGGCGGCGTGCTTTCCACAGGCCGTCGTGATCGCCGGGCTCTGTTTTCTGTGCTCGAACAAGGTCGGGCCCGGGCATATCGTGCATCTGGACTATGGTCGCATCAGTCTAGCGGCCCGGGATGAACCTGGGCTCGTCTGGCTGCCGCGGCTGCAAGCGGCCTTTGGTGCCGGCGGCATCGAGACCGATGTCCAGCCCTCGCTGCCGGCAGCGCGCTGGCGCAAGCTGGCCTGGAACATCCCGTTCAACGGGCTATCGGTGCTGCTCGACCGCAACACGGATGCCATCATGGCCGATCCCGAGGCGCGCGCCCTGGCCGAGCGTCTGATGCATGAGGTCGCCGCGGGCGCAGCGGCCTGCGGGGTCCCCTTTGCGCCCGACTTCATCCCCCAGCTCCTTGCGGCCACCGAGCGCATGGCCCCCTATGCGCCGAGCATGCGGCTCGATTTCCTGGCCAAGCGCCCGCTCGAGGTCGAGTATCTATACCGCCGTCCACTGCGTGAGGCCGCACGGCACGGCGTGCGGATGCCAGGGGTCGAGACCATCGCCGCTCAGCTGAGCCTCCTCGATCGGGCGAATCGGGGCGATTCGGCAAGCGGCGCCGAGTAGTGTCCTCTCTTCGCACGGGAGAGGGGAGAGCGGCCCGTACAGGAAAAGGGCTTCAAGCCACCGGCCTCGGCGCTACGGGCTGCAGACGCCAGATGTCGCGGTTGTAGTCAGCGATGGTGCGATCCGAAGAGAAATACCCGCTGTGCGCGGTATTGAGGATGCTCATGCGTACCCAGCGTTCGCGATCGCGATAGGCCAAAGCCGCGCGTTCCTGGGCCTCGATATAGCTCCTGAAATCCGCCGCCGTCATCCAGGGGTCATGCGGATTGCGAATCGAGTGGATGATCGGGTCGAAGAGCCCGCCCTCGAATTGGTTGAAATACCCGGACTCAAGCAGGTTCATCACCTCTCGTAGTGTCGGATCATTGGCGATGATGACATTGGGGTCATAGTGTCCGCGCAACGACTCCACGCCCTCTGCCGTCAGACCGAACAAAAAGAAATTGTCCTCACCGACCTGGTCGCGGATCTCGATATTGGCCCCATCGAGCGTGCCGATCGTCACGGCACCGTTCATCATGAACTTCATGTTGCCGGTCCCAGAGGCCTCCTTGCCGGCGGTCGAGATCTGCTCCGAGAGATCCGTCCCGGGCGCGATCACCTCCATCAGCGACACCCGGTAGTCGGGCACGAAGGCCATGCGCAGCAGACCAGAGGTGGCTGGATCCTTGTTGACGACGCGCGCGACATAGTTGATCAGCTTGATGATCAGCTTGGCCATGAAATAGCCGGGCGCCGCCTTGCCGCCGATCAGTATGCAGCGCGGCGTCCAGTCTGCGGTGTCGCCGTGTTTGATGCGATTGTAGAGATGGATGACATGCAAGACGTTGAGCAACTGGCGCTTGTATTCGTGGATGCGCTTGACCTGGACATCGAACATGGCCTCGAGCGGGAAATCGACGCCGCAGAGGTCGTGGATCTGCTCGGCGAGCCTGGCCTTGTTGGCCTGCTTGATCGCGTGCCAGCGCGCGCGCAAGGCGCTGTCCTCAGCATAGTGGGCTAGACGCGATAGCTGTTCCAGATGGCGCGTCCAGCCCGTCCCGATGGTTTCGTTGAGCAGGTCGCGTAGGCCGGGGTTACACATCGCCAGCCAGCGGCGCGGCGTGACCCCATTGGTCTTGTTGTTGAATTTCTCGGGCCAGAGTTCATAGAAGTCGCGAAACAGTCCCTCGACCAGCAGCCGTGAGTGCAGCGCCGCCACGCCATTGACCGAAAAGCTGCCGACGATCGCCAGATAGGCCATGCGCACCTGGGGGTCATGTCCTTCCTCGATCAGCGACATGCGCCGCAGACGGTCGATGTCGCCCGGCCAGCGCAGGGCGACCTCGTCGAGGAAGCGGGCATTGATCTCGAAGATGATCTCCAGGATCCGCGGCAGGAGCTGGCGGAACAGCCGCACCGGCCAGCGCTCCAGGGCCTCGGGTAGAAGCGTGTGGTTGGTGTAGGCCAGGGTGCGGCGGGTGATGTCCCAGGCCTCGTTCCATTCCAGATGGTGTTCGTCCAGGAGCTGGCGCATCAGTTCGGCCACGGACACCGCCGGGTGGGTGTCGTTGAGCTGGAAGCAGTTCAGCTCGGCGAAGCGGCTGAAGTCATGTCCGTGCAGACGGATCCAGTCGCGCAACACGTCCTTGAGGCTGGCGCTGGCGAGGAAATACTGCTGACGCAGCCTGAGTTCCTTGCCGTTCTCGCTGGCATCATTGGGATAGAGCACCATGGTGATGTGCTCGGCGGCGTTCTTCTGCGCCACGGATTCGGTGTAGCTGCCGGCGTTGAACTCGTCGAGGTCGAATTCGTCAGTGGCCGCCGCCTTCCACAGTCGTAATGTATTGACGGTGTCGTTGCGATAACCTGGCACCGGGACATCATAGGGGATGGCCAGCACATCATGGGTGTCGACCCAGCGCACGACGATGCGCCCGTTCTGGTCGCGATGGGTCTCGGTACGACCGCCGAACTGGATGCGTTGGGTGAACTCGGGGCGCTCGATCTCCCAGGGATGGCCTTCGCGCAACCAGTGATCCGGCTCCTCGACCTGAGCGCCGTTCTCGATCACCTGGCGGAACATGCCGTATTCGTAGCGCAACCCGTAGCCGCGTACCGGCAGTTGCAGGGTGGCGCAGGAGTCTAGGAAGCAGGCCGCAAGCCGGCCCAGACCGCCGTTACCCAGACCCGGATCCGGCTCGGTCGAGGCGATCTCTTCCAGTTCCAGCCCCAGGGTACGCAGACCGCGTGCCACCGCTTCGTCGAGATCCAGGTTGAAGGTGGCATTGGACAGCGCCCGCCCCATCAGGAATTCCAGCGACAGGTAATAGGCGCGCCTGCAACCGGACTCGTCATAGGCCTGACGTGTGGTCTTCCAACGCTCCATCAATCGATCGCGCACTGTCGTGGCCAGTGCCTGATAGGGGTAATGGGCCGATAAGCACTGACGATCGCGTCCGAAGGTATGGACGTAATAGTGCTTGAAGTCGTGCGCGATCCCATCGGCGTCGAGCGACAGCGGTGGCAGATCAAAGGTAGAGTCGTTGGGGCAGTTCTTGATGAGCTTGGTCGATGAAGACATGCGCTGGAATCCTGGTTGCGAAGTGCCCTTTTGGGCGTTCAGTTGGAGGCCGTCGGGGTCTCGGGTTGGAGGCTCGGCAGAGGAGAGTGTCCCTGTTTGAAATCCTCGCGCAGGCGTTTGAGCAGACGTCGGCGCTCGTCGGGTCCGGCCACCATCAGGGCCGCGAAGGCCGCGCGCCATTGAACCATATACTCATAATCAGCCGGGCGATCGGTATAGAGCATGATGGCGGTGCAATAGTCGGCTGCCTTCAGATAGTCCTTAAAGGGCGTCTCGGTCGGAACCAGCAGTGAGGCGACGACCCGACGGGCCCGATTGGAGGCCTTGTATTGAACGCTCATGGGGCTTTCAGTCGTACATCAGGGTAACTTGCCAGGCGAGTCCTTTGAGTTGGAGTCTCAGGTTGAGCGGCGATGCCAGGGGTGCGCGCTCGATCCGGATCCGCAGATCGTCCGGTGCGCTGAAGAAGATCTCCGAGATCGACGCCCAGATCCCCGGTCCCTGGAGTGTTGGGATCAACAGAAACTGCTCGCGTACCCAGTCGAGCGTCACCAACCGCTGGAGCGCCGCGACGCCATGCTGACGGATCCCTGCCTCCAGCCAGTCGATGAAGCTGTCCGAGACCGCCTCGATGAGACTGCTCCGGTCCTTGTCGAGCCGGCGGGCGATCTCGTCGCGCACCGCGCCCAGGTCCACCAGGGCGGCGACCTTGGCCTGATCCCCAGCCAGGACCGCATGCTCTAGACGCCAGAGGGTGCCATAGGGCCAGAGACCATAGCCCAATGTCAAGACCAGGATCAGGATCGCCGCATGCGTCAGTGTAAGACGCACGCGCGACCAAATCTGTTGCAGCCAGGACCAGTGCGATCTGTGCCCGCTGAGGACGAGGGTAAGCCGGGGCGCGGTGGTCTCAGGCATCGTCGGTCTGGAAGTTCTCAATGGCCTCGCTCACCTCCAGCCAGGCCGTCTCGGTATCCTCCAGGTCGGCCTGGAGTCGGCGTTGTTCGTCCAGGAGCCTGAGCAGGCGATCCTTGGCGGCTGGTTCGTAGAGTTCGGGCGCGGCCAGCTCCTGTTCCAGCGCGGCACGGCGTTCGCCCAGCTCGGCGAGCCGTCGCTCCAGGGCCTTCTCGCGCGTGCGCAGGGGTTGCAGTGCCTTGCGCGCCTCGGCGGCCTGACGCCGCTGCTGCTTGCGCTCGCTGCCGCGTTCGCTCGGGCCTGAATCCTTCGATCGCCGTTGCTGGTCCTGGAGCTGGCGTCCGGCAAGCCAGGCCGGATAGTCGTCGAGGTCGCCGTCGAACGGACGCACTGCACCGCCGTCGACCAGCCAGAGCGTGTCGCTCGTGACGCGTAGCAGATGGCGATCGTGTGAGACCAGCACCAGTGCCCCATCGAACTCCTGGAGCGCCTCGGCTAGGGCCTGACGCATCTCCAGATCCAGATGGTTGGTCGGTTCGTCCAAGAGCAGCAGATTGGGGCGCTGCCGGATGATGAGCGCGAGCACCAGCCGCGCCTTCTCCCCGCCCGAGAGCGGCGCGACCGGTTCCAGGGCCCGATCACCGGCGAAGCCGAAGCCGCCGAGATAGTCGCGCAGGGCCTGTTCGGTCGCCTGCGGGTCGAGACGACGCAGATGGGCGAGCGGGCTGTCGTCGGGGCGCAGTTGATCGAGCTGATGCTGGGCGAAATAGCCGATCTTGAGTTCCTGGGCGCGCTCGCAACGCCCAGATTGAAGCGGCAGGGTGCCGGCCAGGACCTTGATGAGTGTGGACTTGCCGGCGCCGTTGCGTCCGAGCAGACCGATGCGGTCGCCGGGGGCGAGGCTGAATCCGACCCCATCGAGCACAGTCCGCTCGCCATAGCCGGCGACGGCCGCCTCGAGCCGCAGCAGTGGGCGTGGTAGATGGTCGGGCGGCTCAAAGCCGAAGCGGAAGGGTGAGTCGACATGAGCCGGGGCGATCCGCTCCAGGCGTTCGAGTGCCTTCAGGCGGCTCTGGGCCTGACGCGCCTTGGTCGCCTTGGCGCGGAAGCGCTCGACAAAGCGGCGCATCTGGGCGATCTGGTGTTGCTGGCGCACATAGGCAGACTGCTGTTGGGCGAGGCGTTCGGCCCGTTGGCGCTCGAAGGCCGAATAGTTGCCCATGTAAAGCGTCAGACGCCGGTGTTCCAGGTGCAGGGTATGACCGACCACCGCGTCGAGGAAATCGCGGTCGTGCGAGATCAGGATCAATGTGCCCGCATAGGCCTTGAGCCAGCCTTCGAGCCAGATGACGGCGTCGAGATCCAGATGGTTGGTCGGCTCGTCCAGGAGCAACAGGTCCGAACGGGACATGAGGGTGCGGGCCAGGGCCAGCCGCCTCCGCCAGCCACCCGAATAGCTGTCGACCGGACGTCGTTCCTCGCCGGGCGCAAAACCCAGACCATGCAGCAGCCGTGCGGCGCGGCTGGTGGCCTCATAGGCGCCGATCGACTCCAGTCGTCCGTGCAGCTCGGCCTGACGCAGACCCTGGCCGGACGCCTCGGCCTCGGCCAGCTCGGACTGGAGCCGGCGCAGTTCGCGATCGCCGTCGAGTACGAACTCGATGGCCGGGCGATCGGTGTCCGGGGTATGCTGGGCGACATGGGCGATCTCCCAGCCGGGCGGGATCACAACCTCGCCGGCCTCGGCGTGCAACTCGTCGCGCAGCAGGGCGAGCAGGCTTGACTTGCCGCAGCCGTTGGCCCCGACCAGTCCAACCTTCCAGCCCGGATAGAGGCTGAGTGTGGCCCCTTCGAGCAGCCGATTGGGGCCGCGACGGAAACTCAGGTCTTTCAGTTGCAGCATGAACTCTTGGTCAACCGCGTCTAGGTGATCGACAATTTTCGCGCGAAGATTGTGTTGTGTTCAGGCACTGTTCGCCAACGATTCGCACACCCTAGCCCTTATCCACTCGCGGGGGAGGGGTTGGGGAGAGGGAAGACCAGGCGAAACCTCATCCCAATCAACGCGCCACCGCCTCGATCCACCCACCGGCCACCCGGATCCGGAGCCAATCGCCCGGTGCGACCTGGGCGGGGTCACGGACGATCTCGTCCTTGGGCCAGCGGGTCAGGATGGCATAGCCCCGACTCAGGGTTCCCAGCGGACTGCGCGCCTCTAGTCCGGCGACGGCGCGCAACAGCCGTTCGCGCCGATGTGTCAGCAGTTCGGACTGAGCACGGCGCAGACGGCGTTCCAGCGCCTCCAATCGCCAGCGTGCACGCTCGATCCGATGCACGGGTATCTGGCGTTCGAGCCGCTCGACGACCGGTTGCAGACGCCGGCGGGCCTCACCGAGCCGGTTGGCGATGAGCGTGCGCAGTCGCCACTCGGCGCGATCCAGCCGCTGGATCTGTTGCTGAAGCCGCGCCATCGGGTGCAATAGATTCAGGTGGCGCCGGCTCGCGTCCAGGCGCTGACGAGCCGTGTCGAGTCGACGCTGCTGGGCCGCGACCAGTCGGTTGAAAAGCATCGCCACGCGCTCGCTCAGATGCGCGCCCGAGGGCGCGACCAATTCCGCTGCCGCCGAGGGCGTGGGCGCGCGCTGGTCGGCGACCAGATCGGCGATGGTGAAATCGATCTCGTGTCCGACGCCGCTCACCACTGGGATCCTGGATGCACGGATGGCGCGTGCGAGCCGCTCGTCATTGAAGGCATTGAGATCCTCCAGCGAGCCGCCGCCGCGCGCCAGGATCAGGACATCGCAGTCAGCACGCGCATTGGCCAGCTCGAGCGCGGCGATCAGAGACTCGGGCGCCGACTCGCCCTGTACCAGGGCCGGATAGATCAGTACGGGTAAGGCCGGGAGGCGCCGTTCGAGCAGGGTGATCAGGTCGCGCACCGCTGCGCCGGTTGGCGAGGTGATGAGTCCGACCTGACGCGGGAAGGCCGGGAGTGGACGCTTGAGCGCCGGGTCGAACAGCCCTTCGGCGGCGAGGCGCTGTTTGAGCTGCTCGAACGCCAGTCGTAGCGCCCCCGCGCCATCCAGTTCCAGATGCTCGATGAGGAGTTGGAACTCACCCCTGGGCTCATAGAGCGAAACCTGCGCGCGTGCCACTACCTGTTGTCCGTTGGCCAGGGCAAAGGTCAGCCGCTGACGCTTGGAACGCCATAGCACGCATCGTACCTGGGCCCCGGCATCCTTGAGGCTGAAATAGAGATGCCCCGAGCTGGGTTGGGAAAAGTTTGAGATCTCGCCGCGTACCCAGAGCAGCGGAAAGCCGGTTTCGAGTACAGCACGTGCCTCGCTGACCAGACGCGAGACGCTGTGGATGTCGCGTGAGAAACCCATCTTTACTCTTTGAGTCAATTATTTTAGACTTAAACGTTTATCTAGAGCACCGCCGGTTGGGGCGGGGAGCCTGCTCCGACCGGGCGGCGCCAAGCCGCCGGGGCCTTTTGCGCCTTTGCTCCGGCCTCCTGTCTCTCGACGCGATCCGCGGAGCCTCCAGTCATGCGCCTGATCCAGGAAGCACTCACCTTCGACGATGTTCTGCTCGTTCCAGCCCACTCCACCGTGCTGCCGAACGAGGTCGATTTCAGCACCAAACTGACCCGCGCGATCGATCTGCGCATCCCGCTCATCTCGGCAGCCATGGATACCGTCACCGAGTCGCGTCTGGCCATTACTATGGCCTTGGAGGGCGGCATCGGCATCATACACAAGAATATGAGTGTCGAGCGCCAGGCGCGCGAGGTGCTGACGGTCAAAAAGTACGAGAGCGGCATCATCCGCAATCCGATCACAGTCTCGCCACGTATGAGTATTGGCGAGGTATTGGCACTCACCCACGCCAACAACATCTCGGGCGTCCCGGTCACCGACGGCGGCGAACTGGTCGGCATCGTCACCGGGCGCGACCTGCGCTTCGAGACCCGCATGGACGAGCCGGTCTCGACCATCATGACCCCCAAGGAGCGGCTGGTCACGGTCCAGGAGGGGGCGAGCCGCGAAGAGGTCATCGCCCTCCTGCACAGACACCGCATCGAAAAGGTGTTGGTGGTCAATCATCGCTTCGAGCTGCGCGGTCTGATCACGGTCAAGGACATCCAGAAGGCCAGGGACTTCCCCAAGGCCTCGCGCGACGATCACGAGCGTCTGCGTTGCGGCGCCGCGGTGAGTGTGGGCAAGGGCACCGAGGAGCGGATCGCGGCGCTCGTCGAGGCAGGCGTCGATGTGGTGGTGGTCGACACGGCGCATGGTCATTCGCAGGGCGTGCTCGATCGGGTGCGCTGGATCAAGAGACACTATCCGGATCTCCAGGTCATCGGCGGCAACATCGCGACCGCGGAGGCCGCGCGCGCCCTGGTCGAGGCCGGTGCGGACGCGGTGAAGGTCGGCATCGGGCCGGGCTGTTTTGCGGCTGGTACGCGCGTCTTGATGGCCAACGCGACCTATAAAAATATTGAGCAGGTACATCCTGGTGATCGTGTCATCAATCGTGACGGCAAGCCGGTTACGGTCGTCAATGCTTGGTGCACCGGCGTGCGCGAGGTCATGCAAATCCGTCATGCAGCGTCTTTTCTGGGTACGTTGGCCACGCCCGACCATCGCTATCTGATTGGCGATCTGAGTACGGTCAGTGCCGAGACGGTTGCCTCCAAAGGGTACGTCAAGGTGTTGGAGCGCCCAACTCGTCTAGGTGAATCAAAAATCGATTGGACACCGATTGCTGAAGTCGAACGCGGTGTCTGTCTGTTCCCGCGCCGGATCGATTTTGAACTACCGAATCACATCGAAATCAATCTTGCCGATTGCGCCATTCGCAAGGATCTACAGCTTGCGCGCTATCACTGTGAGATCCGCGATTCCTATGAGCTCGGCTATCTGTTCGGTACCTTCCTAGGTGATGGTCATGCCTTCATCGCCGCCTCGAAAAACTCTGAAGTTGGTCGGGTCTCCTGGTATTTCAGCGAACGCGAGCAGTCCATCGCCGACAAGTTGAGTCACTGTGTTCAGGAAGTCACCGGTGTCGAACCGGTACAGTCAGAAGGCCCGGGCATCATCAATGTTCATTTCTACTCGCTGCAATGGGCACGATTGTTAGCCCGCTGCGGCAAGCGGCATGAAAAACATCTGCCGTCTGAATGGTTATGCGCCAATCCTGAGTATCTACATGGACTCTTCGATGGATTAGTCGATAGCGACGGTTATACGGACGCTGATGGTCGGATTGGCTTTACCAACACCTCACAAGCGCTGGTCGAGCTCTTCAATATCCTTTCGCTACTGGTCAAAGGTAGTCTGCCGAACTGTCATGTCGAGCCGGGGTCGGCAGGCGGTCTCGTGGGTGTCTCAGATGCCGACTGCCGCGACTCTTACCGTGCGCGTCTCAATGTCTCGTATACCAAGCGTCTGACTGAAGAACATCAGGTACTCAAAATTCTCGACCGTCAGCCGCTGCGTTTGGCGCTCCCGGTCTATGACATCGAAGTCGATTGTCCGACGCATAGCTTCATCGCCGACAACGCGATCGTGCATAACTCGATTTGCACCACCCGGATCGTCGCCGGGGTCGGCGTGCCGCAGATCACGGCGGTGGCCAATGTCAGCGAGGCGCTGGCGGGCACCGGCGTCCCGCTGATCGCCGACGGTGGTCTGCGCTTCTCGGGCGACATCGCCAAGGCCATCGCCGCCGGTGCGCACAGCGTCATGATCGGCGGGCTGTTTGCCGGCACCGACGAGGCGCCGGGCGAGGTCGAGATCTACCAGGGCCGTTCTTACAAGTCTTATCGCGGTATGGGATCACTCGGCGCTATGGGGGCGACCGAGGGTTCCAGCGACCGCTACTTCCAGGAGAACACCGAAAAAGAGAAGCTGGTCCCCGAGGGCATCGAGGGCCGCGTCCCTTACAAGGGCAGTCTGGTCAACGTCATCCATCAGCTCGTCGGTGGACTGGGTTCCAGCATGGGCTATACCGGCTGCGCGACCATCGAGGAGATGCGCACCAAGCCTAAGTTCGTGCGCGTGAGTATCGCCGGGATGCGCGAATCCCATGTGCATGACGTGCAGATCACCAAGGAAGCCCCCAACTACCGGATCGACACCTAAGAACATGGTCAATCTCTACGCCGATCGCATCCTGATCCTCGATTTCGGTTCCCAGTACACCCAGCTCATCGCGCGCCGGGTGCGCGAGTCCGGGGTCTATTGCGAGATCCATCCCTGGGATATGGATGCCCAGTCGATCCGCGCGTTCGCTCCCAAGGGCATCATCCTCTCCGGCGGTCCCCAGTCGGTCCATGAGCCAGAGACAGCGCGTACCGACCCCAGTGTCTTCGAGCTGGGCGTGCCCGTGCTTGGGATCTGTTATGGATTGCAGACCATGTCCGCCCAGCTCGGCGGGGCCGTGGTGCCCTCGACCCATCGCGAATATGGCTATGCCGAGGTGCGGGTGCATGGCCATTCGCGTCTGCTCGACGGCATCGAGGATCGCACCAGCCCTGAGGGCCAGGGTCTGCTCGATGTCTGGATGAGTCACGGCGATCGCGTCGATGTACTCCCACCCGGATTCAGCGTCATCGCCGAGACCGATCATGCGCCCCTGGCCGGTATCGCCGATGAGACACGCCGTTTCTATGGGCTGCAATTCCATCCCGAGGTCACGCATACCCGTCAGGGTCAGCGTATCCTGGAGCGGTTCGTCCACGACATCTGCGGCTGCGGGCGGCGATGGACCCCGCGCAACATCCTCGAGGAGAGCCTGGATCGGATCCGCGCCCAGGTCGGCAAGGATCGGGTCTTGCTCGGGCTCTCGGGTGGGGTCGATTCCAGCGTGGTGGCCGCCTTGCTGCATCGCGCCATCGGCGATCAGCTCGTCTGTGTCTTCGTCGACAACGGTCTGTTACGGCTCGGTGAGGGCGATCAGGTGATGAGCACCTTCGCCCGCCACATGGGGGTGCGCGTGATCCGGGTCGATGCCGAGGAGCGCTTCCTGAGCCGTCTGAAGGGTATCACCGACCCGGAGCAGAAACGGAAGATCATCGGCAATACCTTCATCGAGATCTTCGACGACGAGGCAAGCCGGCTTGAGGATGTCAGATGGCTGGCGCAGGGGACCATCTATCCGGACGTCATCGAGTCGGCGGCTGCCAAGACCGCCAAGGCCAGGGTCATCAAGTCGCATCACAATGTCGGCGGACTGCCCGAGACCATGAACCTTCGCCTGCTCGAACCCCTGCGCGAGCTGTTCAAGGATGAGGTGCGCCAGCTCGGCATCGAACTGGGACTACCGTATGAGATGGTCTATCGTCACCCCTTCCCAGGGCCGGGTCTCGGGGTTCGCGTCCTGGGCGAGGTGGTCAGGGATTCGCTCGCCACCCTGCGCCAGGCCGATCACATCTTCATCGAGGAACTGCGGCGCGCCGGGCTTTATGATCAGGTCTCGCAGGCGTTCGCCGTGTTCCTGCCGGTGCATTCGGTCGGTGTGGTCGGCGACAACAGGCTCTATGCGCCTGTGATCGCCCTGCGCGCGGTCGAGACCCTCGATTTCATGACGGCGCGCTGGGCACATCTGCCCTATGAATTCCTAGACCTGGTCTGTCGGCGCATCGCCAATGAGGTACCGAATGTCTCGCGTGTGGTCTATGACATCACCGGCAAGCCACCGGGGACCATCGAGTGGGAGTGATACCGCCGGTTTGAATCAGCGTAAACAACCCTCGACTGAAGTCGAAGGCTTTATTGTGAGACGCAGCAAACATGGTTGACCGCATCCCCAACATTGGGCGTGTTTACAGCCGCCCTTG
>Ga0209018_1001147_pt1 | contig 22309 bp, 19 predicted proteins | sample YNPBryBLVA2012_FD_185814 | JGI IMG/M metagenome (GOLD analysis project Ga0209018, IMG submission 185814) | Anoxygenic and chlorotrophic microbial mat microbial communities from Yellowstone National Park, USA - YNP Bryant BLVA 2012 (SPAdes)... ...
GACAGCGAGGGGGATCTTCTCCATGCGGCTGCTGTGCACCACCTGTCGAAAAGTTGACAAATTTTCGGCGGCTCTGGTAGCTATGTCCCCCTACGTGGTGATCGTGCGTTGATCGGGACTAGTACGCACGCGCCAGCGAGAAGCAGGCGTCCTGATCCTTGCCCAGCTTCAGCGCGATGCCCACCACGACCCCCGTCGCCACCCGGCGGACATAGTCGTTCAGGTTCATGAACACGAAACGCGACAAGCCTGCTTCGTTCGGTCGCCACGCCGGCCACCCAGCCGGCTCGTACGGCGGGCGCACCGTGTAGTCGAAGAGCAGCTCCCCCGCATGCGTCGCGTCCGCTTGCTTCACCGTGAAGTACCCCGGTCCGGTCAACACACCGATGCCGGGCGTGGGCTGGTGGTTGTAGCCAAACACCAGGCCGTCCGCGGTTCGTGTGAAGCGCTTCTGGAAACGCGAGAACGCGGGAAGCGAGTTGCGCCCTTCGTAGGTGATCGTCGCGCCGGTCGGCGTGTTCGACGGCACCATGTCGTCGACCGTCAAGGGCGCGCCGGTCCCCGCGAGCGAGTACAGCCGCCGTATCAGCCCACCCCGGACACCAAGCACCTGATCGATACGCCGGTCGATCGGGAGGTCGTCGAGAAACGCAGCGATGTCGGGGCCAGGAGCGCCCTGCTCCACCATCTCCCGCAGCGACCTGCGCGCCCTTGCCGTGCTTTCGCCTGTCATGGGCACAGCATATCGAATCGCTCCGCCCCTCGCACAGAGGTTGTATCTTCTGCTCATGTCTGGCGCCGAACTCCCCGCAACCGTCGGGGCGGGTCCTCCGTCACAACCTCCTGTCCCCCGCGATGTTCAGGATGACCGCCTCGGACGCCTGGCACGCGTCGCGGTCGCCTTCACCGCCTTCGCCGAACGGTGGGTGCCCGACGCATTCGTCTTCGCGCTCGGCGCCACCGTGATCGTCGTGCTCGCAGCCGTCGTCGTTGCGGGGGCCTCGCCTGCCGCCGTGCTGCAATCCTGGGGTGCAGGCTTCTGGGATCTGCTGCCGTTCACCATGCAGATGGCGCTGGTCATCATCACCGGCTACGTCGTCGCTTCGACTCGCCCCGTCTACCGCCTCATCGCCTGGCTCGCTTCCGTTCCCCGCTCGGGCCGGTCGGCCGTTGCATGGGTCGCCTTCTTCGCCATCGTCTCGTCGTGGCTCAACTGGGGCTTCAGCCTCATCTTCAGCGCCATGCTCGCCAAGGAAACCGCCCGTCGCGTTCCCGACGTAGACTACCGCGCGGTTGCGGCCAGCTCGTTCCTCGGACTCGGGAGCGTCTGGGCCCAGGGCCTCAGCGGTTCGGCGGCCCTGCAGATGGCGACACCATCGGCGCTGCCACCTGCCATCCGGTCCATCGTCGCGAACGGCGACAGCGTTGCCGGCGGCATCATCCCCCTCACCCACACGATCTTCCTGTGGCAGAGCGTCGCCAGTGTCGTCATCGAGATCGTCCTCGTGACCGTCGTGGTCTATCTCTACGCACCACCACCGGCACGCGCCCGTACCGCCGCGAGTATGGGCGTCGACCTGGGGCCATCTCCCATCGACCGACCTGGCCCGCAAAACAAGGGCACCCCCGGCGAATGGCTCGAACACTCCCCCGTGCTCACCATCGTGTTCGTCGTGTTCGCAACGCTCTTCCTGGGCATGCAACTGCTCCGCGGAGGAAAAGGCCTCGCAGCCCTCGACCTCAACTCCATCAACCTGATCTTCCTCACCGCAGGCTTCGCGCTCCACGGCACGCCCGCACGGCTCATGCGCGCCGTGCGTGAAGCTACCCCCGGCGTGTGGGGCGTCATCCTGCAGTTCCCCTTGTATGCAGGCATCGCCGCAATCATCGTCAAGACCCAGCTCAACGACCGCATCGCCCATGTGTTCGTCAGCCTCTCCAACCAGCACACCTTCCCGCCCATCGTCGCGACGTACTCCGCCATCCTCGGCGTGTTCGTGCCCTCGGGCGGATCCAAGTGGGTCATCGAGGCCCCCTACGTGATGCGCGCCGCACACGACCTGCACGTGCATCTCGGCTGGGCCGTCGCTGTCTACGACCTCGGAGAGGCGGTCGCGAACCTCGTGCAGCCCTTCTGGATGCTGCCTATCTTGGGCCTGTTCGGCCTTCGATCCCGCGACATCATGGGCTACACCTTCCTCGTGTTCCTCGTGCTCGCCCCCGTCGTGCTGATCATGGTCACGATCTTCGGCATGACCCTGCACTACCCCCTCTGACCGCAAGCACCGTCAGTGCAGGTGCTCGGCTCCAGCGCTGCTTTGGCGTGGCGACCGCGCGGGAGACCGACCACCGAATCGCAGCGCGACGACCAGGCCGACGATCGCCAGCGCCATGGTGGCGTAGATCCCAGCTTCGTACTCGAAACGGACCGGCACCAACGTCGTGCCCCGCGGTGGGCGAAGCATCAGGACCGTCGTCGTCACGAGCGGTACGGCCACCAAGAACGCTGCCGCCAACCTTGCACCCCGCATCTTGCCAATCGATCGGCGCGACAGCGCGGTCGGGACCAACGTCAACCACGCCACCAGGCAGCCCCATACCCACCCGAGCACACGCGCGATGTCGAAGCCCGAGAGCGTGGCGATCTCCGGTGTGCGTACGTGCACCCACGGAACGAAGAAGCAGATCGCACCCCCAACACCGAGCAGCGCTAGCGCGCCGCGCCCCCGTTGCCACGTCCACCACGGAAGCGTCTCCCACTCGGGGGCCACCGGCGCAGCCTCCTCCATCGCCACCTCGTACGAGGCGGGAAGCTTGGAGACCGGTGAAAGATCCAGCCCACACGTGGGGCACTTCCCGGCCTCGTCCGCCGTGAACATCTCCCTACAGAATGGACACGCAATCAAGTCGCCCAAGTCCGTCCCAGCATAGCGCATCGTCACCCGCCGCACCTCGCCGGACCGACGGACAACCGCACCTCGCCCTGTGTTCCATGCCCGAACGCCCACCCAGCCCCATCACGCAAATCAACACGAGCCAACCGCCACCGGTTGATCCAGACTTGCCTCCCGAGCCATACCGAGGCTCGAACCGTCCCAGCCATGATCCCGCCACCCCCTCGCTCCGAGCTGATTGCGCGACTTGGTGTCGAATCCGAACCCCCCAGGCTCGACGAAGCGCTCACCCACGCCAGCTTCGTCAACGAGAACCCCGGATGCTCCGACTACGAACGGTTGGAGTTCCTTGGCGACGCGGTCCTTGGCTTGTGTGTCAGCGAGCTGCTTACGGAACGCTTCCCGCGCGCGAGTGTGGGCAAGCTCACGCGGATGCGCGCCGCCATCGTCAGCACCGAGTCGCTCGCGTCCTTCGCTCGCGCACACGACCTGGCGCGCTTCGTGCGGTTCGGCAGAGGCACCAGGACCAGCGGTGACGCCACCCGGGACAAGGTCATGGCCGATGTCGTCGAGGCGATCGTCGCCGCGGTCTTCTTGCACGCTGGCCTCGACGCCGCCCGACGGCTCGCCGCTACCATCGTCGGCCATCGTATCGATGCCGCGAGCTTGATCGCCGAGCGTGACCCGAAGAGCAAGCTGCAGGAGATCGTCCAGCGAGACGGCGGCGAGGTGCCGCTCTACCGCACGGTCCGGGTCGAAGGACCGGACCACGACAGAGCCTTCGAGGTCGAGGTGATCGTCGCCGGACAGCCCGCCGGGCGCGGTCGCGGACGATCCAAGAAGCAAGCCGAACAGGAGGCCGCCCGGGATGCGCTCGGGCGGTTGCTGTCACCCGAGGAGAATGTGCCATGAAGACCATCGTCGCAGGTCTGCTGCTTCTCGCCGTTGTGATCGTGTCGCGGCAGGCGCTCGCCGGACCGTACCTAAACACCGCGTCGATGCTCCTTCGAGAGAGCTTCGCCGCAGGGGCCTGGGTGCGCGACAACCTCGGCGACCGTGAGCTCGCGCGCTCTGCACACGACATGGCGCAAGCTCGCTCCGACGTCGCTGGCAGGATGGTCGTCCCGGACGAGGTGAAGAAGGCGCACCCGCACCTGCTGCTGTCCCTGGGCAACATGGAGCGCGCCATGGACGCCGCCCAGCAAGGCCAGGTGTCATCGTTCATGCAGTACCTCAACAACGCCAACGGCGAGGCCAGAACGTTCAAAGCCATCCTCGCTGAGCGCGGTCTTCACCTGCCCGAGCCGCGGAGCGGACGATCGACACTGCTGCCCCCAATCGGATCTTCAGCGCAGCCCGCGATCCGTCTCGCGAGGTGCTCCACGCCCCAACCTGCGATCGATCCTGCCCGGCTTCGCCCGCGGACCGACCTCCCCCGTCGACCTCACATCGATGAGATCCACCGCGTTCGGGTTGACCATCCTGGCGTCGCGCGACCGCAGCTCTGCGATCAGCTTTTCTTGCGCACGGGTCGATCGCTCCCTGGCGATCAGACGACGAATGGTCTGCTCTTCGTCTTTCACGCTTCGGTTCACTGCCGGCATGCTTCCCCGGCGCCACACCACCGCGAAGCCTGATCCTTCCGGCACCGGGTGGTCCACCAGCTCGCCGTCGGCGACTCGCATCGCAGCCTCCACGATCGCCTTGTCGACCCGCGTCTTGCCATCCGCGCTCGTGCCGTCTGCCGTCAGGAAGCCGAGATTGCCTCCTTGCAGATGCGTCGACTTGTCGAGCGACTGATCGCGTGCAATCTCCGTCCATGTCTTGGGGGTGGGATCCTTCTTGACACGATCGAGTATCTGCTGAGCCTGCTGCGGGGTAGCAGCGAGGATCCGCCAGATGGCGACACGCGCCGGCGAGTTGTATCGGCCCCTGTTCTGCTCGTAGTACGCGAGTACCTCTTCAGGTGACACCTTGTCCGGCGAACCCGTGTCGTCACGCAAGCTTTGCAGCAGCACGCTCTTGAGCAAGTCGCGCTCGCGTATCTGCACCTGCTCGTCGTTTGTCAGACCGCGGTCGAGGGCACCCTGCGCGAACAGGAGTTCGGGCACCAGCACCTGTTGCACAAAGTTCCGCTTCACTTCGTCTGGCGTGCTCCCATAGGTCGCGCGCTGAAACTCCGGTACACGCTCGAGCCTGCGCTCGATGTCGCGCACCGTCATCGTCTGCGAGCCGACACGCAGAACCACCCGGTCCGAGTCGCCTTCGGCCTGCGCCGAGTCTCCTCCGCTCATCGTTGCGAGCGCGGCAAGCGACAAGAGCATCGTGACCAGGGATCGCTTCGACGTCGTCCACATGATGCGTTCCTAGTGGCCGATGCGCGCGCTGCGGTCAAGTCACGTTGTGTGGGTCTGCGCTGAGCAGGACAGCTCCGCACGCCGCTGACGATGCGGGCCGGGCGGGCCACGCGCTGGTGTGCGCAAGGACGCTTCGCCGCGAGACGCGTCGCCACGATACGGGATCATCCGGTTGCGTTGGGCGGGTGACGGCGCTAGGCCGCGAAGCATGCGCGGAGCGGAAGTGGAAAGGTGGTGGTGGGCCGGCTTGCTGGGGGTCGCCTTGGTCGGGGTGGGCTGCACCGGGCAGACCAACGATGACAAGCCGGAATCCGTCGTGCGGGCGTGGTTGGACCTGATGCAGCGCGGGGATCGCGCTGCTGCGGTTCAGCTCCTGTCGACGCCCGCCAAGGAGAACTTGCAGGAGCGCGCAAGGCGGGCGTCCGCAGCGACGGGACGCGCCCTTCCGCCCGAAGACATGCTCGTTCCCCAACGGTTCGCACTCCGGTTCGAACCACGCCAGCTCAAGGCGAGGATCGCTGGCGACCGCGCGGTGGTGGAGGCAGTGGGGCTCGACCCCGCGACCGATCGAGCTTCGGTCCCCTGCGTGCGGGAAGACGGGCGCTGGCGGGTGGACTTGGTGTTGCCGCCGCTGCCCGAGATTGAGAGGCGTCCCGACGCGGGGTGACGTCACGGACGAGCGGGACGAGGTGAGGAGGAGGAGCTAGTTGGCGAGAAAAATGGCCTCGATCTCCGAGCGAACCTGCTCTTCGGTCTGTCCGCGGGAGATGGCGATTTCCTTGACGATGAGGGACCGTGCGGTGTCGAGCATGCGACGTTCGCCGAAGCTGAGCTGCTTGTCGGTCTTGAGGCGGTACAGGTCGCGCAAGACTTCGGCGACGTCATAGATGGAACCGGTCTTGATCTTGTCCATGAAGCCGCGGTAGCGGCGGTTCCATGTCTGGTTGTCGAAGGCGATGGTCCGCTCGCGCAGGATGTCGAAGATCTCTCGGATTTCCTGTTCGGAGATGACTTGGCGAAGGCCGACTGCGCCGGCGTTGTTGACGGGGACCATGATCTTGCGGTCGGTGTCCATGATTCGAAGGACGTAGAAGCGTTGACGCGACCCAGCGATGTCTTTTTCCTCGATACTGATGACCTCGGCCACGCCCTGCGCGGGGTAGACAGCCTTGTCTCCTACCTTGAACTTCACTTCTGAGCGTGCCTGCATTCGAGTCTCCTTGTTTCTCAGGGCGCCGCAATGGACTTTCGCCCCCAGCGGTGTCGCAGGGCAGCGAGTTCATCGACTCGGACGAGAACAGCCCGGACCGCGTCTTATTCCTGTTCGCGCGGTCCTTTCGTGTCGGACCCTGCTGTTGGCGATCGGTGGGTTTGAACTCAGGTCAAATTGCGGCAGGCGCAGGAATGATAGCCAAGTCGTGGCCGGTTTGTCAACTTCTTTGATCCCATCGAGCGCCGGAACAACCAGCTACCTTGTGCCAAACCAGCGCAGCGCAAGCCCCCAGCGCACGCCGCGGTCGGATACGGTCAAGGACTGCACCCCCGCCCACCCGAGTAGCTCCTCCACGATCACCGCACCCGCGAGGATGACGTCGGCACGCGCCGGCTCCAAGCCGGGCAACACCCGGCGCTCCGCCATGCCCATGGCCGACAGTTTCCGCACCCACTCGCGAATGGCCGATGCCCGCAGCGGGCAACCATGTACCCGCGCCCCGTCGTAGCGGGTCATCGCCAGGTCCATGGCGCAGAGCGTCGTCACGGTTCCCCCGATGCCCACCCAGGTGATTGGACCCAGACTCCTGGGCGCACCCGCCAGGTGCAAGCGCACGTCGGCCCGGATCGCCGCCAGCTCCTGCGCAGAGGGCGGGTCGGACACGATATGGCGCTCCGTCATACGCACCGCACCGATGTCGAGGCTCACCACCTCGACGCCTTGCCGGTCGCGCAACTCCGTGACGATCTCCGTACTGCCGCCGCCCACGTCGAACACGCCGACCGGTCCCTGCAAAGCCAGCCCTGCAAGCGCACCTGCATGCGTAAGACGAGCTTCCGTCGGCCCATCGATCACCTCGGGACGCACGCCGATCACCTGGCCGGCAGCGTCCAGAAAGGCGCCCGCGCCGCCGGCGTCACGAACCGCGCTGGTGGCGACCGCGACACGACCGTCGACCGCGAACTGGTCGGCCACCTGGGCGTCGCGACGCAGGCATTCCAGGGTTCTGGCGATGGCGTCGGGCGCGAGTGACCGGGAACGGTCGACCCCCTTGCCCAGCCGCGTGATGGTGGATCGTTCGAAGAGGGCCTCGACACGGCCATCGACACCGCGTTCGGCGATGAGCAGGAGGACCGAGTTGGTACCAATATCAAAGGCGGCGACACGCATGGCGGTTGCCTCGACCGAAGTGGATTGGGAAAGGGTGAACGGGGGGACGGGAGCTACTTGACGAGGCTCTGGATGTCGAGCATCTCCTCGACGTTGGGCATGACGACGAGCTCGACGCGGCGGTTCTTGCGCATATTCTCGGGGGTGTCGTTGGGGGCGACGGGGTCGGTATCCCCGTAGCCGGAGGCGCTCCACTTGTTGGGGTCGAGGCCGCCGCCGCCCTTGTCTGGCGAGCCGATGAGGAACATGAGCACTTCCCGGGCTCGCATCACCGACAGGCCCCAGTTGTCCTTGTAAGGGCCACCACCCAGCGGGCGGTTGTCGGTGTGTCCGGCGACCTGGAACGTGCGAGCATTGAGCGATGCATCGCCGCGGATCACGTCGGCGACCTGCTTGAGGATGGTCTTGCCTTCGTCTTTCAGGTCGACCTTGCCCGAGTCGAACAGCACGTCGCCCGGCATCGTGATCACCATGCGGTTGTTCCGGACGCTGACCGACAATCCGAGCTTGACAAGAGACTCGAGCTTGCTCCGAAGCAGCTCGAAGCGCTTGCGGATGGCGTCGAGCTGTTCGGCGCGACGCTTGAATTCCTCGAGGGCCTTGCGCTGTTCGGCCAGGGAGGCGTTGAGCTGCTGCACGTCGACGCCCGCCCGCTTGAGGCGCTCCTTGAGTTCGTCGATCTCGGCTTTGGCGTCGTTGTAATCCGACTGTGTCTTCTGGTGCGCGTTCTGCTCGGCCTGGAGCTGGGCCTTGAGTTGGTCGATCTCCTTGAGCTTGGCGTTCCATTCGTCTTCCGAGTGGCCGCAGCCGACGATCAGGACGCTGAACGTCAGGGCAGCGAGGATGAGCAGTCGCGAGATCGAGCGCAGAACCATCGTTGTTTCACCTCTGGTCGGAGGATGGCTGGCGGCCAAACCGCCGGGGCCTTCATACAGCGACGAAGGTGGGCGGGTCAACGGGCGAGGGGGCGAGCGACGTGGGCGTTACGAAGGGCCAACGCCGGCGTATGCACGGGTTGCGAAGCTTTGGTTTGAGAAGATGGGCGTGCCAATGGCGCCCATGAACTTTTTGCATTGACACGGGCAATGCATGGCCATATAAGTCGTGCAATATGCGTTGCCTTTCGAACAGGGCAACCCACAGGAGGGTCCAAGCAATGGCAGCTGCTAAGAAGACGACGAAAGCCAAGACCAAGACCGCGAAGAAGGTAGCGGGCCCGAAGGCGGGCAAGGTCGCCAAGCGCGGAACGGCTCGCAAGACCGCCGCGAAGAAGGCACCCGCCCGCAAGGCCGCGAAGAAGAGCGCCGCGAAGAAGGCGCCCGCGAAGAAGGCCGCGAAGAAGGCCGCCACGCGCAAGCCGGCCAAGCGCGCCGCAGCCAAGCGAACCGGCACCCGGAAGCCGGCCAAGGCCCGGGCCGCAAAAAAAGCGAGAGCTCCGAAGGCTAGGCGAGCAAGCCCTCGGAAGCCGGCCAAGCGCAAGGCCGAAAAGAAACCAGCTCGCCGTAAGCCCGCCGCAGCCGTAAAGCCCCCGCGCAAGGCAATGGCTGACGTGGGATCGGCCCCCATGCCCGAAGAAGAGGAATAGGCGGCTTCGCCGTTCAACCTCGCGCCTGGTGGGTCGCGTCAAGACTTCTCCAGGGCCCAGCCCCTGTCCCCCAATCGCTTTCTTTTTCTCTTTTCCCGTGCCGCGTCGCCGCGCTGCTCGGGTCTGCCCACGAACCTCCATCCGACGTCGGCAAATGCTCATGTAGTGTCGCGTCACGACACGCCCGCTGCGACCGGCCCCCAAACCCGCCTGCACCCGCCCGTCAGAAGCCCAGATACAGCTTCAACATCTCCGCCGCCGCTCGCTTGTCGAACGCAACCCCTTGCAGCTCTTCCCGACGCCCAATCTGGTCCAACAGCACCACCAAGAAGTCGTAGAACCTGTCGCACTCGCCGACCGCTCGCTCCAGTGCATCCGGCTCCGACAGGTCCGCATCCTCAAGCTGATGTATCGTCTCCACGAACGCTGCGAAGCGAGGGTAGTCGCTCGCTCGCAGCAGCGGGTAGCCCATCGCCTTGAAGTACGCGAGAAACTCGCGCACGAACCGAAACTCCGAAAGCGACCCCCAGCCATCGTCGCGCGCCTGCGCGTAGCGAGCCTTCACCGAGAAGGCTCTCACGATCTGCGCAAACATCCAGACGTGCTGCCGGAGCCGTTCCGACATCTGTCGACGCGCGACAACATCATCAAACACCTGACCGTCGTCGAACGAGGCACCCAGCGACCGCACCAGGAACAGCACCATGTTCTGCAAGGACGGGCGCAATCCCCCTGCTCCGTGTCGTGCTGCTTCGCGCAATGTCGACGGTGCCACGTCCGCCACAGGCGGTGGTAGCTCGTGCTCGAAGGTGCGCCGAAGCTCGAGGCGCAACCCGGCCGTGATGCACTCGAGTGCGGCACGGACGTCGATCAGGCGATGTGCTGCCCCGAGCAAGGCGTCGTAGCTCGACCGGATCTGCGCAGCAGGTGTGCGCATCAGGTCCTGCTCGAAGGAATCCGCGAGGCGTTGTCCTGCGCGGGTTCGCAAGTATCCCGACAGTGCCCGCGCATCGCTGCGGAGCACGGCGAGCACGAGATGCAACCTGCCAGGCACGAAGCCGCCAGCATCACCGGGCTCGCCGGCAATCGCGTCCAGCAGATGCAGATAGCGGAGCATGCGGAACAACGACAGGAAGGTGAGCGACACGAGGCGCTGGGCTTCTTCTCCGGGGATGCGGTGGATGAGATCGACGATCTGCGGTGATGCGATCCGGTCGAACTCGGGCCGGAACTCGAGCGCGGACAAGGGGTTGAAGAAAGCGTTCTGCGCCACCTCGCGTTGCGCGAGGCTCGCCGTTGCGTAGAAGAGGCGAAACGGAACGCGCGGCAAGCGCAGCAAGCCATCACTCACCTCCGCTAGGTTGGAGAACGCACGGCGAAGAGCAAACAGGCTCCCATCGGGCGTGTCCTGCGACATGTCCTCGCGCACCAGACGTGTCCTGGTGGTGTCCTCCGGCAGGATTGTTTCGAGGTAGCGATGAAACACGAACGCCTTGTCGCGCTCACCGAGACACGCGCGCGCGAGTTGGCTGATGCGCTTGAAACCGTGCGCGAGCAGTGCAGTCGGCGCATGAAAATCCACGGCGACGATGGGGATACGGCGGGGCGGACCGGCGTGGTTTCTGGGATTGGCGAAGCACGCCACGCCCTTGAGCAGTACCTCGAGCTCGAAGAGGAGATCTTTCTTGTCAGACGCGAGCCGCGCGAACCATGTGTCGCGCGCTTGCTGCTGCTCGCGCCTCATGCCGCGCAACCCCTGCAGCAGGTCGGCGTATGCGTCGTGGTCCGCACCCACGCTGGCGATTCGAATGGATGGAGGAGCGCTTGGCCGTTCCACGGATTCGCATTGGTATCACGCGCGGTCCTGCGAGGGTACCGCGACTGGCTTGCGATGCTGGCGCCACAGCACGAACGCGGGCAGCACGAGCACCGCTGCGACCAGGGTGGTGACCTCGCCAATGGCCGCGACGAGGCCGAAGCTCCGGATCGCCCTGTTCATGGAGAACATCAACGCGATGTAGCCGAGCATGGTCGTCAGCGAGCAGAGCACCACAGCACCGCCCGTCTCCACCACGATGTTGCGCACGTTGCGATAGCCTTCGAGCTTGAGGCGTCGTGTCATGTTGACCGCGTAGTCGGCACCGACCCCAAACGTGATGGGCAAGGCGACGAAGTTCAGGAAGTTGAGCTTGACCTCCCGCAGGTACATGTACGCGACCAGCCAGCACAGGCCGAGCAGCACCACGCCGAGCACGATCCAACTCTCACGTCGCAGGCGGAAGGCGAGCACGACGACGACCAGGGTGCCGATGAGCGATACGAAGATGGCTTTGGGAGAGTCCTCCCGGACGGCTGCGAGCATATCGGACCAGACCACGGCAGAGCCGGAGCCGAGGATCTTCTCGCCAGTCGGCAGCGTGACCTCGCGGTAGCTGTTGGCCCACAGATCCAAGTAGTGGCCGTCCCAGATGCTTCGCCCGACCTTCGGCACGATGTACACGATGCGCCCTCGGGTGCCGTCCCGCTCGGTGAACGGACGCGCCATCTTCTCGGGCATGTCGTGGATGGTCAGCGGCACGAGCGGGCGTTTGGGTAGCTCGGGCTCGATCTCCGCCCACTGCTTGTCGTCGATGAACCCCTTGTCGCGTGCGCGGTGCACGCGGTCGAGCACCTCGTTGATGAGCTCGATCTTCTCGGCTTGTCGATCGGGCAACAGGCTGAACAGGGACACCACCTTCTCGAACGGCTTTCGGTCTTCCGGCGCGTCCGCGAGGCGCTTCTCCAGCACCTGTGTGAGAGGAGCCACCTGCTCGATGCGGTCTACCATCACCGCCATGCCGTCCTGCCCCATGCGCCCCACGACGGCGTCGACGCGTGTGGAGAGCTTTCGGGCCGGAGTCTTGCCGTGGCGATCGGTGCTGATGTTCTGCAGGTCGTACTCCATGGGATCGCTCGTCGCGTAGCGCACGGCGAACCAGACCGAGGCGACTCCGGTGAGCAGCGCGACGATGACGATCGGCCGCGGGGCCCTGGCTGCAAGCCAGGCGAACGCGAGACCGTAGACTCCACGAGCGCGAGAGCGCAGCGCATTGGGGTCGACGAACATCGGCACGAGCCGCTCGCTCATCACCAGGATGGGCGGCAGCGTCACGAAGGTGGCAACCCAGCACAGCAGCATGCCCAGACCACCGATGATCCCGAAGTGCTTGAACCCACGGAAATCCGTCGTGGCCAGGGAGCCGTACGCCACCATCGCTGCCGCCGACGCGGCAAGCGTGGCGAGCCATGTGTCTGCATGCGCGATCCGGATGGCGTCGCTCACACTTCGGTGCTGAGCGCGACGTGCCTCGAGGTAGCGGGCCATGTAGATGATGCCGACATTGATGCCGTTGCCCGCGATGATGCTGACGAGGAATCCGGTGGACGAGTTGAGGTAGCCGACAGCGAGGCGCGCGGCGCCGAAGGTCCAGACAAGACCAACGGCGATGGTGATCGCCATGGCGATGAGTGTCCGAAAGCGCAGGAAGAACAGCAAGACCGCTGCAAGCACAAGGCTCACGCCCCAGAAACCCACGTGCACGAGGTCCGACTTGACGTTCTCAATCTCCTCAGCGCTCGTGATGAAATCGCCCGTGTAGGCGACCTTCATCGAAGGATCGAGACGCTGCGGATTGACCTCGGCGACGATTTGCTCGACCTTTGCGCGAAGTATCGGAGCCTTGTCCGCGTTGCCGCCCGAGATGGGCGTTCGCACGAACATGATGATCATGTGGCCGTCCTCGCCGAGGTAGTAGCCGCCGGGATACTTCGCTCGCTGCTCGTCGACTCTCTTGCGCGCGTCCGCGATGCGCGCTCGCACGGTTTCCCCCGTAATCGGCTCTTTGCCCGCGCCCGCGGCACGCGGCTCCTCGTCGTCGTCCAGTCCCAGGTCGGTTCCCGTCGCCTTGCCGACCTCTTCGTCGTAGCGTTCCAATACCTCGTCGTGCAGCTTCTTGATGTCGTCGTACGACGCGTACAGCAGCTTGTTTTCGTCGAGGAAACGTTGCGCGTCCTGCACGCCGTCGTCGACGGCACCGACCCACTCCGGACCCAGGGCTCGGAGCTTGGGTGCGGCCTGGTCGACGAAGCTGCGGAGGGCGGCGGTGTCATTGCCCTCCGCCACGATGGTGAGGGTGGCCGTTGACGCCAGATGGTTGCTCACCCGCCGCATTTCGATGACGGATGGCTTGTTGTCGGGGAGCAGCTCGGCGAAGTCGGTCTTGAGGCCGAGCCCGCTGGCCGCGAGGGCGGCGGGAAGCGTGAGCAGCAGGACGAGGAGCACCACCAGGCCCGGACGCTCGACCTGGAGGCGCGCCAGGCCGGCCAGAGCGCGTTGGGGGGGCGACGACGGAGAGGGCATGTTCCGAGCCGTGTCGATAGCACTGGCTGTGACCGCGGGCGACATCGATCGGGTGCCGACGGGAAGCCTTGGGGGACGGTGCGGAGGGCGGGCCGACGGTCGTGCGGTGCACACCGGGGCCGCAGCGCTATGCTAGGCTCCGCGAGCCCATGCGCCCCGTGCTTGCGACCACCTTCACCATCACGTACACGCTAGCCATGAGCGAAGCCGCGCTGTTCGCCTCGACCTTGCGCGGGTCGGACGCGGTGGTCCGCGACATCGCGCATCGTTGGGGCAAGAACCTGTGCGAACGCTGCGGTGTGAACGTGCGTTCGTTCGGTGTCGACCAGGTGGACTGGGACCGGCCGATGGTCATCGCCGCCAATCATCAGAGCCTGTTCGACGTGCCCTGTCTGATGGCCGGGTTGGGTCGCTCCTTCGGCTTTCTGACCAAGAAGGAGCTGTTCGGCGTGCCGGCGTTCGGCACGGCGATCCGCCGGCTCGGGTGTGTGCCCATCGACCGGCACGATGCGAAGAGCGCGAGACTGTCGATCGTCGAAGCCGCGGAGCGGGTTCGCGGGGGGGCGTCGATCGTGGTGTTTCCCGAGGGCACGCGAAGCGCGGACGGCAAACTGCAGCCTTTCAAGAAAGGGTCATTTCACCTGGTGCAGGCTGCGGGGGTGCCGATGCTCCCGGTTGGGATCACCGGGACGAACCGCGTGCTGCCAAAGAACGGGTGGATGGTGCATGCGGGCGATGTGGTCATTCGGGTCGGCCAGCCGATCGCCTGCGACGGCGACGACAGCGCGGCGCGGGAACGGCTTCGTGAAAGGATGTTTGAGGCGATAGGGCGGCTGATCGAGTAGGTCGGTCGGTCAGTCCTCGGCGGCCTTTGGGGGCGGACCCATCTGGATGCGCTCGCCGATGTAGGCACCGATGAGGGTGAAGAGCACGCCGACGCAAGCCATGATGACATACATGAAGGTGGGCATGGTGCGGACGGTCTGGGTGTGCACGAGGTAGAAAACCGTTGGCACGGCGACGAAGAAGGATGCGACGACGGGTTCGATAAAGGTCTTGCCGGGGGAGATCATGCCGACGAGCAGGCCGCCGAGGAACCAGACGGGCACGCAGACGTACATGCCGTAGATCCCTTCGAAGTCGAGGGCGCTGACCACCATGGGCAGGCCGATGACGATCGCCGCGGTGAGCACGCCTTGCACGAGCAAGGCGATGACGGCCCACAACAAGCTGAAGCCTTCCTGCTGGTAGCGGCGTTCGAGTTCCTCTTCACGGGTGCGCTTGCCCGCTTTGAGCTCCTCCATCTTGGCGCCGCAGGACACGCAGCGTCCGGGCGCGGTGTTCTTGAATCCACAAGACGGGCAGATGACGGGTTTCGTGGCCATCGGGTCCCTCGCAGCGTGAGGCAACAGCGTAGCCCAAAGCAAGGGGAGAATGCCAGAGGTCGCGAAGACGGGGGGAACCGCTTCACTTTGGCGTTGTCGGAGGCCGTGGAAAGCGTCAACCTCGAATCGTTGGAGGAACCTTGAGCCCGACCGAAGCCCCCCTGGCCGCAGCGCGCGCACTGGCGCACGAGGAGGTGTCGGACCCGGAGCTGGCCGCGCTGCCGGCGCCCCCGCGACGGGAACGAACGCTGGCTGCTGCCCTGATGATCGTGACTTGCATCGCCGCGGCCGCCATGTGCTGGGCACTTCGCACCGAGGTGACCTATGCGCTGTCGCGCCCCGTGCCGACCGACATCGGCGACCTTTCGACCGTGAGCCTCGTCGGCATCGAACCGGGCACCTATGTGGAAGCCAGGGGCATGCTCGGAACGACCGGTGCGATTCGGTATGCACGCCCCCTGGAAGGCGACTCGTTCCGTTTGCATCCCGTGGCCGGCAATCCGCGTGTCTGGGTGGAGATCCGCGTGCCCGAGGGGATGGAAGGTCCGCGCTTCGTTCCGCCGGGGACATTCGCGGGACGACTCACCCTCATGCGCGGAGCCGGGTTGCGTCATGCCAGTCTCGCGAAGTCGGTGTTGCGCGAGACGCATACGGAGGTGCCGGCGGACGCATGGTTGCTCATCGACGGCGCATCGCCGAGGGCGTCGCGCTGGGCGGTCGCGCTGTTTGCGTTGTTCGCTTTCTTTGCGCTGTGGAACGCCGTCAACGTGGTGCGCATCCTGCGCCCCATCCGCGGCGGCTGACGGCTGGTTCAGAGCGCGATGCCCGGGGCGGGGAAGGCGCGGCAGAATTCCGCGACCTCGGCTGCGGTCCGACCGAGCAGCGCCTCGTCATCGTGGTGCTGCACGACGCGATCGATCCAGTCGGCGATGCGATGCATCTCGAGCACGCCCATGCCGCGGGAAGTGACGGCAGGTGTGCCAAGCCGGATGCCCGACGGGTCGAAGGGCTTGCGTGGGTCGAACGGTACCGTGTTGTAGTTGCAGACGATGCCTGCGCGGTCGAGGGCCTTGGCGGCGACCTTGCCGGGGACGTTCTTGCGCGTGAGATCGATGAGGATCAGGTGGTTGTCGGTGCCGCCGGTGACGAGGTCGAAACCATGCGACAGCAACGCTTCGGCGAGGGCCTTGGCGTTCGAGACGATGTTGCGCGCGTAGGTCTTGAACGCTGGCATCGACGCTTCGTGGGCAGCGACGGCAATGCCTGCCGTGGTGTGGTTGTGAGGTCCGCCTTGCAAACCGGGGAAGACGCACTTGTCGATCAGCTTGGCGTGCTCTGCCTTGCATAGGATCATGCCGCCGCGGGGGCCGCGGAAGGTCTTGTGTGTGGTCGATGTGATGACGTCGGCGATCCCGACCGGGGTGGGGTGAACACCAGCCGCGACGAGGCCGCTGATGTGAGCGATGTCGGCGGCGAGTACAGCGCCGACCTCATCGGCGATGGAACGGAAGGCGGCGAAGTCGATGATGCGCGGGTAGGCCGTTGCGCCGCACCAAATCAACTTGGGGCGATGCTGGCGTGCGAGATCCCGGGCCTGATCGTAGTCGATCAAGTGGTTGTCGCGTCGCACGCCATAGGCGACGCTCTGAAAGAACATGCCGGTGATGGACACGTTCCAGCCGTGTGTGAGGTGGCCGCCGGCTGGGAGGGCAAGGCCCATGATCGTGTCGCCGGGCTTGGCGAAGGCGAGATACACGGCGAGGTTGGCAGGCGATCCGGAGTAGGGCTGTACGTTCGCGTGGTCGGCGCCGAACAGCGCGGCCACGCGGCTTCGGGCGAGCTCCTCGACCGCGTCGACCTGTCGTTGCCCCTCGTAGTAGCGCTTGCGAGGGTAGCCTTCGGAGTACTTGTTGATGAGCACCGAGCCGGTGGCTTCCAGCACGGCGCGTGAAGCGTAGTTCTCGCTGGGGATGAGGCGGATGGTGTCGGCCTCGTAGCGTTCCTCGGCCTTGATCAGCCGAGCGACCTCGGGATCGGTGTCCACGAGACCTGGCTCATGCGGAGCGGGCATGCTGGGCATCGTCATGGCGCAACCCTACTCCATTTCGAGCCGCTGGAGGTGACGCGCGGTGAACGGCGCAGCGGAGGCGGTCTGTCACGGAAACGACCCCGAACGCGACGGGGCAGCAATCCGCGCTGCACCCGAACAGGGTGGTCCGCCATCCTTGACGCAGAACAGCACGCAGCGGTACGAGTTCGATGCTGCCATGCCCAAGGTCCAATTCGTTGTCGAGCATCTGAGCGTCGAAGTGCAGTCGGGCCGCCGTGTGCGGGACATTGCGCTGGAGGCGGGGGTGTACCCGAACCGCGAGTGGTTCCGCGGGTGGAACTGCGGCGGGAGAGGGCTGTGCGGGACGTGCAAGGTGTGGGTCAAGCAGAAGACGGCGGATGCGACCAGCGCGCCGAATGCCCGAGAGAAGCTCCACGGTATGGGTGACGGCAGGCGGCTGGCGTGCCAGACGCGCGTGCACGGAGACATCGAGGTGGTGACCTTCCCTGGCGGTGACGATCGGACGGTCCCCGGTCGCCGGATCGACCCGCCCCCAATACGTCCGGAGGCTGCGGAACAAGCCGCGAAGGCGGGCGGCCCGCCGGCGAAGCCAGAGGCAACGCCGAAGGCGGGGGGGGCCGGCACGAGCGAGGCGAAGCCCGATGCGGCGAAGAAAACAGAGGCGCCTGGGGCAGAGGGCAAGGCTACGGGGGAAGGGAAGCCCAGAGCAGCCGAGAAAGCAGAGGCCGTCGGTGCCGAGTCTGATGCAGCCAAGGCAGACGGCAAGCCTGGGAAAGACCCGGGATCAAAGCCCGAGGCGACGGCGTAGGAGCCGGGCACGCCGCGCGAAAACGCACGCAAGAACGTCCCATGCATGGCACCCTATCGCGCGATGAATGACGAGTCCAAGGCGCGCGAGCACGCGAGCACGGTGCTCGTGGTCGACGACGATCGGGCGATTCGTCGGACGCTCGAGAAGTTCCTGAGCGATGCGGGCCATCACGTCGAGACGGCAGCGGATGGCGTGACAGCGCTGCAGATGATGCGTGAGGGGCGCCCAGACGTATGTCTGCTCGACCTTGGTTTGCCGGGCATGGACGGGATGGAGGTGCTTCGCCGCGTGCGTGAGGAGGCAGCCGGGGATCCAGCCCCGCCCGTGATCGTGATCAGCGCGCGCGACGACATGCGCACCACGGTTCAGGCGGTGCAGCTCGGTGCGTACGACTATCTGGTCAAGCCGCTCGACGCGAACCGGATCCGGCTGACGGTGCAGCGGGCGCTGGAGCAGCGGCAGACGTCGCTTGCGCTGGCGCACCTGGTGGCCGAGGAGAGGGAAGACCACGGTGTGGACAACATCGTGGGGAAGTCGGAAGCGATCCGGGAGGTCTACAAGCGGATCGGCGCCGTTTCGACGAGCCGGGCGACGGTGCTCATCACGGGTGAGAGCGGGACAGGCAAGGAGCTGGTGGCCAAGGCCATTCACTTTGCGTCGTCTGCGGCGACGCATCCTTTCGTGGCGTTCAACTGCACGGCGTTCCCCCCGAACCTACTGGAGAGCGAGCTGTTCGGGCATGTGCGCGGTGCGTTCACGGGCGCGGTGGCGGACAAGGTAGGGCGCTTCCAGCTTGCGGGCCAGGGAACCTTGTTCCTGGACGAGATCGGGGAGTTGTCGATCGACCTGCAAGCGAAGCTGTTGCGTGTGCTGCAAGAACGGACCTTCGAGCGGGTGGGGGACACCCGCCCGGTGAAGCTTGCAGCCAGGGTCGTGGCGGCGACGCACCGGGATCTTACCCAGATGATGCGCGAGGGGACGTTTCGGGAGGACCTGTACTATCGGCTTCGCGTGGTCGAGATCCACCTGCCACCGCTGCGGGAACGTCGCGAGGACATCCCGCTCTTGGTGGATCACCTGCTTCGCAAGATCTCCCGTGAGACGCACCACATGGTCAAGTACGTGTCCGCGGAGGCGATGGACGTATTGGTTCGGTACCGGTGGCCGGGCAACGTGCGGGAGCTGGAGAATGCGTTGACGCGGGCGGTGGTGCTGACCAAGGGCGACGTATTGACGGTCGATACGCTTCCGATCACGTGCGACGACGAGGAGCAGGACGCGGTGGTGGGGGGAGGCAGCGCCGGTGCTGAATCGCCGGGCGAGGGAGAGCCGGAGCTGGTCACGCTGCGCGAGATGGAGCGCCGGCACATCCTCCGGGTGCTGCAACATACCAAGTGGCACAAGCGTCGCGCCTGCGCGATCTTGCAGATCACGCGACCGACCCTGGACCGAAAAATCCGCGAATTCGAACTGGAGCGGCCACCGTCGCAGCCCCCGCCGGCATCGTAATCCACGACGGCATGGTTCTCCCTGTTGCGTTCGGCGTCCTGGCCGGCACCGTGCTGCCTGTCTTGGCCACGCTGGCCCGTCGAGCAGGCAGTTCGGGGCCGGTCAGCAGAATCTTCTCCGCGATGGCGGTGATGGCGGGCCTGCATGGGGTGGTAGCAGCGCTCGGGAACCTGACGACGGGGAGCGCGGACGTAGCTCCTGCGGTGGCGCTCGTCAGGCTTGCGCTTCAGGCTGCGGTTGCCGGTTTGCTGCTGCCGTTCGTGGATTCGTTCGTCGAAGCGCGGTCGCCGTCGTGGAAGCTGTGGCTGGCAGCAGGCGCAGCGTGCGGGGTCGGTGGCGGGGCTGCTGTCTGGATCGGGTTCACCAGAGACGCGGCACGGTCGTCGGTGGTCATCACGGCGGTGCCGTACCTGGTGGCTGCGGGGTTGCTGTTGCGCGCCGACAGGAAGCATCCCGGGCATCATCGAGCGGAACAGGCCGTGCTGGCGGCGGCTATCCTGGTCCGGCTGGGAGCGGGGGTGCTGGTGGCCCAGCCTTGGTCGGGGCTGCAGCGCAGGCTGGAGGGTGCGCAAGGCACGTCGCCCTGGAGCGCCTATCTCGACGTCGCCCTGCTTCTGTTGGCGGGGCTGCTGATGCTGCGACAGGGCTTGCCTGATGTTCGCCGTCTGGTTCGCGACGCGGTGCTGCCGATTGCGACCGCGTGCTTTTTCGTGCTGTACGCGTGGATCGGTGCCTCGGCAGCGCCTGCGATGTCACGCCATCTGGGGGTGTCGGGCGCTGCGATCGCGTGGATGATCCCGCTGGCCCTGGTGTTGTGGGCCGGGTGGACGTGGCATGACGCGGCCGAGCGGGGGTCGGCGGTCATCGACCCGCGTCGCGAGGTACGACGCGACGTCGTCGATCGGGTCATGGCGGCAACGGCAGACATGACGGACGCGCATGCGGTCCTGGCGATGGTGCGGGCGTCCATGCTGGAGGTTCTGGACACGGCGGACGTACAGTTTCGCCGGACGCGGAGCAACCGTTTGCTGGACGGCATTGACGATACCGTGCCGGAAGGTGCGGAGGCGACGCTGCTGGGGCACGCGGGCTTGGTGGTGGGCCAGGGCCTGGTGTCCGGTGCGGACGCGACGGAGGTGGCGGGAGGGAGAGACGTCGCGTTGCTGTTGCCTGTCCGGCGGGGGAGTACGCTTTACGGGGTATTCGAGCTGCGGCGGGTTGGGCGGGTCCGTGGTGATCAGGTGGCGACGGTGGTTGCGTTGGCGGACCACCTGGCGACGAAGCTGGAGAACCTTGGGCTCAGCTCCTCGCTCGGTCGGGCCGGAAGCGAATTGGCGGATGTGAAGCGATTCCTGGAAGACCTGGTGGAGAGCTTGCCGGTGGGGGTGGTGGCGTTGGTGGGACCCGAGCGCCGCGTGCGCACCTGGAATCCGGCGGAAGAACGCAGAACCGGCATTCGCAAGGAGCAGGCGATCGGGAAGCGGTACCAGGACGTGGCTCCGAAGCTGCCCCCCGCCGTGGAGGAGGCGATTCGGGGCGCACTGCCGGAGGTCGTGACCTTCCCGAACGTGGGCTGGAAGGGCGAGGCTCAGGGCGAATCGGTGGACGTGACCGTTGCTCCGCTGCGGGCGCGGGGGGTGGATGGTGAAGAGGGGCGTGTGTTGATCTTGGCCGATGCGACCCTCCGTACGTCGCTACAGCGAGAGGTGGAGGAGTATCGGAGGCTCGCGGCGCTCGGTCAGCTCGCCACGGCGATCGCTCACGAAGTGCGTACGCCCTTGTCTTCGATGCGCATGGGCGTGCAGATCCTTCGGTCGAAGGTCGACCTGCCCGAGGAAGATGCGGAGTACTTCGACCTGATCCTCGAGTCGATGACCAAGCTGGCGCGGCAGGTCGACGATCTGCTGGAGTTCGCGCGTCCGGCGCTGTTGAAGATCGATCGTGTGGACGTGGGGGAGATCGTACACGACGCTTGCAGCGACTTGGCTGGAAAGGCTCGGGAGCGTCAGGTGTCGATCGTGCCCCACGTGCAGCGGGGATTGGTGGCGCCCGTCGACGAAGCGAAGTTGCGGCAGGCTCTAACGAAGCTGCTGTGCAATGCGATAGAAGCCAGCGTCTCGGGCGATAGCGTATACATTTCGGCGGCCATGGACGGCGACGAGGATCTGGTGCTGCGCGTGCGGGACCAAGGCTTGGGCATCGACCAGCCGGACCTCGACCGGATCTGGGAGCCGTTCTTCACGACACGCCCCGACGGGACCGGGTTGGGCCTGACGATTGTGCGCAAGAACGTGACCGCGCTGGGCGGCACAATCGACGTCAAGAGCGCGCTGGGCGTCGGTACTACCTTCGAGATTCGTTTGCCCGCTTGTCGTGCGACCGAACTGCTGGTTCCCATCGAGGAATGCAGGCGTCCGTCCGCGGCCGAATAGCTCACAGCCGACGCCGTGTGCAAACCGGCGTGTGGCGGCCGTCCCCGGCTCGCCCGAACGTGGCTCTTGACCTCCCATCGCAAGGTGCGGAATCATCTGGGATCCAGCTTTCCACCCAGTGGCCGTTGACATCGAGGAAGGTCATGCGGACCGCGGACAGGAGGTGTGTCGATGGGTGCAGCGAAGTGGATTGTGGTCGGGGCGTTGACTTGTGTGGGTATGGCGTGCGGCGGTAGTGACGACAGCGGAGGGTCATCGGGCGGCGCCGGTGGCGCCTCGACGGGAGGGGCCTCGACAGGCGGGGCATCCGGGTCGACCGGAGGCTCTGGCGCGGACACTGGAGGAGCGGGAGGGGACCAAAACGGGCGGCGCAGGCGGTTGGGTTGACCAGTGCCCGTACGCGGCGGCGAACTTCGCGTGCGATGCGGCGTGCGACAACTTGCAGGCGATCGCTGCCAAGTGCAAGGACGACCCGTCGATACC